>JGI24709J26583_10000420_pt1 | contig 35838 bp, 54 predicted proteins | sample BioPla2DNA1_FD_26583 | JGI IMG/M metagenome (IMG submission 26583) | reverse complement strand
CGCCATTCTACCACAGAACATACATAATGACCAGTATGGCGGGACTTACGCGGATGCTGGGCTTGAGTCGCCGGACATTAACATATCCGCAGAACAGGCATTATTGCCACCAGAGCACTTCATAAGCGACACGTTCATAAAAGTAACAACCGTATCGCAATTCGGACCAAGGAACTTGCAGTTCATCACGGACTATGCGCCCGGATCGGAAGATGCGAACAAATATGGCGGCGGTACAATAGCGCACCATTTCATTCGCAACATCATGTACAGCACGAACCTGCAAAAGGGTGCAAAGCCAAGAATCAAACCGCACCCGGAATGGACAACGTGGACGTCTTTGCAAGGTATTTTGAAGTACGACAAACCGACAATACTGTTCCAAGGGCTTGCGTTCGTGCTGAATGGTCTACCTATACAGGACGAGAACAGGAATCCCTTGCGCGACGAGTACGGGAACCAGCTTCCACTGTATTGCCTGATATTCGTGGACAACAGAAGCGCACAGACGAACTTGATGAATGCGCTTACCACACCTGCCAATAGGGCGCTACCACTTGATGGCAAGACCAACAGTCCTTATTGCGGTATCGCGGAGGCGGACGGTGTAATGACCTATTTTGTACCGGGCATCGACACGGAAAAGAGAAGGACACTCAATATCCAGCTTAATGAGAATCCGCGTATATGGAATCCAAAGCCATATCCACTAACAGAGGAACAGATCAAGTCCATGTGGGTTCCGTGGGAAAAGTTATTGCATTTCCTTACAGCGGATGAGCAGTGTTTGTTGTTGGCGGCTGAGTTTGGTGCTGATACGGTGAACTACGTATTGGCCAATGAGCCGAATCTGGCCGGGTACACAATTCCGGAGGAAGTGGCAAGGGCTGGTATGGGCAGGTACGCGCACATGGGAGCCAAGATGCCGGGTGGTAGGGCGGATCTGAGCGGCATGGGCAAGCTTGGCGGATATGGACCGCCTCAGGGCCCGCCGCAAGGACTACCCCCACAAGGACTGCCCCCACAAGGACTACCCCCACAAGGACTACCTGCAACGTATCCCCAACAGGCACCTTCACAAGGTTTGCAACAGCCACAATACCCACAAGCGCCTAGCGGGCTATCGGCGCTCCCAAAGACGCATGCACCTGATCCGGTATCCCAGAATGCACGTAACGATGCAATGACGAAGATGGTGTCGGCTGGTGTCAACATCCCAGGACTACCGATACCACCAACAGACAGTGGACAGGAAGATCTAAGCGCCATGGCCGCCGATCTTATAAATATGGACGACACAGGCGACGACCAGCCAGAAAAGGATGAAGGTGCCGTAGAGTCTGTATTCTGATGTAGCCTAGCGTGCTCGCACTATGTGAACACGACTGGGTACATGAACGGAGACAATAACAAATGGCAAAAGTAAATACTAAATTCATCGACACTTTTGTTGATGGACTACGGAAGGACTCTGGTTCCATCATTCTGACACCAAAGGAAATGATGGAACTACAGTTCGGTTTCCCGCTACAGCACTTCAGCCAGCAATACATATTCGGTGCAACAGGTCTTCGCATAGGGCAATGGTACTCGATATCAGGTCCTAAGGAAAGCTGCAAGTCCAGCTTGTTGTTCGATGTCATGGGGCATGTCTGCAAGTACCTTGGTGGCATTGCTGTACTGATAGAGACAGAAGGGAAGATAGCACCAGAGCTCTTGCATGGTATCCTGCAGACTAGGTATGGAGAGGATATACTCGGGGGACAGCTACAGGTCAGCAGGTACAAGGACAAGCGCACAGGAAAGACGTACCCACATACGCTCAAGACAGCCGGGGACTTGTTGTTTGATCCAAAAAGCGGTATCATAGAAAAGTTCTCTGGTGTGTACGATGTGCCGTTGCTTGTAGGACTGGACAGCATAGGCGGTGCCGCAGACGAGGCTACCGCGAAGAAGATCGAATCTGATGGTGCTGTAGGCAAGCAGTTCGCGGACAAACAGCACCACATGAAGTACTTGTCCGAGAACTTCGCCTTGCTGGCCGGTGATACGCCCATAGTCATCGTGACAATCAACCACGAGGCTACAAGGATGGGAGCCACAGGCATATCCTACAAGACCATAACAGGTGGCGATGCACAGCAATACAAGGCGGGGCACATGCTGTCCATGGCTGTTAAGAAGACCCTACAGAGCGGTGGTGGAAAGGACCTTTTGATAAAGACCATCAAGACATCGTTCTGCGATGCCAGGAAATTGGAGGTAGGCTTCAGGTGGAACAAGTTCAACAACCTTGAAGGACACCGTTTCGAGTGGGAGCTGGCAAGTGCACAACTACTTGCATTACCTGACAGGGGCTTCGGTGATTTGAAGGACATTGTGGCTGTGTCGGTAAGTGATAAAGGACTTGTCACATGCCCGCAATTGAATTGCAGGTCTGTAACACCAGAGGAGTTCGAGGAGCAGCTCATGTCCAGCGAACTTTTGCCACAAGTACAGGAGCACATGTGCATATCCCGTATAAAAGGCATTGACGAGTACGCACAGTACATGAAGGAGCTGAAGAGGCCGAAGGACGCAAAGAAAGCCGATGAAGAGGTACCAAAGCCCAAGCGGGGAAGGAAGAAGGCACAGAAGGAGCCAGAGGAAGAAGAGTCCGACGACGCGCCCTTCTTTGCCGAGGACGAAGAGGTAGGGACCAATGACGAATCTTGATGCATTGGTAGCCTCTTTACGTGCCACTACAGATGCTAAGCGCGATCTAAAGAACGATGAAGATATAATAGAATGGGTACGGGCGAACTGGAGGTTGTTCACAAAGTCCAGGAAGGACATGTACGCCGCTATTGACCAGATGCGCAATGGTGCCTTCACCTATGATATTGACGGACTTGTGATGACGCTTGAGCTACCTGATGGACTGTTCTTAAGGAGGCTGAAGTCTGACGAAGCAAGGAAAGCGGTGCTTAAGTGGGACGGGAGCAAGGCAGCAACAATATATGATGCCATAGAGAAGGACTTCCCGTGCCCAACAGTGCTGTTTGTCGCCGGGCTTTCCTCTATAGTGGTAACAAGGGCCGGAATCAAGTACCCGCAAGGAATGCAGTTGTCGCTCATACCGGGCGGGGACGATGCAAGGAACCTGTACATATACCCATATGACCAGGCAACAGAACGACAACCGAATATATTTAGGGGAAAATATGAAAGATAACGATAGTGGTGAAGAATTTTTGTTTGTACAAAGCGAGCCTATTCTTATCGACACACCAGATGAGAACACAGACCCGATCGACAGCATAGGAATCACGTTCCCGCAACAAGGTGACATTACAGATACCAAGATTGTCGCGGAAGTCAGGAAGATGCTGAAGGGTGTCGATGTAAGCGATGTGGACGGCACAGCAACAGCACTTGATACCAAGGAAAAGCTTGGCATGTGGTTCACGGCATCGGTGGATGGCATCAGGAACCTCAAGAAGGAGCTTACGAGGGACGATCTACAGAGATCAGCGGCCGCAATGGCGCAGTTCTGGTATGTGGCATCTGTCATAGACAAGGCTCTTGATATGGGGAGCTATGGTTCGGATACGGTCGGGAGCCTAGCAAAACAGGCAAGTGTGTCAGCATCATACATATACAGCATACGACTTGTAGCAAAGCGCCTTACATTGCAGCTCGCCTATCTTCTTGGTGCTAGGATGTTGTCGTCCACGGACCTTAGGCGCCTTTCCCATGTTTCCGATGACGCACTTAGACAGAACATCATAAAGGCGTTCCTGGAAAGCAGTACAAATACATCAGACATGAAAGGAATCAGGACGGCAAGGGCAAAGATGCTCGATAGTGCCAAGAGTAGCGGTACCGGAGACAATGCCGTAGATGCCGAGGATGTTCGCGAAGGCGTGGAACCAGAGTTCCCTGAGGTGGAAAACGCAATACAGGCAATGAAGAACGGTATCAAGAACCTGAAGCCGTTTGCCGGTATGGAGCCTGTAGGCATACTTCGCGATGCAATGGATTGCTGTTTTGTAAGCGGTTCCATGCCTAATGCGGAAAAAGTATGCACAGAGCTTAGGGATCTCGCGGGTCGGCTAGTCGAGGAAATAGGAAAAGCTACAGCGCACCTTGGGGACCTTCTTGTAAGCGCCCAGAGCATAGAACAGGGGCTGGAAGTTACAGAATCCGAGGAAGACGTACCACCTAAGGTAGGCAAGGCAAAGGTAAAGGCAAAGTGAGACCACCAGGGCTTCCAAAGATAGAGAAAGACGCGAACTACATACAAAAGAGCATAGCGGAGTACACTGACAAGGAGCTTGATGAAGAGACGCTTAGAGCGCTGGCAAAGACAGCCGCAACGGCTCTTGCAACAAGGAATAGGGTAGCTGGTGGAAGACTCAAACCAGAGCACATCAACGCCGTATATGCGTCGCTTGTGCATTTAAAGGACAAGGTGGTAGACCAGCATATGCTGAAAATCAATGCTACAAGGCTTGCCGCTAATTGGAAGCACATAGCTACAGAACGTGCAATATCCTGGTGGGACGGCAGCCCAATAAAATGCTCTGTACTGTGCCAGGGACTATTGCGCAAACCGCCATTGCCCGATGGTAGGCGCATGTTCGATGCCAGAATCAAGGTCAAGGACAGCATAGTGGCGGGCATGTCTGTGGATGTGGTGCTTCCGGAAGCTCTTTTGGAGGTATTCGCAATACACAAGTCAGGTACGTACAGGTTGAAGCCTGGACCGGAAGATGTCAGTGGCATGGAGTTCATGGCAACGCTTGAGGTGCGCGGTGAAACTGTTAGGATCAGCGACCTGTACTGCAGAGATATACAAACAACAAGGAATAAGGAGCTTATGAAAGCGCGGACAGATTATGGGAAATGCGCAACACCAGATGTGGCATGCTACCAGTGCGCAAAGAACATAAGGCAGTGCTCGCTGGCGATATGGCTACCAAAGGAAGACGATGAATGATACGAGAAAGGAAAAGCTCGCCGAGCTTGTGGACAAGGTCATGGCTCAAAGCGAGCTTGAGGAAATGGTGCTGTTCAAATGGGTGTCCCATGGAGCGGAGCTCAGGGGAACCCCATTCATTCCGCTAACGGAAATACGCCTACACATGATAGTCCGGCATGCGGGGAATATATGGTACAATGCCTTGGCGCCCGTTGTCTACGAACATCATGGTGTACCTGTTATGCGCATGCAAGACCACGATGTCGTGCGTGTTACGAATGGACCTAGGCAAAGCACGATACAAGACATAAAATTCGTGCGCGATGAGGAAACAACACAGGTGGCACCATTCACAGGGAAGTGGGATCTGAAGGATATTGACACAGTGCGTATGCGCGATGTAGGCACAATATCAGACCTTCTCACCCATGTACCTGTACTACCGGCAGTTACAATGACCATGCCGGACATGTACAAGATCACACAGTACAAGACAAGGCTTGTGCCGAACTTCTGTGAATCGCTTATTGATACAATACTGCATGGCAGGGACAAGAGCGAGGTGCCTTCTGAGTCGGCACTTATCGGGGCGTTCGAGGCATATGATGGCTTCTGGGACGATACGGTCGGTGGTTATGTATTTCCTTTTGAGTACATAACAAGAGGCGGTGTCTCAGTTGTGCCGGCAAAACTGATGAAGGCGTTGAAGCCTGTAGTAAGGCGCATACCATTAAAGCGCCTACTGTCTGATGCCTATGACATGCACTGGCGAAGTGAATTGCTAAAGGAGATACAAAATGACGGAACAAACTGGAACCTGGCTCCAGACTTTGAGGAGCTGGAATTCGACCTCACCGATTATGCTGAGTACGGCGACAACGGGGGTTGGGAAGTCAGACCAGCTGATGGCGGTATCAGTAGGTAGTGAGGACTCACCAATAAAGCTGTACATATTGGACGGATACGAATCCGATGTGTGGGCACGACAAGAGCCATATACAGGAATATCACCGACCATGGCACTCGCGAACCAGATACCTTTTAAGGAAATACAGGAGGCGATACAGATAGCTGGTGTGCATTACTGGAGCTACAATCCACGGTTCCATGTAAGCTATTTGGAGAAGGCCGGCATACAGCTTGAGGTATTCGATCTTGCATTAGTGGTGCATGCGGCCAGGTCGAAGCTACCGATTAAGGACCCGACTGCCATAGAATCCCCTGACAAGCTGATGGCGTACCTACTAAAGAACTTTGGTAGGGCACCACAATTCAAGCGAATGGCGGAGGATAAGCGCGATAGCATCGGAATGGTACAGATGCCGGGGGAAACCATGCCGGAGTACAATATCAGAACATTATTGGCGTTGTACGAGGAGCTTGGTACACTTGACCTTGTCATAGAGCAAGCTCAGTGAGACAGAGCATCCCACAATGTAGTTCCCCGTGCCTTGCGCTCAAGTTCCTTATATACGGACCCCTCAACAAGTACTGCTTTTGAGGGGTCCGTTCTTGACGCAAGTTCAAGGTGCCCCTTGACATGGAAAAGCGTGTACCCAGACGGGCTGCACGGTTCTAGAAGAACTGTGTTGAAGTGGTTTTCTACGCGCCATATTGATAGGTCAACCGATACGAGCGATTCGTTTGGGGCATCTTTAGGGGGCTTATGTTCCTCGGCTACGAAATACAATGGCATGGGCCCAAGCGCCCCGTAGGGTAGATTTATTTCGGCTACCTCTATGGTTGCAAAATCCACAAGGGCGGAATCCGAGATAATTATTTCGGAAACAGCCGGGTCTATTCCTTTGCTTATTTCGTTGTGAATGCTGTAGCAAATCGGCATTATATACCTCAATCATTAAGGAAAATTAGATGGAATGGCTAACAGAAGATATACCGCTGGATTGCCAGATAATATATAAGAAGAAGAAGGACGGCGGTACCAGAGTTATCTGCGCGCCGAACGAGAGGCTGAAAACAGCCCAGGGTCATATTTTAAGGTACTTGGAAAAGCTCGCAAAGGAGAACTACAAGCTACGCCCTACCAAATATGCTCATGGGTGCGTACCGGGAAGATCCACACTTACCTGTGCGCAAATGCATGCTATGGACAACTCTGCTACACTGAGCTTCGACATACTCAAGTTCTTTGACAATTGCCCAACTGATCATGTATGGGAAAGGTTCATATCATGCGGGCTTCCGGCAGGCATAGTAGACAGAATCAAGGAACTGTGTACACGCGATGGAAGATGCCCACAAGGGTTCCCAACAAGCCCGTGGCTTACCAATCTTGCCATGATAGGCACAGACCTTATGGTAGCTAGTTATGCGAAACGGCACAACATGACCTACAGCAGGTATGTGGATGATATGGTACTGGCAACAACAGGCAGCACCCCGGAAAGAGGGGATGGCGGGAAGTGGCCTAAGATGATAGACATCGAAAGGGGCATCGAAAAGATACTCTCAAACATCGGACTAAAGCTGAAGCGCAAAAAGACGCACCAGATGCACAGGTTCGGACGCGAAAAGCGGCGGATAATTGGAGTAACAATACGCCAGGACGGCAATGGTTACGATGCACCACGGAAGTTGCGCCTTAAGGGGCGTGCCATTGTACATAATCTTGCGAAGGCAATAAAGGAAGGGAGCATGGACAAGAGCGAGATGAACGCACTGTGGGTAGTGGCTAAGGGCTATGTATCCTATATGGATCATCTACGCAGGGACAACATAAACGGACACAACACAGCGGACCCATTCATCAATGAAGATGACTGGGGCGTTTGCGTAGGATGGTTCGGAGGTTGATATGGCAGAGCAAATAGAACAGGAAAACCTCGATTATGTACCCATAGATACACTTACACCATCCAATACAGCGCATAGCTATGACATATCAAAGAACGAGTTCCTGTACCAGCATGGGCTTATAGCCAGCAGAATCACGTTCAAGCGCGTCGAGAGCTGTACGAAAGAATATTTGCTAGAGCACCTAAAAGACAGCACCGATGACCTTATCATGGTGAATGACAGGAACGACAGATGGCTCATCTACAAGGACCAGGTACTACGCTATGTAGGTGCTGAGGTAAAGGAAATACCGATAAAGACAGTAAAGGATATCGTAGGCGCTAACGCATCGGTCAATGTAGTGCTTGATTGCCCATTTCCTGTTGTAAGGTACTTGAAGGAGTCCAATAGAATAGAGCTTGTGTGCGATGTACCTGAGGCATTTGCTCCATACTCTTTTAGGGGAGGCGATGGTTATGATTTCGAGACTGGTATCTGGATGCCGCGTATGCTGTTCAAGATAAAGTACGACGCAATAGCATCCTTGTCGGAACCTTCCTGGTATGTTGTGTGTATAGGCAACGACGATGGGCTGTATGCATGGCCAGGAGGAAATGTACATGGCGACTACATGGTATGCAAAGGCACATTTGTGTATGACAAAACCCTAGCTACACCCGGTGCCAGGATGCTGGAGGCTGTGGATACATTCAGGAGAATGGGACATAACCACGACCTTGAGGTTGATGCAGTAGACAAGAAGGAGCTTCGTAGGTTGTACAAGGCAGTTGTAGACGAGCTTCCCGAGCAAACAAAATGCATAGTGGACGAGCTCGAAAGCGATAGGTGTAAAAACACAAGGCACCAGGAAACGCTAATGAAGCTTGCCATTATGAAAAAGCGAGGCGGCTGGCAACAGCTGTCAAAGAAACTTGCGCTTAAGAGAGGGGATTTCTGATGAGGGATCCTTTAAGGAAGAAAAAACGGTGCGGCACTAAACCGAGCGCAATAACAATACAGATAGGCATACCGTGTGCTAGTAGGGACAATAGTTTCTTTATGCTTATTCCAGAGATAGATAAAGCGATAAAGCACAGGTATGCAGAGCTGATGTCTATGGCTGTAAACAGGATACTCGGGGAAGAGCCTGACGAAAGACTTAACAATCACATAAGGAAATTGGAATGAGCAATGTTTTGTTATGTAGTGACAACTGTCTCTACTATGAGGAGCTTGTGTTCGGGCGTGTGCATGTACCACTGGGCAAGCTACCGGGCCTGGATGCAAAAGCCGGAATAAGGCCGCTAGAGCAAGCCATAGAGGATGTACCATGGCTACATGGAAAGGCAATGGACTATATTTCGTCACCGAAGTTGAAGCTCTATGGACAGCTTCCATTGGAGGACATGAAAAAGGTCATAGCCACACAGGCCTTGTTCAAGCACGAGACAAGCTACATGATCGAGTACAGCAACAAGGATCGTGCATGGCGCTTCCGCCCAACACCGCAGAGCGGTACTGGTGCCAGGGTCGAGTACGAAGCACTACCGACAGACGACGGCTACTACAATGTCGGCACCATCCATACGCACCCAGGATTCAGTCCAAAGGCCAGTCCTGGTGATATGGAGGTGATGCGAAAGTACGGTGGTCTGTACATGATCATAGGCACTGACAGGGATACCGGCAAGCCGGATACTATAAATTGTTACTTTGCCGGGCGATATGTAGGACTGGACGGAGCACCTAATGCGGTTGTGATAGAATTTGCGTTCGAATCCTTGTTCCCCGGCCTCGATATACAAGGAGATTATGAACCCGATACCGAGTGGCAGAAGATAATAGCCGAGCAATCGTACAGTCACACAAAGGACAAGCGAGAAGAGTACCCCTCGTGGGCGCTACCGAAGAATCTACCAAATGCGGCAATCCCCGCTACCAAGAGCTTCTTCGATGATGTACCCTATCCAGCACCAGCACAAGGTGATGGATATAGCCCAGAGATTGAGAAAGCCCTCATAGGCAATTTGCGCAAATGCATACAACAAGCCGTAGACTCATCAAATGCTATGGAGGCTTTGGCTGGGGCTATCACAGAATACATGGATTTGGAACAAATCATATGGCTGAACGATATCCTTGTAGAGATAGCCCAGGCATGGGATGATCTGGAGGACGATGACGACGAGTACGGTTATGAATATGATGAGATACCCGGCAAGGCACAGGGCAGGGGAAAGGGCTATGTGGATGGTCTCAAGGTAGATACATGGTACAAGGAGTACAGGGAAGCTGGTGAGTTCCGTGATGAGTATTGGACAGATGATGACACAACAAAGGCATAGGGCAAAAGGAGCGAGCAATGGACACGAGTGCGCACAACCCAGATACATTCCTAGACGCTAGTGAAGAGGAGCTGAACAAGATAAGAGCATACACAGACAAGCTACGAACATATACAGACACACTAGTAGATATAGCTAATAAAGGAGTAGATTTGACAGATCTCACTCTTTCGTGCGGCGTAGCCCTTGCCACAGATAAGGGCGGCATACTAAAGCTTTCTAAGTATCTGTTGTTACTTCATACACTAAGGAACATGCCTGACGGGTACGCCGAGAAGCTCCAAGATGATATAGACCATCTTTTGGTAGCTGTAGAGGACACAGATGCTTTGCTCAACAACCAAGACCATGACGCAAAGGAATTTGTAGAGCATGTCACGGAAGGTGCTAATAGTCTGTGCAAAATGGCCGGTATGGAACCATCTACAGTAGCTGTTGCCTTGTATAATGCCCTTGGTGAAAAGCGCTATATAGAGCTTATAATGGCAATGACATATGTTCTTGCCAAGAAAGACGAGGAAAACAAAGACGACAAATGCTGAATATTTATGTAATAGGTTGCGGTGGAGGTGGCGGCTACCTTTGTGACAAGTTGCCGATGGCCATAGCCTCGCTAAGCCTTGATATGCTGGAACGTGTTGGTGAAGACATAACACAGTACCTCGAAGACGCCGGCAAAGTGCATATACCGTGCATAGCGGACAGGTTGGTGCTTGTAGATGCCGATACGTTCAATCCAAGGAATAGCCTACGACAGGGCGCTGGTTCAGGTAGCAAGCTCGACAGACGCCTTACAGATGTACTAGATGCAATAAGTGATTCTGGTGCAAACAGGGCGGACATTGCACAAAGACTGTTGGAGGATATTCTCGATAATAGAGACAGCTATGATGAGCAAGACCTACGTGATGTTCTCGTTGTATTAAGGTGCGAGAGTATGGACAAGGTCAAGGCAATAAACGCTACCATGCTACGCGGCACATATCTACAGCGCATGGAGGTCATAGGCTACAATGCCTACGTGGCGCCAGGCAACATCGGGAAAATCATACCCAAAGTATTGAAACCAAATGATGCTAACCTGGAAGCACGCGGTTGTTATAAAGCAGTACCAAAGGATTTCCCAATTGTGTTCCTGTGTGTGGACAACAAGAAGTCCAGGTACGAGATACACAAGTACATGGAAACCTTTGATGACTGTCTGATAATAAATGCGGGGAATACAAAGGAGACCGGTCAGGTAACAATATACGAACGAAAAGCCGGTATTGCTCTGGATCCGCCGTTGTATGAGATATATCCGGACATAGCTGACGGTACTGATAAGCGCCCAGACGAGCTTGGTTGCGAGTATGTGGCACCTTCCCACGACCAGATAGCCATAACAAATTCCGTATGTGCTGATTTCACGCTGGCAATGATGGTGAAGTGGGTCAAAGGCGGGCTCTACAATGAGGGGCGCAGAGGGACCAGGACAAGGGTTAACGAGCTATCCATTGACACGGACACCATGTCGGTGATTCCGTTGTCGCACACAACATAACCAATACAGGGGAACAGAATGATCATCACAAAACACAACAAGAAAGACCAACCAACAGGCAACAAGAGTGCATTGACTGTGTACATGCACGACAACATCAACAAGGAGACATACAAGGACACCGTAGCGCCATGCACGCTAGGTGTATTTGTTGACAGGATCATCGAGAAGCAAATAGCTTTCCTCGACTGTACCGTGCTCGGTGTGTACAAGAAAGATAATAGCCTTGTACAGTATCCCGAGGAGGGCTACAAGCTAGAGGACGGTGACAAGGTCATCATAAATTGGTCCATATCCGGTCCGGACGAACCACACAAGGCACCTAGCTCTTATATCGAAGAACTTGCGGACAGGCAAGTAGCCCTGTGCAAGGAGGTACAGGAGACACTGAAGAGGAGTACACCGGCTACAGTTAAAGAATATTGTGAGCTTGTCCTTGGGAAGTACCTTTAGGGCGTTTCAGAGGACTTCAAAATTGTTCTTTCGAAGAAAGGTGAAAAAGTATCTTTTGATACCGACGGCATTTGATCTAAGCACTACAAATAACAAAGGAAAACATACAATGGCAAAGACAATAACACTAACCGACAACAACAACCAGTCAGTCAGCATCACAATTGAGGACAATGAATACAGCACGCTGAGGGATATGCTGAACTCAAAGGATGTGCGCGACCTATGCCTGTACGACGGGGATGCACCTGTAGCCGACCTGTTGTACAAGCGCGATGGAACAGAACTGTCCTCAAGGCAGGCAAGACAGTTACTGGAAGCATCACCAGGCGATGGGGACACGCTCGGCATTGATGCGGAGTTCCATATGAACGACGAACAGGGGACCGCCGACGGAACAGCCGGGTGCGTGACGGTTGTCATGCCCCCACAACAGTTGTCGGGACTACTCATTACACCAGACAGTGATACTGTGGCAAAGCTCATCACACGAGCCGATGTCATGCACCATTTTGCTGTGCTGTCCAAGGCAACCATCCAGAACATGGCCATCACCATCAGTAGGTTGAACTCGGACGGGTCGCAAAGTCCTGATATGGAAGTACCCAAGAACATGCAGGAAGAGACCACGCTTCGTGCCGGCGACATCATAACAATAGTGCAGTCAAAATCAGCCACAGGTTATTGATAATGGGAAGGAAGTGGATCATCGACATACCAGTGCGCCCGAAGGCGGTGCAAAGCACACGGTTCGACGGTAGAAGCACGTATGTCGATCCAAAGGTAGTCGCCTGGAAGAAGTCCATCATCCCGTACATAGAGAAGGCGGTTAATGGGCCACCAAGCGAAAAGATAATCAAGATCGTCAGGGCAACATATAAGTTCAAGTACCCAAAAAGCTTCAGCAAGGCGAAGATAAAGCGCATTGAGGAAGGTAGCTTGGAGAAGTACCGAGAAGGTGGCGGTGACCTGGAGAACCTTGGTAAGGGCGTTTACGATTGCATGCAGAAACGCATATACAAGAACGACGGACAGGTCTGCGAGTACAACGGTATAATACAGAAGATATATGCACCTGAAGATGGAATCTACATGGAGCTGGAGGAAATAGAATGACAGAATTGCTTAAGGAAGCATGGATGTCCATGGCGAAGCACCCTGCGGCTACTGCGGCCGGCACAGCCCTAAGGGTCACGGAGGACAAGACCGAGGCATACTGGGCAACGAAGACGGCTGTCCTGCGTTTGCCCTATGAAGAAGAGTTCGGTGACGGTAATGTTGCTGTAATTCCGGACAGCAAGCACATGGACAGGATAGCAATCAGGAACCTGGAGCCGGACAAGGTCATGGCCCCTGGGCAGATAATGCTTGACTGGACATGCGATTGGTCCTATGTCATAACATCGCCTGTAAAGGGCGAATTGTGGTTCACTGATAAGAACGGTACGGTGGTCAGGACAAAGCCTATACCACAGGACATGAAGATGTACCATATGCCGATAAAGGCATGGGCATTGCCGGATGGGCTGATGGGCACCAAAGGCATAAGGGAGGACTGGCGAAAGCTTGGTCCGCCAAGGCTACGTACACTCGGAACACAGGATCTGCTTGCCATAGAGCTACACAGCCGGGATGGTTATGGGGCTTTGCTGTATATGCCTATGGCGAATCCCCCACCAGAGTGGATTGCCGAGACAGGTATCACAAAGGACGGCGTGCTTTATATTGGCAAGGACAGGACAGACGATGGTATTTACTCGGAGCTTGTCCCCAACAAAGCGCCTGTTGATATGGTAGATGCCATGGGGCTTACTGAACTGGATCTTCCGCCAATACTACCCGCAGAGGGTGCTGAGGAGAAGGAAGAGGTGCCGGAACCAAAGGAAGAGGTGCCGGAACCAAAGGAGCCGCTAGAGGAAGAACTTAGGAAAGAGGCAAAGACAAAGACAAAGACAAGGGCACCCAGGAAAAGACAGGCACAGAAGGAAAAGGAAGAAGTGCCTGTCACTGGAACAAAACAAGAGCCCGATGTGAATATACCGGAGGGGAAACCCGATATAGTTATGAAAGAAGATACAGAGAAACCGGTGCCCGAAAACAGTGCCAATAGCATAGCCGCCGATATGGAAGAGCTTGTGGAATCCCCTAGTACTGATGTCGATGAACACAGGAATGCCATACTCAAGAAGGGAATCATAGAGAGCATCCTCAAGTTCCTTGCTGATGATAAGACCTATTGTACACCGACACACAAGGAAGTACAAGAGGAGCTCAGAATGTGCCAGTCCATAGTAACTGCGGCCTCTGATAGGATGCTGCGCATAGCTCTTGCCGAACAGAAGCCAGACATAACGGACAGTGACAAGGCACAGATAAAGGCATTGCTTGACAAGCTTGGAGTTGGATGATGTACAACGATCTGTTACCTGCCCTTGAGCCTTTGCTCAGACTACGTTCACCAGAGCCTATACAGGCGAGAGACAATCTTGAGTACATCGGCGAAGGCAGTTCCATAACAGGTCCGGGAGAGCACTATGGATGCATCGTAAAGGATGGTGCGTCCATAGAGCTCGAAGAAGGTGCCGTTGCATATGGACTGCGCGTGGAATGTGGTGCGAGGGTAAAGCTTGGCAAAGGTGCCAGTATGTACTATTGTCTTGTGAGGGACAATGTTGTGGTGAGGGATCGCGGAACAGTGCGATATTCCGTGATCCTGAACCCAACGACAGTTGGCGCCGATGCTGTCATAACCAATACCAGGACTGCTGGGAACCTTTGGTCTACCCTAACAATAGGGAATGAGGCGAGGCTCTATAATTCCTATGTAAAAGGGAGCCTTGGCCTAGGGGAGCAATCTGTAGTGGTCTATGCGGAGATACAAAGTGGGTGCGGGTGCGTCATACCAAACGGGTGCATCGTGGTGCTTTGCACAGAGGGCAATACGCTACGAGGCGCAAGGGACAAACCAATAGCCGGTTTCGAGCCAAGCTACCGGCACACAGTTCCTTATGAGTGGGTCCGCAATATGCCGACAACGCCGGCAAAAACACCGACAAAAACACCGCTATGGCTATACGACCCTGCACCACTACCCAAGAAATGTGTATTTGCACCATACTCTGTGGTTTTTTCTTACGTGAATACAATGGTGTGTACAGAGTCGATAACTCTTGGTAGGGGCGCAAGGTTGCTTATGCTTTTTAGCCGTACTCTAGAGAATTGCAGGAAAATGCATATTGGGCAAATAGCACTGTGCGAGAATGCTATGGTGTATGCAAAGAAGCTGGGCAACTATTCCATAGACAGGCTTGTTCTTGGGAAGAATGCGGCACTACAGATAGATGACATATGTGTTGATAAAGAATTTACCAGTATAGTGGTACCAGATAACGGACTCCTCACAATATAAGGAGAACTACAATGAGAAAACAAGGGACAGTTGGTAGGCGGTGCGCGAAGTGCCCCAAGGATGCCATACCAGGAACAGATCCGCCACTGTGCAAGGAACACATAGACATGAGCAAGACAGCTGATGCCGGACCATCTACTCTGGCGGAGCTGGATTCGTTTGCACCTGAAAAAATACGCGGAAAGATAGATGACAAAAAATAGCCCCGTCCTTATAGAGATAGTCCTTCTTGATGTACTTGGCAATGAGCGTCCTGTGTGTATTGCACGAGATGCCACATTAGGCAGGCTTGTAGAGCTGTGCAATGAGGCGGACATATTTCTCACCGCTGTAACAGAGGAGGATATCGTTCTAGTAGACGGGGATAACAGAGAGGACTTCACCGACAAGGAGTTCCGCGATGTGCTGACTACCCCTATTGTCAGTGGAGGCGAGTATAGATTCAACAAGGAATTTGATTTATGAACAAAGAATCGGAAATGCGGAAAGACCTGGTTGTATCCGTAGACCTGCCCGATGATACAGGTAGGATGAAGATTACGGGCAAGAACTGGGCAGGGCTGCAAACAACGAACATGCCCGGTACTTTAAAAATACCGGATGAAGGCGTGAGGAACGTGCCTGGTATGGCCCCCTATGAACAAGATGACATAGAAGCACAAGAAGAGATGCCTGTATCGAAAACCACGAAAACACGTTCCAGAAAAACAAAACCAAAGGCAAAAACAGAGACTCAGCCACCACAGGACCAGCAAATAAATGTTGTAAAAGTTAACATCAGCATACCTAAGGTCACTACATTTCCTACGCAATATACTATGGTGTGCAAGGGAAAAGGTGTGTGCGTTCTTGGGATATTGCCTAACGGCGTGAGCTGGGTACCCGAGTGTTCTGAGTATGTGTCCGAGACGGATTCCTATACAAACGTGTTTGGCATATCCGGGCTGGAAGGTCTGTATGTATGGGGCGGGCATGAGTTCACAATGACGGGACAACGGTATATCATAGTGCTTCCACACAAGGAAGCGTAGGAGGTTTGGCTGTGTTAATTAAGCTTCTAGCCTGGTGGGCGGGGCTTAAGCTCGGCGCACGAATATCGAATGCTATAACAACCGGCCCCAGAAAACGCATAGCGGAAGAAAAAAAGAAAAAGAACGCATTACGAAAACTGGATCGGGAGATACAGGCAAAATTAGAGCCGTATTTCGCGGAAAGGGATCCGAAGGCATGGACAAAGAGCGAGATACGGGCCATGGCTAGCTACCTTGGCGTGAAGGTAGATCTGTAATCCTAGTACCACCACTATAAGAAACACACACACAAAAGGAACGGTGATTTATGTACAATACAGAGGGCTATGAGTGCTGTAAGAAATGCAAGGAAAGGCTTGAGTGCTTTGACCCGGAACATTGCGAAATACTGGGAAAAGAGATGGCGAAGATAGCCAGCGATGCATCTACCGACGATGCTTGCGATGAAGTATGTGCTATGGGGGGAGCTATTGGGCAAGAGCTGTCTGGCTATATAAAAAAAGAGCTGAGGGAAGATTCGTACAGGAGTAGGGTTCTTAAAGAATCAGACAAATCGGCGTACGAAGTTGTGGTAACAGCTACAAGGAGATTTGTACGCGTATTCGATGCCAATTCAGCCAAAGAAGCTGAGGTTATGGCACTACGGGACATACAGATAGACGCCGGATTTGTCCCGGACTCAATCCAGATTAAATCCAGGTTAATCGTATAACAAAACTTACATAAGGAGTTATAACATGACGCAAAGAGATAGTTATTATAACGGATTCGTACGTAGTAGTGTAGCAGAGACACCTGGTTCTGTAAGGGCATCTGACGATACAAAAGAGAAGAGTTCCCTTGAGAAGAGGGTCGCCGAACTAGAAAAGAGAGTCGAGGAACTAGCGCAACAGCTAGCATCCTTTGTGTCTTACGGCAAGCAGAGCAAGTAAACCATGAAGATGACCCCCGAGGAAGATCTACGGACAAGGCATCTGTTATCCGACCCTCGCGGACCACGCACATGGATGCGTGCTGTAACAAGGCGAACATATTTATCAACGCGCCTTATGCCAGATCTGAAACATGAGAAGCAACCAAGAGCTAGTGAAGCCAACAGGGGGCACAACAAGACAGTTGACGCATATTGGGATAAGATACTATCAGACTCAAGTCCCAGTTCAGAGATGCGAAGATCCCTCGCCGTAGGTCAGTTTGCCGACAGGATGAAGGCGTTGTGTAGGGTACTTGCCGCATGGAAAAAGGAACCCCTACTGCAACCAGGCGATTGGTGCAAAGGTTATGGACATAATCATTCTGTGCGCGGTAGCTTGGTAGAGTGGTGCAATGCCATGGAATACAACGTACGTATCATGCGTGAAATAGCCACAGAGTGTCCAGAGCTACGGGAAATAATGCTGGACGAAGACTTGCTGGACATGCCAATAGGCATGGTGCAGGAATAATCAATAAGGAATCATCAATGCGAATCATGCAAGTTGTTTATGTGCTGGACCAGAGGTCATCGTTTGGCTCCAGCTTCACGGGCACGCCCCTGGGCGGTGCCAACAAATAGGAACAAACATGGTCTCGCTTTTCGGCGGGCCCTTATACAAGGGAACACATGACACAACTTATCAAGAAGCGCGATGGGTCTTTACAGGAGTTCGATCCGAGACGTATTCGCAACGCCATAAGAAAAGCCAACAAGGATGTACCTTTGTTGGATACAATAAACGAGGAGCAACTCGACAAGATAACACAGTATGTTACAGACGCTGTCACCAAGCTGGATGAGAGCGTTTCTGTAGAAGTCATACAGGACCTTGTCGAGAAGCACCTCAACGGGATGGGTCTGTACGAGCTAGCCAGCCAGTACTCTTTGTACAGGCGCAGAAGGGAGCGTGCAAGAGACGCGCTAAAGGTACGTACAGGTGCTGATAGTCACCCAAAGGGAGACCTCACAGACCAGTCCATGCTACTTGTACAATCTGTCACAGGCAATGGTACCAGCGAGTGGGATCGTGGAAAGATAGCATCCATGCTGACGGACAAGCTCGGGGTACAGCAGGAGTTCGCCAACAAGGTAGCCAAGGACGTGGAGACCACGCTGTTGCACAGTAGCCTTGAGGTCGCCGGCACGGAACTTATCAGGGAGCTTGTCAACAATGCCCTTATTGACCACGGCTACAAGGGCAGGTTGGAGGACCTTTCCATGTACCCCGTGCCGAAGGACTTCCTGAAGAGCCTGCTGGTCGGCAAGAGCAAGGAGAACTCGAACATACAGCACAACAACCCCGAGGCGGTGAACATGTCCATTGCCGATCTGGTGCTGAAGCAGTTTGCACTGGACGAGGTATTCGGACCGGAGCTAAAGAAGCTGCACCAGACGGGAGCCATCCATTTGCACGACTTGGGGATGATTCCTAGGATCTATTGCGGGTCGCACTCTCTGGCGTACATCGCAAAGTACGGCTTGAAGGGGCTGGTGAACCTGGGCACTGTTAGTTCCCCAGCAAAGACAGCGGAGGTCCTTATAGGGCATTTAAATACGTTCCTGGCGTCGATGCAAGCGTACTGGGCCGGAGCCCTTGGCATAGGGTATGTCGATGCTGTAATGGCGCCCTATGTGCATAATAGGAGCGATGGGGACACGCGCCAAGTGGCCCAAGCAATGGTGTTCAACTGTGCGCAGAATGCGTTCTCTAGGGGTGGTCAATCATTGCACCCGACCGAGCGCATATGGATAAGCGACAATGGCGAGCTCTCTAGCGTGGAGATTGGGCCGTTTGTAGATGCAATCATAGCGTCCAATGAGGGTGTGGTGCGAAAGGATGGCGAGTACGAGGTAGTCAAAACCGACAAGCACGGACTTGAGACCATAAGCTTCACAAGGGACGACGGCAAGGTTCTGAATATGCCTGTGCAGTATGTGGCCAGGATGCCCCATAAGGGCACGATGTATAGGATACATACATCAAACGGCATAGTGAACGTAACAGGAGACCACTCATTGTTCGCTTATCTTGGAAAAGGTAAGATAGAACCAACAAAAGCCGGAGGGCTTAAAGTTGGGGACTTTGTGGTAATACCTCACAAGGTGAACCTCACAGATCCGAAAGATACTGTCAATGTGCTGGATTATGTGGACGAGCCCTGCGTTACACAGCTTCCAAAGGAAAAGCTGGATATTCTAAGGAACCTTGAGATAACCGACTCGCTAGCGTACAGTGCCGGGGCATATTGTGCCTCAGAGAAAGATATGCTACAGGTGGTCCATAGTGCGATAGACGGCTTCAAAGGGAGCTTAGACAGGGCGGTAGGGCTTCTAATACGTAACAGCTGTTACAAGGAAGGCAAGAAGACAGTACCGAGCTGGATACTTACATCGTCGGAAGCAAATGCAAGAGCATTCCTTAAGGGGTACTACGATAATGTCGTAGTACCCTGGTTTACCACAGGGATTATTAGTCCGCCTTATAGCGCGCTAAGCACAAACCCATCGTTCATATCAGGACTTAGCCTTCTCTCATTGCGTACAGGGGAAGAGGCAAAGGTTGCCGGTAATATAGGCGATGAACCATGCTACTTAATCAGGGAAACCTGCGCCAGTGAGCGGGAGATCGGAGAAACAGCCGGTATTCCTACGGAGGCCAGAAATTGGTTGAAAAACACTGATTTGTCCTTGTCCGAGATACATCGCGTAGAGCAGTACGAGTACGATGGCTATGTGTACGACATAAGCGTACCAGGTACTGAGGCATTCCTTGGAGGCATAGGAAATGTGTTCTTTAAGAATACACTGTTCCTGGACCTCAATGTATCGGCTGGAATCCCTGTTGTAATGAAGGGTGCCCCGGCAATATGTCCCGGCGGAAAGTACATGCTAAGGACACCGGAGGGCGCCACAAGAGAGCTACAGGAAGTATCCACACCAGAGTGCTGGAAGCTGTTGCTGGATGGAAATGAAGTTGCAATAGAGCCAAAGGGAGGCAAGCTGAAGTACCCAGACACAGGACTTGGAAAGGTTCTCACATACGGGGACTTCGAGGAAGACGCACAGCGGTTCGCACTAGCTATCATGGACGTGCTTGAAGAGGGCGACGCGAACGGTGCTGTATTCGCGTTCCCCAAACTGGACTTCCATGTAGACGAGCTAGCATTGTCAGTGCCCTCAAGGCGCAAGGTCTATGACAGGGCATGCGAGCTGGCATCCGCTAACGGAAGCACCTACTTTGTGTTCGACAGGAACAGCACAAGTTTGGCTTCGTGCTGCTTCACAGGGGACACGGAAGTGTGTATCAAGCTACATGCCCTGTCATCCCCTATCCCTACCACATTCAAAGCGCTGGCCGATGGTTACAGATACTCGCCCCCAATAGACGGGGATCTACTGGTGTACCACAAAGGCAACTTTGTAAAAGCAAGGTTGCTGATACTGTCCGGAAAGGGGAAAAGGATCATACGCATAAAGAACATTGATGGGAGCGAACAGAAGGTAACTGAAGATCACATAGTGCCCACAATGGATGGCGACAAGTTGGCAAAAGATGTCACCTTGCAGGATTATGTTCTTGTGGACCCTGTCCCTCTTGTTCACAAGGATTGCTTGGTGGCTGATGGCAATTACGGTTGCAAGGTAGCCCTGATTGAAGAGCTGCCAGAAGAGGAAACAGTCTATTGCTTTGAAATCCAAGGCACCAATGAACCTTACTTCACATTACCTAACGGCATAATAACCCATAACTGCCGTTTACAGGTCCAAGTTACTGACCCGGCGATGTTTATGCACCNCGAGAGGCTACGCACAGTAGGTTTCCAGAACGTGACCATCAACATACCGCAATGCGCCTACAGGGCTAAGGAAAAGACCTATGATGGGCTAATAGCGGAAGTGGATACCATGATGGACGCTTGTGTCGATGCCCACCTGAAGAAGCGTGCATTCATAGACACCTTGTTGCAGGAAGGTGGACCATTGTGGCAGCTAGGAAAGCCCTCGTGCGATGGTTCCCCATATGTGGACCTGGACGAGGCTACCTACATCATAGGACTTCTCGGGTTCAACGACGCCATCAAGTACCTCACGGGCAGCGCCTTGCACGAGAGCGACGAGGCCATGGACATGGCCATAAGGCTCAATGCCCACATGTTCCTCAGGTGCAAGGAGCTGAGCGAAAGGCACGGGCTCGCGTTCAAGCTCGAGGAATCCCCCGCCGAGTCCGCCGCGAGGCGCCTGGCCAAGGCCGACCTCGTGTACTACAGGGACGATGCCCTGAAGGTGTTCCGCGGCAAGACCGAGGATGTGGCGTACTACACCAATAGCGTGCACATCGAAGCGGATGCCCCTGTAGGGATAGTGCAGCGGATAGTGGAGCAGTCCAAGTTCCACCCGGCGATAGAGTCAGGTGCAATTGTCCATGCGTTCATAGGGGAAGAGAAACCGCACGCGGGGGCAATAGCGGAGCTGGTCGAGGACGTGTTCCTGAAGACCCAGTGCGCACAGCTGACCATCAGCCCGGAGTTCACCACATGCAACGAGTGTGGGCATTTCGAGAGAGGGTTGCATGACAAGTGCCCAGAATGCGGTTCCGCCAATGTGGATGGCATTACAAGGGTAGTCGGGTACTACAGCAGGATCAGCGCGTGGAACGATTCAAAGCGCGGTGAATTGGAGCACAGGCATATGGGCGACTACGGCGTTAAGGAGGTCTCATGTACGTAATAAACGTGTTCGGCAAGGGGCACTACCCTGACGGCACGCCTAAATGTCCAAAGTGCGAGGTGCTCAAGGGGCGCCTCGCCAAGCTACTGCCAGACTACGAGGACATGTCGATGGTCTTCCACGATGTGACCGAGCTGGAAGGGTTGGTGGCCATGATGAAGGCGGGTGTAGTGAACCCGAATAGGATACCCGCTTTCCTTGTCTCGAAAGACGGTGAGTGGGTGGAGTACCAGCCAGAGGACAGGTATTCCCAGTGCAATACAGGGAACATACTTGGAATACAAACAGACTATGACTATGGCAGGGGCGTGATAACCCCTAATGCCATAAAGGAGAAACTTGATTATGCCGTTGGAAAAGAATCCCTAGGCGTACTCTGCGTTGTTCGACAAGGACAAACTATAAAAGAGCACGAAATGCACACTATCAAGGAGCTAGAGGGCGCTGTTCCGGGAGGCGCAATAAGACCGTAGCACAGAACCATTCCAGCAGTTAAATACTTACTATAATTTGTCATAATACTATGTAGCTAACTAGCTATTACAAAGGAAGACCGGTGGGTTATGCTCGTCGGTCTTTTTCCTTGTATGACCTAGTATGCTATGTGGTTGTTTTTACAATGTACAAAAGGAGGTAGTATCGTGGCTCTGTTTCTGTTTCTGTTTCTGTGCGGTTTTGTTGTTGGTATTTGTGCTACGTATGCTGTCATGTGCCGTAGGGTACGCAAGGAATCTCGCAAGTACGCCAGGCGTTTGCGGGCTATACAAACGATATTGAACGGACAAAAAGAACCCTGGAGATAAATAGCAAAGGAGGTAGGCATGGTTATGCTTGGAGTATTTTTGATTGGTGCAGCATGGGGCGCAACACTAGCATGGTGGACGCTTCGCGGGCACCCAGAGCAAACAAAGCAACCCAACAAGGAGCGGTAGCATGGCATACAAATACACTACGAAAATAACACCAAGGTTTCAGCTGGATGCGGAAAAAGCATACGAGGCGTTACCGGATTTGTATGCTAAGGCATGTGCGACTATTGATGATGCGTGGCTACGCGCCACAGCTATTGTCGCTACAGGCACTGAAGTACTGGAAACAATAGGTGCCTTGGAGGATCTGTACAAATACAAAGCGGATATCGCGTTCATACTTGATGCTATGGATGTTGGTTCCGGTGCACCGCTACCCATGGAGGGGGATTTGGTGGAGGGCAACGACACAACAGGACAAGTCACCTATACACTTAGAGACAGGGTATTTGATGGTTCTGGTAGGTATGAGCTGGAGCGTATTGTACAGGAAGCTCACAAGCAGGTCATCAAGAACAAAATGAGGATAGTCGCCCTTGCGTGCTCATCAACAGTCACTATGTCCATAGCCGATTCGCTGTGCCTGATACGGGAGGAGCTCGAAGAGGCGTATAACCACTACAACACAGGACTTATTTTGCTTGGTCCCGAGACAGTGATGGAGGAAGTACCAGATGATAGGGACATTCATAATTAGTACATTGAAAATAGCTCTCATCGTAGTACTTGCTACAGCTGCCGGCACTATATGGCTGGAGGTGGATAAATGAGAAGACCTGGGGAAATAGACCTCTATGCTGTGACAAACGGCACTTTCGCCACAGGAACATACACAGTTGCAATACAACCGCAAGACCGCGATACGGTGACAAGGGCTATGGGGCCAACCGCCAAATGCTCTTTCATACGGAGTTCTGTGAGGACAAAGAGACAACCCAGTGTAACACTAAAGGTCAATAACCAGACTTTGCATGGTACATCGTATGCATCAGGCGCCGAGGTGACAGGAAAAACCAATTATTGGTGGATGGGCGGTCCGCTCTCTTTTGTGAATATGCCTTGTTTCTATGTATATAATATCATAGGGGACTCGTGGAAAAGAGCAGAGCTTGAACTCGGAGTACGCGTTCCGTTTGCAGATAGAACACAGGCATTGTTCAGTACCGGGAAAGCTGGTGTAGTTATGGCAATGTCTATTGTGGGCGCCATAAATGGTATTTCTAAGCGCTGGTTCCTTGTGGGCGGTACTGTATTCGAAACAGCCAAGAAAGAGTGGTATAGCATAAAAAAAGAACTCGGCAAAAAGTACGGTGCAAAGGAAACAGCAAAGGGAGAGCTTGATTTAATAGGCACAAGCCCTATACACTCGGACTATGATCCATTGATGTTCCCTTACATAACAAAGACATTGGGGGTCGGCCACAGGTTACTCATAGAGGGTCTGGTGATGCTTGATGAAGCCATGTGCGATAAAGTACTTAACGGAACAGTACAGGTGAAAAGGGAAAAACCCCATATGTGCTTCAGTGATTTCATGTTCCCACAAGCTGGTAGATACCTCAATGCAGGTAACTTTAGGGCGCGTGTGGCAATAAAGGGCATAGAGAGAACAGACAAGGTATTGGCGAACCCAGGCAAGTATGGGTTAACAGGCAAAGCACTTGACATGTATCTGTTAGAAGGAAACAACTACGGTCTAACAGAGCTGTACGAAGTAGCTGTACATGGTTGCAGCAAGGAAAGAACAATAGGAAAACTTGAGGAGCTAGGATGGCGACAGATAAACTGAAAATCATAGTTCCTGTGGAAGAACTACAACCAGCATAGCTACTAGCGCGTTGCATGCTGTAGTCATTGCGCAAATTCAAGGGAGTCGCCGGAGAGGTGTGCCTGTAGAAGTACAGCGCCCTCTTCCAGCAGTTCCCGGAGGCGGCGCCGGGAAATGCCGAGTTCCGTACATATGACATCGGGTATTCTTTTTTTAGACTGTATACCATATGTCATCCTGTAGGCAAGAGCTATGTCATCGCGCATTTTATCGATTGCCTTCTGCACCCTTCCTATTCTGGTGTGACGGCGTAGCCTGTCCTGTTTTGTCATACCGTCAGCAATACTGGTAAGTACCGTCTCACTGCACACTTGGGAAGATTCATGGAAAGAGGTACCACCTTCCTCGTTGGTCATTGTCTCGTCCATGGACAGTTCTGTTGTTGCGCAGCTCTTCAGGTATTGTATTTTACCTTTGTCCAGTCCTGTGAGTTCCGCAAGGTCATCTATGGTTGGTTCGCCATCATTTTCTTCTTGCCATTTGCGGGTAGCCTTGTCCACAAGAACAAGTCGTTGTGCTTGTGTTACAGGAAGTCTCACAGTGCGCATAGTGGTGTTTAGCGCTGACCTCATGGCCTGTTTTATCCAGTAAGCCGCATATACGGAGAACTTGCAATTTGCGCTACGAAGGAACCTCGACACAGCCGTCATAAGTCCTACCGTACCCTCACTGACCAGATCGTCGAAGGGAAGCCCACACCATTTATAGTCGTGAGCTATCTTTATCACCAGACGCAAATTAGAGCAAGACAGCTTCTCTACAGCCTGTTCCTTTGATATTTCAGGGTCTTCCACAAGCCCTTGTATAATATCGGACAGGTGCATTTCCTCTTCCACGGTCAGTCTTTTGTGCTTCCTGGACAATAGGTCGTAGTAGTCGATGTTCTCTGTTGTCTTTGGTCTTGCGGACATGTTTATTCCCCTGTTGTAGGTTTGTTTTACGGAACCTTTCCGTAAAAATACATAATATAGCAAACTTACAGTGAAAAATCAAGTCGTTTATTGAAAATATTTTAAAATAAGGATTTTTATGACAACAAAAGCACAGAAAGAAGAAAAGATACGCGTGAAAACAAAGGCGTGTATCTTTTGCGGTAAACCGCATTATGTATGGGTATATCCGTCCGCGTATAAGGCATGGCGCGATGGCGCGTGTATACAGGACGCAATGCCTGATTTGTCGGCAAACGAGCGTGAACTGCTGATAAGTGGCACATGCAAGGATTGTTGGGACGATAATTGGAGCTAAGAATATGAACAGACAAACAAAGCCTGTAAAGGCCGATGTTGCCACACAGAATATATGGCTCGGCAAGATGGGATTCGACTTTGATGCAAAAACGGTGACTGGACAAAAGTACAAGTCCTTAGCGATATGCTTCCCAAAAAGAAGACAGCGGAGGATGTTGTTGGTAACAAGCGCGTGAGCATGCGGGTAAGGTGCGTAGACCCGGAGAAAAGCAACTGGGCCATACGGGTCATGGTGGAGGTATCGGACGGAAAGGATATCGATGACGAGAACAACTCCACATATATATGCTCTTTGCACGAGTACTTGTATGAGGGCGGGCGCATCGACACTATACTGAGAATCGCCCTTGCGCACCTTATAAGGGACAGTAGTTCATGCACGGAGCTTTGTAAGCTCACAGACTTGGAGTGCACTATGATACCCATGACAGAGGAAGAGGAGGCAGCAATGAGAGCCAATGCGCTTGAGGCACGTACCGCAGGTAGGAACATACGACCACTGGTAAATGCCTCTACAAAGAACATACGAAGGAAACAGACAGCAAAGGCACGAGCGAGGAACAAGAAATGAGGTATGGATCTGTTTGTAGTGGTGTAGAGGCCGCTACACTCGCGTGGGGGAAGCTTGGCTGGACCCCTGTGTGGTTCAGCGAGATTGATGCTTTCCCGTGCGAGGCATGCGGCAATAGCTTCTGTGTCAACTGCCTGGAATGGCTCGGTAGAAGAATACAGATGGTGGAGCATAGAATAAAAAGGAAACCAAATAACGAAATGAATGTTTTGTTCTGAACAAGGAGGTTTGTATCATGCTTGAGACTTTTATAACCGGAATTGAATTAGTATGGGAATTTGTCTGTAGTGTAGTATGGTTCGTTGTGAACGTTGCTACTGGTCTTGTACACTTGGCTGTGGCTACCTTACTTGGAATTACAGCCATTGGCGCCTGTTTGGTGCTTTTCCCTATCCTTATCATGCTTGGTATACTTGACTGGATCTTTACCGGCAAGAAGCCGCTAGAAGAGCAATCGAATTGTGGTGTGTGACCTGTTATGTCATACTATCTATACCAGGAAATGATCAAGACAGACATTCCCATACACACCATATGAAACCTATGTAGCAGATCGTGCTATACCTATAAAAACAACGAAAAGGACAACAAAAGGAGAATGAAATGCAACCTACATTTGGAAACTTGCTACAAGGTATGAAAGAGGGAACTGGTATGTTCGATGTTGCTACAACTATGTTTTATGCACCTCTTATGCACGACAAAACAAGCGACCTACCAGACACAGACTGCTACAAGGGCCTTAGCATGGCATACGGCAAGTGCTGTGCTTTACTGAGCGATAATGCTCTCGGGATTTGCATGGATGTCGTAGCTGATCTGGACAGTATGCGCCAAACATTGTATTTCAGTGATGACGTGCAGGCGAATCAGGCGCTAAACGAACCGGCAATGGAGAAAATACCTATTGAAGAGCATATAGCCGTTGTTCGCGGCAAGAACACAAAACCAACCGAACCGAGCATCACCGCATAAACATATCTGTGTATTGTTTTGTAGGGGCACTAGCAATGCCCCTTTTATTTTGTACCCCTAGTATGGAGAAGTAAATGAACACAAGTTTAAGGACAACTGGTTATTGGTTCACGGTAAATGCCTATGGGATGATGGAACGAGAGCTTATGGTTGTTGATGTGGAGCTTGAGCAGTACGAGATTGATTTCCTTGTCAAGTATGCTCTGGATACATCCATGCTCGAGGCGCACCCGATGCTTCACTGTTACAAGGCGCACAAGACGCCCTCAAGGGTAACTGTGTCGAAGTTCGACCACTATTCCGGTGAGGGCTATTGTGATAGGAGCTATGCGGTGGAATACGAGGTGCTTCTTGAAATTGTAACAACAACACAGTTCGCGTTAACAGATGCCGACAAGGCATATGGTCGGGTACTGGCTGAACTACGAAAATCTTTCGGGAAGAACCACGTGAGGAAACTGAAGCAGGAAACAAGGGAAATACCGCGAGCATACGATTCCCCAAACCCTAGTAAGAATGATTTTGTATTCACAAAGGAGATAAAATGGAAAACACTGTAAATCACCCAACGCACTACACAGACAGTTCCATGGCATATGTGCCGGCAGAGTGCATTCATATCACAAGGCATCTTCCCTTTGATCTCGGCAATGCTGTAAAGTACATATGGCGTGCTGGTAAGAAGGGCGATGTTGTCAAGTCTGTGGAGGATTTGTGCAAGGCGGCATGGTATATAGAGGATGCCTGCAAAAACAATCTGAATACAGACAACTGTGTAGCAGTCAGCCTGTTCGACCTACTGGTTGTTCCGGGTCTGGACAGCGGTATAGAGTGCTATAGGTATAGCGCTATAGAATGCATAGTCAATGGATATTTGAAAAATGCCTATGAGGGTATCTTTGGGATGCTTAATATGCTACTAAAGCAGGACATTGCACAGGAAGCTAGAAACAGGATAAGAAGCATACTAGTGGCGTCAGAGCCGGTTTCAAATGCATTCAGGAAACATTCAATGAAATGTCGCTATCCGAGCCTAAAGGAGATATACAGTGGCAAATAAAGTACTTGTAGTTGTCGATATGCAGGTTGATTTCATCACAGGTGCGCTAGGTAGCAAAGCCGCCCAAAGTATTGTTCCCGATGTTGTGAAAAAGATCGAGGAGTGGGGGGGACACATCGTATACACGGTGGACACCCACTGGAGCAACTATGCGAGCACACTGGAGGGTAAGAAGCTTCCTATACCCCATTGTGTACACGGTACCGATGGCTGGAAGCTACATCCAAGCATAGCAGAGGCATTCCAGAACAAGTTTGTACGCGAGTTAGAAGAGGTACGAAAGAGGACGTTCGGTTCCATCGTTCTTGCTGATAAGCTCAAAACCTTGTTGTGCGAAGAAAGCGGTCTGGACTGGGACGAGTTCGAGCTGTGTGGGCTGTGCACGGACATTTGCGTTGTATCCAACGCACTGATTCTAAGAGCGTCTTTCCCGAATGTGCCTATCACGGTGAACAGCAGGCTGTGCGCCGGCACGACGCCAGAGGCACATGAGGCCGCCCTTGCTACAATGAGAAGTTGCCAGATTGATGTAATACAGGAGTAATGATATGGTAAAGCGTGACCCTGAAAGGGCGGAGAAGCGCCACAAAGAGCTTATGGGGTGCATTGCTGATTTCTTGTCCGATGTACAAGGAAAGGCTGAGCGGTTCGAGCACGAATGCAAAGCCAATGACTGGAACTATGACGCAGTGGACAACATAAGGGACGCATGCACAAAGCTTGGATTTGCTTTGGCGGACCTTGTGAACTGGTATAAGTACGACAAGAAGGAGGGCTGTTGATGTACAGTAGAGCATACCCGATATATGAGTCATTGCTTCGCCAGGACCTATACAAGTTCAACATGGGACGAGTCATACTGGAGGAGTACAACGATTACTGGACCAAGTGGAAGTTCCAGTGCAGGAACCCTGAAATCAGATTCACCGAGCAGATGGTCGATGATATCTATACCCAGGTGGAGTGCTTCTGTGAGCTGGGATTCTACCCCGAGGAGCTTGAGTACCTACAGGAGGCATGCCCGTGGCTCAGCTTCGGGTACCTCGACTACCTGAGCTACTGGTACCCTCGCTTCAGCGACATTCGCATAGAACATACCGAGGAGGGCTGTGGTTTGGAGATCGAGGCTGAGGGTACTTGGCTGAGTACTTCAATGTACGAGGTGCCCATCCTGGCAATTGTAAGCGAGGTGTACTTCACACATAGGTACGACATGGGCGATCTACTTGTAACGCACAAGGAGAACATCGACAGGTACGCCGACATCATACAAAAGCACGGCGACCTACGAATATCCGAGTTCGGGCTTCGTAGGAGGCTCTCTGGAGAGGCGCAGGAATACACTGTCAAGAAGCTCAGGGACACTTGTCCTAAGTTCCTTGGCACTTCCGATGTGTACTTGGCAAAAGACTTTGGTGTGCGCCCTATGGGAACACAGGCACACGAGTTCATCCAGTGCGTAGGGCAGGGGAATCCTGAACTCAATCCAGCGTACTCGAACAAGTTCGCCATGAAGGCATGGACGGATACATACGGTACGGGCAACGGCATAGCGCTCACCGACACCATCGGATCTGAGTGCTTCTGGAGGGACTTTAGCGAGACCTATGCAAACCTGTTCCACGGATTGCGTCAGGATAGCGGGGATCCCTTTGAGTGGGGCGAACGAGCCATAGCCAGGTACAAAGAGCTTGGCGTAGATCCCAAGACAAAGACACTCATATTCAGCGACTCGCTTGATATTGCCACAGCCATAGTGCTTCATAGCAAGTTCTCGCAACACACCAATGTGTCGTTCGGCATAGGAACCACGCTATCGAATGCAGCGAATACGGAAAAACTGAACATAATTATGAAGGTAGTCGAGTGCAATGGAAGACCTGTGGCAAAAATATCAGACTCACCAGGGAAAGCGATATGCACAGACCCAGAGTACCTAAGCTATCTTCAAAGGGCAATTGATTGGAGGCTCAACAATGAATAGCAAAGACATGATACAGGAATTTAAAACCGTTGTACCGCAAAGCAAAAAGTGCCATGTTGTGGAGGTTAGCCTAAGGCATAAAATATCAGAAAGGCGCTCAAACATAGAAATAGTTCCGTTTGAGTACGAGCTTTGTAGGGATATCGAGTACATTCTGTACAATGCACCTGCTACAAGCACCCCCTTGCTGTATGCTAAGAAAGAGCCGACGGACATACAAGATATTTCCCCAAGTGCTACCCCAGCAACTTGTATAAAAGTCACATATATTGTTGTAATATGGTGGAAGCTAGGCGCTGAATACGCAGATAAGGAAATCATAGACAAGGAATGGAGCAAGCTAAAGGAGTATCTCAAACAGAATTTCCCCGGGTTCGATATAGAGTTCCTAACAGACAGGGAAGAGCAAGAACGACAGGATAAATTATACGGTGGAGAAGAAACCGCACACTGAGTAAACAAAGTAACAAAACAGGAGAACAGCAACAATGGCAAAGAAAATTACAAAAGCAATAGATAAAACAGCGGTTATTTTTGCAGACGAAGATCAGGGACCTATGTACAACGACTGCAGTTCTAACGAAGAGTTCAGCAGGGCGGAGAAGGCTGTGCTGAGTGCCGTCATTGATGAGTCCGATAGGCTTCCATATCCAATAAAGGCTGTGAAGCTGTCGATTGGTGTTTTGTGTGAAATGTACGAGATCCCGGCGAAGGACAAAGCAAAAGTGTTCAAGAAACTGTACCCATTCACACCTGTACCCGCTATGAATAAAGAAATGTACTGCCTTCACGAGGGGAAGACATTCAAGGTCAAGGAGTATGGTGTGCTTCGGGAAAATAACAGGAACTTTATCGTAAGCCCGTTCTATACAAATTCTGGCGGCATGGTCATTGACTGGGTAGATCCGGATAATCTACCGACCAAGGACGACAGGGAAAAGTGTACCAAATACACTGTAGCATAAAAGGAGTCGTATCATGGCACATGGAGAACTTCTTACTTGGCTAAAGACCAATGATTTCAAGTACGATGCATACGCAAACAAATGGTCAAAGGATTATATACAAACAACAAGTAATCCAAAGATGGTTAATGCGTTCAAGATTTTTGTATGGAATGCACAGGACAAGTGGTTCGCAAAGATATCGAACATTGTTTCTGAGCGCACAGACGATTATTCTTGCAAACCATATATGTCTGTGTGGTATGGGAACCATTCTGCGGACACACCCAAGGATGCCGTAAAGGCTGCCACGAAAAATGCTTTGGCGCTGGCTACCTTGTGTGTGGACGCACTATCGAAAACTCTTGGAATTGATGTACAATAGGAGCACGATATGCGAAAGGAAGAGATCATGCGGCACTATGACGAGTGCGTGTAGTGGTTAAAGAGCAACAGATTCGTTAAAACACAATCTGGTGCTGGTGCCTGAGTACGCAGAAATAGACATACCAGTAGAGCTTGGCATCGAGGTCAAAGTCATTGACCACTACGAGATATATGCAATTGTGGAACAAGTGGAGAAGAAACATGAAGATGGACCAAATAATGAAGCTGATAAGGGAGCTGGCGTGTAGCCAGGGATTCTACGGGCGCCTTTTAAGGGACCTCGAAAACGTACAGAAGAAGGACCCGGATAAATGGGAACGAATTACAGAGTACCTTGAACGGCAAAATTTCAGAGATCCTGTCGATGTGGTCATGTTCTTTGAGGCGTGATAACCCCCGCTGGAAATAGTGGTACAAAATACACTAGCGAGACAGAATAATACAAGTGGAGAAACAGCAATGAGTGAAGATTTTATGCTCAGTAAAATGATCGGGTCCGCTAAGAAGGATGCTAGGCTACTCAAGTTCCTTACACTGGTCCCGGAAATCATGTACAAGGACGCAACCGATTCAAAACAGGCTACTGTAGCGGGATGCGTGTTCTTGTTCCAGATCATGGGCGTAAGCGGTGGGTTTGCCGTATACCACGATAACGGCAAACCGGTGCTACAGGTGGCATTCAAGGACGGGGAAGCTATTGGCGAGGTGAAGGCTTTCTGTGAGGACGGTACACCGGTGCCAGATGAGATTTTAAATGGTATGCTACATGGTGCTAACAAAAACAAGACCGCAAAGGAAGATGAGGAAGAGCCTGAAGGCGGGCAGGAAGACAAGAACTAATCATAAATAACAACAAAGGAGGAGCAATATGCCAAACAAAGAAGCCATTAAATGGTTAAAGGCTAATGGGCTAAAGCCTGTACGCGGTGAGGACAACACATGGGGAACCATTAGTATATATGAACCACCCTTGGAAGACCCTTTGGAGTACAGGTATTCTGTAATGATACAACCAAAGGCAATATTGCATGAACCTACTGGTACATGGAGAGCCTTTTTGCATGTAAGCATCAACTGGTATTTTCTCGGGGAAACCATAGAACAGTTCAAAGCCGGGTACAAGACAAGAGAATCAAAGAACAGTGTACAGAGCGCTCTACTGGAGTGCTTCACGGAGATGTCAGACAAGTGGCAGAACAAGACTCTGGAAAAAGAGCTTAGGAAATACCCTGTAGCTGTTGCCGCGAATGATTTCATTATTGAATTCAAAAAGAAGGAGAAGGAGCATGACAACAAACTGTAATTGCAAATATACAACCATACCGAACATTGAAAGGGTAATCAGCAAGCTGGCGCCCGATATCTTGCTTGTAGTGCTTAGGAATAGGCCACCTGCAGGCGACAACGGGGAAACCGGTAAACCGATTGTCGGTAAGATCGTCCACCCTACGGGCAACCCTCTTGACACAGATAAGTTTGAACCACTTCTCGGCGACACTGTTGTGTTCCCTGATAAGTTCCCTAAAGTTGTGGATGATACGAATGGGAGATTGTATTGCTTCCTGCCTGTAGATGCGCTTTTGGCGATTATAAAATAGGGTAAGTAAAACGGCACTCAGAATATACAAAAAGAATGGCAAGATTGTAGGTGTATACTTGCCGCCCATAACAGAGGAGCTTGGTATAAGTATTTTCAATCTACGAAAGAAAGAAGGAGACATCAAAGATGCGCAAATTTGCGACACTGAGGAAAGTTGGCAGCACGGAACCAATCCCAGGTGCGGAGCGTGTTGAGTTGGCACATGTGGGTGGGTGGTGTTGTGGAGTACTCAAGAACGAGTTCCGGGCGGGGGAAGAGGTAGTGTTCATCGAGGCGGATGCCGCTATCAAGAACCTGGATGACCCCCGTTTCGAGTTCCTTCGCAAGAGCTCGTACAGGTGCTGGAAAGACCCTTCCGGTACTGTGCTTGATGAATGCTACCGCATAAAGACAATAAAGATTGCTGGGCAGTTCTCACAGGGACTTGTATTAAAGAAAAGCGCCTTTGAGGAGGAGCTACAGGAGGCGAAAGCTACAGGCAAGTCCCTGGACGAGATACTTAACATCGTTCATTTCGATGAGCTTGACGAAGAGCTACAAGCTATAGCTAATCCACAGACCCGCATGGTTACTAGGGGTAAGTTCACAACCCTAGTTTCCAAGACAGACCTTGAGCGAATCCAGAACTTGCCGGACTTCTTCGAGGTGTACAAAGACATGCCCTTCGAGGTTACGCTGAAGTACGATGGCATGAGCATGACAGCAGGGTACAGCCCGGCCAAGTACCCTGAGGAGCCCTTCTTCATTTGCTCAAGGAAGAACATGCTGAAGAGCGACTCGGACAATGCCTTCTGCAGGGTAGCAAAGAAGCTTGACCTTGAGGGCATCCTAAAAGCGCACTACGAGGCTACAGAGCATGAGCTCATCCTACAGGGCGAGCTTTGCGGTCCCAAGATCCAGTCCAACAGGGGCAAGTTCACTGAAGAGCGCCTGTTCGTATTCCAGATATTCGATGTGACGGACTGCAGGTGGTACTCGCCGTCCGAGCGCTTCGCATTCTGCACAGCTAACGGGCTTGACCATGTAAGGGTCATTTCAGAGTCCTGCAAGGTGTTCCAGCAGTTCGATACAATCGAGAAGCTCATCTCAGCTACCTACATGGATGGCGAGAACGGAACCAGAGCCGAGGGGCTAGTGTTCAAGAGCATGGACGGCAAGGTCGATTTCAAGGTGCTGAATCCACAGTACCTGATGAAGAACCAATAACCAAGTGCCCCGCAAGTGCCTTTTGTGGTGCTTGTGGGGCTATTAAGGAGGAGCTATGAAAGGATTTCTCACCAGACTTGAGGAGTTCATATGATATATAATGACCGCTATCATCAATGCGTTTTTTGTTTCACTTGTTCTGACCTATATAGGAGCACTAAGTACAGGACAGTTCAGCTGTTTCTATGACTTCTTTTGGAGCACTGTCATTTTATTTGCTTTTGCCCCCGTTGTTATAGTGCAGGCAATCAGTACGATTAAATGGCTATGGTGTACGCATGGGTACAAAACAAGGGACAAGGAGAAAGAACAATGAAGCAGTGGAAAGAGGTGCTACTGGAGGAGGTTTTTGAGGTAACTACAGGCATAAGCGCTGTGATGTGCGGTGTTTTGATTGTAGCGCTCGGCGTCAGTGTTGAAATCAGGCCCGACGCTGTCTATGCTGCTGCAAAAGCGGCTCAGATAAAAATGATCGCCGAGCTGGGGAATCCATTTAAGTAAAGGGCAGGAAGATGAAAGAACAGGTTTTTGCTTATGTTTGTCGGTGGTGTGGGCAGGAACGAGAAGTCAAAGGTCATCTAAAACTCACGAAAAAGCAACAGCGGCATTACCTTGAAAACCCGTGCTTGCCTTGCCAACTGAGTGCCGTTATTAAATCTCAATCAAGCGAAAGGGTAAAGCAATGAAAACGAAAGAATTTTTGAAAGAGCATAGCGCGTGTATTGATGGCGCTAAATGGGCATTGTCCATCGGCGAGGACATGGCGGGTGTCTGGGATGCCATGATTGAGCATGGCAAGCGCGAATGGCTGCTCTGGACAGCAACCAGACCGGGTGTATTTCCTGATTCAGTTTTGCGTAAACTGGCCTGTCGCTTTGTCCGGGAAACTCCATTATCAGATGGGAGGAGGGTTTGGGATTTGCTGACTGACGAAAGGAGCAGGAACGCGGTTGAGGTTGCTGAAGCGTATGCCGATGGCA
>JGI24709J26583_10000419_pt1 | contig 35917 bp, 31 predicted proteins | sample BioPla2DNA1_FD_26583 | JGI IMG/M metagenome (IMG submission 26583) | reverse complement strand
TGAATTACTTTGCTATGGCAGACATGAAACAACTGCTAAGGAGTACAGACGAATGGTTACGCCGTAAAATACGGGCTATCTATTGGAAACAATGGAAGAAAATCAAGACGAGATACCGAATGATTAAGAAATTTGGTATGCCTGAATGGAAAGTACATGAACTAGCAAACTGTCGCAAAGGAATTTGGCGGTCGGCAATAATGCTGAATAGTGTACTTACAAATAAAGTTATAGTCAGCCTTGGGTATATGTCCATGGCTGACTACTATCTGAAAATTTGTGAAAACTAGAGAACCGCCGTGTACCGAACGGTACGCACGGTGGTGTGAGAGGTCGGTAGCTGAAATAATCAGCTACCTCCTACTCGATTTTCTTGTTATTTATTATTCTGTTCGGAGCTTACAATTGTTCTTATCAGCTTGTGAAGCCCATCTAACAGCCGCTTACCATCCTTTAAATCCAGTCCCAAGGAACAGATTAATTCTTCCGGTATACTCAGGGCTTTATCCTGAAAGTCCTTTCCCTTCTTAGTAAGAGCTATATATACATTTCTCTCATCCGTCTGACAACGGCTACGGGTTATATAACCCTGTGCTTCCAGTTTCTTAAGTAGAGGAGTCAGAGTACCCGAATCCAAGAATAATTTTTTTCCTAAGTTCTTTATTGTAATATTATCCTCCTCCCATAATGCCATTAGAATTATATATCCGGTATATGTCAGATTATAGGGATCAAGGAGGGGCTTATACTTTCTGATTATTTCCTTTGAACAAACATATAATGAAAAGCATAGCTGGTTATCAAGTCTTAAAATTTCATATTTTTCATCATTGTTCTTTTGTGATGATTTAGTATTCATTAATATTTTCCTTTCTGACATTATAATTACATTATTATGTTTCGTTGATACAATTTAATTTTATACAATTATCTTTAAAAAGTCAATAAAAAGTATTGACAAAATAAAAATATAGTGTAAAATATAATTGTAAACAATTGAAATTAATAATAAAATATATTAGAATGTAGATAATATAAATTATTAGAAAATCAGAAAGGAAGATGAAGTATGAAAGATTTAAAGCAATTGGTAGAAAACCGCCGTACTTATTATGCAATAGAAAAGAAATCACCGATTTCGGATCAGGAGATAAAAGATATTATAGATCATGCAGTAAAATATGTACCTTCTGCATTTAATTCCCAAAGTGCCAGAGTGGTGCTTCTTCTCGGTGAAAACCATGATAAATTATGGGAGATTACGAGAGAGACATTGAGAAAGATTGTTCCTGCGGATTCATTCGCATCAACGGATGCTAAGATAGATGGATTTAAGAACGGATACGGAACAATTATGTTCTTTGAGGATGAAGAGGTGATAGAGGGACTTCAGGAGCAATTTTCACTTTATAAAGACGTGTTTCCGATTTGGTCTCTGCAGTCATCCGGTATGCTTCAGTATTTAATCTGGATAACTATAGAAGGGAAGAGCTTAGGAGCATCACTGCAGCATTATAACCCTTTGATTGACGATGAGGTTAAGGAAACATGGGGATTACCAAAGAAGTGGAAGCTCTTGGCACAGATGCCGTTTGGTACACCTGTTCAGGACCCCGGCGATAAGGAATTTTCGCCTGTAGAGAGCAGAGTAAAGATGTTTTCATAATAGAATAAAGCAAAAACCATTGACAATGGGGATTTTTATCCCCATTTTTTTGTATAATAAAGTTCGTCCTATTCAATATATAATATACTATATTCGCCTCCAATATGGTATAATATTTCAAGGACTAATTAATCGGACAAGGGAGAAAGTAATGGGTATAGGATATTTTTATGATATGCCAATCGGAAGAATGTTTATAGCCGAGGACGGTATCGGTATCAGTGAGGTTTCATTAGTAGATTTTACGGAAGAGGAGAATTACAGGATGAGCCATACTATTGGTGAAACCAATCTTATTAGGGAGGCAGCCTCACAGCTTAGAGAATATTTTGACAATAAGAGGAGGGAGTTTAGTATTAGGCTTAATCCTAAAGGTACTGAGTTTCAGAAAAAGGTATGGAAAGCGCTTTTGCAGATACCCTACGGAGAAACCANAAGCTATAAGGAAATTGCTAAAATAATAGGAAATGAAAAGGCATCAAGGGCTGTGGGAATGGCAAATCATAATAACCCTATCATGTGTATCATACCCTGTCATAGAGTAATTGGGTCTAATGGAAAGCTTATAGGATATGCCGGTGGAATTGAAGTTAAAGAGAAGTTGCTTGCTTTAGAAAATGTATTGGAAAGGAAATAAAATATGAATAATGAATGGTCATTAGATGTACTTTATAAAGGATTGGATGATAAGAAGTATAAGGAAGATGTAAAAAAGCTGGATGAATTAACTGAGGAGATAATTGAGTTCAGCGCCAAATTGGAAGAGGGCAATGATGAGGAAAAGCTACTTGCTGCTATTGATTATATGGAGCAGTACAAGGTGTTAAGTGACTCTATAGTGTTTTATCTTTTCTTAAGAGAGTCGGTAAATACAACAGACAGTAAAGTTGTTAATGAGTTAAATATAATAAAGAAAAAGTTAAGTAATATCTCCAAGCCATTTACGATTATACAGAAATGGATAGCAGGAGTCGAGTCACTGGATGAGTATATGGATAAGCATCCTAAGCTTAAGGCATACTCCTTTCTTATAAACAATATTAAGAAGGAGGTTAAGCATCTATTGGGCGATGACGTTGAGGAGGTTATAGCGAAGCTGAACATCTCCGCAGGTTTGGCATGGAGTGATATGCAAAGCTATCTGACATCGACTTTGGAGGTTGACTACAGAGGAGAGACCATCACAATTCCCGAGGTTCGCAATCTTGCCTACAGCGGGGATTCGTCAGTCAGAAAGGATGCGTATGAAGCCGAGTTAAAGGCCTATGAGAAGATTAAGGATGCAATAAGCTACTCTCTGAATAACATAAAGACTCAGGTTAATACAGTCGGTGATTTAAGAGGGTACAAATCGCCCCTGGATCAGACCCTGGAAAACTCTAAGATGAAGAGAGAAACACTGGAAGCCATGCTTGAGGCAATGGTTGAATATATGCCGGCATTTCATAAGTATTTGAAGCATAAGGCAAAGCTTTTGGGACATAGGAATGGTCTTCCCTGGTATGATTTATTTGCTCCGATCGGAGAGAGTGAAAGCAAATTCACCATAGAGGAAGCGAGAGAATATCTCCTCGAGAACTTCAGGGAATTTTCTGATGACCTGGTTGATATGGTTGAACAGGCATTTGAAGAAGANTGGATTGATTTCTTCCCGAGAAAAGGCAAGATAGGAGGAGCCTTTTGCATGAACATGCCAATTGTCAAGCAAAGTCGGGTGCTTACGAATTTCACAGGGACCCTAAATGATGTGATAACTCTTGCTCATGAATTAGGTCATGCATATCACGGGCTCCATATCCAGGACCATCTGCCTCTGAATACCGAATACAGTATGCCTGTGGCAGAGACTGCTTCAACCTTTAATGAGTCCTTAATTATGGAAGCCGTTATAAAGAATGCTTCCGGTATGGAGAAGATGGCATTAATAGAGAGTCAGCTTCAGGATATAACTCAGATTATATGCGATATTTATTCCCGGTATTTATTCGAGACAGAAGTATTCGAAAAATCAAAGCAAGGATTTCTGTTTGCGGATGAGCTTAAGGAAATCATGCTAAGGGCTCAGAAAGCAGCCTACGGAGACGGTCTGGATCATGAGTATCTGCATCCTTATATGTGGGTTGTGAAACCTCACTACTATTCTGTAGCGGAAAGCTTCTATAATTTCCCGTATGCCTTTGGTGCTTTATTCGCAAGAGGCCTTTATGAGAAATACAAGAATGAAGGCAAAGAGTTTGTGCCAAAATATAAAGCTCTTCTTAATGCAACTACAGTGAGTACAGTAGAGGATGTGGCTAAGGAGGCGGAAATCAATCTGGAGGATCCTGAATTCTGGAGAACCAGCTTAAAGGCTTTTGAAGGCTTGGTTGATGAATTTATTAAGCTTACTTAATATAAAAGGACAGATTCGAAGGTTATTCTTCGAATTCTGTCCTTTTATTATACTGTTAGAAAATTTATCTTGGATTACCCATAAAGAATANTGCTATGGTCCCGGGCCCGGAGTGTGAGCCGATGGTAGGACATACATAATTTATTAGTATATTCTTTATACCAAAACGTTCCCTTACCAGTGAGGCTACATATTCTGCGTCTTCTATGCTGTCTCCGTGACTTATGAATACGGTATCATTTTTATCTTCATAGCCGGATATTCTTTTTTCCATTTGCTCAACCAGTGAGACAAGAGCTTTTTTTCTTCCTCTGACATTATTAAGCGATACCAGTCGTCCCTCGTCATTAACATGAAGAATAGGCTTAACATTAATTAATGTACCGATAATAGCCGTTGTTTTAGACACTCTGCCTCCTCTGCGAAGATGGTGCAAATCGTCTACGGTAAAGATATGACATAGATTTAGCTTATTATTCTCTAACCAATCTGCTATCTCGTTCATAGTCTTTCCGGCTTCCTTCATCATAACCGCCTTGTGGACCAACAGACCCTCACCCATTGAAGCACATAAGGAGTCTATAACCCTTATATTGGCTCCCGGTATTTCCTCACAAAGGTCCCTGGCAGTCGCTGCCGCTACGGAATAGCTTCCGCTCAATGCAGAGGAAAATGCGATATGCAATATATCGTATCCCTCGTTTAGTATACCTGTAAAAATCTCTCTTGCGGTATCCGGATTAACAGCCATGGTGGTAGGCATAGAACCGCCACGCATTCTATCATAGAATTCCTTTGGACTCAGTTGTTTTTTGTCCCCATAGACAACGTCATCAAAGCTATAATATAGAGGAACTATTTTCAAATTATACTGCTTTAAGTAATCATCCGGTAAATCACAGGTAGTATCAGTTGTGATAACAAACTCCCTCATCTNACACACCATTCCTTTCGTTAACGTTGCTACTCGCATGGCAACAAGTAGTTTTAATTACGATATGATAGATTATAACATACCATACCAAGCAGAACAATATGGAAAAATCATATATTAACAAAATATCTATAATATGCTAGTATATGATGGTGTAATAATTAAAATTTTATGCATGGTTGATATTTACATATAGGAGGATGAATTGGAAAACTGGGTGATAAAGAATATCAAAGCGGATTTTGCGATGATTATGGATAAATGTGATATCAGCGAGGTACTGGCTCGATGTCTTGTCAATAGAGGGCTGAAGGATATTGACGAAATTAATGCCTTCCTGAAGCCAAGCCTTGATAAACTTCATAATCCATTTCTTATGAAGGATATGAAAGAGGCCTGCGATATTTTACAGGAGAAAGTCAGGAACGGGAAAAAGATACGCATAATTGGCGATTATGATGTTGACGGTGTGATGTCAACCTATATATTATATCGAACGTTAAAGATGATAGGAGCAAAAGTAGACTACGAGATACCTGACAGAGTAAGTGACGGCTATGGGATAAATATAAGAATGGTAGAGGAGGCTAAGGCCGAAAATATAGATACACTCCTGACATGTGATAACGGGATTGTTGCACTGGATGAAATTAGGATTGCCAAAAGCTATGGGATGACTGTTATTGTTACAGATCATCACAGCCTTCTTGAGACGGATAATAATGAAGCCGTTATTCCCGAGGCAGATGCCGTTATCAATCCGAAACAGCCGGATTGCCCTTATCCTTTCGAAGGANTATGCGGTGCGGCAATCGCATATAAGCTGGCGANAGCATTACTGAGAAGCTATAATTTATCAGATATATCTGAGTATGAAACGGAGCTTATATCCTATACGGCAATTGCCACAGTCTGTGATGTAATGGAATTAATAGACGAGAACAGAATCATTGTAAAACACGGGCTATCTTTGTTGGCCAAGACAACCAATTATGGATTATTGGCATTGATGGATGCATGCCAGATTGATAAGGAAAGCCTCTCAGCATATCATTTGGGATTTATTATAGGTCCCTGTCTTAATGCCTCCGGAAGACTCGATACAGCGAAAAAAGGCCTTAGGCTTTTGCTGTCGGAAAAANGGGAGGAGGCTATTGAGCTGGCCAATGAGCTTAGACGACTTAATGATGAAAGAAAGAATATGACAGCGGAGTATGTCAGGAAAGCAGAATTTATGATTGAGAATGAGGGAATGCTTCAGGATAAGGTATTGGTGGTATATCTTCCTGACTGTCATGAGAGCATAGCTGGGATAATAGCAGGGAGAATCAGAGAAAGATATAATAGACCTACGCTGATTCTCACCGATTCTTCTGAATATGTTAAAGGGTCAGGCAGATCCATAGACAATTATAATATGATTGAAGAGCTGTCAAAATTCAGAGAACTTATGGTCAAGGTTGGAGGTCATCCGATGGCTGCGGGACTGTCTATANTGCCGGAGAACATTGAGCCCTTACGAGCTGCCTTAAACAAGAATCCGCCTTTAACAGAGGAAATGTTAAAGCATAAGGTTACAATCGATATCCTGCTTCCCTTAGGATACTTGTCTGAGAAGCTGGTAGATGAGTTAAAGCTTCTGGAGCCCTTCGGTAATGGAAATGAAAAGCCCTTATTTGCCGAGAGGGACTTATCCGTAAAGTCTGTTCTGGTTATTGGTAAGAATTCAAGCGGAATAAGGCTAAGGGTTATAAATACCTACGGCAGGGAAATGGATGCAATATATTTTGGTGATGTGGAAGAGTTCTTTAAATATATAAGCGATAAATATGGTACAGAAGAAGCGGAGCGTCTTAAGACAGGGAGAGGCACTAATATAAAGCTTACGGTTACATATTATCCACGAATCAATGAATATAACGGTCTAAGAAGTTTACAGATAATGATACAAAACTATAGATAAAGGAGTAATATTTGGATGTAATTATATGGACATATATGTAAATAATAAGAATTGCAAGCGTTAAAGGCGATAAAATATGAAAATTATGTAAATTTTATCACATTTTATTATATAATATTCAATAATGCTTTGCGAAGATTTGTCGTAAGTGATATAATAATCATCTATAAGATGGCTGGTATTAAAGAATCAGTCAGGAGAAAGGTATGAGTGAAGATGAAAGATTTAAAGGATTATGTAAGAAGTATACCGGATTTTCCCGAGCCGGGAATAATATTTCGAGATGTAACAACAGTATTACAGAGTAGGGAAGGACTTAAGCTTGCTATTGATAAGATGCAAGAACTACTTGAGGATGTTGAATTTGACCTAATAGTAGGTCCCGAGTCCAGAGGCTTTATTTTTGGAGTACCGATTGCTTATAATATGAATAAAGCTTTTATTCCGGTCAGAAAAGAAGGAAAACTGCCTTGCGATACTATTTCCATGGATTATGAGCTGGAATATGGCAAGGCTACGATAGAGATTCATAAGGATGCGATAAAGCCCGGACAAAAGGTCGTTATCGTTGATGATTTAATAGCTACAGGCGGTACAATCGAGGCTATTACAAAGTTGATTGAGATGCTTGGAGGAGAGGTTGTAAAGATTATCTTTCTGATGGAGCTGAAGGGACTGAAAGGAAGAGAAAAGCTATCAGGCTATGATGTGGAAGCTGTTATTCAGTATGAAGGTAACTAAACGATATNTTTTTAGATATATGCTGTAGTAAAGGTGATGGAGTATTATGGAAATGGATGATATTATGAATCAGGGTATTCTTAACAGGCCGGTAGCCACTTCTGTGCCAGCCGACTTTACTTCGCCCGAACATCTCTATAAGAAGCTGATAGATAAGGTAATTTATTATCATCCATCAGCTGATATTTCCATGCTTGAAAAGGCATACAATTTAGCCCTAACCGCACACAGTGACCAACTACGCAAGTCCGGAGAACCTTATATTATTCATCCCTTATGCGTGGCAAATATTTTGGCAGAGCTGGAGCTTGATAAGGAAAGTATTGTGGCGGGTATTCTTCACGATGTGGTAGAGGACACGGATATTACTATTACACAGGTTGCGGAGATGTTCAACGAGGAAGTTGCTCTTCTTGTTGATGGTGTAACGAAGCTGACGCAGCTTAAATATTCAAAGGATAAGGTAGAGGTTCAGGCTGAAAATTTAAGAAAAATGTTTCTTGCCATGGCTAAGGATATCCGTGTTATCCTGATAAAGCTGGCGGACAGACTCCATAATATGCGTACACTTAAGTACATGAATGAGGATAAGCAAATGGAAATCGCCAGAGAAACCATGGATATATATGCGCCCATAGCTCAAAGGCTCGGTATATCCAAGATAAAGGTTGAGCTGGATGATTTATCCCTAAAGTATCTTGAGCCTGAGATATATAAGGAATTGGCTGAGAAGATATCTTCGAAGAAGAGTGAACGTCAGGCTTATATAGACAGCATAGTCGATGATGTCAGATCCCATATTGATGAATCGGGAATACCTGCAAAAATTGACGGAAGGATTAAGCATTTTTTCAGTATATACAAAAAGATGGTGAACCAGAATAAGACCTTAGACCAGATTTATGACTTATTCGCGGTTCGTATTATTGTGGAATCATTGAAGGACTGTTATGCAGCACTTGGTGTTATCCATGAGATGTATAAACCGATTCCGGGCAGATTCAAAGATTATATTGCTATGCCTAAGCCTAATATGTATCAATCCCTTCATACTACATTAATAGGACCACAGGGGCAGCCCTTCGAGGTACAGATAAGAACCTATGATATGCACAGGACAGCCGAATACGGTATTGCTGCTCACTGGAAGTACAAGGAAGGTGCTGACGGCAAGGATATCGATAATGCTCAGGAGGAGAAGCTGACTTGGTTGCGTCAGGTTCTCGAATGGCAGAGAGACCTTTCCGATAATAAGGAATTTTTAAGCCTATTAAAAAATGATTTTGATTTATTCTCAGACAGCGTATATGCATTTACTCCAACCGGAGATGTTAAGACCCTGCCGACCGGCTCGAATACTATCGATTTTGCGTATAGTATTCATAGTGCCGTTGGTAATAAAATGGTAGGGGCAAGAGTAAACGGTAAGCTGGTACCGATTGATTATGTAATCCAAAACGGGGACCGTATCGAGATCATGACATCTCAAAACTCTAAGGGACCCAGCCGTGACTGGCTCTCTATAGTCAAGAGTACACAGGCTAAGAATAAAATCAATCAATGGTTTAAATCCGTATTAAAGGAAGATAATATCAATAGGGGTAAGGAACTGGTACAAAACTATTGCAAACAGAAGAATATTACACTCAGTGATATTCTAAAGCCTGAGTTTACACAGGTAGTAATGAGAAAATACGGTTTCAAGGACTGGGATTCCATACTGGCCGCAATCGGACATGGTGGATTAAAGGAGAGCCAGGTCATAAACCGGCTGTATGAGGAGTATCGCAGGAAAAATAAACTGGACATAACAGACGATGATATTCTTGATAACATATCGGAGAATAAGGAATACAGACTGACCAATAAAAAATCCAAAAGCGGAATTATGGTAAAGGGAATCCATGATTTGGCGGTACGCTTCTCGAAATGCTGCAGTCCAGTACCGGGAGATGAAATTATTGGTTTTGTTACAAGAGGAAGAGGAGTATCCATTCATCGTACTGATTGTATAAATGTGATTAATCTGCCCGAGGATGACCGGGCAAGACTGATTGACGCAGAGTGGGATTTACAGGAAGGTAAAGATGCAGGAGTATATCCCGCAGAAATTAAGATTTATGCCAATAACAGAACCGGTGTCCTTGTAGATATATCCAAGGTGTTAACCGAGAATAAAATTGACGTTATATCCATGAATGTAAGAACCAGTAAGCAGGGTACGGCATCCATCAGTATTGGCTTTGAAATTAACGGTGTCGAACAGCTTAATGAGATAATCTCTAAGATTCGTAATGTTGAAAGCGTTCTGGATATTGAGCGAACTGCAGGATAGATAAGGGATAAGAAAAGAGGCATTATTATGAGAAAAAAGATTCATATTAAAACACTTGTTTTGGGAATGGTTAATACAAATTGTTATATTATCAGATACCAAAAATCTCGTGAAGCTATCGTAATCGATCCCGGTGACCAAGTGCACATAATAGAAAATTATCTAAAGGAAAATGACCTGGATTGTAAGGCGATACTGCTTACCCATGGTCATTTTGACCATATTACTGCAGCAAATGAACTTAAGAGCATCACCGGTGCTCAGATATATGCCCATGAGAACGAATCGGGGCTATTGGCTGACCCAGAGATGAATGCTTCTGCATATATGGGAAATGAGATAACCTTAAAGCCTGATATCCTTCTGAAGGACAAGGAGGATATTGTGTTAGGCGGTTTGACCTGGCAGGTATTATATACCCCCGGACATACCGAAGGAGGGGCATGCTATTATCTTCCTGAGATGGAAATTATATTTACCGGCGATACCCTGTTCTATGAGAGCATAGGAAGAACTGATTTTTCTACCGGAGACCATCAAACGCTCATAGAATCCATTCATAATCAGCTTATGGCACTCGATGACGGTGTAGAGGTTTATCCCGGTCATGGAAGACCGACGACGATTGGCCATGAAAGGGATAAGAACCCTTATTTATAATTGATAAAACATAGGAGTAATAATGATTCGGATTATTCTATCAGATAGAGCATATGTTAATGATGTCCATCCTATCGTAAAGGCATTCTATCCTGAGAAAGAGATAGAGATGCTGGATTTTTTCGAGAATCAGAATCGGATAAGTAAAGATTCAAAGGACATCGATGATACTTCAGAAACGACGGTAAGCCGTATTAGGATGAGTTTTGATACCGGCAGAATAGATATAGAAATTACAGATAACAGTGGTAAATGCTATAGCTCCTATATAAATACCCCGGACCCTGTTGGTGAAAAATCAGCCTATAAAAACACCATGAAGCGTGAGCTTTATCGGATGCTTTCGGATATCAGCGGGAAGATACTACCTTGGGGTATATTGACCGGAATCAGACCGACCAAGATTGTCTATGAGATGCTCGAAAACGGTGTGGACGAGGAAAACATATATAAAGTAATGGAGCAGGAGTACCTATGCTACAAAGAAAAAATTAGTACGAGTATTACGATTGCAAGAAGGGAAATTGAGATTCTCAGAGAATTGGATTATATTAATGGATATAGTCTGTATGTAGGTATTCCCTTTTGTCCAAGTACCTGCCTATATTGTTCCTTTACTTCCTTTTCTGTGGAAAGGTATGCGGGGATGATAAACAGTTATCTTGAAGCATTAGAGAAGGAAATCAGATACGGTTCCACCTGCTTTACCGACAAAAAGCTGACAACGGTCTATCTCGGAGGAGGAACACCAACCACATTATCGGCAAATCAACTGGACAGGCTATTGGGACTTATCAGGAGTCTATATGATTTTACTTATGTCAGGGAGTTTTGCGTAGAAGCAGGACGTCCCGACAGTATTACAAGAGAAAAGCTGACAGTCCTAAAAAAATGGGGAGTGAACAGAATTTCTATTAATCCTCAGACCATGCAGCAAAGGACCTTAGATTTGATTGGCAGAGGACATACGGTATCTCAGATATATGAAGCATTCGACATGGCCAGAAGTGTAGGACATGATAATATTAATATGGATATAATTATCGGGCTTCCGGGAGAGTCTCCTGAGGACATCACAGATACACTTGAGAAAATTGGAATGCTTAATCCTGAAAGCCTGACTGTTCATACCTTGGCTATAAAGCGTGCGGCCAGACTTAATACCGAAAAGGAGAATTACAAAGGTCTTAGGGCCGAAAATGTAACGGGTATGTTAAAGGTATCAGAGGAATTCGCCAAGAAACACGATTATTTTCCATATTATCTCTATAGACAAAAGAATATGGCAGATAATCTTGAGAACATAGGATATGCCAGACATGGTAAGGAAGGTCTTTATAACATATTGATAATGGAGGAAAAGCAGACAATTCTGGCATTAGGAGCCGGTGCAACATCGAAGTTCGTATTTCATAATGAGAATAAAATCGAAAGAGTGGATAATGTTAAGAGTCTGAAAGACTACATTAGTAGAATAGATGAAATGATTATGAGAAAAAAGAATTTCATATCATAATTAATATTTATAGGAGGATAAATCCTCCGTTATATGTTTTATTATTATTATATGTATTTAGGAGGATTAGATGATAACGCAAAGACCTAAGGGAACACAGGACTGGTATGGTCCGGATATGTACAAAAGAACCGTAATAGAAGATATAGCACGAAGGCTGTGTAAGAGATATCATATCAAGGAGATAATCACCCCTGTATTTGAGCATACTATTTTGTTCCAAAGAGGCGTGGGAGAAACAACCGATGTGGTCCAAAAGGAGATGTATACCTTTCAGGATAAAGGAAATCGTAGCATCACCCTAAAACCTGAAGGAACAGCGGGTGCGGTCCGTGCTTATCTGGAGAATGGTTTATATGCTGAGAGCCAGCCTACGAAGCTGTTTTATATTACCCAGGCATTTCGCTATGAGAATCCGCAAAGCGGAAGGCTAAGACAGCATCACCAGTTTGGAGTCGAAATATTCGGTTCTGCAAGTCCTTTGGCGGAGATAGAGGTTATTACTCTTTTAACCGAGTTCATAAAGGAGCTTGGACTAAAGGGAGTAAAGCTGTATATCAACAGTATTGGTTGCAGAGAGTGCAGAAAAACATATAATAAAGCCTTACTGGATTTTCTCAAGCAGCATGAGGATAAACTCTGTGGCACCTGTAGAGAGAGAATGCAGAGGAATCCTTTGCGTGTTCTTGACTGTAAGGTCCCCACATGTCACGAAATCATCGAGACCGCTCCAAGGACCGTAGACTATTTAGACGATGAGTGCAGAGAGCATTTTGAAGAGTTACAGAGCCTTCTAACTGAGATGAACATCCCGTTTAAGGTAGATACAGGGATTGTCAGAGGTCTGGATTATTATACTAGGACGGTATTCGAGTTTATTAACAGTGAAGGTTTGACTCTGTGCGGCGGTGGCAGATATGACAATCTTATTAATGAGATAGACGAAAAGCAGGATATTCCCGCAGTCGGCTTCGGTTTTGGTATCGAAAGGATTATCAAGGAGCTGGAGACAGAGGGAGTTGAACTTGCAGTTGAACCGGCGGTAGATCTGTATGTGGGAATACTTGGCAAGGAATCTAAAGCGGCGGCCTATAAATTGGTTAAGGAATTAAGACAGGCCGGCTATATAGTAGAGACAGATTATATGGACAGAAGTGTTAGGGCTCAAATGAAATATGCCAATAAAATCGGTGCTAAGAATACCATGATAATCGGAGCAGATGAACTGGCAGCAGGTAAGGCCAATATAAAAAACATGGATACAGGTAATGAGACTGAGGTTGTCTTGAATAAATTAGTAGAGTTTTTCAGCTAATAGTCTTATGGCTTTAATTAATAAATGAGGAGCAAAGCTTCGGTTGAAGCAGTGACTCCTCATTTTTTATATCCTAAAGAACAATTATTATACTTATTGTGGATAGAACCAGGTTCCGTAACCTATAAGCTGTTTGAGAAGAGCGATATATTCAATGGCAACACGGGACAGATAACGGTTTTTCCTGTAGGCTATATAGAGGCTGCGGGTAGCCTTAGGATGACTTAACTTATAGTAAATGGGATGTTTTTCATAGTTGCCGAACTTAACTAAAAAATCAGGAATAAACGTACAGCCTATTCCCTCCAACGCCCACGAAAATGCGGTCTCCAAACGCTCGCTNAATAATATTATTATGGGGTTGAAGCCTGCTGAAAGACAAAATTCCGTTGCGGTTGAATATAATTTTTGATTCTGTCTGAGAAAAATGAACTGAGCCGATTGAAATGCCGATAAATCAACAGCGGGAGTTTTGTTAAGTTTTGCCGTGTCAAGCTTTATATCTCTGTCAGTAACCTGAAATGCCTCCATGCCGCTGTTTAGTGGACTGTTAGGACTCACTGCAAGATAAAGCTGCTCAATAGCCAGATCCTCGGCATGAAAAAGGGATTCATCGATGGCGCCGGTCCCCATATATAGGTCTATCTTGCCCTCCATCGCAGCTTCCTCAAGCTTGTGGGTCACTTCCTCAAATATATGTATAGTCACACCGGGATAAAGCTCATGGAATTTTGCTATGCTTTTTGCTAATAGACAGGAAGCCCGAAAAGGACTGGTTCCAATTCTTAAATCTCCTGTCTTTAAATTAGTCAAATCGGCTATCTGTTGATTAAGCTCCTTTTCAATCGCTCTGATTTTACGTGCAGCACTTACAAACGCTTCCCCGGCCGGGGTAAGTCGTATAGGAGATGTACTTCTGTCAAATATCTGCGTATGTAGCTCATTCTCCAAATTCTTGATAAATTGGCTAAGAGAGGGCTGGGTTACGTAGAGCCTTTGTGCTGCCCTTGAAAAGCTCTTTTCCTCTGCCAGAGTAAGGACATATTCAATTTGCTGCGAGGTCATACTCCACCTCCTGTTTTATCATTAGAATATACAGAATATGCTGTTTCCGTGGTTATTATCTTCGATGTCATAAGTATATGCTTATAAGTTTGATAAGTCAATAACAATTAGCTTATAGCCAGGGGATTTGTTACAATTAAGTTGCATAGTTCCCCTTACTTTTTGACTTTTCCTCTTTTATTATAATATAGTGATTTATGATATGTTATATTTCTTTTCTTAATCAAAAAGTAAGGGGAATAACTAATAAGAGAGTAGCCAACTCAATTAACATTAAATCTGGAAGAAGGAGAGGATCATGAAAAAATTAAACAAAATAGGATTTGTATTTGCACTGTTATTAATTTTTTCTTTAACTCTGGGGGCATGCGGTAAAAAAGATGAGCCGGTTGATAAACCCGAACCGACTACAGCACCGGTGGTAGATAATCAGAGTGATAAGGAAGAGGATGCGGATCCGACACCTACACCTACACCGGAACCACCCAGAGATTTGGGGGGCATTACTATCAAGGTTGCAGACTGGTATACAACCGGTACATCCGAACCGACAACAGCAAGAGAAATCGATCAACAGGCTTATAGAGAGGANCTTCAGGAAATCCATAATTTCACCCTGGTACAGGAGAATATCGGTACTTGGAATGAATACTCAGAGCTGTTTATTACTTCTACAATGTCGGGAACTCCGTTGGCAGATATCTTTATTATGGATCCAAAATTCACTCCTGAACCTCTGAAGCAGGGACTTCTCTATCCAATAAGTGATTTACCCAGCTTCGATCCNAAGGATGAAAGATGGAATCAGTCTGTTATAGAGCTTATGACTCAGGGAGACAAGGTATATGGATTTTCTGAGGAAAATAACAGTCCCGGGCTCGGTGTATTCTGGAACAAGAGAATATTCGAAGAAGCAGGCTTGGAACCGGATCTATTATATGACTATCAACAGGATGAGAATGTATGGACATGGGATAAGATGGAAGAGTTATGTAAGCAGCTTACCCTAGATAGAGATTCCGACGGTATTACTGATGTATATGCAATAACCTGTTGGTCCGTTGAGTTTTCAAAAGCCGCTGTATTTAGTAACGGATCCGATTATGTAAGATTTAACAGTGAGACAGGAAGATATGAAAACAACCAAATGGCAGACGATTATCTTGAAGGCATTAAATTTGGTGTTGACTTATTTAATAAAGGCTATATGCAGGATGCACCTGAAGGAGCAGAGCATAAATGGTGGGTTGGAGCTTTTGCCAGTGGTCAGGCGGCTATGATGGTCGGTGAATGGTATGAGCATCCATCCTTGCAGGATATGGAAGATGATTGGGGTTATTGCTTCTTCCCTAAGGGACCCGGTCCGAATGCAAAGATGCAGACTATGTTCTTAGGAAATATAAGAGTNGTTCCCAATACCCTGGATGCACAGCGTGCAGATGATGCTATGTTTGCATATTCCAAATGGATATCAGCCCCTCCGGGATATGAGGATGATGATGAGGATTACTCATATTACTATACTAAGGTCAGAGATTCAAGAGCCGTGGAGGAAACCATTATTCCTATGATAAAAGGACAGGGTATGAGGTCACTGGTTTATCAGGTACCCGGCCTATCCTTCAGATGGGGTGGAAATATGGATGGCGGTGGCTATGCAGGAATATCCGCTATAGAAATTGCAGAAGAGGCTTCGGCACAATATGATGCAATCATTAACGATTTCTATGCTGATTAAGTAGTAGAAGCATATTATGAAATGAGTCAATTCCGGGGATTTAGTCCTTGGAATAGACTCATTTCTTATAAAGACATATAATATTGATAAGTCGGGAGATACAGAATGAAATCGGAATTTCATAGAGAGATGATTAAGAGGTCCTTAATCAGCAGTGGAAACAATTACAGAATGAAGAAGGTAATTCATAAAGCACTTCATGGGGAGAGTACAACCTTAGTATTTCTTGGTGCGTCCATAACTATGAGAGATTGGCAGTTGGAGGGAAGGAGATTTGCAGATACTTCCTTCAATGAATTTAAANAAAGATTNGANTCATACGGCAAAGCAAAGTATATTAATGCCGGAATGAACGGTACATCTTCTNTGATAGGANTAATACGGCTTGAAAGGGACGTATTACGATATAATCCGGATATAGTATTTGTTGAATTTTCTGTTAATGATACAAAGGACAGTATCCATAGGGAGATTTATGAGAGTATGATTGTACGCCTGTTGGAGTCCGAGAGTAAGCCGGCAGTTGTATTATTGTTTATGCAATCCGAGGCCGGTTATTCATGCCAAGGTCATATGCAGGTAATAGGCGAGCATTATCAGCTTCCTATGATAAGTATCTGCAACGCCATCCAACCTGAAATCGAAGCCGGAAGAATGAAGTGGTCTGAATATGCAGACGATAATATTCATCCTCATGCCCAGGGAAATGACCTGATAACCGAATTCATATCTTATTATTTTGAGACAGTAGCGGATGAGTCTGAGGACGAAGAATCAGATATTCCTGAAGAGCCTTTTTATGGCACAGCGTATAAGAACATGAAGTTAATGGACTCGGGTAATATTAGTCTGTTATCTGCCGGAGGTTTTAATGAAACCACTACAATCAAAGAATTTCCGAACGGGTGGATTCGTAATGTTGAGACCGGTAACATCCCATTCAGGTTTAAGCTGCGCTTTAAGGATTTGTTCATTATATATAAAGAAACAAGAGACCCTGACGAGGGTAGTATTATATTATCCGTAGATGGCGAGCATATAAATACATACTCCGGGCATCGTACGTTCGGATGGAATAATCCGACAGCAAGGCCTGTATTATTAGGGGGCATCAGTAAAGAGCATTTAGTTGAGATAAGAATGGCTGATGGAGATGAACATAAGAACTTTTCCATCTTGGCCTTTGGATATTGCGAATAATTTTCTTAACTCAGAAAGGAGACATATGGATAATAATTATGGCAAAGGACTTTGGCTTTCACCATTAATCAGCGACGGGATGGTATTACAAAGAGACTCCGAAGTTATGATTTGGGGAAAGGGAGTATTCGAAAAAGAAGTAAGACTGAGCTTTTTAGATGAGGAGTACAGTACCAGGGTTAATAAAGATGGAGGCTGGAGTATTGTATTAAAGAATTTAAAGCCGGGCGGACCATATGATATGGTAATTAACCATGATAATGATGAAAAAATAATAAAGGATATACTCGTCGGAGACGTGTGGGTACTGGCAGGTCAGTCTAATATGCAGATTCCGATTAGCAGAACCCTGGACTTGTTTGAAGAGGAAGTAAAGGATGCGAATTATCCTGAAATCAGGCAGTTTACAGTACCGATGGTTTACGATTTCAATAAGCCCATAGATGAGCTTAATGGCGGTAACTGGATACCTGTTACTCCTGATACGGTATATGATTTTAGTGCGGTCGGTTATTTCTTTTCGAAGAAAATTTATGATAAATACAATATACCTATCGGACTGTTGTTTACGGCCATAGGTGGAACACCTGCAGAAGCATGGATTAGTGAAGGTTCATTAATGCGTTTTGACAGATTCAGAGAGATACTCACTATGTGTAAGGATGACTCGTATGTGCAGGGAACAATAAAAAGCGAGCAGGAGTATAATGACAACTGGTATAGTGAGCTTTATCAGAAGGACGAAGGATTAAAGGATATACCTTGGTATAGTGAAGAATACAGGGATAATGACTGGAGAGAAATACAGCTTCCCGGAAGCCTTCGGGGAACGGAACTTGAGCCGATACGGGGTGCGATTTGGCTCAGGAAGGAGATAGATTTACCCGAGCATATGCATGGTAAGGAAGGTAAGCTGATTCTCGGTACAGTCATAGATGCAGATGATACCTATATCAACGGTGTTTTGATAGGTAATACCGGATATTTATACCCACCGAGAAGATATAATATACCTAAGGGGCTTTTAAAAGCGGGNAANAATACTATAACTGTCCGTATGATTATGACTCAAAATATCGGCGGTTTTGTGGATGATATGCCTTACTTTATCAGAGTCGGAAATGAACAGATTCCGATATCCGGTACCTGGAAGTATAAAGTTGGCTGTATAATCAAGCCCCAGGCACCGACAACGTTTTTCCAGTATAAGCCCATCGGAGTATATAATGGAATGATTTATCCTCTGCGAAATTACAGCATCAGAGGTGTGCTGTGGTATCAGGGTGAATCAAACACGGGGCATCCGTATGATTATAAGGAGCTGTTTGAGACAGTAATAAATGATTGGCGTAAGCTATGGAATAATACAAACTTACCTTTCTATTATGTTCAGTTGCCCAATCATTGTCCATGGAGACTGGAGCCGGAGATAAGCGGATGGGCACAGGTTAGAGAAGCCCAAAGACAACTCTTAAAGTTACCTAATACAGGAATGGCAGTAATCATAGATGCGGGTATGTATAATGACCTGCATCCATGGGATAAGAAGACCGTGGGCGAAAGACTGTCACTCTGGGCGCTTAATAATGTGTATGGAGAGCAAAATGTATGCAGCGGACCCATTTATAATAATATGGTTATAGAGGGTAATAAGATTAGGATTTTCTTTGATTATGTGGGCAGCGGTCTTTTAATCAGGGGTGACAGATTAAACACCTTTGAAATCAGTGACAGGGATGGTGTGTTTTATCCTGCGGAAGCGTTAATTGAGGATGACAGTGTGGTTGTATACAGCAAAAAGGTTTCGAATCCTGTAAGGGTAAGATACGCTTGGGCTGACAATCCTGAGGGTGCAAATCTATATAATAAAGAAGGTCTTCCTGCATCACCGTTTATGTCTTAAACTGTAATTGATATTGGAACTACAATAAGCTATATTTAAAACGTATCAGGAGATTGCCTATAAGTAATCTCCTGATAATATTTTTGAAGAAACCGGATATTATAATGGATTAGTTCTAAATTACCTGAAAAATTTAATATAATAGTTTCCATAATTCAAAATCATATGATATACTATACAGAATAATACGTTGGGAAAACTTTAACCTAATAACACAAATATATTTATAACACATAATAGGAGGAGCTTTATGGTAAGACATATTGTAGCATGGGATTTTAGGGAGGAGTTATCAGAAGAAGAATGTAGATTATATGGTGAGGAAATCAAGAGGGAGTTGGAGAACCTAAAAAATCTGATTGATGGAATCGTATCTATTGAGGTTCTCACTAAACCGATGTTCTCCTCTGATGCCGATATATTATTGGATTCGGTTTTTACTGATGAGGAGGCTTATAATAATTATAAGTCCCATCCGGAGCATGTAAGAGTAGGAAACTATGTTGTAAGACCCAGAACCTGCAACAGAAAGTGCTTTGATTATTATATATAGAGGAGATTGATATTTATGGCAGAATCAATGAAAGGCTGGTGCAGAAGCCATCGATGCACCGAATTATCAAATCGTAATATCGGAGAGACCGTTACGGTAATGGGATGGGTACAAAAAAGCAGAAATAAAGGCGGTATTATTTTCGTTGATCTAAGGGACCGCTCAGGCATTATACAGATTATTTTTGAGGAAAGTGATGCGGGAAGTGAGAACTTTGCCAAAGCGGAGCATCTGAGAAGCGAATATGTGATAGCCGTAGTAGGTAAGGTGGAAGCAAGATCGGGTGCTGTAAATGAGAGCCTTAAGACAGGGGATATCGAGATTAGGGCAAGGGAGCTAAGGATTTTATCTGAAGCAGACACTCCTCCTTTTCCCGTTGAGGAAAATAGCAGGACCAAAGAGGAATTAAGGCTTAAATACAGATATCTCGACCTTAGAAGACCTGATCTTCAGAGAAATCTTATGCTTAGAAGCAAGGTGGCCGGAATTAGCCGTCAGTTTTTATATGAGGAAGGTTTCGTAGAGGTTGAGACACCGGTGCTGACAAAGAGTACACCGGAGGGAGCAAGAGATTATCTGGTTCCAAGCCGTGTTCATCCCGGGAACTTCTATGCACTGCCTCAGTCCCCACAGCTGTTTAAGCAGCTTCTTATGTGTGCAGGATATGACAGATATTTTCAGATAGCGAAATGCTTTCGTGATGAAGATTTAAGAGCAGACAGACAGCCTGAGTTTACCCAGATAGACATGGAAATGTCCTTTGTAGATGTGGATGACGTCATTGAAATAAATGAGAGACTGCTAAAGAGAATGTTTAAGGAAAGCATAGATATCGATATTGAGCTTCCAATTCAAAAAATTACCTATGCAGAGGCAATGGAAAGATTCGGTTCCGACAAGCCGGACATCAGATTTGGCATGGAGCTTAAGAATGTGTCCGATATTGTGAAGGGCTGTGGCTTTGGTGTATTTACCTCTGCTCTTGAAAAGGGAGGCTCGGTCCGTGGTATTAATGCAGAGGGACAGGCAGACATGCCAAGAAAGAGGATTGATGCTCTAATAGACTTTGTCAAGGATTTCGGGGCAAAGGGTCTTGCATATCTGGCAGTTAATCAGGACGGAACCTATAAGTCATCCTTTGCTAAATTCATGACAGAGGATGAGCTTGTCGCAATGGTAAATGCAATGAACGGTAAGCCCGGAGACCTATTGTTCTTTGCTGCCGATGAAGATGATATTGTATTTAATGTTCTGGGTAACCTAAGGCTTGAGCTTGCCAGGAATCTGGACCTCTTAAACAAGGATGAATATAAATTTATATGGGTAACTGAATTTCCTCTATTTGAGTACTCCGAAGAGGAAAAGAGATTTGTTGCAAAGCATCATCCGTTTACCATGCCTATGGAAGAGGATATTCATTTAATGGACACGGACCCCGGTAAGGTAAGAGCGAAAGCTTACGATATAGTATTAAACGGAACAGAGCTGGGTGGAGGTTCGGTAAGAATTCACCAAAGTGATATACAGGAGAAGATGTTTGAGGTACTGGGATTTACGAAGGAAGAGGCTTATGAGAGATTCGGCTTCCTGCTCAATGCATTCAAATACGGTGTTCCTCCTCATGCAGGTTTGGCATATGGATTCGACAGATTGATTATGCTTATAGCTAAAGAGGACAACATTCGTGATGTTATTGCATTTCCTAAGGTGAAGGATGCTTCATGTCTCATGACGGAAGCTCCGGGTGAAGTGGATGCTAAACAACTTGATGAGTTAGGCATACGATGTCAGACGCCATAACAGGTACCCATAAAAGGTACCTGGTACCGTTGAGAGGGTGCGTATAACGCACCCTTGTTTTATTGAATAGAAAGTTCTCATTCTTATCTGTGTTTTATGTTAAAGTCTTGACATAAATTTTAAATGGTGATATTATTGCTTTAAAACGAGGACGCTTTAAAGCGTTAAACTGAAAAAGACAAAGGGTAAAGAGAGGATAAGAAAGTGATAATTAAATTAATATTTTTAGTAAGCTTCTTTGCTATAATGATATTAATAGGCATATATGCACGGAAGCATGCTACGAATGTAGGAGATTTTGTGTTGGGGGGTAGAACTGTAGGCCCATGGTTAACAGCCTTCGCTTACGGCACCTCTTATTTTTCTGCTGTGGTATTTGTCGGATATGCCGGACAGTTTGGATGGAAATACGGTATATCAGCCACATGGATAGGCATAGGAAATGCATTTATCGGCAGTCTTTTAGCATGGGTGACATTGGGGAGACGTACAAGGGTTATGACAAACCATATAAAGTCAGCTACCATGCCTGATTTCTTTGGGAGCCGTTATGACAGTAAGGCACTTAAGATTACCGCGTCTGCAATATCCTTCGTATTTTTGGTACCATATACGGCCTCGGTTTATAATGGATTATCAAGGCTTTTCGAAATGGCATTCGATATACCGTACTGGTTATGCGTAATTGCGATGGCAGCTTTGACCGGTGTATATGTTATAATGGGTGGGTATATGGCAACAGCCATTAATGACTTCATACAAGGCGTTATAATGCTTATTGGTATCGTTGCAGTAATAGGTTCGGTGCTGAGTCAGCAGGGAGGATTTATATCAGCTATTGTTAAGCTTTCAGAAATTGGGAGTGATATTCCTGTAACTCTGGGTCAACAGGGAGCCTTCGCATCCTTCTTTGGTCCGGACCCCTTAAATTTACTTGGGGTAGTTATTCTTACATCCCTAGGGACCTGGGGACTGCCTCAGATGGTACATAAGTTTTATACCATTAATAATGAAAAATCAATAAAGACAGGAACCATTATATCAACAATATTTGCATTGATAATCGCAGGAGGAAGCTATTTTCTCGGAGGCTTTGGCAGACTGTTTAATAATCAGGCTATATACAGCGGAGAGGGTAAAATCATATATGATGCTATCGTGCCACACATGCTGCATAATCTATCGGATGTACTGATTGGTATAGTTGTTGTATTGGTGCTGTCTGCATCGATGTCAACCCTGTCAAGTCTGGTGCTTACCTCCAGCTCTACACTTACATTGGATTTTATAAAGGGAACCATCTATAAGGACATGAGTGAGAAAAGGCAGCTTGGGATTATGAGAGTATTCATAGTATTCTTTATTCTGGTATCCGTAATATTGGCTCTTGATCCGCCTGTATTTATTGCTCAGCTTATGAGTATATCATGGGGAGCATTAGCGGGAGCCTTCCTTGCACCGTTTTTATACGGACTCTACTGGAAGGGAGTTACCAAGGCTGCGGTATGGGCATGCTTTATATCGGGTGTAGGAATTACGACAAGCAATATGGTATTTGGATATATCGGCTCCCCTATAAATGCCGGAGCAATCGCTATGGTGGCAGGGCTGATTATTGTACCTATAGTAAGTCTGTTTACACCTAAAATACAAAAGCAAACGGTGGATTCAATATTTGAATGCTATGAAGAAACCGTTACTGTACGTAAGAAAAAATCCATACAGGAGTAAATTTAGTAGTAAAAAAATGATATTATAGAGGGAGATAGTAAAATGATTTGGGCTAAAGAAGAAACCCTTACAAGACAGGAAATAGAGGAAATCCAATTTACAAGACTAAAGAAAACCTTAAAGCGTATATACGAGAAGGTTCCGGCATATCAGAAGAAAATGGATGAAGCGGGAATTACATGCGATGATATTAAATCGCTTGATGATCTGTCTAAACTTCCGTTTACTGTGAAGCAGGATTTAAGGGATACTTATCCCTTTGGCATGTTTACGGTTCCAAAAAAGGAGCTTGTTCGTATTCATGCCTCCTCAGGCACAACGGGTAAGCCTACGGTGGTAGGATATACTAAAAATGATATGGAAATGTGGACAGAATGTGTATCTCGTATAGCTTGTATGGGAGGGGCATCGGCCGATGATGTGGCTCAGATTAGTTTTGGTTATGGAATGTTTACCGGAGCACTTGGACTTCATTATGGCTTAGAGAACATCGGAGCCAGTGTGGTACCGGTTTCATCCGGTAATACACAGAGGCAGATTATGTATATGCAGGATTTTGGTGCAACACTATTGGTTGCCACACCCTCATATGCATTACATATAGCCGAGGTTGCTAAGGATATGGGAATAGACCCGTCTAAGGATCTGAACGTAAAAATCGGTCTGTTTGGAGGAGAAGGAATGACCGAGCCTATGCGTGACGAGATGCATAGATTTTGGGGAAGTGATATGAAGGCGACTCAGAACTATGGTATGAGTGAATTGATAGGCCCCGGAGTATCCGGCGAGTGCCTGGAGCTTTGTGGAATGCACATCAATGAGGACCATTTTATTGCGGAGATTATTGATCCCGAAACCGGAGAGGTGCTGCCGCCGGGACAGAGGGGAGAGCTGGTCATATCCTGTATTACAAAGGAAGCGCTTCCTTTAATCAGATATCGTACCGGTGACATCTCAAGATTATTTTATGAGCCATGCAAATGTGGCAGGACCACCGTTCGAATGGAGAACCTGTCGGGCAGATCGGATGATATGCTGATAATTCGCGGAGTCAATGTATTTCCGAGCCAGATTGAGGAGGTACTTCTTAAGATTCAGGAAATCGGAGCCCATTATGAGATTATTGTAGACCGTAAGAATCACCTAGATACGATGGAGATAAAGGTAGAGCTTGTCGATGAGACACTTCTTGATTCATATGCAAAGCTTGGTGAACTGGAAAATAAAATCAAATTCAGTTTAAGGTCTGTACTTGGGCTTGACGCTATGATAAAATTAGTAGCACCAAGAAGTTTAAAGAGATTTGAAGGTAAGGCTAGAAGAGTTACGGATTTAAGACAAAAATAGCTTTATACATATGAAAGGGGAAACACAAGTGTCGGAAAAAGTATTAATGCTGGGTAATGAGGCTTTTGCCCGAGGAGCTTATGAGGCAGGCTGTAAGGTTTCGGCTGCATATCCCGGGACACCCAGCACAGAGATTAGTGAAAACATAGTAAAGTATGATGAGATATATTCGGAGTGGTCACCTAATGAGAAGGTGGCTATGGAGGTAGCCATAGGAGCCTCCATAATAGGCGTAAGAGCTTTAGCATCAATGAAGCATGTCGGACTGAATGTTGCGGCAGACCCACTGTTTACCGCCTCATATATCGGTGTAACAGGTGGATTGGTTATAATCGTTGCAGATGATCCCGGACTGTACAGCTCGCAGAACGAACAGGATACCAGAGCAGTTGCAAGAGCGGCAAAGATACCGGTAATAGAGCCTGCTGACAGTAATGAGGCTAAGGAATTTACAAAGTTTGCCTTTGAATTAAGTGAGAAATATGATACACCGGTAATAGTAAGAAGCACCACAAGACTCTCCCATTCACAGGGGCTGGTGGAGCTTAATGACAGACTTGAGATAGAAGATAAGCCCTATGTAAGAAATGCAGCTAAGAATGTCATGATGCCCGGAAATGCCAAGAACAGGCATTTAGCCGTGGAAAGCAGAGAGATTGCTCTAATTAATGACAGCTGCGATTTTCCTATTAATACGGTGGAATATAATGACAGAAAGATTGGAGTTATAACCTCGGGGATTCCCTATCAATATGTTAAGGAAGCCCTTCCCGAAGCTTCAGTTCTTAAGCTGGGAATAGTCAATCCTCTGCCAAGAAAACTGATTGAGGAGTTCGCCTCCAAGGTAGATAAGCTATATATCGTAGAGGAGCTGGATCCCATTATTGAGGAACAGGTTAAGTCCTGGGGAATAAAAGCAGTCGGCAAGGAAATCCTTACGGTTCAGGGAGAATACTCTGCCAATATGCTTAGAAGAGCCATAAAGGGTGAAGAAATATCTGTAAAAGCACCTACTCAGGTGCCGAATCGCCCTCCTATTCTTTGCCCGGGATGTCCCCATAGAAGTGTTTTTACTGTTCTAAAGAAGCTGAAGCTTCGTGCGGCGGGAGATATCGGATGCTATACATTGGGAGCGGTTGCGCCCTTAAGTGTGGTTGATACGACCATATGTATGGGAGCCAGTATATCGTCACTTCATGGAATGGAAAAGGCTAGGGGTAAGGAGTATATTAAGGACTGGGTTGCGGTAATCGGAGATTCAACATTCCTGCATACCGGTGTTAATTCTCTTATGAATATGGTTTATAACAAGGGAACCGGAACAGTCCTGATACTGGATAATTCCACGACCGGAATGACGGGTCACCAGGACCATGCAGCAACAGGAAGGACTCTGAAGGGTGAAGCTACCCATATGATAGATTTGGAAAAATTGTGTTTAGCCATAGGTGTGCCTAATGTATATGTAATTAATGCCTTTGATACCAAGAAGCTTGAGGGAACCATAAAGGAGGCCGTGGCAATGGACGAAATTGCAGTGATTATTGCACAGGCTCCTTGTGCCTTACTTGATAAATCACCTATCTCTACGCAATATGTAATAGATCAGGATATATGCAGAAAATGCGGTCAATGCATGAAACCCGGATGTCCCGCTATAACCAAGAAGGAAAATGGAGATATCCTAATAAATGACACAATTTGTAACGGTTGCGGACTATGTGCAACCTTATGCAGATTTGACTCAATAAAAAGCGTAAAGTTAAGATAGGAGGACAGCCATGGAGACAAAAAATATTATGATAGTAGGCGTAGGTGGACAGGGAACCTTACTTACCAGCAGAATCCTTGGTGCCCTCACAATTCAGGCAGGCTATGACGTTAAACTGTCAGAGGTACACGGCATGGCTCAGCGCGGAGGAAGCGTGGTAACCTTTGTAAGATATGGCGACAAGGTAAATGAGCCCATAGTTGAGGAGGGGCAGGCGGATGTCCTGATTGCATTCGAAAAGCTGGAGGCATTAAGATATGTGCATTTTCTTAAGGCCAACGGTGCAATAGTAGTAAATGATCAACGAATAGATCCGATGCCTGTCGTCATAGGTGATGCAGAATATCCTCCAAACATATTGGAGGAGCTTTCAAAAATCCATAGAGTATTTAAAGTAAACGCCATAGAAGAGGCAAAAAAACTTGGTAACAGCAGAGTATTCAATGTAATCGTACTTGGGATTGCAGCTCAGCATATGGAATTTTCAAAGGATGAGTGGTTATCGGTGATAGAAAAGACCGTACCTCCAAAAACCATTGAAATTAATAAGAAGGCCTTTGAAGTCGGATATAATCTATAAGACGTCTGCGCCCGTAACCAAGGGATGTATGATGAGAAAGGGAGGGATAAAGGATGATTCGTCAACTGTCAATATTTATTCAGAATGAAATAGGAAGCGTAGCGGGAGTAACAGCTATATTAAAGGAAAATAATATTAATCTGAGGGCAATAGCCTCCTTTGATACACCACAGTTTGCCATACTCAGAATCGTAGTAGACCAGCCTGAAAAAGCAAAAACACTGCTTATCAACAGCGGATTTGCAGTTACAATGTCAGAGGCGATAGCCATTGAGTTGGAGGATAAACCCGGAGTACTTCATGATTTGCTTCAGGTAATCGCAGATGCAGGATTTGGAGTTAACTATATTTATTCCATAGTATTTCGAGATGGCAAAGTACCATTAATAATCATAAATACTGATAATCTGCAGGCTACAAAGGATATTTTAAAGGAAAAGGGATATTCGGTTGCTGAACAGGAGGATATTATATTATGATATGGAATGAAACGAAAGAGTGTATGAGCAGAGACGAAATCCTCAATATGCAAAGTGCCAGGCTCAAAAAGACCGTGAGCCGTGTTTATCACAACGTGGAATTCTATCGTAAAAAAATGCAGCAGCTAGGTCTTGAACCCGGTGATATTAAAGGAATAGAGGATTTAAATAAGCTGCCGTTTACAACGAAGGAGGATTTGAGGGATAATTATCCCTTTGGATTGTTTGCGGTACCGCAGTCAGAGGTAATCAGAGTTCATGCATCGTCCGGTACAACCGGTAAGGCGACTGTAGTGGGATATACCAGAAGAGATATTGAAATATGGCAGGAATGTGTAACGAGAGTGCTTGCCATGGCAGGCATAGGAGCTAACGACAGAATTCAGGTTGCATACGGATATGGACTCTTTACCGGAGGACTTGGTCTTCATTATGGTGCGGAGAACCTTGGAGCCACGGTTATTCCCATGTCCACCGGAAATACTCAAAGACTAATCACCATGATGGAGGATTTTGAGGTTACTGCAATTGCATGCACTCCTTCATATCTGCTACACATAGCGGAAACTCTTGAGGAAGTAGGTAAGACAGACAGTATAAAACTAAAGGCTGCAATCTGTGGAGCAGAGCCTTGGACAGACAATATGCGTAAGGAAATTGAGACAAAGCTTAACCTTAAAGCATATGATATCTATGGTCTAAGCGAGATTCTCGGACCGGGAGTGGCTGCTGATTGTGATGCCCATTGTGGATTACATGTATATGAGGATCATTTTGTTCCTGAAATAATCAATCCCGATACTCTGGCTCCATGCAAGGACGGAGAGGTTGGCGAATTGGTATTTACCACGATTACTAAGGAAGCCCTACCGCTTTTCAGATATAGAACTAAGGATTTAACAAGCATTACCTATGAACCCTGTGAATGTGGAAGAACACTTGCCAGAATATCCAGGTTCAAAGGACGTTCAGATGATATGCTTATTATCAGGGGCGTCAATGTATTCCCGTCCCAGGTAGAAGCAGCATTACTAGAGATGGGCGAAACGAGTCCGCATTATATACTGATAGTAGACAGAGTTAACAATCTGGATGTATTGGAAATTCAGGTTGAGGTTGAAGAGCGTTTCTTCTCGGATGAAATAAGAAAGCTGGAGGGCCTGACCAAGAAAATAGCCCATGTGCTTCAATCAGCCCTAGGCCTTTCCGTAAAGGTCACCCTGGTAGAGCCAAAAACCATAGCACGAAGCGAGGGAAAGGCAAAACGGGTAATCGATAAGAGAAAACTGATATAGGGTAAGGAACTTATGTATATGGAACAGTTAATCTAGTAAGGAGGTGTACAATGCTAATTAAACAGCTATCGGTATTTATTGAGAATAAGGAAGGTAGACTGGAAGGAGTTACTCAGGTACTAAAGGAGCATAATATCAATATAGCATCCTTCAGCCTGGCGGATACAGCCGAATATGGCATGCTAAGGATGATTGTATCCGATCCGGACGAGGGTAGGAGAGTTTTAAAGGAAGAGGGCTTTTCCACTAAGCTAACAGATGTAATAGCTGTAAAAATCCCTCAAAAACCCGGCACCCTGCATGAGGTATTAAAGATACTTTTTGAAGCAGGATTAAGCGTGGAATATATGTATACTCTGGCAACGGCAGGAAGAGATACCTCTATTATTATGAAGGCATCAGACTTAACCAAAGCATTGGACGTTCTAAAACAACATGAATATGAGGTTTGTACGGCAAAGGAAGCATATGAAATAAATAATATATCTACAAATAATGTTTGACACCACCAAGAAAGAGTGCTATGATGATTGTGTTGCCGAATAAACGGCAATTGAAATTATTATTTTTTGGAGGAATTTATTCATGAACAAAGGTACAGTAAAATGGTTTAACAATCAGAAGGGCTTTGGCTTTATATCTGATGAGCAGGGTAACGATGTATTCGTTCACTACACAGGCCTCAATATGGACGGCTTCAAATCTTTAGAAGAAGGCCAGGAAGTTGAGTTCGAAGTAGTACAGGGAGCCAAGGGACCTCAGGCAACTAACGTAGTAAGAATATAATCAAGATTGGGTTTACAATGTACCTTTTTCTAAACTATATATAAGTTTTAAAAATTGGATATATTGTTATAACGAATTTGATTAAAAAAATCCTTAAGGTTTATCCTTAAGGATTTTTTTGTGTTATTTTGTCTCATGCAATTTTTGGTTAAACAGCTCTAGAAGATGATAAAGAGGTTTAAAGAGAACCAATGCTATAAGATAGTTACTGACACAATGTATAATGTCAAATGGAATTCCGCTAATAATGCCTGACACTGCCATCGAGACGCCCCCTATAAAGAAGTACGGAATCGAACAGAGTGTACCAAAGGCCAGCCCAAAGGTCCCTGAGATTATAGCCCAGAAAAATGGTGAGCGTTGGTCCTTAAACAGCATGGTTATAAGCATGAGGACAGTCCATACATATAGGTAGTTTATCCACCAGATTCCAAAGCCATATATAAATCCCTCAGCAATGACAAATATATAGATGACATATAATGTTTTCCACCCATATACCACCGTGCAAAGGATAATAAGTAAGGACACCAGCTCAATATTAGGCAGAAATGAAAGGCCTAACTGTAAGGCTATTATTAAAGCCGACATCAGTCCTATAACAGCAAGATCCTTAGTACGCATATTCATCTCACCTTTAATAGCCTTTCATAAGAGTTAATTCATATTTATCCTTATCCTGTATATGAATCATATCGACGCCATACTCAACATACTCACCGTTCTTTGTCAGACTCCACCATTCTTCTCTGGTTTCATCGGCTCTTATACCGTTTACCGTAGTAATATAAAATCCATAAGAACTGTTCAGGCCTCTAATCATTTCTTTTTCATCCAGCGCTTCCCGAAGTGTTATTGCATCGGTATATAAGGTGAATTCCTGTACATCTTCATCGGGTACTATAACCTGAATTGTAATCTTTTTACTGCCGTAAGAAACAGGATTATCTCTATTAATGAACAAATATAAAAGTAAAACCGTCAAAACAAATAATCCGATTGTCCCCAAAAAAACCTTTAAAAAATATTTTCCTTCTTTCATATAAGCTCCTTTCTTATTTTGGTGAAAAATAAAAAATCCATTCCCACAAATAGGAAAGGACAATAAAGAAAGCATCTTTATTGTACCCTTGTCCATGACTCGTGGAACTATTGGTACAGATTTTAAGCAGGTATTCTGACTTATGGATCATTGCTTATGCTCCCACCTTCCCGGATTTTCATAAATCAAATCAATCCAGTGGTATATGTAAGAAACATCTTACCGGGAGCAGGCTCCCCAATCACAGCGGCGAGACCGTACAGGTATTGCACCTGTTTCCCTTTTAAATCCGATAGCCAAAGCTTTCTTGGTATCAGATACTTAAAATCCTTCATTTTGCTTGAAATGACTGATATAAAAATACTATATATGGTAGTATTTTATGTACAGTAGCATTATATATTATTTTTCAAGTATACATTATATGATAATGCTTGTCAATTAAGGAAATTTACTTGCAAGAATATTGGAAAATTAAAATCGGTATGATATAATATTCACCAATAAGTGTAATTAAATTATTATAATGAGGAGATAAGCCATGAAAATAACGAAAACACCATTCGGCACAACAAAAAACGGAGAGACAGCTACCCTGTATACAGTCACCAATAATATGGGCATGAAGGTATCCTTTACAGACTACGGAGCAAATATTGTAAGTATAATAGTTCCGGACAAGGAGGGCGAGTTTGAGGATATAGCATTAGGCTTTAAAAGTATTGGCGGATATGAAGTTAATGGTCCGGGATTTGGTTCCTTAATCGGAAGATGTGCCAACCGTATCGGAGGAGCCAGGTTTGAACTGAATGGCAAGGAATATACATTAGAGAAAAATGAGGGAAAAAATAATCTTCACAGCGGAAGTCCGGCATATAACAAAGTAATGTATGAGACTGAGATTTATGAGGAAGAGGACATGGTCAGTATAGAGTTCTCCAGGCTTAGTCCTCATATGGAACAGGGATTTCCCGGTAACTTAGATTTAACAGTAACCTATAGTCTGACGGAAAATAATGAGTTAGTAATTGAATACCATGCAGTATCTGATATGGATACCGTAGTAAATATGACCAACCATTCCTACTTTAATCTATCCGGTCATAACAGCGGAAGTATACTGGACCATAAGGTATGGATAAAGGCAAATCAGTTTACACCAACCTCAGATGATCTGATTCCTACCGGAGAGTATAGAGATGTAGAAGGAACACCCATGGATTTCAGACAATTAAAGAGAATCGGAGATAATATTGATGATGACTATGAACCGTTAAAACAGGCGGGAGGATATGACCATAATTATGTGCTCGATATAAGCCGGGATGAAGTGGAAAAGGTGGCTGAGCTTGTTGACGAGTCAACCGGTAGGGTAATGGAGATATTTACGGATAAGCCCGGTATGCAGTTCTATACGGCTAATATGCTTACACCGGTTGAAGACGGTAAGGATGGAGCCACATACGGAAAACGTACCGGAGTATGCTTTGAGACACAGCATTTTCCTAATGCCTGCAATATTAATACATTCCCGAATAGTATATTAAAGGCCGGACAGGAATATGAGTATGTTACGATATACAAATTTACATGTAGATAATTCTAACAAAAGGATGCCATCAAGTGGCATCCTTTTTGTACCAATATTATTTTGTGCCGTAAATACGATCCCCTGCATCACCAAGNCCGGGAAGAATATAGCCGTTTTCATTTAATCTATCATCCAAATTACCTATAAATATATCAACATCTGGGTGGGCTTTTTGTAATCGATCGACACCTTCCGGTGCTGCGATAAGACATAAAAAATAGATTTTTGTTATTCCTCGTCTTTTTAGAAGATCTATGGCTGCGACTGCCGAACCGCCTGTTGCGAGCATTGGATCTACAACAAACATTTCACGGTCTGACGCATCTGAGGGAAGTTTACAGAAGTATTCGACTGGTTCTAAGGTTTCTTCGTCTCTATATAAACCAATATGTCCTACTTTGGCATTGGGAATAAGATTTAAGATTCCGTCTGCCATATGAAGTCCGGCTCTAAGAATTGGTACAATACAAAGCTTCTTGCCTTCGATTTCTTTAGCAATAGTTTTTGTAAGAGGAGTCTCTATCTCTATCTCTTTGAGAGGAAGATTTCGGGTTGCTTCATAACAAATTAGCATTGCAACTTCAGTTACTAAATCCCTAAACTCCTTTGTTGAAGTGGTTTTACGTCTCATAATCCCAAGTTTATGGTGGATTAGTGGGTGATCCATAACTACTACGGCTGACATATTAATACCTCCTGATTATAGAATAAGTACGGAATGAAGAATTNCTTGCTAAAATTCCTAAACTTGATTATAACAAAAAAAACGACTATATAAAAGGTTTATTTTAATATATTTTAAATAAATGTATAAATAGCATGAATATGGTAAAATAAGGGAATTTTGCAGGTAAAACAGAACGATAAAACACAATAAAAAAGGCTCTCTGACAGAGCAAAAAAAAGAGGAGAAGCCCGGTAGAGGGGGGAGGGTAGCTGCCGGGCTTGTTTTATGAAAAAAATTATCTAATAGGCTAAATTTGATTATATCAATTCTTTAATAACTAATAACTTTTCTGTTAGGTCTATTATAGGTTTTAATTATGATGTTTGTGTGGATAGTTTATGAACAATTTGTTAATATTTTATTTGCATCATTATTTGACATATATTTTATGTTTTCGCATTTGTGGCTTTTTTGCCTTAAATAACATATGATATAATAAGAAAGATGTAGGATATTGTTGTCGATATTGGTATAATTCATTTTATAGGAAGCAGTAACATCAATTGCAGAGTTTTATTTTGTGTCCAATGTGAATAATAGTAGTAACAAACATTTAAAAACCATTCAACTTTAGGGAGCAGGTGGTTATATGGCTAATGTATTTAGAAAACTAATTAGAAAGGAATTAGGTGATATAAATTATCATCGCTATTCTTCCTTTATAAAGAAAGATATAAATAACCGAAGTGTTGACAGTCAGACTATATTTAACGACATGTATGAAAAACTAAAATGTCATGATCTTAAGTCAATATCAAAAATGCACAACAGACTTAATGATACTATGCTTCTGGCTTTTAGAATTACNAAGAACTTTTTCTTTGCATTTTTATTTTACCTAATTGCATCCTTATATCTATTTTTTCGTGATATGAGTCCGGAGCTAACTGTAATATCATTAATCCTTGTTAATATATGCTTTATCTATAAAACCTATGAATTTATATCGAATAAATTCTGCTATATAGATGCCCAAATAATTCTTGTATATAAGGCAGTGCTGGATCGGATTATTATTAATGAGCGAAAAGGTATGAGTGAAAAGTAGTTAAGATAAGAATAATAAAGTAAGCGAATATAAATNGCCCTTCTGAGAATACAGAAGGGCGTATTTTTATACTAAAAAGGGAGTTCTATTATATAAAAACGCTCCCCTAAGGATGCACTCGCGTCCATAGTATTATGCCNGAAAAAAGATATTATGTAATACCATTATTGTTAAAAAAATATTAAAAAGATAACTTATGGTGGCATATCTCTTGACTTCTTATTATATATTATTATATAGTTATTTANATAAAATCCAATAAATGACATAAAATGGGACAAATGATAATATANTACAANATAATGTAAAAACATCCTGTCAACTCCAATTTCAATAACATGATAATTGGGGTTTTAATGATTTTTATCAGAATAGAAAGGTTGGTGATATTGAAAGATTTCCCATAACTGAATGATTATTTCTCATTCTGGAAGTAGACAACTAAATAATCCTATGGAGATGCGAATTCTTTATCAAGTCCGACTGCCATATTCTATGGTTGGCTGCTGAAATAGCCAACCAACCTGATGGTTAACCACGTTTTTCCTTAAAACGAGGCTGAAAACAGAGTACTTACCTCTAGAATAATGTAGGAATATTTATGAGAGGTGCAGCCCCTGGCCCCGCAAATCCGGGAGGACCGGGAGGTCCTGGAGGTCCAGGAGGACCAGGAGGACCAGGCAGTCCTAATCCAGGTAATCCAGGCAGTATTCATACTGTTGATAGTAGCGGCAGTAATAAAAATCTATTTAGTAGCCTGGGCGATGTATATGTAAAAGTAAGCAAGTTTAACAAAGGAAATTATACGGTAAGGGTATATAAGAACCCAGGAAATAGTCTTATTGCCTCAAGTGCGCCAAATGCACTTAAAATCAATAAAAACAATGATACTATTATATTTAACTTATTAGCTCTTGTACCGGGGCTTGGAAGTGTTGACACCAGTGATATTAATGTTTTTAAAGTAGAGATTGACAAAAAAAGTGATACTTTTAAGTTAGAGGAACCTGATGAACCCGGAGATGACGAGCCCGGAGACGATGAACCCGGCGATGACGAACCCGGCGATGACGAACCCGGTGATGATGAGCCCGGAGACGATGCGCCCGGCGACGATGAGCCTGGAGATGAAGAGCCAGGCGATGATGAACCTACTGGTGGAGGACCCGGTCTCAGTGTAATCGACGATATACCCGACGACGATGATGATTCAGAAGATATTGAGATTGAGGAACCTGAAGTTCCCCAGGGAGGTCCTGAGGATTCAGATGACGATTCCTTAGATGACGAGCCCGAGGCTATCGAGGATGAGGAGCCTGAAGTTCCCCAAGATGATTCTGAGGACTCAGAAGAGTCTGAGGATGATTTTCTGGAGATAGATGATTTGGATACACCGCAAGGTATATCAAATGATGACTCAGATGATCCCACAGATATTGAGATTGCTGAAGAATCAGTACCGGCCGGTTCTGCTCCTAAAACAGGAGTTGCTTCCAATGGGTTATTATATGGTATTGGATTATCAGTAAGTTCCTTAGGATTATTATTTCAAAAAATATTTAAAAGGAAAAAGATTGGTTAAAGGTATTCGCTTCCAGATGAGATCATAAAAGATGATTACTATATGGGATTCTTATACCATATGGGAGAATAACATTTAAGGGCTGTATCGGTATTGTATATTATGGTGGTAAGGAATATCGATTTGCAACTTACCTAGGAGCAAAAATAAGGAAATA
>JGI24709J26583_10000416_pt1 | contig 36035 bp, 36 predicted proteins | sample BioPla2DNA1_FD_26583 | JGI IMG/M metagenome (IMG submission 26583) | reverse complement strand
CATCCGCCCTTATCAAAAAGGTATATATACCGAAGTACATATTTCCGTTGGAAAAGGTGCTGTTTTCTTTCGTGAATCTTCTCTTCTCTCTGGTGGCAATATTCGTTATGATGCTCATTTATGGAGTAAAACCGGCATTCACAATGTTGTTGATTCCGGTTCCGCTTTTATCCATGACGATGTTTGCGATGGGAATGGGGCTTATATTGGCCACTTTCTGCGTTTTTTTCAGAGATATAAGACATCTTTATTCTGTTTTGACGACCGCCTGGCTGTACCTGACACCGATAATATATCCGATGGAACTTTTGGGAGACGGCTTCATATCTAAAATAGTGAAGTACAACCCTTTGACATATTATATATCATATTTCAGGAATGTAGCTTTATTTTCAACTCTCCCGACTTTAGAGGATAACCTTTTCTGCTTCGGCTACGGAATTGTATTTACTATTATCGGAATTGTGATATTCAAAGCTAAACAGGACAGGTTTATCCTGCATATATAGGAAGTAACAATGGCGGAAAGAACTGTAATAGTCAAAAATGTAACCATGGAATTTAACATGGTATCCGAAAAAGTTGACAGTTTAAAAGAGTACTTTATCAGGATGTTTAAACGTCAGCTCAATTTTACCTCGTTTAAAGCGCTCGAAGATGTCTCTTTTGACGTTCATAAGGGTGAGATATTCGGGATTGTCGGTCTGAACGGAAGCGGAAAAAGTACGTTGCTGAAGATAATATCCGGAATTCTTAAACCGACAAAGGGAAGCGCAGAGGTTGTCGGTACGCTGTCTCCGCTTATAGAACTGGGTGCGGGATTTGACCCCGAACTGACCGGACGGGAAAACATCTATCTGAATGGTTCGGTTCTGGGGTACTCAAGGCGGTTTATGGATTCTATCTTTGATGATATCGTGGAATTCTCCGAGCTTGAAAACTTTATTGATATGCAGATTAAAAACTATTCTTCTGGTATGCAGGCGAGATTGGGTTTTTCCATTGCGACCGTAGTAAAGCCTCAGATACTGATATGCGATGAAGTCCTTGCGGTGGGAGATTTCAAGTTTCAAAAAAAATGTGAATGCAGAATTCAGGAACTTATGAGCGGCAACACCACGGTGATAATCGTATCTCACTCGATTAAGCAGATAAGAGAACTTTGCGACAGGGTGCTTTGGCTAAAAGACGGTAAGGTGGTTATGGTGGGAGAGACCGAAGAAGTTTGTGATATGTATATAGCCGGCTAATATGTAAAGATAAGGGCGAACCTCTTTTTTAAAAGGGTTCGCCCTTAAATAATGTGTACATATAAAATACATCGCATTATCAGCTATATCCTGCCGACGTTGAGCTCGAAATCGTAATCATAGACATACTTTTTGATGTTTTTAATAAACAACATATAGCTTGCAAACGCGACAGCGAAAAAACCGACGATTCCCATAATAATCGAAACAATTCTTTTCATAAAACCTCCTTCAACATCAATCCTCTAACGCCAAGCTTTCCAAATTTGAAGGAAAGAATATATCGGGCTTTTTGACTTCGAAAACTGCACCAAAATGAGGAGAACGACCCATAGAGAACTTGTAGACATTTCCCAAGATGTTTTTATCTTTATATATAGAATGATTTTCGTTGTAAAAAGTGCTCAAAGACTCACAATCAATTGTGAAGGACACCCCCCAATACCAACCTTGCTCGTCCCTGCTGTCAAATATTTTCAGTTTGCTGATAATTGAATCATTTGTGATATTTGATTTTGAGGTGTCAAATACTAAGAAATTTCCTGTTGAGTTGAATACTGAAACGATACTCCTGTGGCTATTTGGGGGAGAGAAGTTAAAGTTTATAGCCATGCAGCTATCCGAACCGATATCCAAAACATTTTCAGAACTCTGCATTTTGTTTTCGAAAGAAATCAGATTAAAATGATAACCCCCGGCTGTTGCATACATTCTGGCATGAGAGAGAATGTTTTTACGGTTAGGGAAATCAAGGTAGTTTTTGACCTTAAATACGGGAAGAAGATCGGGTATGCTTTCTTCTCTTTTCAACAACTGAAATTTAACCATTAAATATCTCCCATAACCATGATATCATTTAATATGATTTTGTTAAACAAAAAAATGTTAACAATATATAAATTTGATTTTAATGAACTAAATGTATATAATTTTTACGTTGATTTTGTAAAGCCAACATATTATAAAACATAGTTAAGCTCCCGTAGCTCAGTGGATAGAGCACTCGCCTCCTAAGCGAGGGGCCGGCAGTTCGACCCTGCCCGGGAGTGCCAAAAATCGTCGCAAAACAATCCAAGTTTTGGGACGGTTTTTCGTGTCAAATGATTTCTTAACTTTGATGTTTATAAACGATTTAAAGTTCTAAAAGCTTTTCGGCCAAAGCATCGATATCTTCCTTTGTAGTGCAAAAAGATGTCACAAACCTGGTTACACCTTCGGCATCCGGACTGCAACCGGTGAGATTAAAAATTTCATCCCTTTGGCTTTCGGGGAATTTGCAGAAAATCTGATTCGACTCAACGGGAAAAACAATTTCGGCATCGGGGATACGGTTTAAATGGTATTCGAGATATGATGCGATTTCATTTGCATTGTTTGCCATTTCAATCCAAAATCCGTCTTTAAGCGCCTCATCAAATTGTGCTGCAATGAAACGGTTTTTGCTTGCCAACTGGAGATGCTGTTTATGAAGATGATCAAAACGTTCCGCCAAGACGGGATTGAAAAACACTATTGCTTCCCCGAAGACAAAGCCGTTTTTTGTTCCTCCGAAACATAGAACATCAACGCCGACGTCACGACTTATTTCTTTTGGATTACAATTAAGAGCTGCTACTGCATTTGCGAACCTTGCACCGTCCATGTGTACAAGCATATTGTTTTCATGTGCCGTGTTGCAGAGCAGCTTCAACTCGTCCATTGTATAGACGGTACCCATTTCGGTAGTCTGTGAAATTGAAACAATATCGCGCGATGCATCATGAAAGTTTGCCTGCAAACATTTTAAACGCTCGATATCCGCCGCCGCAAGTTTTCCGTCTTTGCTGGGTACGCCTATGAGCTTTAGTCCCAACAGTTTTTCGGGTGCGCCCGTTTCGTGCGTATTAATATGGGCGGTAGACGGACATATTACGGCAGAACTTCTTGCTGTAAGTGCCGATAGAGCTGCGATGTTGGCACCGGTTCCGTTGAAAGCGTAGTAAACAATTGTCTCTTTCCCGAAAATATTTTTAAATCTGTCGGTTGCCTTTGATGTCAGTTTATCCTGACCGTAGGAAAGCGCATAACCTTCCGAGGCAATCCGTATCGATTCTATCAGCTTTGGGTGTGCGGGCGAACAGTTATCGCTCGCAAGGGAGAATGACGCAAATAAATTCAATTTATCCACCTATACCTTTAAATACCTATACGGAATATCTTTTTGAAGATAGTCGGAAAGAATCGGCTTTCATATGAATTCTATCACAGGTAAAAGCTGATTGTTTAGGACTTTTTAAATAATTGTTAAATATTTTGAGAACCGGTTCAGCGGGGTGAAAAGAATCCTGAATTTAAAAGCGGGTCTAATATCGTCCGATTTCATTGACTCAAAAAACTGCCTGTGATAGCATTTTGTGAGTGATGAATGGACAGGAACATATTATTTTTTAAAACAGGTGTCAGTATGTATGATGCAATAGTTATCGGATCGGGAGTGAGCGGAGCTTCGGTAGCGCGGGAGCTTTCCCGATATAAATTAAAGATTGCCGTGCTGGAAAAAGGAGATGATGTATGTTCGGGTACGAGCAAGGGCAACTCCGCAGTCGTGCATTCGGGATATGATGCGCGATACGGAACGAATAAAGCGCACTATAACGTTATCGGAAATGCGATGTATGACAATCTGTGCCATGAATTGTCTGTTCCTTTTGTGAGGAACGGTACGATAACATATGCTCTATCTGAGGAGGAAGTGGAAAAGCTTCAAGAACTGACGGAAAATGCGAAAAAAAATAAAGTGCCGGGCGTAAAACTGCTCAACAGAAAGGAGCTTGAGGAAGTCGGAGGAGATTTCGGAGCGGAAGTGTGTGGCGGACTTTGGGCGCCTACAGGCGGCGTGGTTTGTCCATATAATCTTGTTATAGCGATGTGTGAAAATGCTGCTGAAAACGGTGTTGAATTTTTTCTCAATACCGAAGTAAACCACATTGAAAAAGAGGCCATCGGTTATTCAATAAAAACCAACAGAGGCGAATTTATATCCAAAATCGTATTTAACTGCGCAGGGACCCATGCTGATGAGATGAACAACTTTGTCAGCAGTGAGAAGTTAAAGATAATCCCGCGCAAAGGCAACTATCTGATATTGGATAGGAAGCTTAGTGGAAAAGTAAAAAACACAATATTTCAAGCCCCAAAGAAACTGCCGGGAGGCGGACATACCAAGGGTATGGTGATGGTGCCTACTGTTGACGGCACGATAATTTTGGGATGTGATTCAACCGATGTTGACGACAAAGATGATGTGTCAACAACGAGGGAGGGTATAGAAGCGGTATATCAATATTTCAGTGAAAACTGGAAAAACTTTCCAGTCAGCAGAGAAATTCCCGAATTTCCCAAAAAGATGATAATCAGTTCTTATGCGGGACTCAGAGCGCATTCGGTGACGGATGATTTTATTATAGGAGAGGTGAAGGATGCGGAAGGATTCTTCAACATGGCGGGGATTGAATCTCCCGGACTGACTGCGGCACCTGCGATAGCCGCAGAACTCGTATCGGAAGTCTCAAAGAAGTATATATTCGAAATAAACCCGGCTTTTAATCCTCTTCGCAAAATTCCGAAGCAGTTCAGAGATATGAATGATGAAGAGAGAATTAAGGCGCTGGAAAGGGATAAAAACTACGGAAAAATAATTTGCAGATGTGAAGAGGTAACAAAGGCGGAAATCCTTCAAGCCATTAATTCGATAATACCGGCAAAGAGTGTAAACGCAATTAAAATGCGGACGAGAGCCGGGATGGGGAGATGCCAGGGCGGATATTGCGGACCCGAAATTGTAAGTATAATCTCGGAAGAAACGGGTATTCCGATTACCGAGATTACCCTTTCTGGCGAGGATTCCTTTATAGTTCCGTATGAAACGTGCATACCGGGTGAAATATGATAATGACGGATGTTGATATTGCGATAGTAGGCGGAGGGTGTGCCGGAATGTCTGCGGCGCTGTCCGCATACGGGCATGGAATAAGAAACATTGTGATTTTCGAAAGAAATTCTTATTTGGGCGGTGTATTAAAACAGTGTATACACAACGGTTTCGGTATACATAAATTCAGAGAAGACCTTACCGGTACACAGTATGCAGCGAAACTGATAGATGATATCGTGAAAACCGATATTTGTATAAAGACAGATACCATTGTTTTGAACATCACAGAGGAAAAAGAGATAGTTGCCGTCAGCAGTAAAGAGGGAATAACCGGGTACAGAGCTAAATCGATTATTTTAGCTATGGGCTGCAGAGAACGCTCGAGGGGGGAACTGATGATTCCGGGAAGCAGACCGGCAGGAGTATTGACTGCCGGAGTTGCTCAAAGATACATGAATATCGAAGGTTATCTGGTCGGTAAAAAAGTATTTATCTTAGGTTCCGGAGATATAGGGTTAATTATGGCCAGGCAATTTGTTCTTGAGGGAGCGGAAGTTGTTGCGATAGCGGAGGTAATGCCTTATTCCGGCGGACTGGCGAGGAATATTGTGCAGTGTGCGGAGGACTTTGGTATTCCCATATACTACAATACCACCGTAACAGGTATTGTGGGGAAAAAGAGGGTGGAAGGAGTTTTCATCTCCGATGTAGATGAGAATAGAAAACCCGTTTTGTCCACCGAAAGATTTGTCGATTGCGATACACTTATGTTGTCGGTTGGGCTGATTCCTGAAAATGAAATTGCTTTTAAAGCGGGAATTAAACTGTCGGAAAAAACAGGCGGACCGATAGTAGACGATATGCTTCAAACCGATATCGATGGAATATTCTCCTGCGGAAACTGTCTGCATGTACATGACCTGGTGGATTTTGTTTCCATTGAAAGCGAAGTTGCAGGCAAAAATTCTGCGATGTATATACTTGATAAAATCAAAAAAGACAAAAAGCCCTTAGTGATTGAAACAAATGACGGAGAAGGAGTTTCGGGAACCGTACCGCATCGGATAGATCTGAATAAAGGTGAGGAAGAGGTTACCTTGATGTTCAGACCTAATTCAAAGTTCAGGAGTTGTACTGCAACGGCGAGGATAAACGACAGAATTATTTCGAGCAAAAAAATGCCCGTTGCCGTACCGGGTGAAATGTGTGAACTGAAAATCAATAAGAACGACTTTGGACCGTTTGAAAAAAATGATAAACTCACGGTGGAAATAATTCCATAAATTGTGAGATCAAAAGGTTGTTTATTATATTCAAACAGTTTCGGTATGAAAGGATAACTGACAGATGGAGAAAGAACTTGTCTGTATTAACTGTCCTCTGGGGTGCAGGCTGAAAGTCAGGGTTGAGGGAGAGGAAGCTAAAGAAATCACCGGGAATCTATGCAAAAGAGGAATAGAATATGCAAAACAGGAATCAATATTGCCGATGAGAGTGCTTACGGCAAACATGAAGGCTGCGGACTGTGAAAGACCCTTCTCGGTTGTCTCAAGCAAACCCCTACCGAAGAATATGCTGATTGAGTGTGCGATGGAGCTGAAAAAACATAGTCCGAAAACACCCATAAAAATGGGAGATGTTGTGATTGAAAATATTCTGAATACCGGTTGCGACATAATAGCTACTTCAAATCTTCCGGAAGAGAGTCTATAGAACGATATAAAAATTATTTGGAACAAGAAAAATGTAAAATCCACTATCAGTGGATTTTTTATAATATAAAGCGAAGAGAAGGGTCGATTTATAGTTCCGAACCCGAACTTTTAATTTTTTTCAGTTTTAATGCTATAATTCACATCAGGGAAAAATCAAATCGGATTTGATTAACGATTTTAAATTAATAACCGGATAATAAAAGAACGGGAAGGAGAAAAATGAACCTTGAAACTTTAAGGGGAATAATGATACCGTTTTTAGGCACATCACTGGGTTCATCGCTTGTCTTTTTTATGAAAGAGAAGTCGATGAACAGGAATTTGCAGAGAGCTTTGACAGGATTTGCATCAGGTGTCATGATGGCGGCATCGATTTGGAGTCTGATTATCCCGGCAGTTGAGGAATCGAAATGGATGGGAAGCTGGTCTTTTGTTCCGGCGTTTGTCGGAGTATGGGCGGGAGTTCTTTTTCTTCTGTTTCTTGACTGTATTGTACCGCACCTTCATAGAAGCAGTAATGAAATGGAAGGTCCTCAAAACAACTTTAAAAAGACGACTTTGCTGATGCTGGCGGTAGTTTTACACAACATTCCTGAAGGAATGGCGATAGGGGCGGTATTTGCCGGACTTAAATCCGGTCAGGCAGGAATCACTTCAATGGGAGCTCTTTCTCTCTCTGTCGGAATTGCTCTTCAAAACTTTCCCGAGGGGGCGATTATCTCCATGCCCCTCCACGCCGACGGGATTAAAAAATCCAAATCGTTCCTGCTCGGTGTGTTGTCGGGGATAGTGGAGCCTCTCGGCGCTCTTCTTATAATATTCACCGCCGGCTTTTTTGTGCCGATTCTTCCATACCTTCTTGGGTTTGCTGCCGGAGCTATGATTTATGTAGTGGTGGAAGAGCTCATACCGGAAATGTCGGAGGGAGAACACTCGAATATAGGAACGGTTTTCTTTGCGGCTGGGTTTACTGTAATGATGGCTTTGGATATTGCATTGGGTTAATTTAAAGCAGTCAATAAAATTTTATATAAATAAAAAGAACGGGATGTCGTCTGCATCCCGTTCTTTTTGTACTTGCCTATTAGTCGTCGTAATCGCTGTCGCCGTCGTCATATGAACTGTTTCCGTCATCATAGTCGCTGTCGTTATATGAACTGTTTCCGTCATCGTAGTCGCTGTCGCCGTCGTTATCATAGAGACTGTCGCCGTCGTCGTCATAGAGACTATCGCCGTCATCTTCGTCATCGTAGAGGCTATCGCCATCGCTGTCATCGTAGAGGCTATCTCCGTCATCTTCGTCATCGTAGTCGCTGTCGCCGTCGTCATCATAGAGACTGTCGCCGTCGTCATCGAGCTCGATTTTTACGACTCCAATGTTTCTCTCTACCGCTACCTTGCCTATTTCTTCGGCCATAAGAGCTATCAATTCGACATTCTTTCCGTCGTCGTCAATTTTGATTTTAATGCCGTCGGTATTGCCTGCCGCAAGTTTTTCAAATATGCCGGCGTCGTCAATTTTGCCTATCAATTCTCCGGCTATTTCCACTACCGGCCTGCCGACAAAGTTATCCATGCTTTTTACGATTTGTTTGCCGTCATCGTTTTCTCCGGATAACTTCACTACGTTTAAGTCATTGTCATAAGATATTTTAATTTCGGGATTGATGGAAAGAAGGACGTTTCCCTTTATTTTTCCTTCCTTTGCGGTTTTGTCTGACGAATAGATCGAACATCCGGTGAATAATGCCATCACCATCACTACTGCCAGCGCTATTCCTAAAATCTTTTTCATTTGTTTTCTCCTTTTTAATTGTTTTTTGGATTTTATACTATAGCTTACGCAAAGGTTTTTTTAAAATCGGGGTAGTGGAAATTGTTTTTAAAATATTTTTTTAGCCCGATGCATCGTCGTAGTCGCTATCACCGTCATCGTAGAGGCTGTCGCCATCGTCATTGTAGAAACTATCACCGTCATCGTAGTCGCTGTCGCCATTGTCATTGTAGCCGCTGTCGCCATTGTCATTGTAGTCGCTGTCGCCATCGTCATCGTAGTCGCTGTCACCATCGTCATAGAGACTGTCGCCATCATCCGGATTGGTTATACTACCTTTATTTATAGGTATTTCAATAATTATCGTAGCGCTTTCTCCTTTTTCAAAGTCGTCAATTTCTTCGTAAGAGGTATTTAGAACTACTGATACGTCCATATCGACAAGATGCTTTTGAAGGTCTTCACCGAGTATTTTTGCAGTCTTTTTGCGCCACTTTAGGTTTTCTGAGGCTATTGATACCGAGATTTCCCCCCCGTCGGACAAATACCCGCGTTCTATTGCCATGTCAACAAGATCATCGGTGACCTTTGTCTGTGATAGTCCCTTAAATTTATATCCTTCTATCAACTCAACGCCATCCGGATTCAATCCTTCCAACTCCAATACTCTGCGTGTTCTTGATACGGCAATGGAAACTTCAGGATTAATTTTTAAATTTATGTGTCCGAATGTTACAAAGTTCAATTGCCATATGCTCACAGCAACTATAAGAAAGCTCGCAGCTATTGCTGCAAAAAGCGTCAGCTGTTTTATAATGTTCTTTCTTGGCGATGTGGATCTGTCTTCCAACAAAATGACATCGGTGACTTTTTGACCCAATTTGTATCCGAGATTTGCAATTTTGACAAACCTGCCTTTGTTGTCGAGCGCAACGGCATAAGCCATATAAAGCTTCATTATCAGATAGGTCATTTGTTTTCACCTCTTTTCACCAGAAAGATTTGATTTAAATGGCCTCGAATTATTTCGTAACCATTGGAATATGCTAAAAGTATTGCGACAAGATATCGCCTGTGTCGTTCAAGAGTTTTTCTGTCAACCCCGGATAATGCCGTAAGTTCTGCAAGAGGCAACCTTTTTGTTGTTATAAATTTATCCATCACTTCCCTGTTTTCGTATGCAGATCTGAGGGCTTTGTGACAGGAATCAAGCGTTCTCTGTTGCTTAGGCGAATTATCAGCTACATCGGACAAACTCACTCCGAAACTGTTAAGCTGTCTTTCAAACTCAAGAATTTCTTCTTCTGCAATCTTTTGATCCTGATATTTGAGTACATTGCTGTCTTCGGGAACCGTATCAAGAAGATTTTGCTCATCGGAATCCTCATCGGACGCAACGTATATGCTGATATTTCCGTCATGTCTTTTTTCTTTTCTTGAATAGTCTATCAATCTGTTTTTTATCGCCGTTGACGCAAATGCGATAAAATTTCCGCGGTTTTTATCGTAGTTTACTATGGCTTCATAGAAAGCAAACATTGAGATGCTGAATTCATCTTCGTTTCCGGTGCAAATTTTACCGGTAAACTTCGAAGTTTCAGACTTGATAAATCCCATATACTGCAGGATAAGGTCATCCGCCGCATTGTTGTCTTTTTTTGCGGCGTACACTTTTTGTACAATCATTTGACTGCCTTGCATTGATTTTCTCCTCTGAGAAAGAATACGAAAGAATCCGTTTAATATCGGGGTAGGATGTATAAGGGCGAATTTTCAACGGAATATAACCTGATTTATTTTTAAATACAGTGCGATTTGACAAAAAAAGTTTGTAGCAATTAATAAAATATTATATTTAAATTAATCAGTATTGACAAATTTAATGTTAACTCGATGTAAACGACACTATTCTGAAACAGTTATATGATACAATATATTACACCTAAAATTGTGCCAAAAAATATTAACTTGCACGCCGATTATTTGTTACATTCATATTATGAAAGAGGTATTCTATGAAAATCGGAATTCTTACCAGTGGAGGAGATTGCCCGGGTTTAAATGCTGTAATCAGAAGTGTCGGTAAGTATGTGTTCAGTCAGATTAAAGATGTCACTGTTTATGGAATTGCCGACGGATATGGCGGGCTGATAAACGGCGAATACAGAAAGATGAAAGAAAAAGACTTTTCCGGAATATTAAACACCGGAGGTACGATACTCGGAACATCGAGGCAGCCTTTCAAGGAAATGATCGGAAGCGACCTGAGTGATGAGCCATCAAAACTTGATCGGATGCTTGAAAACTACAAAAAAATGGAACTTGACCTTTTATTCACCCTGGGAGGAAACGGAACGCACAAAACCGCGGCGTTGCTGTCGGAAGAGGGTTGTCATGTAATCGGAGTACCCAAAACCATAGATAACGACATATGGGGGACGGAGGTGACGTTCGGATTTCATTCCGCGGTAGATGTTGCCTCATGGTGCATTGATAATGTTCACACAACCGCTGCAAGCCATGGAAGGACAATAATAGTTGAAGTAATGGGAAACCGTGTCGGTTGGCTGACGCTGTATTCGGGAATAGCCGGAGGAGCGGATGTAATTCTTATTCCGGAAATGCCTTATGATAAAGAAAGGGTAATCGAAAAAATTCAAGAAAGAGCGGAGCGCGGAAAAGACTTCAGCATAATAGCGATTGCCGAAGGAGCGATGGATACGGAAGAAGCTTCGATGAAAAGATCCGAGATGATGGAAGAAAGGGCAAAGCAGGGATATACCACCGCTACCGATAGACTTGCCAAGATTATAACCAAGGAAACGGGAGTGGAGACAAGGACTTTGGTGCCGGGACATCTTCAAAGAGGTGGAAACCCCACCGCCTATGACCGTGTTCTGAGCACAATGCTCGGTAGCTTTGCCGGAAGGCTGGCAAGGCAGGGAACCTCCGGTGTTACGGTTGCAATTAAAAACAACGCAGTTGCCTATAATCTCCTGTCGGATGTCGCGGGAAAAACAAAGTTTGTACCCCTCGATCATCCGCTGATTTCTACTGCAAGAAGTATAGGTGTCAGTTTCGGACAAAAGAGATAAATAATAATACAAAATATAAGGAAAGGACAGGAGTTTTGACTACAGGAAGAAGCAACAGAAATCCTTTTATAAAGGGATATTGTATCAATCGAGAGTATTCGTGGCTCATGTTCAACGAACGCGTGCTTGATCAGGCGATGGCTTTGGAAAATCCGCTTCTTGAGAGATGCAAGTTTTTATCAATATTCAGCTCGAACCTCGACGAGTTTTTTATGGTGCGCGTCGGGAGCTTATTGAACCAGCAAAAAATAAACCCTAAGTTGAGGGAAAATAAAACCAACCTGACTGCCGAAGAACAGATAAACGGAATATTGAAAATCTGCAAAAAACTGTATGTAAAGAAAAATGAGATTTTTGAACAGATCAGGTTGGAGCTGAAAGAAAAAGGAATAAATCTGTTGCTTTCGAAAGACCTCACTGATAAACAGAGCGAAATCTGCAAAAAGTATTTTATTGCAAATGTATTGCCTCTGATGTCGCCATTTGTACTGGATGCAAAACACCCGATGATTCATTTTGAGAATCTCAGAAACTACATTGTTTACGAACTTGAAATGGATGGCAGAACAATGTACGGATTGATGGCGATAAACCCGAGACTCGAACAGGTTTTTCAAATTCCGGCAGGTGAGGGAATTAACCTGATTCCTCTTGAGGAAATCGTCAGCAGATACGGATTTATCGCTTTTCCGGGGTACAAAGTCAGGGGAAAGGCATTGGTAAGGGTTACCCGAAATGCCGACTTTGATGCAAACGTTGAAGATGCTGATATAGAGCACGATTTTGATTTTTCGAAATTCATAAAAAGCAAAGTTAAACTCCGCGGCTCTATGGAAGTGGTTCGTTTGGAAACGGATTGTTCCAAATCGACTCTAAGGGAATTTCTCTTTACAAATCTGGATATCAGAAAACAGTTTTCTTTCAGACTCAAGAACTTTTTTGATGACAGAGTTCTTATGTTGATTTCGAAATACATTCCGAGTGAAATTGCAAACCCGCTCAAATATATCCCCTTCAGAGGAGCTGAAGCGGAAGAAATAACATCTTCCGAGAGTCTGATGGAATTGGTCAGAGAAAAAGATATATTCCTCTCCTATCCCTATGACAGTATGGACCCGCTGGTCAGGCTGCTGAATGAGTGTGTTGATGACAGCAGAGTGATGAGCATAAGAATGACGATATACAGGGTGGATATGCACTCGCGCATTGTAGATGCTTTAATTCGTGCGAGTGAAAAAGGAAAAGATATTGAAGTCATGTTTGAGCTGTCTGCAAGATTTGATGAAGAAAACAACCTTTATTATGCAGACTTGCTCCAACAGGCCGGTTGTGAAGTATCTTACGGTTATTCAAACTACAAAGTTCACTCAAAAATTCTGTCGATAGTCATGTATGACGGAAAAGAACCCACATACATAACCCATTTCGGTACCGGGAACTACAACGAAGATACTTCAAGGCTCTATACCGATCTCAACGTCATTACATCAAACCGGAGTATAGGTGAAGATGCCGCCGCCTTCTTCAGAAATATCGGTGTCGGAAATCTTGATTACAAATACGATAAAATGCTGCTTGCACCTACGACGTTTAAAAAAGGAATAATATCGTATATCGAGCGGGAGATAGAAAAAGCGAAGCTTGGAAAACCTGCGATAATTGTTGCAAAGATGAACAGTCTGACAGACAAGGACATTATCGACAAACTCGTTGTTGCGAGCAAGGAAGGGGTTAGAATTAAACTCATTGTCCGGGGAATATGCTGTATACTGCCGGGGATTGAAGGGGTTACCGAAAACATCACGGTGATGAGCATTGTCGGGAGATTGCTTGAACACTCTCGAATCTACTCCTTCGGCGATGAAGAGGATAGGATAATATACATTTCAAGTGCCGATCTGATGACGAGAAATACCGACAGAAGGGTAGAAATTGCAACGCCGATACTCGATAAGGAAATAGAAAAGGAAATTTCAGCATACCTTGATTTGATGTTGAAAGACACACAGAAAGCCAGATGGCTTGGGAGTGACGGAAGTTACTATAGAGTGGAGAGCGATGAACCGTTCGATGCTCAGCAGTTCCTTATAAACGAAACGATGAAGGGCGGCAATTTGTAAATAATTAATGAAAAAAAGCCACATCCAACATTGCTTATGGATGTGGCTTTTTGTTGCAGTAAATTAATATTTTCTAAACCGCGCGTATCGCTTGTCAATAAGCTCTTCGCCGTCAAGGGTGAGAAGCGAAGTAAATTTCTTTGATATATCTTTTTTAAGGCGTGAATAAAACGGTCCGCTTTCCTTGATTATCTTATCTACAACTTTGAGTTTGTCGAGTTCATCCGCGGTGAGTTTTAAGTAATTGGCAGCTTCATCGGCTTTGCTGCTGTCTTTCCACAAAATGCTTGCGGCGCCTTCCGGTGAAATCACTGAATAGACCGCCCCCTCGAGTATCCAAACTTCATCCGATACTGCCAAAGCCAGGGCTCCGCCGCTGCCGCCTTCACCGATGAATAGGGATATAATGGGTGTTTTTAGCGAAATCATATTTAACAGATTGTTTGAAATGGCATAACCCTGCCCGCGCTCCTCAGCTTCCATACCGGAATATGCACCGGGGGTATCAATTATTGTCAATATCGGTCTGCCGAATTTCTCTGCCTGTTTCATCAATCGAAGTGCTTTTTTATATCCTTCGGGTTTTGCGCTTCCGAAGTTTCTTTTTACTCTTTCATCAACTGATGAACCTTTTTCTATCGCAATAACGGTTACCGGCATCTCCCCCAAAAGGGCAATTCCGCCGACTATGGCCGGATCGTCGGCGAACGACCTGTCTCCGTATAATTCGATAAAACTGTCGAACAATCTTTCGATAAACAGTGCTGCAGTCGGCCTTTTACCTGACCTTACCGCAGAAATTATTTCATAAGCTTCCATGTCATTCTTCCTTTGAATGTATCGATAAAAGAGAGGAGATGGTGTCTCTTAAATCTCTTCTGTCAACGATTTTATCTACAAAACCTTTGTCTTTAAGAAATTCCGCTCTTTGAAAGCCTTTCGGCAATGATCTTCTCATTGTCTGTTCTATGACTCGCGGGCCGGCAAAACCGATGAGGGCATTGGGCTCGGCGAGAATGATGTCGCCTTGTGTGGCAAAACTTGCGGTAACTCCACCCGTTGTCGGATTTAGCAGAACGGACAGATAAAACAGACCCTTTCTGTCGTGCTTCTCAACGGCGCCGCTTACTTTCGCCATCTGCATGAGCGAAATTACACCCTCTTGAATTCTGGCGCCGCCCGATAGACAAAAACCGACTACCGGCAAATCGTGTTCTGTTGCGTGTTCAAATAGAGAGGTAATCTTTTCTCCCGTGACGGCTCCCATACTGCCCATCATGAAATAGTATTCCATTGAAAAAACGGCACATTTGCGACCATTAACCCTTGCCGTTCCCACTATTACCGACTCATTCTCGTTGCTTCTTGTCATCGATTCGGACAACTTTTTGTCGTAATCCGGGAAAGACAGGATGTTTTTAGAAGTGAGATCCGCCATTATTTCCTCAAAGGAGTCGGCATCAAAGAGTTTTTCAATTCGTTCTCTTGCATGCATTTCAAAGTGATATCCGCAGTTATCACAGACTTTTAATGCATCTGAAATTTCCTTTACAGGCATTTTTTTTCTACAGGATGGACAGGTTATAATTCTGTCTGTTTGAGGTGAAGCATCATCTTCCAGTTTGTTTTTCGGTCTAAGAAACATCGTTTTATTTAAAAACATTATTTTCACCTGCTGTCAATACTTAACATGGTCCGGATGTTTGATGCTAAAGCATATTTGATAAGAATGTAGTATTGTATTTGCCATCAACGAATGAGGGGTTTGAAAGAATTTCGAGATGGGTATCTCTATTTGTTACTACACCCTCGACAATCAGCTCGCACAACGCGGCCCTCATTTTTCTTATTGCGTCGCTTCTGGATTTGGCATGGACTATCAATTTGCCGAGCAGTGAATCATAAAATGGCGGTATAGAGTATTCCTGATAGAGTGCGGTATCGAATCTGACCATCGGACCGCCGGGAATATGCAATATATTTACCTTTCCCGAAGTCGGCAAAAAATTATTGTCGGGATCTTCGGCGTTTATCCGGCATTCAATAGCATGCCCTAAAAATGTTACATCATCATTAGTAAAATCCAATGCTATTCCGGCCGCAATCCTTATTTGCCACTTAACCAAATCAACACCGGTAGTCATTTCTGTTATGGGATGTTCCACCTGCAATCTTGTATTCATTTCTATGAAGTAAAAATTGTCATCCCTATCAACTACAAATTCAACGGTGCCGAGGCTTCTATAACCGATTTTCTCGGCAATAGTCACGGCTGCACGATACATCTTCTCTCTGACCGCATCCGAAAGCATGGGAGAAGGCGATTCCTCGAGTATTTTTTGATTTCTTCTCTGAATTGAACAGTCTCTTTCCCCCAGATTGATTACGGTGTCATAGTTATCACACATCAGCTGTATTTCAATATGCCTTGCATCGACGATATATTTTTCCAAGTAAAGAGAAGCGTCGCCAAAAGATTTTTTTGCCTCTTCAGATGCGATTGTGAATGCATCCTTCAGTTCTTCTTCGCTGTTTACTCTTCGAATGCCTTTGCCGCCGCCGCCCGAACAGGCTTTCAGAAGTATGGGATACCCTGCCTTTTTGGCTTCCGCTTTTGCGTCTTTATAATCGGTCAGAACATTGCTTCCGGGAACTATCGGAATACCGAGATTCTTTACGGTATCCCGAGCAGTCTGCTTGTCGCCCATCAGTTTGATAATCTCGGGAGGAGGACCGATAAATGTCAAGTTGTTCTCTTCGCAGAGCTCGGCAAAATGAGGATTTTCGGACAAAAGTCCGTATCCCGGATGAATAGCCTCACAATCGGTTAAATGTGCGGCTGTTATTATTGCGCTTGAATTCAGATAGCTGTCCGAAACCGAAGCAGCTCCGATACAGAGACTTTCATCTGCAAAGCTGACATGAAGCGATTCCCTGTCAGCCTCCGAAAATACGGCAACGGTTGTTATGCCCATTTCTTTACATGCACGGATTATCCTAACCGCAATCTCGCCTCTGTTTGCTATAAGTATTTTTGAAAACAAATCCTGATTACCTTTCTACAATTGCGAAAGTCAACTGCCCCGAAAAAAGCACTCTGTCGTCACTTCCGTAGGCGGTGCAACTGAGAATAAAAACCGACTTTATCTGTTTTATAATTTTCGCACGTACGGTTGCTCTGTCACCGGGCTTAACCGGAGACTTAAACCTGACCTTATCTATTCCCGTAAAGTAGGGTGTTTTCCCCTTTATTGAATCGGACAGGAGAGCGGAAGAAATCTGACCGGCGATTTCAAGCAGAATGACGCCGGGAACTACCGGGTTTTCAGGGAAATGCCCCTGTAAGAACCATTCATCTCCCTTTACATCGTAATATCCTACGGCTTCATCTCCGATAACTTCGGTGAAGTCAACTAACAACATCGGTGGACGATGAGGAAGGTATTCCATTATTTTTTCACGGTTCATATTATTATCCTATGGTGAATAGTGTCTGGCCGTATTCCACAACCTCTCCGTCGGCTGCGCAGATCGATTTTACTTCGCCGTCATATGTTGAAACTATTTCATTCATGAGTTTCATAGCCTCCACTATGCAGAGAACATCTCCCGCCTTTACAACATCTCCCACCTTTACATATGGTTGAGATTCCGGAGAAGGAGAAGAGTAGAAGACACCTACCATCGGCGATTTGATACGGTTATCGGTTAAATCGGTTTCGTCTGAACCGGAAGTTTCAACATAAGATTCTGCAGTTTTGCTGTTTTCGAATATGACGGCATCGCCCTTTGCCGAAATGACGGAAGGATGATTTCTCTCAATATGCAACTTTGAATCCTGGAGTTTCAAGTCAATTACGGTCAAACCGTTATCTTTTACGATTTTTGCAACTTTCTCAATAAAATCTATATCCAAAACTAATCCTCCGTATACTTTGAAAAGGCCAAACAGGCGTTGTGTCCTCCAAATCCCAGGGAGATGGAGAGGGCTGTTGAAATATCGAGTTTTCTTGCCGTGTTGGGAACATAGTCGAGGTCACATTCCGGGTCAGGGGTCGTGTAACCAATGGTAGGGGGAACTACCCCGTTGATTAGCGCCAAAGCTGACGCTATTGCCTCGACGGCGCCTGCTGCCCCCAGCATATGTCCGGTCATGGATTTTGTGGAGCTCATGACTATCTTTTCCTTTGCGGTCTTTTCACCGAACACTCTTTTAACAGCCATGGTTTCAGTTTTGTCATTTAAAGGGGTGCTTGTTCCGTGGGCATTTATATAGAGCGTCGACTTTTTGTCCCAGCCGGATTGGATAACCGCATCCTCTATGGCTCTTGCGCTTTGTTCACCGGACGGATCGGGGGCTGTAACATGGTAAGCGTCGCAGGTGTTTCCGTAACCTGTTACTTCGCAATAAATATTAGCGCCCCTGTTTTTTGCATGTTCCAACTCTTCAAGAATGACCGCCCCGGCGCCTTCGCCCATTACAAAACCGCTCCTTCTGAGATCAAAGGGTATTGAACCGGACTCAGGATCGGTTTCCCTGCTTAAAGCCATGCTGTTGGCAAAACCGGCCATTGAAAGGGGATTGATTGCCGCTTCCGCACCTCCTGCGATGATGGCATCGGCATAACCGTGTGCAATTGCTCTGTATGCTTCTCCGATTGCATGAGACGACGAAGCACATGCGGTTACAACGGGTAGACAAGGTCCTTTGGCGTTGTGTCTGATTGCGGACTCGCCGCTTGCCATATTGATAATGAGTTTTGTCACAAAAAAGGGTGAAACTCTGCGTGAACCTTTTTCTATCAACTTGTTGTGCTCTTGTATAAATGTTTCTATGCCGCCTATTCCCGACGCCATATATACGCCGAAACGGTTAGGGTCGATGTTGCCGGTTATGTTGCTTTGGGCAACTGCCTGCCATACTGCGGCAAGCGCATATTGACAGTAAATATCGATTCTTCTGATATCGCTTTTTTCCATACCGTAAAGGGAGGGATCAAAATCCTTAACCTCAGCAGCCAGTGATACCTTTGAATCATCAATATTGAACTTCGTCAGTTGTGAGATGCCGAGTGTCCCTGAGATAAGCGATTGATAAAACTGCTCAACATCATTTGCAATAGGTGAAATTACCCCCATGCCGGTTATTACCACTCTCTTCATAGTCGCACCCCTCACATTCCCAATCCGCCATCAACGGAAATAGATGTTCCGGTAATATAGGATGCTTCTTCCGAAGCTAAAAATAAGACTGCTGCGGCAACATCTTTCGGGGTGCCGATTCTGCCGGAAGGAACCGCTTCAAGATATTTTTCCAGAACACTATCCGAAAGGATGTTTGTCATGTCGGTATCAATAAGTCCCGGCGCTACCGCGTTGCAGGTTATTCCGCGCTTTGCAAATTCTTTTGCTACCGATTTTGTCAATCCGATAATCCCCGATTTTGAAGCGCTGTAGTTCACCTGTCCGAAATTTCCGTGAATGCCTGCGTAGGAAGAGAGGTTTACTATCCTGCCATATCTGTTTTTCGAAAAATGAGGAACGAGATGTTTAATCATATTAAATGTTCCCTTCAGATTTACGGCAATGACCCTGTCAAAATCATTTTCACTCATCCTCAGAAGTAATTTATCCGCTGTTATTCCTGCGGAATTAACAAGTATATCGACTTTCTTAAAATCGGAAATTATCTTTTCAACCGTTTCTTTGCTTTTATCAAAGTCGGAAACATCACATTGATAGGTTTCCACAGTACCGGGCACCCTCAAGCTCTCTGCCATTTGTCTGTTTGAAGCATAAATTACCGCTACATTGGCACCTTTGGCTACGAGGGATTCGGTAATCGATTTGCCTATTCCTCTTGAGCCGCCTGTTACAACGGCGGTTTTTCCACTAAACTGCATTTAAATCACCTAAGTCCTTTAGAGTTTTTTCCAAACCGGATATGTCGGATATATTGTATACATTAACTTCTTTTCGATTTCTTGAAATCATGGAAGACAGTACTTTGCCGGGACCGATTTCGATCATGGTGTCAACTCCACCGGAGCACATATTAATAACGGTATCCCACCATCTGACGGGATTGTTTATCTGTTTTGATAATGTCTCGGCAAAATTTGAGGTATATGGTCTGGCGGTAAAATTGGAATAAACGGGAATTTTCGGAAGTGAAAGCTCTTCTTCAGACAGGAATCTGTAAAAAAGCTCGCTTGCTTTATTCATAAAGGGGGTGTGAAATGCTCCCGAAACCTGAAGTTTTACCGACCTTCCTCCCAACGAAGCGACAGCATTCTTGAGATTATCTGCAGAAGCAAGCGAAGTGGAAACCACTGTCTGTTTCGGAGTATTGAAGTTCGCGGCATAAGTATGCTCAAACTTTGAAACGACATCTTCAACAATATCGCTCTCCAATCCGATAATTGCGTACATTTCCCCTTTGATATTTTCGGTGCATTCTTTCATGAGTCTTGCCCTCTCCAATACGGCAGAGAAAGCGCGATGAAACGTAAACATGCCCGAGTGATAGACAGCAGTGAGTTCCCCAAGCGAAAATCCCGCTACGGCATCTGCGCAGATTCCGAATTCCGAAACAACGGACAAAATAGATGCTTCAACCAGGAAAATACAGGGCTGGGCATTTTCCGTGTCCATGAGTTCATCTTCGGAGGAGTAGAAACAGGTTTCGGTTATACCGGGAGAAATCGTTTCGGCAACTGCAAACAGGTCTCTTACGCATTTATAATTCTCAAAGAAATCAAGCCCCATTCCGGGATACTGTGCGCCCTGTCCCGGGAACAGAAAAGCTATCTTACCCATTTTGATGCCTCAAGAAGCAAGGCTGAAGCTTCATTTGCGATTGAAGAAACAATTTCCTCACAGCTTCTCTTTGTCTTAACGAGTGCCGCAGACTGCCCCGCCATAAAAGAACCGCCGGATGTATCACCGTCGACCACCGCTTTTCTCAAAGAACCCGACCCATAGGACTCAAGCTCTTCGTTAGAAATATTGCCGTCGTATTCCATTTTGAAAAAATTTCGGGAAAAACTGTTTTTTAAAGATCTTACGGGATGACCCAATCTTTTTCCCGTCAGAATTGTATCGGTATCTTTTGCGCTTAAAACCTTTTCTTTATAGACATCGTGTATATCGCACTCGTGTGCGGACAAAAACACCGTTCCGCACTGAATACCCTTTGCTCCGAGCATCATTGCTGCGGCCATTCCTCTCCCGTCCGCTATACCTCCCGCCGCAATGACCGGGATACTTACCGCATCGCATATTACGGGAACAAGGGCCATGGTGCCGATTTCCCCGACATGTCCGCCGGCCTCGCATCCTTCAGCTATCACCGCTGTCGCTCCGGAACGCTCGACGAGCTTTGCTACTGAGGCGGAAGCAACTACGGGAATTACCTTGACGCCTGCCTCGCGCCACATAGGCATGAATTTATTAGGCAACCCTGCTCCGGTTGTGATGACATCAATCTCAAGCTCACAAACAACCGCGGCTATTTTTTCCGCTTCCGGATTCATGAGCATGATATTTACTCCGATAGGCTTGTCGGTATATTCTCTTGCTATGCTTACCTGTTCAACAAGTGAAGCGGAGTTCATTGCCGAAATTATTCCCAATCCTCCGGCATTAGAAACGGCAGCGGCGAGCTTGCCGTTTGCAATCCATGCCATTCCTCCCTGGATTATCGGATATTTTATATCTAAGATTTCACATAGAATACTATCTATCATTTTTTTACCTCATTTTGCCCATTTGAAAACAGAGGCACCGGAAAGAAATCCGGCTCCGAATACCGCCATTGCGATAATGTCCCCTTGTTTAAGAAGACCGCTTTTGTTCAGTTCATCTATTAGAATGGGAACGCTCGCTGACGATGTATTACCCCTGTTTGAAATATTGTTTCTGAATTTCTTTATGGGAACCTTTAAAGACTTTGCCGCCGATGCGATAATTCTTAAATTTGCCTGATGCAGAAGGAAATGATTTATTTTCTCTATCATAACCTTTGATTCGAAAACCGCCTTTTTCAAGTCGTGATTTATCGCTTCGATAGCCTTCTTGAAAACATCTCTGCCTTTCATAACCAGATAATGATTATCTTCATCCTTGGGCATAAAAGGACTGTTTCCGCCGGGAGACTTCATTACAAGGGAATCCCCGTTGTCGTATCTTCCGCTTGTTATGGAAAGAAAACTGTCCTCTGCGTCTACGATGACGGCTCCTATACCGTCGCCGAAAAGCACGCATGTGCTCCTGTCAGTCCAATCCACCATTCTCGTCATATTCTCTGCACAGAGGATTAATACTCTTGTTGCCGAATCGCTCTTTAGATAAGAGTTTGCAATCTCGAGTGCGGATATGAATCCGGAACACCCCGCGTTTATGTCAAAACATCTGCAATTCAAACCGAGAATCTCGGACACCACACAGGAAAAAGCAGGTGTGAGATAGGGAGACATCGTGCTGGAACATATAAATAAATCTATATCCTCAAGATTGATATTTGAATCTTCGACAGCAGCCATCACTGCCTTTGCGGACAGTTCTTCGAATGACTCATTGGTAACAACCTGTCTGGTTTTTATACCCGTCCTTGAAGAAATCCACTCGTCATCCGTTTCCAGAAATTGACTTAACATATCGTTTGTTACCGTGGTCTCCGGCAGAACGCTCCCGGTACCGATAATGCGCATAATAACCTCTAATGTTAGCAATGTTAACAACGGTACTATAACTATTCACCTCTCCTTTGTCAAGTTAAGATGACCTTTGCGGTTTGCTTTTTTCTCAGTTGATGACGGCAAAATATTCATGTATCATTAAACTGCCGATAACGGTATGTAGATTATGGAGATGTGATGAAATTAAAGGAAAAACTCATACTAACGGGAATAAACGAGATTGAAAAAGTTGGATTGAACGGTCTGTCTTTGAGAAAGGTTGCCGCAAAGTGCGGGGTTTCCTGTGCGGCTCCTTATAGGCATTTTAAGGGTAAACAGGAGTTTATACTGGAAATCTTCAGATATGTAAATGAAAAGTGGAGTGCCGCTCTGGACGAAATTGTAGCGAAAACGAACAATGAAAGGGAAGCGGTTGTTGAAATCTGTATTGCCTATATAAGATTTTTAGTTGAAAATCCCAGCTTCCGGTCAATAATAATGCTGAAGCATGCCGACCTTGACTATGAACAGAGGAATGAGCTGTACAGCATAAGTAAGTTTTCCGAAGAAATAGTAAACGACTATTGTGCAGTCGAAGGAATAAACGAAAAAACAAAAAAGGAGAGAACTTTAATAGTCAGGGCAATGCTGTACGGCATGGCTCATATGTTCGACACGGGAGAGGTCGATTACAATGAAGACAACCTTATGCTCATAAGAGATAAGGTCGTAAAAAAGTTTGTTTCGGAAAGATAATAAGCATCCGGTTTGCCGTTTTTATTTACTATTTATTAATATAAATATGCTAAAATTATATAGAGAAAAACAGGAATTATTTGTGAGGTAAAAAGGATGGAAAGGATTTTTATTGTTACGGGGGGAAGCGGTTTTTTGGGCGGACATATCGTCAGAAAGCTGTCGAAACAGGGCAATAAAATCAGAGCACTTCTTCTCGAGGGCGAAAATCTCAACGCAAATATTTCTTCGGATTTGATTGAAATTGTTTATGGGGATATTACCGATAGAGAGAGCCTTGTTCCTCTGTTCGAGGGATTGGAAGAAAAGGAAGTCGTAGTCATACATTCGGCCGGAATTGTTGATATAGAATCCACCGTTTCCCCGTTGACCTATAAGGTCAATGTTGTGGGAACCAGGAATATGGTGGATTTGTCGTTAGAAGTAAATGTCCACAGATTCCTTTACATAAGTTCTGTTCATGCGTTGCCCGAACCGGAAATAAGATCTACCATTGTCGAAACGAAAGATTTCTCTCCCGAAGATGTCGTGGGAGGTTATGCAAAGACCAAGGCTGAGGCATCCGCCTATGTCATGAAGGCATATAGGGAAGGGGGCTTAAATTCGATGATTTTCATGCCTTCCGGACTCGTAGGCCCGGGTTATGTCGGCCAAAACAGTTTTGCGGATGCCATCAAATGGCTTCTCAAAGGCAGATACAAATTGTGTCCGGACGGAGGATATGATTTTGTCGATGTGAGGGATGTGGCAAAAGCGGTAGTAGATTCCGTTGACAAAGGAAGTCCGGGAGAGACATATATACTGTCGGGAGGCCACTACGAACTGTCTGACATATTTAAAATTATTTCGAAACTTACCAAGAGAAACAGAAAATGTATTGTGATACCGAACACCATAGTCAGATTAATTGCCCCGGTTATTGAAAAGACATATAAGATTATGGGCAAAAAACCTTTTGTAACGGAATACTCTGCTCGAACCATAAATGTAAACGACAATTTTTCGCATGAGAAAGCGAGTAGGGAATTGGGCTTTTGGCCGAGAGACATTGTGAAAACACTTCGGGATGCCCTTATATTTATGAAGAAAAAAGAGAGACCCAATCAGATATAGAAAAAGAGCTCTACGGAAACAAAAAAGCACCCCATCAACCGATGGGGTGCTTTTAAATTTACGCTATCTAAACAGATCCAGAAATTTGTCCAGAAAGCTTTTCGAAACCTGAGTGTCGTCGGTATCAACAATTTTTTCCGGAATTTTAATCCCTTCGGTTTTTATAACAAATTGAACTGAATCGACCAGGAGGTTTTTTTCCGAAACGAATGAAACCTGCAGGAAGTCTTTCGGGGTATAGATATCGAGCAGTTCATCTATCTCCTCTTCAATCTGTATTGACATATCGGATGTGGCATCCTCCAATTTTCCCGTGCCTTCGCGAAGTTTTGAAATCCCCTTGGCAAGTTCGGAAGCGCCTCCTGCGAGGGAGGAAACCCCGGAATTAAATGCTCCGTACTCGTTTGAAAGTCCACTCACTCCCGCGGCAAAATTCGTCAATCCATTGTGAAAATCGATGTAGGCGGTATTGAGAGCCGATATTCCGGCTATGAGTTGGGTGAGATCACCGCCACCGGAGAGCGAGTTTGCGATAGCTGTAGAGATTGTCCTGATATTGCCGGAAATAGTGGAGATTGAAGCTGACATAGCATCCAGAGTGCCGGATAATGAAGAAAAGAAAGTATTTATATCTACATCGTTATATGTTCCCTTGACTATAGTGGCGGCGGAATAGTAGCTTATCAAGCTGTTTATGGTGGCAAGATTTTCCTGAGAACCTGAGTTTGCATTAACCAGGTTATCAAGTTGCTGCTGAGTTATGACGGTATCGGGGATATCGTTTATTGAACCTGAAAGCGCCCCGAAAGCCGCATTGTATCCGTTCTTCAGTGCAGTTATATTGCCCGAGATGGTATCCAGACCGTCGGCAATGTCATTTAGTGCTTGGAGCAGTTGAGGAAGTTGGGACAAATCCGGCATTTGGGCTGAACTCAAAGAGGTTGAAATTGTATTGAGAGAAGCTGCGATATACTCCGAACCGTTTACCAAATCCGAAGCTGCCGAACTGAGGGTGCCCAGGGCGTCTGCGATCGCGGATGAACCGCTACTCAATGAGGATGCCCCGGTGTTGAGCTTGTCGGCACCGTCCTTGAGGTCTCCTACCCCTTTATTTAAAGAGGCTATGGCATCGGCAAAATCGGTCATTCCCGAAGTGAATTCTTCAGTATCGGGAGTCTCGAACTGCATGGAGTAAGGGACTGCCGAAAAGGTCATGCCTTCCATCTCGAAATTTGCAACCGAAGCGGTAATCTCAAAGCAGTGGCTACTTTTAGGAAAAGCGGTAAAATTGACAATCTTGTTTTTACCTGCGTTTGCTATCGTCGCACCTTTTGCGCTGATATCGCTGCATTTTTCCGTATTTAACGTGACGGATATCTGCATAAGGTAATTATTAAAAAATGTCTCGTTGACATCGGGATTGTTTTTTGTATCAATAACAATTCTGAGGTTTCCCGACCTGCCGGCGAGGGTATCGGGAGAAATCGACTTGCCGTCAAGATAATAGCTGATATTTAATATCCAGGGCAAAGCCTTTTTGCCGAGATTTCCCTGATAATAAAAGTCCCCTGCCGGAGCGTTAAAGGTTACGCTGTCGCCGGAAACCGAAATGTCGGAAGTGTCGGTCAGGTTTTTAACCGAGTCATAATTGCCGTAATCTATATAGTTGCCTTCGCTCGGTATGTCGAGAATATTTACAACATAGATATCGCTTATAGAACCCGAATTATCAAGAACGGCATAGACGACTTCGGACTTTTCGGTTTTTTTAGGCCGATCGGCCGCTTTGACAAAGGCGGGCGCAGTCAGCATAACAACTGAAAGCAGCAATGACAAAATTAATTTTCTGTTTTTCTTTTTCATTTTCGGCTATCTCCCTTTATCAGATACTTGGATTTGTGGAGGAAATTTGCATTCATAGTCGTTTTCGATATGAACCCGTCAAATATTGTCAAAAGTGCCGGCAGGAAGAGCATCACCATAAACAGTGAAAATATTGTACCTCTACCGAGAAGCAGACCGAGTTCCGAAACGATTGAGTTTGTAGATACCAAAGCCAGTGAAAAACTGGCGGAAGCGAGAATTGAGGCGGAAACAAGAATAGACCTCAGCGTATCGGTGTAGGTTTTTGACAGAGCCTGTTTTTTAGCCAATACTTTCCGGTTTCCCACATAATGGTCGGTAAACAGTATTGCATAGTCGACGGTGGCGCCGAGCTGTACGGTATTTACAACCAGGTACCCGAGAAAGTTCAGAGAACTGTCATAAAAATAAGGAATAGCGAGATTTATCCATATTGCCGTTTCAATTGTCAGAACGAGAAGAACGGGGATGGATAATGAACGGTAGGTTATCATTATTACAAGGAAGATTGCGGCTATCGCTATAAGGTTCACCAGGTTGTTGTCTTCGGAAACGATGTTTTTCATGTCCAGCAGGTTTACGCTTGAACCGAGGGAGTAGTATGCGTCTCCGTAGTATCCGGCTGCGGTTTCCTGCACCTTTTCAACAACGGAAAACGCTATATCGCCTTCTGACGGAGTATCGGCATAGACAATTGTGCGCGAATAGTTTTCGGAATAGAAGGTTTTTGTGATTTCACTATCCAGGTATTCATCCGGAATCGTCGACCCCACCATGGAGCTGTATGAAACGACCTGTGTTACATGCTCGATTTTTTCAAGGTCGGCGGTCATATCCTGAAGTTTTGCCTTTTCCGAAACTTCTCCTCTGGGGGTCAATAAAACTATGGGAGTCGAGGCTCCGAACCTGTCCTCTATTTTTTCCTTGTCCCAAGCAACTTTGGTGCCTTTGCCGAGGTCGCTCGGGCCGTAGACAAACTTGCTGTTGCTCTGGGCAAGAAATACCGGAACGGTAATAAGAATTATCAGTATAAATACCGGTATCTTAAGCTTAGACAGAAACTTCGAGAACTTGGAAAATGAGGGAAGAAGGGGTTTGTGACGGGTTTTGTCCAATGCCTTTGATAACACAAGTGTCAGTGAAGGGAGGACTACTATTACCGACAAAAAGCTGAGCAACACACCTTTTGCCAGGTTTATTCCAAGATCCGGACCTATGCGGAATTTCATAAATGTGAGAGCTAAAAACCCGAAAAGCGTAGTGAGGGCGCTTGCGGCTATTGCGGGGATTGAGCGCTTGACGGCTCTTAACATGGCTTCATTGAGATCATCGGTTTCCTTTCGATAATCGGAGAAGCTGTGAAGAAGAAATATAGCGTAATCGAGAGAGACCGCAAGCTGGAGAATGGGACTCACCGCATTCGTGATGTAGGAAACTTCACCGAAAATTATGCCGGTGCCCATATTTATCATGACCGAGCCCCCGATTGTTATCAGGAATAAAAGCGGCTCAAGCCATGAATCCGTCGACACCAGCAATATTAACAGTATGATAGGCACCAATATGAACATAGCCTTGGTGGTTTCGGAACCGGTCAGTTTTTGCATGAACGCACTTTCAACGGCCGAACCGGCATAGGCATTGTCTTCCCCCAAGGCTTCCTTGATTTTCTCGATTATCTCGACCTCATCGCCATCTCTTATAACGAAATTATAGAGAGCGGCATCGTCCTTATAGTATTGTTCAACCAAATCCCTATCGGCATATTCGATAGGTTGTTTTAAGTCGATAATATCGTCAAGCCAGATTACATCACTGACACCCTCAATTGATTTAAGGGTGTTTTTATATTCTATTGCTTTGGTAATAGAGACGTTCTCCACCATCATCCTTGTGTTTGGTATTGAATCCTCAAATTCTTCCTTCATCACATCCAATGAGATTGTGGATTTTGCTTTCTTCGGCAGATATGAAGTGATGTCATAGTTTACCGATACCATGAGAAAAAGGAAGACGCAAATAATGGAAAACACAACAAAAAGTGTTACGGTTGTTTTTTTGTGCTTGATTATAGAAGAAATTATTTTATCCAAGGTGCCCCCAGTTAATCGACAACATGTTGTTAAAAATTCATATGTATATTATAATCGACACAGTGTTGAAATAACAACAGACAATTTTGGTGTACATTGTTTTAAGTTCAACAAAAAAAGTGAATCTGTAGGATTAATTGATTATTTAATATTAACAAAATGTAAACTTTTTGCCGGAAGGTGTTATTATGGGGAAAAAAGCAGATCGAAGGGTAAGGTATACCAAGGCTGAACTGAAAAACAGCCTTGTAAAAAAGCTTAAGGAAAAACCGATAGAAGCGATATCGGTAAAAGAACTTTGTGAAGAAGCGGATATAAACAGAAGCACCTTTTATTCACATTATCCCGACATTTTTGCGCTTATGCGGGAGCTCTCAGACGAGGTTATAGAGTCGATAGAAGAACATCTTAAAAAAATCGACTTTGACAACGAGGAGATGAAGGTTGAAACGGTGGAGGCGATACTGAATTTTCTTGTTTTGGATGTCGATCTTGTAAGCGTGCTTATCGGTAAAAACGGAGATCCTTCACTTCAGGACGCAATAATGTCAATGGTCATGAGACACACCATATCCTGGATTAAGGGTAAGGGCAACGGCAAGGATTTGCTGATTGAATACTATATCAATTTTTTAGTAAACGGCAGTCTTTCGGTTATACAGAAATGGCTGGATGAGGGTATGAGGATTGAAGCCAAAGATATTGCGATGTTGATTTCCAACATGGCAAGCCAGACTAAAATTACAATTTGATCGATAATTTCGGTATAGTCAGAGCCTATAGGGAAATAGCAATAAACATCTTGATAAAGACGGAAAATACTTATAAAATAAATCGAATTGCAGAAAAATTTTCCGATAGGTTAAGGTGTTCATGAAAAAATTTGAAATAATTGATTCTCACGCGCATGTATTTCCGGGAAAAATCGCGAAAAAGGCGACGAATGCGATAGGAAATTTCTACGGCATTGAGATGAAACATGTAGGGACGGTCGAAGAATTAAAAAAAAGTGCTGCCGAAATCGGTGTTAAAAGACAGGTTATCTGTTCAAGTGCAACAAACCCTTCTCAGGTGACGGCAATCAATGACTTTATCTACGGACTATGTTGTGAAAATGACAAGTTTGTCGGGTATGCAACATTGCATCCGGATTATAAGGATATAGATGAAGAAATATTCAGAATTGTCGAAAGGGGTTTTTTCGGAATTAAAATTCATTCGGATTTTCAGGAGTTTGAAATTGACAGCCCGAAAGCAGTTGAAATGTACAGGAAAATTGCAAAAGCCGATTTGCCCATATTGTTTCATTTAGGTGATGAAAACGGTTCCCTATCAAGTCCCACCCTGCTCAGAAAGGTATTGGAAAAAAATAATAACATAAAGGCTATAGGGGCCCATTTCGGAGGATATAGGCGATGGGATGAGTCGATGGAACAATTTAAAGGCGTGGATATGTATTTTGATACGTCAAGTTCACTTTCGTTTTTGAGTGAAGATGAGGTTATGAAACTGTTCGAGGCATTCGGTATTGACAGATTTTTCTTCGGCAGCGATTTTCCGATGTGGGGGCACAGAGATGAGTTTGATAGGTTTATGAAATTGCCCCTGACAAACGGTGAAAAAGAGTTGATTTTGAGCGGGAATTTTAAAAGACTCTTTAACATTTAAATTTTAAAATTTTGGAGGCTGGTATGGAAAAGAAGAGAAAGGTGATTTTTGACTGTGACGTCGGTACCGATGATGCCGTTGCACTAACCGCAATGCTGTTCAGCGAAGGATTTGAAGTTGTAGGCATCACAACCGTGCACGGAAACCATCCGGTAGAGTTCACGACGGAAAACACACTCAGGCTGCTGGAATTTTTAGGAAAGGATATTCCGGTTTATAAAGGGTGCAACGAGTCGATGACAAGAGGACTGCTCGGTGAAAACAACGCCGTGAGGATGGAGCAGATAGTCAAGGTTGACGAGAAGGGGAATAATGTTTATATCCATGAAAGGGAAATCGGATTTCTGCCCAAAGCGAAAACAAAGGCCATGGACAAACACGCCTGTTCATTTATTGTCGACTACCTAAGGTCGTCGAAAGAAAAGGTAACCGTCGTTGCGGTAGGCCCTCTTACAAATATCGGGATTGCACTCAGGATGGCGCCCGAAATTGCAGAAAAAATTGAAGAGATGTACATAATGGGAGGAGCGCTGTATGTTGGGAACAGAACTCCGGTAGCGGAGGCGAATTTTTACGATGACCCTCATGCGGCGCAAATCGTTCTTAGAAGCGGAATAAAAACAATAATATGTCCGTTGGAACCGAGCATTGCTGCAAAATACGGTCCGGATGAGTTTGCTGCCCTTGTAGATGCCAACCCTAAAGTTGGAGGTTTTCTCGCCCGGCTCAACAATGAAATGATAGACAGACTTAAGTTTTTGGGAATTCTCGGACAGGAAGCCGATTCGACCGGAATTTGGGACTGGACAGCCGTAGCGCCGCTTATTGACCCTTCGGTAGTGGCTGACATGAGGAGAGAAACGGTTGACGTGGAGCTCGCAAGAGGATTCAGTGAAGGAATGCTGGTGTTTGACAGAAGAGGATTCGACCAACTGCCTGAAGAAGAGGAAAAAAACCATATCATATACGAAATTAACCCTGAAAGGCTTATATCGCTGTTGGAAGAACTCATAAGAGAAAAGTGATGTCAATGTTTTCGCAATAAAAAGAGTTTAGCTCGATTCATATTGATTGAGCTAAACTCTATATTTTTGCTTGGATTTTCATAAACCTATATGCTTTTCCACGACATCAGACAGGAAAATACGGGTTTTCCAGTTTTTGAGTCGTCACCCTTTATCAAGCTTTCGCTGTTGTCGATATTATCCTCTTTATAAATTGCTATATCACTGCCTTCCAACCCGTCGGAAATGAAGTTCATATTGAAGGAATTTACATACTTTCCTCTGTGTTGTGCCGTGCTATACAAATCCAATATCCAATCTGCATACTTTGCGTTATTCATATGCCCGTTAAAGTCTATATCGCTGAATAACGGAGTTCTGTGGCATACCGGTCCTTTGTCGGTAGAAAATCTGACTCTGACAGGTTGCGGCAGAACTTTTACATTTGAACTGTCTGAATCGTAAAATTCCGCTATTGACTTTGGGGGCACCATTTTATTTTCGGCGCGATCCAGCAAAACGTATTGAGATGTTGCATTTCCTATACTTTTACCGGTAAGTTTAAAGTTGAAGTATCTTGGAAAAACAAGTCTGTCCGGAATGCCGGTCCATGTCTCTATTTCAAGTTCATCTCCGTATGCCGGGCAACAGAACAAGTCAACTCTCATTCTTGCTATGACCCAAATAAGGTTCTTTTCTTTCAACCCGTCAAAGACCGGGATTTTTTCCGCATGATGATCCGCAGAGACCTGCATAAATGAGAGCAACCTCGATAATTTAATTTTTCCGTAAACATCGATGTCAAACGGCTCAAGAACTCTGCATTCGGAATATTTGGAATATAACTTCATATGATAATCCTCTTTTAAACTTAAATAGGTGATATCGTGCAACCGGCAACATTTTAGATTTTACCACTGTTAGACTATAAAACAAAATTTTGCTAAAATACCATAGATGGAAATTAATACAGGGGTGCATAATGGCTCTTTTGCTGTTTGACGTCGACGGGACACTTTTTAAAACGCATGAGTTTGTCGTTGAGACGCTCAATGACTCACTTGAAAAATACGGATATGAAAGGAAAAGCGAGGAATATATAATTTCGCTCATAGGTGAAAAGTTCGATGTATTTATTGACAGAGTAATTCCCGAGGGTTTTGACAGAGAAAAATTTCTTGAGATATATTATGAAACCAGAGAATATCATTTGAAACCCGACACCCTTTTTGACGGTGTGAAGGATATGCTTTCGACCCTTTCCGAAGACGGATTTACTCTGGTTGCCTGTTCTAACGGCAGTTCCGATTATATTGAGCTTGTCCTTGATATTAACGGTATATCCGGATTCTTTTCGGAGGTGCTGACAGGAGACAAATTCGGTGAAAAATCGGAAGCCATTGCGGGAGCAATGGTTAAATGGGGTTTTAAGAAAAATGAAACCGTCATGATAGGGGACAGAGACATCGATTTTCTTGCAGCGAAGGAAAACGAAATCAGATCAATAGGTGTGGAATACGGATACGGAAACGAAGAGGAGCTGTCGCTCGCCGATTATTTGGTCTCAGAGGCATCGGAGATTGTGGAAATAGTAAAAGGGATTGATTTGAAAAGGTAGATGATGGAAGAACACGAATATATGAATGAATTGATAGTCAAAAGAGGACTAAAGCGCGAATCTAACAGAATAGGGCTTGCTTTATTGCTGTTTTTACTGTCGCAATATGCGGTTTACTTTTTGTTATATGTTGTAACCGTCATTTTTTCAAAAGACGGAATAGGCGCTTTGTTGGAGAAAAAGGCAATCAGTCCTCTTTTAGAGCAGGTTATCATGTTGTGTTCCTATTCGGTGTCTGCCTTGGTTGCCATAGCGGTGCTCAACAAAGGACAGTCCTGGAAGTTTGAAAGACCTAAAAAACCTTTTGATTTTCTAACACTCCCGATTTATTTCGGAAGTTATCTTCCGATAATGCTTATCAGTCTGATATATGTCAGTATTATGAATATGCTCGGCCTTAAGGGAGTCGATATTGTAATCCCCTTTCCTGACAATACCATAGGACGAGTCATATATTTGCTTCAGTATGCGTTGATGCCGGCTTTTTTAGAAGAACTTCTTTTTCGCGGAGTTTTACTCGAGAGATTGAGGAAATACGGAAATGTGCTGGCAATAACCATGAGCTCTCTTGTTTTTGCATTGATGCACGGCAATGCGGTCGGATTCCTTTTTATTTTTATGCTGGGGTTGGTTTTTGGATACATGACGGTTATATCCGAATCCCTTATACCGTCGATAATTATGCATCTTCTCAACAACTCCGTTGCCCTGCTCTCAAGTAATTTTGAGAATGATATTTGGGTTACATCCGCGATAAGCATTTCGATTATTGCACTCGGTATAGTCGGGATAATAGTGACGGCGGTTTATATTTCGACGAACAAAAATAAAAAACAATTCAGGGTGCCAAGAGAAAAAGGACCGATAATGAATAGGGTTTACAATTTTTTGCTGACTCCCGGGATGATAATATTCATCTGCGCGACCTTTGCAATGACGGTGTTGGTGGAGATTTTTGCGGCGTGAGAGATGAAAGGTTTATGAGAATAGCTTTAATCGAGGCCGGACTTTCACAAAAAGAGGGCGAGGTTCCGGTAGGTGCGGTGATAGTTAAAGGAGAAGAGATTATCTCCCTTTCTCATAATATGACTGCAAAAAATAAAAATTCACTTGCACATGCAGAAATGATAGCGATTAACGAAGCATCGACCATACTCGGATCGGAAAGGCTTACCGAATGTGAAATGTTTGTAACGCTTGAACCCTGTGCGATGTGTGCGGGCGCCATATTAAACAGCAGGCTTAAGCGGGCGGTTTTCGGTGCATACGACCCCTTGAACGGATTTTTGGGAAGTGTTATCGATTTACTGCAATACTCAACATACAAAAAAACGGAAGTGATTGGAGGGGTTCTGGAGAAAGACTGCCGGGAGATTTTAAGAGTTTTTTTTGAAATGATGAGAAAAAGCAAATAAACAAAAACACCCCTTTTCAGGGGTGTTTTTATTGAGCTGTTAACCGCATTTGGAATATCCGCAATTCCTGCATACTACGCACCCTCCCTCGTGTTCCAGAAAGCTGGAGCAGTCGGGACACAGACGTCTGGAAAATGCGGGTTCATCGTGTCCAAAGTCATTGGGGAAATTGCCGCCGGCTTCGTTTTTTGATTCATCCGAGTTCAGACCAACAGGTTTTTTAAGTTTTATGTCCTTCTTAAGGTGTTCGCTATAGCTGAAGTCAAAAGGTTTTGGAGTTTCGATGTGCTCCGGTTTTTTTGAAATGACTTTTTTTTCGAATGGCGCTTTTGATGAAAAATCTTTGTCATTCAGTTTTTTTTTAATCTCTTCAGATAAAGAGGGTTTATCTTGATATTTTATACTGTTTTCCGATTTTACATCCGGTGCCTGACCCTGCTGGAACTTGGAAACTTTTCTAATTACTTTTGCTATTGCATCGGGGCATGATGTGCAGTTTAGTCCCTGCACCCTGACGGTTGAAGGACAGCGAATCCCCTTTAACTGGGCGTATATCTCATCAACGGAGATGCCGCTTCTCAAAGCAATCGAGACGAGTCTTGCGGTCGATTCGGACTGTGAGGGACATCCTCCGCCTTTGCCGGTGCTTGTAAACACCTCGCATATGCCGTGTTTGTCGTAATTGACGGTTATATACAGGTTGCCGCATCCGGTTCTGACTCTCTCGGTAAATCCCTTTGTTACTTCCGGCCGAGGTCTGGGAACTATCGAGCCGAAGTTGCCGGGAAGCTCGCCGTCGGACAGCACCTCTTCCTTTTTTATATCCTCTTCGGTTCCGACACTCAAAACCTGATTCTCTCTGCTTCCGTCCCGGTAGATGGTTACGCCTTTGCAGCCGAGCCTGTAGGCAAGAATATATGTTTTGTAAACATCTTCCATTGTGGCATCCCTGCTGAAGTTTACGGTTTTGGATACGGCATTATCTGTGTGCTTTTGGAAGGCGGCCTGAACCCTTATATGAAATTCGGGAGAAATATCATGTGCACAACGAAATGTTTTTCTTATTTTTTCAGGTATTTCCGCTATTTCAGCAATCGATCCGACCCTCGCTATCTCGTCCATCAGAGCATCGGAGAGAATGCCTTCCTCCTCAAGCTTTGTCTTTAAAATAGGATTAATTTCGACGAGTCTCGTTCCGTCCATCACATTTCTCACATACGCAAAAGCAAATACCGGCTCCACCCCGGAAGAAGAGTTTGCAATGATTGAAATTGTGCCTGTAGGAGCTATAGTCGTAACGGTCGCGTTTCTCAAAGGGTTTCCATCGCGATAGATACTTTCATAAAACAGCGGGAAAGGAGAGCGAATTTGTGCGAGTCTTTCCGAAGCTTCATGTCCCACCTTATTGATAAACTCCATAATCTTTTCAGCGAGAGTCACCGCCGTATCGGAGTCGTAGGGTATGTCGAGCGCCAGAAGCATATCTGCAAATCCCATAACACCCAAACCTATTTTTCTGGTTTTTTGGGTTGTTTCCGCGATTATTTCAAGAGGGTATGTATTCACATCTATGACATTATCAAGAAAATGTACGGCGTCATATATGGTTCTCCCCAACAACTCCGAATCGATAACGAAACCGCGTTCGGTTTTTCTAAGCATCTTCGACAGATTTATCGAACCCAGATTGCAGCTTTCAAACGGCAGAAGCGGTTGTTCTCCGCAGGGGTTGGTTGCCTCGATTTCTCCCTCGCTCGGCACAACATTGCTATTATTAAGGCGATCGAGAAAGATAATTCCCGGTTCACCGTTGCGCCAGGCGTTTTCCACAATTTTTTCGAAAACCATTCTGGCATTCAAACTGCCTATTGTTTCGGATCCGTGAGGTTCGACCAGATTGTAATCGGTGCCTTCTTCGACGGCTTTCATAAACTCTTCGGTAATGCCGACGGAAATATTG
>JGI24709J26583_10000413_pt1 | contig 36071 bp, 26 predicted proteins | sample BioPla2DNA1_FD_26583 | JGI IMG/M metagenome (IMG submission 26583) | reverse complement strand
CGGCAGGCCGGTCGACTTTGAGGTGACCGCAATGGGGGTGACTCTCCTGGCCGGACTTAAGGCCGGCTACTGGTCCAGCGCGGATATTGCAGCCCGCACTATAGAAGTCAGCAAGACTTTCCGCCCCCAAATGCCGGCAGAGGAGAGCAGACAGAGACTCAAGGACTGGCAGAGAGCAATCGGGCAATTCTGTTCATATTATTGACAGCGCAGGCCTAACTGGACATATTTAGCAGTTGGAGGCCGGTCGCTGAAAAAAAGCTGAAAAAAGAGAGGAGATAGAGATGAGAAAACTGCAAAGTGATTTTTTATCCGCCGACGGCAAAACCAGAATCAATGTCTTGTCCTGGCAGCCGGATGAGCCGCAAGGTATTTTGCAGATCGCCCATGGCATGGTTGAATTTGCCGATCGCTATGACGAACTGGGGCGCTGGTTAGCTGAGCAAGGCTTCCTGGTGGTGGCTAACGATCATCTGGGTCACGGTGATTCCGTCCTCACCCAGGCAGACTGGGGCTATTTTGCTGACGAAGACGGTTGGGGCAAGGTTCTGGCGGATATGCGCACCTTGCGCCAAGCGGCCGCGGCGGACTATCCGGACTTGCCCTATTTTCTCTTCGGCCACAGCATGGGCTCCTTCCTGGTGCGGCATTATCTGCTGCGCTGGCCGCAGGATAATCTGAGCGGCGCAGTAATTGTCGGTACCGGTCACAACCCGAATTTATTGCTGGCAATTGCCAAGTCCCTGGCGGCCTATCAGATAAAAACCAAGGGCGCCCGTTTCCGCAGCGAGATCTTGACCAAGCTGACTCTGGGCAAAAATAATAATACTTTCCGGCCGGCCAGAACCCGAAATGATTGGATAACCAGAGATGAGAGGATTGTAGATCTCTACAATGCAGAGCCAAGAAACAATTTTGTTTTTACCGCGCAGGCATTTTTTGACTTTTTCGGCGGGCTGATGGCGATCGCTGATAAAGAAAAACTGGACAGGATGGATCGGAAATTGCCCCTTATTTTCATGTCCGGCGCAAAAGATCCCGTCGGCAATCAGGGCAAAGGTGTCAAACAGGCTTGCGATCTGTATCGCCGGCTGGGCTGTACAGATCTGGAGCTTAAGCTCTATCCTGAAGCGCGACATGAAATCTTTAATGAAATTAATCGCGAGGATGTATATACTGATTTGCTAGACTGGCTACTGCGCCAGAGCAATAAAAGCAAATAAGGATTTAACCGTATGACCAAATTGTTTACTCCGGACGAAGTGCAGATTCCCAGAATCGCTGCGATCCATGATCTATGCGGTTATGGCAGCTGCTCTCTCACAACCGTGATCCCGGTTCTGGCGGCAGCCGGACTGGAAGCAATGCCGGTTCCGACTTCTTATCTTTCGACTCATACCGCTTTCGGCAGTTATACTTTCTTTGATACCACGGAGAATTTGCCAACCTATCTGGGGCACTGGGATCAAGTCGGCTTGCAGATTGATGGAGCATATACCGGCTTTCTGGGTTCGCTGGAGCAGATTGATATTATTCTGGACTTCTTTCGCGGCCGCCCGGAGATGCTGTGCATAGTCGATCCTGTGATGGGTGATAAGGGCAAGGTATATGCTACCTATACGGAAGCGATGTGCCGGGAAATGAAGAAACTCGTCAGCACAGCGGATCTTTTGACACCTAATATCACGGAGGCGGCGGTGCTGCTGGATGAAGAATACAGAGGGCAGGCTCTCAGTGAGCGGCAGACGCGCGAGATCTGTCAACGGCTGTTGGATCTGGGCTGTAAGAATATCATTCTCAAAGGCATTGTCCGCGAGGATGAGAGTCTGATTCGGAATGCCGTGGCTTCCGGCGACGGCAGCTACACGGAAACCGGACATCAGCGTGTCGCCGCCGCCATGCACGGAACCGGCGATCTGTTCGCCAGTATTGTCGCGGCAGGCATCTTTTCCGGGCGGGATCTGCATGAGACGGTGGTTTTTGCCGGTAAGCTTATCCATGACGCGATGAACTACTCTTTGACGCAAAAGGGCTGGCAGGACAGAGGCGTCAACTTTGAGCCGTTCCTAAATTATGTTTCCTGTTTCTGCGGCAATCAGCTGGGCAAGATCGAAACTTCCGAGCTGAACCGATTGTGATTTTATGCGCGGAGCAAAAACTGTTGAGTTTAATTTGTGCTGTTTTTATGCTAGCATGGACTTATAAGATCGTGCGCAAGCGGATTTTAGGTCTTTTTGCGCACTTTAGTGATAGCTGATTAATTGTTCACAAATGCGAAGATTGTGGCGCAATTATAGAGTGAAAAATTATATTGCAATAAAAAAGCATGGTAACAACTATGGCGTATAAACGATTAGGAGAAATTTTAACAGATGCGGGCGTTATATCCGCGGAACAGCTCGGCAAGGCTCTTGCTCTCGGCAGTGAACAGAAAAAACGCCTGGGCGAGGTTCTGATTGACAATAATATCATAACCGAAAAACAGCTCATCGATGTGCTTAAATATCAATTAGGTGTTGATTATATCGATCTTACCAAAGTTGATATTCCTGTTCAGATGGCTCAACTTCTCCCTAAGAACATTGCAAGGAAGCATGATGTAGTGCCCGTGAGGGTGGCAGGAGACACTCTTTATGTGGCAATGTCCGACCCTCTGAATTTCGTGGGAATCGAAGAAGTCAAATCGGCGACGAAGAAGCGTGTCATACCGATGATTGCCACTAAGAGCGCAACTGACAGGGCAATCCATGTGCTTTACGGCAGCGAGAACGTAAGCCGCGCTATAGACGAGATGCAGAAGTCGATGAATATTGACACTGTACAGCCGATCGGTGACTTATTGGAGTCAGGTGAAATTGATGACCAAGCGGCGCCGGGAATCAGACTCGTCAATTCGATCATAGAGCGCGGCGCGCAGGAGAATGCTTCCGATATCCACATGGAGCCTAGAGAAAACGGATTCGTAATCAGAATGAGGATAGACGGTGTGCTGCACGAAATGTTTACCGTTCCTCAGAATCTGCAGTCGTCCGTAATATCCAGAGTCAAAATCATGGGCGAAATGGATATCGCCGAGCGGAGAATACCTCAGGACGGCCGTTCTCACATAAGAGTCAGGGGGAGAGATATAGACCTCAGAATTTCCACACTTCCTACCAAATACGGTGAGAAAGTGGTTATCCGTTTCCTCGAAAAGTCTGAGTCGCTCCTTACGAGCGACGGAATTGGGCTTGCCGGCAAGCTGTTAGACAGTTATAACCAACTTATAGCTAACACCAACGGCGTAATACTCATTGCCGGACCTACGGGCTCAGGGAAGACTACCACTATGTACACTATGGTGAATGAGCTTAACCGTGAGGAAGTCAATCTGGTGACCCTGGAAGATCCCATAGAATATAACATCGACGGTGTTAATCAGGTTCAGATCAACGAAAAAGTGGGCATGACATTCGCCAACGGCCTGCGTTCGATACTTCGCCAAGACCCGGATATCATAGCCGTCGGTGAAATCCGTGACGGTGAAACAGCCGAAATTGCCATGCGTGCCGCTATAACGGGGCATTTGGTATTATCGACCATACATACGAATTCCGCCCTTGCGACTCTCGACAGACTGCTCGATATCGGCGTAGAGCCTTACCTGATCGCGGGTGCTCTTAAAGGTGTCGTAGCGCAGAGGCTCTTGCGCAAGATTTGTCCAAGCTGCAAAGAAGCCTACACGCCCGGCGAGGACGAGCTTGTTTCAATGGGTCTTGATCCCGACAGGTCAAAGGATGTCAGGTTTTACAGAGGAACAGGCTGCCCTGACTGCCTGGGCACAGGTTATCGCGGCAGAACCGCGGCCTTCGAAATGCTGGTGCTTAATTCCGAAATTAAACAGAAAATCAGAGAAAACGCGCCGCATCATGAGATCGAGGAAGCAATGTATCGCTCACCGAATTTCGAAACGATGAGCCAGAATTGCCTGAGACTTGTTTTAGAAGGCAAGTCGACCGCAAGCGAGGCGAAAAGGATCCTCTACTCTACAGATTCATAAAGTGATGGCCGTTGTCTATCATAGTTCGAAAAAATACCGGACGAGAGCGATTAAATGAATATAGTAGAAATAATCAAAGAATCACAGCTAAGAAGGGCATCGGACGTACATGTCGTATATGGGCTTCCCGTCAAAATCAGAATAGACGGGATTCTCGAAAACTATGACGACAACATTCTCACACATGAGGATTGCGACGATATAGCCAGGCAGCTTCTCGGTGAAAAATACAAGCTGCTTGAGTCAGTCGGAGAGGTCGATGCGGCAGGGACTTTTGCGGATAATATCCGTTGCAGGCTTAATGTATTCAGACAGCAAGGTCATATCAGCTCCGCCATCCGTATTTTGTCCGACAAAATACCCGAACTCGAGCTGCTGGGCTTGCCGCCTATTTGCTACGACTTTGCGCAATATCCGAGAGGAATCGTAATCGTTACGGGAGAAACAGGCTCAGGCAAGTCCACTACATTGGCTGCGCTCCTTAACCGCATCAATCAAACCAGAGCACAGCACATTATCACGCTTGAGGATCCGATCGAATACATCTATCACTCGGACAAATGCACCATTAACCAGAGAGAGATAACGGAAGATACCGCAAGCTATGAAACCGGGCTAAAAGCGGTACTTCGCGAAGACCCCGACATCATACTGATAGGAGAGATGCGGAGTCTGGATACGATTGAAACGGCTTTGACAGCCGCAGAAACAGGGCATTTGGTTTTTGCCACGCTTCACACCAACAGCGCGGCGGATTCCATAGACCGTATAGTGAGCGTTTTCCCGGGGGAAAGACAGCAGCAAATCAGGCTTCAGCTCAGCAGGACGCTGAGGGCAGTGCTTTCGCAGCAGCTTCTGCCTCGCGCAAGCGGGCAGGGCAGGGTGCTTGCCTGTGAGGTAATGGTGCTTAACTCCGCAATCAGGGCCATGATAAGAGAGGGCAAGACACCTCAGATTGCAAGCGCGATTCAGACTTCCGCGTCGGAGGGCAATATCTCTATGGATAATTTCCTTGCCGGCCTCGTTAAGCAGGGTGTTATCTCTAAAGGGGTAGCGATAGAGGCGGCGCACGATGTAGATTTTCTTAAAAAGCTCATAGGCATGTCGAGTTCGTCAACTTCAATAAGCCGTGACAGGATAATAAGGTAGACAATCATGTCTAACTTAGAGTATAATAGAGTGGTTTTAGATTTTTAATAAAGAATCTGAGAGAAAAACATGGTGACATACAAGTACAAAGCATTATCAAAAGGCGGCATAGAGGTCGAGGGCGTGATCAAGGCCCATGACAAAAATGACGCAGTCATCAAGCTAAAAGCAGAATACGACATTATCGTAGACATCAAGGAAGTAGCGGGCTTAGACCTTTTTAAGAAAAAAGAAGGCACAGGCAAAGTCAAAGACAAGGATATAGCCCTCATGTGCCAGCAGTTTTCCATTCTGCTCACGGCAGGACTTCCGATAGCCAGAACCGTGGAGCTTGTAGGTGTGAGGTCAGAGAACAAGGCGCTTAAGCAGATTCTCACATCCGTAGCTGAAGATGTAACCGCGGGATATAACTTGGCAGGCAGCTTCCAGACGAGAGCAAAAATTCTGCCTCTCAATTTTATCGAAACCTTAAGGGCGGGCGAGGAGTCGGGTTCCCTGGAGATGGCGTTCGGCAGATTAGCGCGCTTCTTTGAAAAGAAAGCCAATATATCCGGCAAGGTCAAGTCGGCGCTGAGTTATCCGATTTTTGTCATAATAGTCGCAATCATAGTAGTAGCTATAATAATGGGCTATGCCGTGCCGGTGTTTACGAAGGTGTTCATGGAAATGAACGTTGAGCTTCCCCTACCCACCAGAATGCTGATAGCCATGTCAAATTTCTTTAAGATCGCAACGATACCTATAATATGCATTATTTTAGCACTGATAATTGCATATAATCTTTTAAAGAAGAAGGAAAGCTGGGCCATCAGGTTTGACAAGTTGAAACTGAAATTACCTCTTCTCGGCAAGATCAGCATAATGAATACGGCAAGCCAGTTCGCCAACACCTTCTCCACCATGCTTGCGGCCGGCATCCCTGCTGTCAGGGCTCTCGGGATCACCGCCAGGTCGCTGCCGAATGCCTATCTCACCGACGAAATACTGAAGACGGTCGGCATTGTGGAGCAGGGCCATTCGATAGGAAACGCTCTCAGACAGGTCACGGAGATGCCGGAGCTTCTCGTCGAGATGACGGCTGTAGGCGAGGACTCGGGATCAATGGAGCATACTCTTGAGGTAATAGGGGATTATTACGATACTGAGGTCGAGTATGTGACAAGCAGGGCGATCAAATTGATCGAACCGGTGATAATAACCGTGCTGGCGGCATTAGTAGCATTTATACTGCTCTCGGTCTATCTGCCTATGTTCAGTATGTACGGCAACATTGGATAAGGTAAAGCTGATGAGGTTATCAGTAATTTTTTATGAAAGTCAGAGATAAAACGGTTTTAACGGGCACCCCAACTCCCGCTTAAAATATACGCCCTAAAGTAAGAAAATGTAATAAAAGTAAGGAGATTAGATTAATGAAAAAGATGAACAAAAAGGGCTTCACCTTAATGGAGATGCTCATCGTTGTAGCAATCATCGCTGTACTGATAGCGATTGCTATTCCTGTATTTACTGCTCAGCTCGAGAAGGCAAGAGAAGCAGTGGACGCAGCAAATCTTCGTGCAGCTTATGCAGATGTTTTGTCTCAAGTTATGATGGGTAAGACTAGTGCTAATGCTGAAGTTATTCAAAAACAAACAGTAAATGGCTGGTCTGATACTACATTTACTGACCAATGGCCTGGCAACTTTTCAGTTGATCCTCCTACTAGTAATTCAGGATCTTGGACAGTAACAGCTACTTCTGATGGAGAGGTTGCTGCAGCTTACACTGGAGATTAGAATGGTAAAACTTTCTCACCGGATGTTATCCTGGTGATGAGAAACGCAAAACAATATATTATTCTCCCGAAGGTGTAGGGGTGCACCTTCGGGGATTAATGTTTTTTGAAAGAATGAACATATGTCAATCTATTCATCGACATTTTTTGCGTTTTTTAGTTTTTTCGCAGCCTTCTTAATCGGCATAACGATGGGTAGCTTTCTTAACTGTGTGGCGATGAGGGTGCTCTCGGGAGAACCGATCGCAAGAGGAAGGTCGCACTGCATGTCATGCGGACACAAGCTGGGCGTGCTTGATTTGGTTCCGCTTGGTAGCTGGCTTTTTCTCAGGGGCAAGTGCAGATACTGCGGTTCTAAGATAAGCGTGAGGTATCCTCTCAGCGAGCTTGCGCTGGGCTTGGTTTATGTCTTAATCCTGGCCAAGTATGATTTAACGTTAAGGACGCTTGAGCTGATCGTGCTGTGCTCGCTTCTGCTCTGCGTTACGCTCTGCGATTTGGATCAACATATAATTCCAGACAGGTTCATCGTCATCGGTATTATTAACAGACTGATTTTTATTTTGCTGTCGGGGAATATCTGGGAAGAGTTAAAGCTCAGTTTAATAGGGGCGTTTTCAGTGTCGCTTCCGCTCCTCGTTTTGTCGCTCATCCTCGACAAAATACTAAAAAAAGACACTATGGGCGGCGGAGACATCAAGCTGTTTTTTATGGCGGGCATGTATTTCGCTTGGTCTGTGAATGTTCTTGTGCTTTTCATGAGCGCGATAATAGGAATAATATTTGGCATTTTGACAAAAAAGAATGAGGAAAAACAGATACCTTTCGGACCGGCAGTTTCAGTTGGATATTTTCTGGGCATGCTCGGCGGAAGGGAATTTATTGATTTATATACAGGTCTTTTTTAGACCGGACTTGAGGAGAATAGTTTGTGACCAAAAACTATATCGGGATTGAAATCGGGAACGGAATCGCTACGATGTATCAGGGCGGGAACAAGGGCAAAATCCTTATTTCACGTCTGCCTGAGAATCTCGTGGATGGCAGTGAGATTATTTCGCCGGAGTTCCTCTCGCAGTTTTTGAAAAATATGAAAAGAGAGGGCAGGTTCAGAGGCAAGAACTGCGCCTTGATTTTACCTGAGTTCAGTACATATTTCAGGTCGCTTGAGATGCCTCCGATCAGTGAAAAGCAGCTGCGACTCAATCTCCCGTACGAATTCAGAGATTTCGTTGGCAATGAGAGCATAAACTATAATTATGATTACGCAGTTGAAGGCTATGTCACGGACGAGGACGGCAAGGTAACGGCTGTCAGTTTGCTCGCGGCAGCCGCCTCGAAGATAACAATCAAGGAGTATGAGGACCTTCTTTACAGAGCAAGCTTCAGGCTCAAGGTGGCACTGCCGAGAGAGATGGCTCTTCTCAATCTCGTCAGAAAGGCTATCGAAAGGGAAGCTTACGGCGACAGAGTCTCCGTAATAATCGATTTAGGCTTCGCAAACACGAGGGTCTACATACTGCAAGGGGGGGATCTGAGGGCTGCCAAGACGATCGAGATGGGCTGCAGGGACGTGGACAGCGTAATCGCGGATCATTATAATATCGATGTTTATCTTGCTGCTTCGTACAGGGAGACCGACCATGAAGGGATACTTGAAAGCGATGTCTGCCGGGCGGTATACAACAGAATATCGCTGGAAGTGATGAAGGCTATAAACTTCTATAAATACGAAAATCAGCAGAGCGAATTCGAGGACTGCTTCATCTGCGGTGACTGCTCGGATACCGAAGCTTTTGTAGACAATATGCTTGCATATGTGCGGCTGGACAAGGCGAATCTGGATGTGATTCTACCCAAAGAATGCAGGGGCCTGAGTGACGCTCCGCGCGCGCTCATGTCCATAGGCGTTACTTTATAGGAGAAGGACTTCATGGGAAATAAGCCAAAAAAACATAAAGTCTCAAAACTTCCTTCAAAAAAGACCATGAACCTCTATCAGATTGAGATTACCGATAATTCGTGGCAGAGGGTAATACCTTACGCGCTACTGATTATTGTTATTGTGGCTGCATTTGCTCAATTCGGTGTCTTTCAAAGAATATCGCAACTTAATAAGTTGAGCGAGCAGGTTTCTAAAGCTCAGATTCAGCTTGAGAAGCTCAATAAATCCATAGAGGACTATGATGACGTTAAGACCGAATATATCAGATATACCGACGATTACATGCTTGAGGAAGAAGGAAAGCTTGTTGACAGGATGAAAATCATCGGTCTGATAGGTGACAAGGTTTCCAACATAGGAGAAGTCAAGAGCTACGCAATAGCCGATAACACGGTTTCTCTCGAAGTAGTTGTCGATACGCTCGATGATGTTCGCAGGATAAGGAAGCAGCTTGACGAAGTAGATTGGGTCGGGAACATAACCGTCAACACCGCTACGAAGAGTATTTCTGCCGCAGGTGGGGGCGAGGTAGTCGCTTCGATCGTGTTTGATGTTATTTACCAGGGCGAGTCTGAGGAGCCGGTTGACGCTTCCGGCACTGCGGAAGCAGCGGACGGAGAGGGGGTTGATGACTGATGAATCTGAAGAGAGAAGTTATGTCGCTTAAAGAGTTGATACTTCTGGGCATATTGATCATCCTCGCAGCATATTATTTCGTAGTGCATGGCCCGATTGAAAAACAGACGGCAGAGTACGAGAGTAAGCTTGCCGAGATTGATTTAGAACTGCAGATTGCGCAGCAAAAGGCTGTAGAGAAAATTAAGATGCAGGAGTCAATCGACGCCATATTTGCCCGATATGACGGTAATCCGCCAATGATACCTGCATACAACAATATTAATTTTATTATGGGAGAGTTAAACGGTATTTTAGGCAATACTTATGATTACAATTTATCATTTGGCGCGGAGACGGCGGATGAGAATAATATTAAGATTATTAGAAGACCGATAGCTATTTCTTTCTCGACTCAAAAATATAGTGACGCTGTAGCGAAAATTAAGACGATTAATGAGTCGGAAAATAAATATTTGATTCAAAATGTTTCTGTTTTTGATTCTGGTGCTAATAGCTCCGTCTTAACCAATCCGTTTGGCGATCCTGTTAATAGCACTAAAAACAGTGGCAGGTACAATATTGTAATGACCATGACAAGTTTCGAGTACAAGGCGGATGCGCAGGCACCGCAGGAGGACATATCACAATAAAGTACGAAATACTCTTGAATGCATAAAGATATAGAGGATTTTTGGTCGGGGAACAGTAAAAAATATCCAAAGCTTACCGCGGTTGGCAGCGGTAAGCTTTTTTAATGAGCTTTTTTAACAGCCTGAAATACGCATATTGCTATCCGTTGAGAATCTCAACCGCGAAATTCTCTTCGGAAATAATAATTTGTTCATCTTGCGTCATAACCTGAATGCCGATCTTGAATACCATGAAATTTTGATTCGGTGGAGTTAAATCCCTTTCGGACGCAGTAGTAAACTTGGCTTTTAAATCGTAAACATAGGTTTTTTTCGGAACCAAGTCATATTTCCCCTCCGGTGTACTCAGCGTTATGAATCCACTTTCAGCGGGATCACCGTTTTCATCCGTTATTGAGAAGCTGCAATTTTTAAGAGAATGATTCGTACTAAAAAACTTTAGATCACTCAGGTTTGTTCCTTCAATATTTTTGGCGTAGCGAAGCTCATTTTTGACCGCAGTAACGAGCGTAGCGCACAAAATCTGCCCTTCCGCCTCCCGGTTAGATTTGTTAAATGAGCGCACTCCGAGATCTATCGCTAAAGATATGATTCCGGTTACTAATATCAGGAGAACTACCGTAACCAGGAGCTCGATAAGGGTTACACCTTTATTATTTGATTTCTTAACGACATTACTTATAGTCATAAAAATAGTACCCCTCGGATTCATATACATTAAAATCGTACCCCGCGAATTCATCTGCCTCTGTAGAAATATCGAGACTTTCGATAACGGCACCAGAGTATTCGACTGTAACTGTAACCTCTTCGGCTATGGGAGCTGTCCTGTCCATCATCGTAGAAATATCTTTTTCCTCAGCCTGTTTGTTGAGTTTAGCTGCGAGTGTAATAGCAGTAGGAAGCATAATCATTACAAGAACTATGATGAGCAGACTGACCAAAACTTCTATCAGGGTTTCTCCGCGTTTGTTTTTTAGTTTACTTTTTGTTTTCATCTCAGCCTCCGCTCGTCTTATTCTTGGTGATAACAAAGTTGTCCCAGCTGATTGTATGAACCACCTTTTGGGTAACGGTTATGGTCTTAACATTTTTGTTTTCTGTCCGTTCTTTCATTTCGCTTGAAGATGTGACCGGATATGAGGTGGCTTTTAATAAATCCATAGTCATAACCGCTGATGGCGAAGCATCTTCAATGCCGAAAGTGGTGGTTATTCTCATTTTTTGAGGATTGAACACCATCTTAGCTTCTACGGTTGCTATCTCCGATAAAATGTCGTTGCAGGTTATAGTGATAGTTAGTTCTGTTTGCGAAGCAGGCGGGTCAATGATTGCTTTTGCCCAGGCATTAAGGACCGCTTGCGGTACTATATTTTTTGCTGCGATATCATTGTAAACAGCTGGGTCTAATGAAGCTTCGGTCGATGGTGGGCTCTCTGACACCAGCTCATCCCAGTTATCATCATATACTTTCTCAGTGGTAGTAATGAATGTTTGCTCAAAGGAGATACTATCACCCTCAAGCGCATTTTTGAACATCATAACCGCGGAGCTTACCGCGAGGTAATTTTGTTCCTCGTTCTGCGTGTTTTTTACACGACCTATGTTGGAAAACGCAGTATAAATCAGAACCGCCGAAATCATGAGGCAAAGAATCAGGGCGACCAAAGCGAACACAATGGTCGCGCCCTGCTTGGACTGTATTTTATTCTTTAGATTACTTGAATTCATGTAATCTCTCCTGAAGGGAAGTATGGTACTTAAATAGCCATATTCCGCCGTCTTGGTTTTTTATAATATTCTTGTTAGAGTTATTAAGAATGAATTTATTATTGCTATTGTCAAACAAAATCCTCCAAAAACTTTGGAAAAACAGATTGTGCATATCGCTGTAGTATTTAGCCCCATAAAGCCCGGGCCCGGATGTTGCACCACAGAAAACAGCATTGGTATTAGAGCCACCTGTAGGTTTTTTTATGTATGTCTCGTTATGAGTATTAGAAAGCTTAAGGTATTCCGTGCCTACGCCGTCTGGTACGTCGTTCGTAACATCCCATAGCATCGTATTTTCGCTCACAGGCGAGGCGAGGTGATAATCATCTCCACCTATGTGCTGAAGATATACTTGTGTCGTAGTAACCGGATTGTCAGACCCGGGCCCGAGTCCGGGCGGCGACTCTCCGGTCATGCAATAGTATTCCGTGTCGCTTTCTCCTACCACCCTTGCGACAACAAGGTATTTTTCTTCCGTATTGGTAGTCGTGGGAAGCGGATCATCGTAAGAGGCTCCGCTGACAAATTTCAGATTATATGGTATCTTCCACCTCGCATATAGTTCTATATCCTGTTCCGGATTGATATTAAATTTACCATCCTCTGTAATTCCTGCTATATCGCCGTCATCTGTGTAAATCGTTCCGTTAGTATTCAATAGTTTTTTGAGATCTTCACCATCGTAAACATACCAGCCTGCAAAGCTTGAGCTTGAGTCTAAAAGTGAACCCTTATCACTCATCTCAATATTCAAAGCAGAGAATGATTTATCCGTATTGGTGGATATGAGAGCCGGATCTACACCTTGATCGCCGTTATTGTAGAGATAATGGTTATTTATATATTCTTCATTTTCCGTTGCCGTTCCGTCTAAGTTATAATGCTTCAAAATAAGCTTTCCGGTGCACCAAAGCGCACGTAAATTGAGTACATTGCTGTCAAAAGTCCTTATATTGCCTTCGCTGTCAATATTAGTCTTATCACGCGCTTCTATTTTCAGTGCCTGAACTTTAAAATCAGCATTTCCCGCATTTTGCGCTGTAGCTTCCAGATAGAACGGCGAAGGATCTAATGTGGCCATGGCTCTATAAATGTCTGAACTAAAGCCAACGGCATTCTCCTCCGGATTGAATTCGAATGTGAATGTCCAATTTCCACTCACCGTCATTTCGTTAGTATTAATCAAGTTATTCCATTGATCCCTCAATATGAGGTTCCAATTTACTGTATCTCCACGTTCCAGCCTCTGCCGTTCTCCCGGGTGCCAAACCTCAGGATTAATCGGCTCTGCCGACAAATTAACTATAGCGGTGACATCAACTTTTAATGTTGCCATATAATATTTGCCGCTATCTGAATATCTAAAGAGGATTATCGTAGGTGTTTCTGTCTTATCGATACCCGTTACGGTAAGTTTGGAAATAATACCCTCGGTTTCGCTTGCGGATATTTCAACCTTGTCGTTGATACTTACGGACGGGTTATCGGCGAAATTAACCCATTCACCATTGTCTTTTCTGATTTCAAAATTTAACACTAAAATATCTGTGTAACCGTCGCCGTCAAAAAATTGCACTTCCGTTTCATCGACATAATCGTCAATATCTTCGCCTGTAACCGCATCTGTATGATAAGAAATTAAATCCAACCCCATTTCGGACTCAGTCAATTCCAAGCGCCTGTTCTTAGGCCATTCGCCGTAGTGGACATATTTTTTGCCGCCCGGATATTCTTGCGTAATTACTGTGGCAAACGGATAGTCCTCACCTTCGAGCGAAGCTTCACCGCAGGGGAAGCTGTAGTTAGCAGTGACTTTGTGATAAGAATTCTGTGGGGAACCGCTATTCAAGTCATCGCAGAATTGCTGCAGTGACATATCGTCGTATGATTTCGAATTAATGCCGTTATCTACCCAACCGGATTCAGCCGATGCTATTATCAGCTGGCCGGTTAGATAATTGTTAGCATAATAATAGCAGTTATTTAACTCGCCGCCTAACTGTTTTGGCAGTAAATTGTTCTCGTTATAGCATGCGTCACCGCCTATTACGGCAACCTTTACATTGCCTTCAGGCAGGGGTAAATCCATATAAGAATAGCAATTATAATATTTCGGGCTTATAAATGCACTCGCCTCCTCAGCATGCATATTTACGGCACTGCATGTAAAGGCTGATGAGGCGATGCCGCTGATATAAATATTCAGTTGATCGGACTCGGGATAGATAAGAGAATGATTAACAATAACTCTGCCGCCGGAATAACAATTATTTATCTTGGTTTGATTTGTACCCGCGATACCTCCTACAGTTATGTTATCTTTATAGCCTGAACCAACACTTGTGCCCCTGTTCCTATCTGTATTGATTCCAATTGTAGTTACGGCAGAGCATCTGTTTATATTTGTTCTGAGAACGCCTGCCAAGCCACCTATGGTTGCTTCGCCGCAAGAAACCGGCTGATTGCTTTCATCACTAATTTCATAGCCGGCAACCGCACAGTTTTCGATCTTGCCATTGTAGTTATCATAGTCATCATCATATTCGTTTGCCATCCCCACTAAGGTGCCGATGGCATAATAGCCCGCAGGGCTTTCTGCAGGACGCTTAATTACCGCAGGAGTGTTATTTGAGTCCCTGATGAGTACGACATTTTTTATCGTAGAGCTTACAGTTAATCCGAAAACTCCTACCGAATAACAACTTGATGTAATAGAAAGGTTCTTGATTTTATAACTTTGACCGTCAAAAGTCCCGCCAAACCAGGCAAAAAACGGTAAGCGGTAGCTCTTTCCCGATGTTTCTCCAAGGGCAGCGATCGGGGAATAGCTTGTTCTTCTGATGCACTCTATATCATAATCCTGAATGAAGTTCTGTCTTGCCCTTGATTGCCCGAAATCATTCCAGACTTCCGGTTCCGCTTCCGCGTTATAAGTCCAACCTGAAGCATCACTATATTCTATCTGGCTTCCTTTCTTTGTCGCGTGCAAATAAGGGAAATAATTGTAATTTGTTCTGCTAATCCGCTGATCACAATTCCTATTAACGCTGTTCCAGTTGATAAACTGCAGTTGGTCGAGTGACCTGATTCTGTATTTATTATTCCCCGTTCCCGGCTCGTATTGAGGAGCGGGTTGAGTACCGGCGTTATTCCATGTGTTCCAACCTGTGAGCTTTATTGATTTGGCGAAGAAAGGACAGAAAGTATAGTTTAGCGGATCGTCCTCCCCGGCTGTTAAAGTCACGGTAGCATTCTGCACATTCCCCGTCATGAACATATAGTTATCTTTATACAGGCGGCCATTAGCATCAACGCCATTAGTTTTATATGAGGTAGCAAGATTAGTTTCATCACAAGTGGTATAGCAATAGAACTTATAGCCTGGATAGTTTTCATTAAAATATGAGTCGGCGGAAGCGTTTGTGGTTACAGGGTTGGTTGCAGATACATTCACATTCAGCCATGATACATCTAAGGCGTATGTTTCTGTGCCGCCGCCTTTTTTGGCAACATAATACCCATAGCCGTATTCTTTGACGATTCCTCCGGTGTTATGCGCCGTGCTTGTGGTGTTATGGTAAACCGCCTCGTATTCTCCGCCTTCGCCATTTTTTCTGCCAACCATATAGATCTTATATCCCTGACCCTGAGCAGAGCCTCCAGTAACTTTTTCCCAGTAGAACAGACCGGCCTTACCGTATTCAGGTTCCTCTTCCGATATCGGCGGCAACCAATCGCCATAATGAGGGAGACCTTCTATTGATACATACGGGTATATGACAAGAAGCTCAAGGTTTTCTTTTTGATTGTTTTGATTATATGGATAGGTGTCAAACTCGTTTTCGTCGTCCGAAAAAGGACTTCCCAATAAAGTGGCAGCAGCTGCATTAGATGTGAATTCATATTTTTGAGAATCTTCTAGCTTATTATCTTCGGATCCGAAATAGTAGACATTCTGTACCGTTGTTGCGTCCGGCGCTGTACTGTATATGTGAGTCGCCTGTGACTCGGAACAGTTAAAGAGCGAATATGAATTGGTTATACTTGAAATGTTGTTGGGAACAAAGCCCGCTGCCGAATCAATTATGCCTTCGGCTAAACCGGTTTTCATTATTCCGAAACCTGCGGAGTATGAGCCTGAAATAGAGGATCCGGCAGTAAGTGCACCTGCCAGTCCGCCTATCTTGGAAGTCGATGCGCCTCCGATAAGGTATGAGTCAGCATACGAATTCTGTATTATAGCACTGCCGTTTGTTTTGCTGCCTATCAGACCGCCAATCGAGCCCGTTCCTTCGATGATCGTTGCGGCAAAGCTGTTTTGAATGGTTAACGTGGAGTCTGTCGAACTGCTGCCTACGAACCCGCCGACATTGGCAGTGCCTTTCAATAAGATATTGTCCGCATAGGTGCTTTCGGATGCAAAGTATTCTTTCTCAATATAAAGTCGGCAGTCTTTTATTGTAAGGTCTGAGGTGGTTCTTCCCGCCAGGCCGCCTACGTCCGTGCCGCCTTCTATCTTTTCGTTAACCAATGTAACGCCGGAAATATTAGTTCCTGCAAAACTCCCAAACAACCCCGCCGGTTCGGAGCTGTTGCCGATATGCATATTAATAATTTTGAACGAGTCGGCAGCAGGCGGGGCAATATAGCCCGAATATGTCATTAAAGACGAGTTGTTGATCGGCGTGAATGTTTTATCTCCGTAAATTGACTTCCAGAGGAACGGCTTTTCGAGAGACCAATTATCATCAGAAACATCGTTAAAGTCTATATCCGAAATCTGTTTTGCGGAGGTAATGGCATTCGCCGGCAAGCGTGAAGTTGATATGTTAAGATTCTGCAGATGTCTGCCATACGCTATATTGGCTTCTGTCGGGTTCTCCGGATTTAATGACGCGAATAAACTGTTTGTAGTTCTTTCTATCGGGCCTACGTCCGGAACACTGTTGTCGCTGCTTGAGACAGTAAATGATAGTTCTAAGTCTTCGCCCGGAATGAGAGCGCCTGTCCTTGGCTCTGCATAATCCGGTTCCCATGTTATAGCGCCGAAAGTGTCTTTGAAGTATTGACTTTGATTGGTTTCGGGGTCGACGTCAAGCTTATCAAGTATAACGGACGCAGAAAATACTTTAGTTACTGGATCCGGGGTGACGGTCTGCAGGAGAGTGACTGTATTACCGCTTGTTTTTCCCTTAACTGCAAGCTTAAATTCCAGATCACTTATATCAGAATCAGAAGGAAGAATCGCAGTCATATTCGCTTGCAAAATATCGGCATTGATGACATTCAGCGAGGCGTTGATCATATTGCCGCTTACATCCGCGGGCATATTCGCTTTGCCGCCGTAGTAGCCTATTTTATTATTCCCTTTCAGGCTATGCCTGGGATCCTTGAATCTTATCGAAGAATCCCCGTTTAGCGTTTCATCGTTATCAATGTAATAATTGCCGGAAGATCTTTTTTCCGAGTAAAATGCCGAATAGACATATCCGGTAACAGGGTCAAATTCAATGACCCAATTATCATCACGTACATCCCCATCAATGCTTCCTGGAGGAAAAATAAAATCGACCAGGTCACTTGGAGTTGAATTACCAGGATTGTCTTTGTCGTGATAAAAATATTTTAAGTTACCAGGATTTACCGCAGCAGTGTCTTCTCCCCAATCGGCCGGTTTGACGTCGACTTCTCCAAGTTCTGTGGCCGTTAATAAGCTGTCTATTCCTCCCGATGCTTTTAACTCCTTAATTCTGTTCTGCGCGCTGACATACATGCTCTGGGCTATGTTGTCCAGCTTTGTTTGATTGATACGGTCAACCAAGCCTTGAATGCCAATAAATGCGACACCGAGAAGAATCACTACGATCGCAACAACGATGAGTGTTTGAATCAGCGTTAAACCTTTTTTATTTTTTAACTGGCTGTCAATTCTTGTTTTCACGGTGTACCTCCGCTATTCAAACGGCATTGACGGTTTAGTTCACTTGGCCTAGTTATAAAACTATTATAATTATAATTGTTTGCATTATAAAATATTGCAACCGGTCTGTCATGTACGAATCCCTATTGCTCAATGTTTGGGCACTTGAGTTTTGCGCCGTTGCGCTTCTCTAGGTCTGCCAGCAGTATTTAAGTGCGAGCCTCTAAAATAGATACACTCATCAATGCTGGATCTTATGTCCATGCTAGCATAGAAACGGCGCAAATTAAACTCAAGGGTTCCCTCTCAAAGCAGGAACGACATATTTGGTATAAAAATGGTACAAAACAGCCGAAAGCGGGTAAGAAATCTAAAAGCAAAACCCGCTGAAATATCTATGTTCCAACGGGCTCGGACTTGGCATCGTACAATAAAATGAATACAATCCACTTGAAAGTATGTCGTGGGTGCATTTGGGTGTATTTCTGAAAACCGGGTGCACCGCTCAGTTTAGGGTGCATTCATTGTTGCAACAAGGTGCATGGGCAGTATATGCCGATTCTGCTTCTTTATAGCAGATTGTCAATCTCCTCAAGCAGGAACGGGATGATTCCCACATAACTGATGCCATTTTCATCTGTGTGCATTTTTGCATTACCGCCTGTTACTACAAGTTTTCTAAATGAATCCCCGCTTTTTAGGAGAGGAAGAATTTCTTGCTGATGTTTTTCCGCATCATGGATGCTGAAAGCGGACTGTATGTAGACCTTTTGGTTTCCCCTATTTACTACAAAATCAATCTCGTGCCATCGTTCGGGGAGCAGCCTGCCAGCCACGGTTTTTGTAAAACGTACGGAACCCACATCTACCGCAAATCCACGAAGCACCAATTCATTATGCAAAATATTTTCCATCAAGTGAGTCTCTTCAATCTGTCGAAAATTCAGCCTGGCGTTTCGTAAGCCAACATCTTCCGCATAGTATTTTACAGGAGAATTAAAATATGTCTTCCCTTTCACATCGTAGCGCCTGACTTTGGTAAAAAGAAACGCATCCTCTATCGCATCCAGGTATTTCTTTACGGTTTTATCTGTTGTGCCCGCACGGCGAACTGAGTTTAAGGTGTTTGCCAGCTTTGATGGGTTAGTCAGGCTGCCAACATTGGAAGCCAGCACATCCACCAGGTCATTCACATATGAGTCCGCCACCCGGTATCTTTCCGCAATATCAGCCACATATACTCGCTCAAACAAACTGGACAAGTACGCCTCTCTCTCCCTTGGGTTCTTTTCCAGCACGGCAAGCGGCATGCCGCCATACACCAGGTATTCTTCCCAGGCGTCCGCCTTTTCCATATCAGAAACGGAATAAAATTCTGCAAAGCTGAAAGGGTGCAGGCGTATTTCAATGCCTCTGTCACGGAAGTTGGTGGCAACGTCCTTGGACAGCATCTTGGAGTTGCTTCCGGTCACATAAATGTCCAAATTGCGTCGGGTCATCAAATCGCTGAGGATGTCGTAGAAGGTGGTGTATAGCAGTTCCCGATCTTCTTCAGGCACCTGACTTTCATCCACATCTAAGCGCTTGACCTTGTAAGAGAGCTGAATTTCATCAATGAACAAATAAAACTGTTTGTTTCTACTTTCAATTTTTTCAACAACATACTGATGCAGGGTATTAGGGTTGCGCATGGCTTCATACTGTTTCTGGTCCAGCGCAATCTCAATGATCTGGCTGTCATCTATGCCTTGCTGATGAAGGTATTCTTTGAAAAGTCGAAACAGCAAAAATGACTTTCCGCAACGGCGTATCCCAGTAATGATTTTAATTCGACTATTGTGCATCATACTAATGAGACGCTTCAAAGGTCGCTCTCGATCAATGACTTTCATAAGGACTCCTTATGACGGATTTCATCGATAGTCGATAAAATCCGTACTTAAGGTATAATTTTACACCATTGTTATTTTCTGCGCAAACCGGATTTCATCGAGACTCGACGAAATCCGTCTTGATGACATAATAAAACCTGAAATGAAGATATCGGAGTAAGCATTTCCGACAACCACACTTTCTACTGAAAAAACCTGCTTAAAACGAGAAAAAATCAACCAGAAACAGAACCGACCCTGTGTTAGCTTGCTCACATTCAGATTATCGAACAATTCGTAATCGAAAAGTGCAAAATTATAAAGCTGCAAGATGTTGAGACTACCGGTTTTCATGGTTTCAACATGAATGAGGGTGCCCAATTCACTTAATAAAGTGTTTTGAGACACCCCCGACTTGGTGGGTGGTAGTGGAGTCGAACCACCGACCCCCTGCATGTCACGCAGGTACTCTAACCAGCTGAGCTAACCACCCGCAAGCTAGGTTAGGATACATTAATCAGGAGGTTTCTGTCAAGTGCGCTTTCCCGGTTGTGCTTTCCCCCTTTACCGGTTTCTCTGTTCTGTTCCGGCGCAGATCCGGCGCAGATCCGGCGCTGGTTTCTTAATTCTTCAGCAAGTTCATATGGGATACGAAGTGGTTAGAAATTGAGTCTTTGGAATAGTTCGGCTCATTGTATTTTGTCGCGGAGGACATGGCCGAAGATGCCGTTTTTGAACAGATCATAAAAGAAGTTAGAAATTCGTTCAGCATCCACCAGCCCCTCGGTTTTTCGCGTCAGATAGCTCAGGGTGTGCAAAAATCCGCCGACGAAAAGTTCGAGGGTATAGTCCAATTCCAGCTCACTCAGACCTAAGCGCGGCTCTATGAGTTCACTTACAGCTTGCTTGATGGCGGTGACGAGGCGATGCATAAAATGCCGATTGCCATTTGGCCCTAATAAGATATCAAATTTGCTTTGATTTTGATTATGAAAATACAGGATCTGTTGCAATAATTGTTTGGAAGAGCTGTCTTGCCGGGCGCCGATGATGAGGATTTCTTTGAGGACTTCTTTGGATGGTATCAATTCATCTTCGATCGCTTCGAGTACGGCGGGAGCATCCTGGAAATAATAATAGAAGGTGGACCGGTTTATATCGAGGTCTTTAGCGATTTCGGTGACGGAAACCATCTGCCCCGGATTTCCTTTGTATTTCTGCCAGAAGGTGTCGATAATTTGACTGCGGGTATGAGCCGTTTTCTCTGCTTGTTTTCCCATTTCGTTCTCCATCCCTGCCCGGCAGTTGCGGCCGGCGTGATCAGCAAAGGTATGTGCCAAGAGTGTACGCTGTTTCCGATAAAGATGCAAAAGTAAAAATCAGGAAAGAATTTTTTGCCAAACACGCCAAAACCCGACAGATAGCCGATTTTGTTGGTGTGATTTGCCTGTGTAATCTTTTATTATTTAATCAGGAAGATAATAGGGGGTAATGGGCTCTTTTATGTGGAAGTGTTTTCAGGAACCGCCTATATTTCCAAATAATTTTTAGAGGTAATAAATGAAAGCTCAAGATCCTAAACACAATAGTCCCAGAAAGAAACTGGCGACATATTATGGCATAGCCATACTTATCATAATTTTCTTAAATTACGTTGTTTTCCCGCTGTTGTTTTATCCCAGGCCGAGACAGGTGGCTTACAGCCAATTTATGCGGGATGTAGATCGCGGTATTGTCACGCAAGTTGAAGTTTCCGATACGGAGATTCAATATGCTACGCGAGAGGGCGAACAGGTCAGTTATTTTAAAACGGGCATTATGAATGATCCTGATCTGATCGCTAATTTAGAAGCAAAAAGTGTTGAGTTCGGTGCCGTTATTCCGGAGCGCCCCAATACCTTTTTATCGTTGCTGCTTACTTGGGGCTTGCCCATTTTATTCTTTGTGATGATGGGCCGTTTCGTGTCGCGTTCGCTGCGGGGGAGAATGACCGCCAGCGGTATGAGTTTCAGCGGTCATAATGCGGCGCGCATTTATGTTCCGGACGAAGATAAAAAAGATTTTTCGGATGTTGCCGGTCAGGACGAGGCCAAAGAATCCTTAAAAGAGATTATTGATTTCCTGGAGGACCCGGAAAAGTATAAAAATATTGGCGCCAGATGTCCGAAAGGCGTTTTGCTTGTAGGACCGCCGGGTACGGGAAAGACCTTGATTGCCAAAGCTGTTGCCGGCGAGGCGGATGTCCCGTTCTTTTCGATTTCCGGTTCGGAATTTGTCGAGATGTTCGTTGGACGGGGCGCGGCGAAAGTGCGTGAGCTGTTCGAACAAGCTTCAAAAAAAGCGCCCTGTATTGTCTTTATCGACGAGATCGATACCATCGGCAAAAAACGCGATAGCCAGCTGGCGACCAATGATGAGCGCGAACAAACATTGAATCAGCTTTTAACGGAGATGGATGGCTTTGACAGCAATAAGGGCGTGATCATTCTGGCGGCGACTAACCGTCCGGAGATACTCGACCCCGCTTTACTGCGCCCCGGTCGCTTTGACCGCCTGGTGCGCGTTGAATTGCCTGATCTGCAAGATCGCGTTGCGCTTATGAAAGTGCATCTGCGCAAGGTAAAACATGCGGAAGATCTGGACTATTCTCTGATAGCCCGCATGACAGCCGGTGCTTCCGGCGCCGATATGGCGAATATTGCAAATGAGGCGGCATTGCGTGCCGTGCGCATGGGTCGTGAGCTTGTGACAACGGCTGATCTTGAGGAGTCAATCGAAACAGTCATCGCCGGGCAACAAAAGAAAAATGCCATCTTATCGGATCAGGAAAAAGAGATTGTTGCCTATCATGAGATCGGTCATGCGTTAGTGGCGGCAAATCAGACAGGCGCCGCCCCTGTCCAGAAAATTACCATCATTCCCAGGACATCGGGAGCCTTGGGCTATACCATGCAGGTTGAGGAAGAAGAAAAGTCGTTGCTGAGTAAGCGTGACGCGCTGAATCGGCTCGAGGTTCTCTGTGGCGGCAGAGCGGCGGAAGAGATTGTCTTTAACGAAATTACAACGGGCGCCGCCAATGATATTGAAAAAGTGACTCAGTTGGCTCGTCAAATGGTTACGCAATACGGTATGTCTGAGCGCTTTGGCATGATGGCGCTTGAGGCGTCAGGATCCCAGTATTTAGGCGGGGAGAGCAGACTATCCTGCTCTTCGGAAACAGCTAAAGAGATTGATAAGGAAGTTTTGGCCTTGATTCAGAAGAGCCATGATAATGCGCGGGATATTCTGACGGCCAATCGGGACAAGCTTGATCAATTAGCCGCGCATCTGATCGAAAAGGAAACGATCACCGGCGCGGAATTCATGGAGATTTTAACGGGGGAAGAATAGTACCCGGCGCCGAATGCGACTGTTTTGCTTCCGCCCGCCATATGGTATCAGATAGCAGTAAAAGCTTAAGTGGCGGTGCCTGCCGAGAACCGGCGGCGCCGTCGCTTAAATCTTTGTCTCCCTTGTCGTTGGTAAAAGATCACTGTCTGCCGTACTTTGACAGTTATGATAACCCTCTTCTATAATCATTTAATGTGGAGACGTAGTGTGAGGCTTAATGTGATGGTGAGACATGGCTGAAGCTTTGCATTTTAATCGCGCACTGGGGATAGACATCGGTTCTACGACTGTTAAAGTATCCCTCACTTGTGGCGGGCAGATTGTATTTGAGCGCTACGAGCGCCATCTTTCCCATATCCAAGATAAAACAATTGAGCTATTGGAGCAGGCGTCTGATCTGCTGGCGGCGGCTCCTTTTACGGTGGCTTTGTCCGGGTCGGCTGGATTGGGGCTGTCCGAAATATCCGGCCTGCCCTTTGTGCAAGAGGTTTATGCGACGGGAGAAATCGTAAAGCAACTGGAGCCGGACACCGGCGCGGTGATTGAGCTCGGCGGCGAAGATGCCAAGGTGATCTTTTTTGCCGGCGGCACCGATGCCCGAATGAACGGGAGCTGTGCCGGCGGCACGGGAGCTTTCATCGACCAGATGGCCGCTTTGCTTGACATGACAATTCCTGAGCTGGATGAGGCATCTTTTCGAGCGGAGAGAATCTATCCGATCGCTTCCAGATGCGGTGTATTCGCCAAGACGGATGTGCAAGCGCTGTTCAATCAGGGCGCCGGCAAAGAGGATGTGGCGGCTTCGATCTATCAGGCTGTGGTGAATCAGACTATCGTCGGTCTGGCTCAGGGCAGGCAGCTGCAGGGCAAATTGCTTTTTCTGGGCGGCCCGCTGTACTACTGTGCCGGTCTGCGCCGGCGTTTTCGTGAGACGCTGCAACGGGATGAAACGGACTGCATCTGCCCGGACTATGCCTTATTCGCGGTAGCGCGGGGAGCCGCATATCTGAGCCGGAATCTAGAGCCATATACTTATGACAGATTGATTGAGAGCATCAGGCGCACGGATGAGAAATCTCATTATGAGCGCGGTTTTGTGGAGCCTCTGTTTACAGATGCGGAAGAATACCGGAACTTCAGGGAGCGGCATGAGCAAGATAATGTCGTTGAGCGCAGCATCGAAGATTATACCGGCCGGGCTTGGCTGGGAATTGACAGCGGCAGCACGACGACAAAGCTGGTTCTGATCTCGGAGGATCAGGAGCTTCTATACAGTTATTATTGTGTCAATCGCGGTTCGCCGGTCGAGATTGTACTGGAGCAGCTGCGGGAGATCCGCCGTCTCTGCGGCGACCGGATTGAAATCTGCGGGGCCGCCAGTACGGGTTATGGCGAAGCTCTGATGCAGCATGCTTTTCATACGGATGCCGGAGTGGTGGAGACTATGGCCCATTATACGGCGGCGCGGTTTTTCCAGCCCGAGGTCGATTTTATCCTGGATATCGGCGGCCAGGACATCAAATGCTTCTATATTAAGAACGGCGCAATTGATTCGATCATGCTCAATGAGGCTTGTTCATCGGGCTGCGGTTCTTTCCTGGAGACTTTCGCCCATGCGATGGGATATGAGGCGGATGAGTTTGCTAGGCTGGGCATCAAGGCGAAGGCTCCGGTAGATCTGGGTTCGCGCTGTACTGTGTTTATGAATTCCTCAATCAAACAGGCGCAAAGAGAAGGGGCCTCCCTGGCGGATATTGCGGCCGGACTTTCAATCAGCGTGGTCAAGAATGCTCTGTACAAGGTGATCCGCGCCGGCTCGCCGGACGAACTGGGCGAGCATATTGTGGTCCAGGGCGGCACTTTGCTGAATGACGCGGTTCTGCGGGCACTGGAACTTGAATTGGGCCGCGATGTGATCCGGCCTGAGATTGCCGGGCTGATGGGCGCTTTCGGCGCTGCTCTTGTCGCTAGGCAGTTCGGGTCGAGCAATTTGCTGTCAGAGGCGGAGCTGGCTGAGTTCAGACATGAATCCTCGGTGCGTATTTGCCGCGGCTGCACCAATCACTGCACATTGACAGTCAATCGCTTCGCCGACGGCGGTAGATATATCTCGGGCAATCAGTGTCAGAAGCCGCTGGGACTCGATGCTTGTGAGGAGCTGCCCAATCTGTACCACTGGAAGCGGGAGAGGCTCCTGGCCCTGGCTGCCGGCTCGGGTGCCGGGACGGGTGCCGGGATGGATGCCGGGGCGGATGCAAAGCGCCTTCGTCCCAAAAGAAGCGGGAAACAGGAGGGGGAGCTGGCTGTGACAACAGATCGGGCGCTGGGGCGGATGTCGGAGCAGATGCCGGAACAGAGGCCGGGGCGGATGGCGGAGCAGAGGCGGGAGAGTCCGCGCGGCCGGATCGGTCTGCCCACAACGCTGTCCACCTATGAGCTGGCGCCGCTCTGGCAGGCGTTGTTTACGGAGCTGGGCTACGAGGTAGTTTTCTCGCCGCTCTCGACCAGGCGTATTTATGAGCAAGGGCAGCTATCGATCCCGTCGGATACGATTTGTTATCCGGCGAAGGTTATGCATGGCCATATTGAGCTATTGCTGGAGCAGGGATTGGAGCTGCTGTTTTATCCCAGCCTGACCTATAATATTGACGAGGGCGGCAGCAGCAACCATTTTAACTGCCCGGTTGTGGCCTATTACGGCGAGGTTTTGCAGGGCAATCTGGATGCTCTGAAATCCGTGAAATTTCTTTACCCTTATCTGAATATCAACAGCGCCGGACAGCTGACCCGCACGCTGTACCAAGCGTTGCGCGAGGTCGATCCGACTATAGCCAGGAGCGAAGTCAGACGGGCGGTCAGGGCCGGTTATGCCGCTCTGTCAGCCGAGCGCGCTGCGGTGCGCCGGGCAGGCGAGGAGGCCGTGAGATACGCGCGCCGGCATCATAAGCGGATCATGATTTTGGCCGGTCGGCCTTATCATGTCGATCCCGAGATCTGTCACGGCATTGACCGGTTGGCGTCAGCGCTGGGTTTTGTGATTGTGACCGAAGATTCCGTGGCGCACCTGGCTGAATTGCCGCAGTTGCAGATCCTCAACCAGTGGACTTATCATTCGCGTCTCTATCAGGCGGCGCAGTTTGCCTGTGATAACGCCGATGTCGAGCTGGTGCAGCTGGTATCCTTCGGCTGCGGCATTGATGCGATCACAAGTGATGAAGTGAAGCGGATTTTGGAGAGCCGGGGCAAGCTCTATACTCAGATTAAGATTGACGATATCAATAATCTTGGCGCTGTCAGGATCAGGTTGCGCAGCCTGCTGGGTGCGCTTGAGGCTAAAGATGCGGCGGCATGCAGACAGCAAAGGGACGGGGATGGTCGTAGCGGACAGGGTGAGAAGCTGAAAGATGCGGACACAAGCCGGAAACAAAGAGCCGGAGAACTCAAGCGAACGCTGCCGACCGCTTCCAGCTGGCGGTAACTGTCAGTTACAGGGGAAATAAGAAAGTGACTTCTGATTATTATGTGCAGTTTACGCCGGAGATGAAAGAGGAGTACACGATCCTGGTCCCGTCCATGTTGAACGGGCATTTTGAGCTGGTGATCGAATTCCTCGGCACCTATGGTTACAAAATGGAGCTGCTGACCGGTCAGGGCAAGGAGATCGTCGATCTGGGTCTGCGCTATGTTCATAATGACACTTGTTATCCGGCTATTCTGGTTATCGGCCAGTTTCTGCATGCTCTGCGCTCAGGCAAGTATGATCCGCAGAAGACAGCGCTGATTTATTTTCAGACCGGTGGCGGCTGCCGGGCTACCAACTATATCTCGCTCCTGCGCAAAGCTCTGATCAAAGCCGAGCTGGAGTTCGTGCCGGTAATTTCGCTCAGTCTGTTAAGACTGGAGGAGCATCCCGGTTTCAAGCTGAATATAAGGCAGTTTATGGGTCTGTTTGATGCTCTGCTCTACGGCGATCTGATCTACAGCCTGGTCAATCAAACGAAGCCCTATGAGATCAATGCCGGTGATGCCGATGCTCTGAAACAGCGCTGGATCAAACAGCTCGGCGACGCTCTGGGCGCTTCCGCTAAAAACAGAGACCGTATTCTGCGCCACCGCAAAGAAACTTATCGGAAAATTATTGATGATTTCGCAGCGATCCCAAAACAGCCGCGCGATGCCATCAAGGTTGGTATCGTCGGCGAAATCTATGTCAAGTTCTCGCCGCTGGGCAATAATAATCTTGAGGACTTTTTGCTTGGCGAAGGCGCTGAAGTCGTTGTGCCCGGTCTGCTGGATTTTTTCATCTACTGTCTCTACAATTCTATTCTCGATTATAAATACTACGGCCGAGACTTCTTTTTTCATCTGTTAAGCCGGGCTGCTTTCCGTTATCTGTGCAATAAGAAACGCGAGATGATCAAGGTTATGGAAGAGGAGGGCAGCTTCCGTCCGCCGGCGCCTTTCGAGCATGTCATAGCGCTGAATAAGGACTATATCAGCTTTGGCGTTAAGATGGGCGAGGGCTGGCTTTTGCCGGCCGAGATTCTTGAACTCGCCGACAGCGGCGTCAACAATATCGTCTGTGTCCAGCCTTTCGGCTGCCTGCCCAATCATATCGTCGGCAAGGGCATGATGCGCCCGATCAAAGAACGCAATCCCGACATCAATATCGTTGCTATTGATTACGACACCAGCGCGACCAGCGTCAACCAGGAGAACCGCCTCAAACTTATGCTTGCAGCCGCCCGGTTAGCGGATTAGGTGGACGAGCAGGCAGAGAAAGAAGATATGGGCAGGGTAGAAGATGTACCAGAGATACTGTTTCCAGGCTGTGGGTTTGCTGCCGTAGAGGGCCTGGCGCCCGGCGCGGGGGCTGTAAATGATAAAGACAGATATGATAGATAGGAACTGGATGTAATTGTAGCGTCCCGGCAGGCCAAACAGAAAGTGATAAGCAAACAAAGTCAGCAGATTTAAGATTATCAGATAGAGTAGAGAGCTATTGAGCATCCCGGTCAGATCAGTGTCGTCACAGTGCTTGTTTTGGATCAGATGGAAGATAAAGACAGTCAGGATGCCGTAGATGTCATAGTCGGAGTCCAGATAGATGACGGCGCACAGAGATATGATCATGGCGCTGGTGCCTAAGATCATGCCGAGTACAGGGTGCAGGGAAAGCTCGCCGGGTGTATACCTGATCTGGAAGTAATCCGGTTCATCCTTACTGCCGAAACAGTTCGTCAAGGGCTGCAGGCGGGCGACTCGGTCCCGCCAGCTGCTGGTCAACAAAGTCCAGCCGGAGAGGAAACCGAGGGCGGCGACGAAAGTGAAGAGGACATTGGTGCCGGAATTGCCGTAGCCGGCAAGGCTATGGCTGGTGCGGATGATGATTTCGCTAAGGACGGCAAAGCAAGTCAGTCTGAGGAAGTAGCGGCCCAGATGGCCGGTGCGGCGGTAGCCGAGGGCGATATAAAAAGCGAAGATAGGAAATGCCAGCCTGCCGAGGGCGCGCAGGGTGAAATACAGATCCGGCGGCAGCCAATATCCGAAATAATATCCAATATGATCAATCAGCATGCTGATGGCGGCTATCAGTTTTAGAAGCATTCTCTGACCTCTCAGGCTGCTTGCGGTGTTTTACGGATTTGCAGCGGCTTGGGGCGCGCATTATCCGAGCCCAGCAGGTTGTCAACAGTACTTTCAGCCGGATTTGCAGCGGCGGATTCTGCATCTCGCAGTAGAAAAATTCAGGTTATTCTTCTTGCTTAGGCAGATAAACTATTGTATCATGACAGCCGTAAGGCGACTAGATTTTCAGATTTAGATCCGTTCAAAACTGAAAGCTTGCTATTCAATGATTTTAGTTGGAGATTTTAGTGGGAAATGCTTTTCACATATCGATTGCATATGTGTTATTTTGCGGCAATAGGAAATAACGAATGGGATTAGGATTAAATATAGGGATTGATCTCGGCACGGCAACGGTGATCATCTATGTAGTGGGCAAAGGTATTGTCCTGAGAGAGCCGGCCGTGGTGGCATTGCACAGCAAGACGGGCAAAGTGCTGGCGGTTGGTGAGAGTGCCAGCCTGATGCTGGGGCGCACACCCAATATTGTGCAGGCGATCCGTCCTTTGCGCGACGGCGTCATCTCCGATTTCCAAGTTACGGAAGTCATGCTCAAGAGTTTTATCAGCCGGGTCAACACCGGTTTTCTGGCGCGCTATTTCAAGCCTACGATTGTAGTCTGCGTACCCAGCGTAATTACGCAAGTGGAGACCAGAGCAGTTGAGGATGCCTGCCGTCACGCCGGCGCCAAAGAGGTGTATCTGATCCGCGAGCCGGTGGCGGCAGCTATCGGAGCCGGTATTGATATTACTCAAGCCAGCGGCAGTATGGTCGTGGATATCGGCGGCGGCACCACAGATATCGCAGTTATTTCTCTCTGTCAGCCCGTGGTTGACAGTTCGATCAAAGTAGCCGGCGATAAATTTGATGATGCGATTATCAAATATGTGCGCAGAAAATATAATGTGCTGATCGGTGAGCAGACAGCCGAGGAGCTGAAGAGAAATATCGGCTGCGCCTATCCCCGCGAAGAGGAATTGACGATGGAAGTCAGAGGCCGCAATCTGATTACCGGGATGCCGGCCACATTAGCTCTGAATTCGACAGAGATGCTGGAGGCGCTGGAAGAGCCGGTCAGTCAGATTTTTGAAGCCGTGCACACAGTGCTGGAGAGCACACCTCCGGAACTGATGGCGGATATCAGCCAAAGAGGCCTGGTCATGACCGGCGGCGGAGCGCTGTTGTACGGACTCGATCTGATGCTGGCTGCTAAAATCGGTATTGAGGTGCTGTTGGCAGAGGATGCCGAATCCTGTGTCGCGGTAGGTACCGGCCTGGCGTTGGGCATTATGGAAAAATTCAGTGATCTGGCTGACTGATGGTTTATTTTTCAGGCTTCAGGTTTAATAGCTTAGCACGAATATGAGGAGAGTGTCCCGGTAGTTGACGATTCTGTTAAGGCCCATTATACTGGTTGTATCTTAGTTTCCCTGACTTCCAGATTTATTGAATATAGCCTGATGCGCTTTTTGCGTATGCGCCGGAAGAGGGAATCCCTTGATAGATTTTATTGCGGCAAATTGCCGACTTATTTGAGGAGAATCTTGCATGTCCCAACTTATACTGAAAGGCAAGAAGAAGAGTGATCTTGCCGTAATCGCTCAGGTTGCAGGTCTTTTGACGGAAAAAGAGACCAAAAAGATGACCAAGCAGGAATTGCTTGACTATCTGCTGAGCGTGGAAGAGAAACTGACGGCGGACGGAGCAGCTCCGGAGTCCGGAGCAGGCCAAGAATCGAAGGCGGCTGCTAAAACTGCCGTAGAGTCCGGAGGCGCTAAGACCTCGTCCAAAGCAGCAAAAACCACTGCCGAGTCTATGGTTGCAAAGGACACCACGGAGGAATCCGCTGAAGCTGCCACTGAGAAGCCGCCTGAAACGGAGGCGGCTATTACCGCAACTAAGAGACAAAGAGCCGGTTTGACGACTCGGAAAACTACAGCCCGCAAGACTGCCGGCAGCAGTCAACGCAGAAGTACTGCACTAGCGCCGGCAAGCGGCGCCGCCAAGGCCAAGCCTAAAATCAGGCGCACCCGTGTCAGCTCTGCAGATGATCAGTCTGCTGACGAAGGCGCCAAGTCGGTAGCACTTGAGCCTGTGGCGAGGCAGGCCGAGACCAGGCTAACTGTAACGGATCACAATAGTACCGCTGCCCCGGATAAGCTGAAAGCAGACGCCGCTGACTCAAATGAAGAATCCGAGCAGGAGAAAGATAGCACCAGGGCTGTTGCGGAAGTGGAAGAGAAAGCGGCTGAAATCGTAGGCGGAGTGCTGGAGATCATGCAGGACAACTACGGTTTCCTGAGAAGAGAAAATTATCTGCAGGGCATTAATGATATCTATGTTCCTCCTCAGTATATACGCAGATTCGGACTGCGCACCGGTGATTATGTTGTCGGACCCTGCCGGCATCAACGCGATAATGACCGTTATCAAGCTCTCTATTATGTCAAGGAGGTCAACGGTCTGCCGCCGGATAAGATGATCCGCAGACCGCATTTTGACCGCCTGACCCCAATTTATCCCAATGAAAGATTTGTCCTGGAAACAAACCGGCAGGAACTCTCCACCAGAATTATTGATCTGGTTGCTCCCATCGGCAAAGGTCAACGCGGCATGATCGTATCGCCGCCCAAAGCCGGTAAAACAATTCTGCTTCAGAAGATCGCTAAGGCGATCTCTGCCAATAGCCCTTCGACCAAGTTGATCGTATTGCTGATTGACGAAAGACCGGAAGAAGTTACAGATATGCAGCGCTCGATTGACGGCGAGGTTGTGTACTCGACTTTCGACAAAACGCCGGAAAATCATGTGCGGGTGACCGAACTGGTTTTGGAGCGGGCGATGCGCCTGGTCGAGCTAAAGCAGGATGTAGTTATTCTTTTGGACAGCATTACGCGGATGGGCCGCGCTTACAATCTGACCATCACACCTACCGGCAGAACACTGTCAGGTGGTCTTGATCCGGGTGCTCTCTACGGACCGAAACGCTTCTTCGGAGCCGCCCGGAATATTGAGAACGGCGGCAGCCTGACTATCATTGCCACGGCACTGATTGAAACCGGCTCGCGCATGGATGAGGTCATATTTGAAGAATTCAAAGGAACAGGCAATATGGAAGTATTGCTTGACCGCAAACTGTCTGAGAAACGCATTTTCCCGGCGATTGACATTACGCGTTCCAGCACCAGAAGAGAAGAGCTGTTGCTGTCGCCCAAAGAGCTCGATGCGGTTTGGGGTATACGCAAGGCCTTCGGTTCGCTTGATACGGCGGCGGTGACGGAAACGATAATCAGTCTGCTTCTCAAGACCAGGAACAATGATCAATTCATTTCCTCCATTAATATCAGCTTTGACGATAAATCACTATTTGACGCCATGCGCGGCAATTTGAAAACAAACTCTAATAACGGGAAATAAGATGACGAAAAAGGGACAGTTCGGCAGCTCTTTGAATGAAGAATGCGGGATTTTTGCTTTACATAAAGTAGTAGATGCAGGGGTTTTAGCCTATTATGGTCTGCACAGTCTGCAACATAGAGGGCAGGAAGCCTGCGGTATTGCCACCAGCGATGATAGCAGGATCCTGACTCGCAAAGGCAAAGGCCTGGTCACTGATGTCTTTGACAAAGCCAGATTGGATGAGATCAGTGATAATGCCGTTCATGCCTTGGGACATGTCCTGTACAACAACTACGGCAGCAATATTCAAGAGAATATACAACCTATTATGGTTCGCTCGCATCAGGGCGCCTTTGCCGTGGCGCATAACGGCGAGATTGTCAACGCCGGACAACTGCGCTACGAGCTGGAGCAAGAAGGCAGTATTTTCCAGGGCACTTCGGACACCGAGGTTGTGGCCCATCTGATCCAGCGCGCCAAAGGCTCAATGGCTGAGAAGATCCTTGCCGCCTGCAAGCAGATGCAGGGCGCCTACAGTATGGTGATCATGACTAAGAATACTATGTATGCCGTGCGTGATCCCCTGGGGCTGAGGCCGCTCTGTCTGGCGAGGCTTAACGGCGGCTATGCTATAAGTTCGGAAAGCTGCGCTTTCACGATCGTCAATGCTGATTTTGTCCGCGATATCCGTCCCGGCGAACTTTTGAAAATGGGCAAGGAGCAGTTTGAGTCTCTGCAATTTGCGCCGGAACGCGCTCCTTCGATTTGTGCCATGGAATATATCTATTTTTCCCGTCCTGATTCCGATATCGATGGTATCAATGTTCACGCCTCGCGCAAGGCTTGCGGCCGCGAACTGGCTCGCCAGGACAATGTGCAAGCGGATATCGTCGTAGGGGTTCCGGATTCTTCGCTGTCAGCTTCACAGGGCTATGCCGAGGAGAGCGGTCTGCCTAATGAGATGGGATTGATCAAAAATCGCTATATCGGACGCACCTTTATCCGTCCCCGACAATCTGACCGCGACCGCGGAGTCAAAATGAAATTGTCTGCTGTCCGCAGTATTGTGTCCGGTAAAAGCGTGGTTCTGGTCGATGATTCAATTGTGCGCGGTACAACCTGTAAGCGGATTGTCAGCCATTTATTTTCTGCCGGCGCCAGGGAAGTTCATGTGCGTATTGCTTCCGCGCCGCTCTGCAATCCCTGCTTCTACGGGATCGATCTGCATAGCAAGGATGAACTGATCGCCTCAAGACTTAGTGTAGAAGAAATATGCGCATATATCGGCGCAACCAGTTTGCGCTATCTGCCGCTGGAGACCATGTACAAGATCATGGGCCAATCTATCTGCTCCGCCTGTTTCACCGGCAATTATCCGATTCCGATCCCGGAGAAAAATCCCCTTTACGATTTTGATAGAGTGTAGGGATCAGGGGTGAGCGGCGACAAATTATGCTATTAAAAAACAAAAATTATCCTTTAGACGACGTCTTTGTCAAAAGAGTATCCTATATTGCAATCCCCATGATGCTGCAGCAACTGATTACCAATTCTGTCAACCTGGTTGACAATATCATGGTCGGGCAGCTCGGCAGCTATGCCATCGGCGGTGTGGCCGCAGCCAACCGTTTCTTTATGCTGGGTCTGGCGGCGATTATGGGCGTCAGCAATGGCGCCGCTGTCTATCTGGCTCAATTCTATGGCGGTAAACAGTATAGGCGGGTGCAGGAATCTTTCCGCCTCTCAATCGTAGCGGTTATGCTGCTTATTTTGCCTTTAGTATTCTTTTCGATTCTATTCCCGGATCTGATTATACGTTTCTTTAACAAGGATCCGGGACTGCTCGCGCCCGGCAGGGAGTATCTGCCGATTGTCGGCGTGGCCCTGATCCCGCAGTGTTTAAGTTTTTCTATGCAAAGCGCGATGCGCGCCTTGGGCGACACCAGAAGACCTTTGCAGATTTCGATCGCAACCGTGTTGACCAATGTTTTTTTCAATTATGTTTTGATCTTCGGCCATTTTGGCTTTCCGCGGCTGGGTGTTACAGGAGCGGCGCTCGGCACCTTGATTGCCCGTCTTGTAGAACTAATCTGCTCGATCTTGCTGATCTGTAATGTCAAATATTGTTTTGCTACCAAAGTCAAGGATTTGTTCAAAATCCCCCGCATTCTGATTAGAGAAGTTGTTAAACGTAGTCTGCCTTTGACCATCAATGAACTGCTCTATGGCAGCGCGATGGCAATGTTGTTCAAGCTCTACGCTACCCGCGGCACCGATGTGATGGCGGCAATGACGATCCTCGGCACCAATTCTGATCTATTCTTCATTATTTTCAGCGGCATGACAGCCGCCACCTTTGTACTTGTCTCTCAGCCTCTGGGCGCCAATGAACTGGAGGAAGCCCGCGCCAACGGCTATTGCATGATAAAGTTCAGCTCTCTGATTTCGCTGTTCTTTGCCGGTCTGATGTTTTTGTCTTCCTTCGTGATCCCCGAGTTCTACCGTGTTGCGCCCGAGATTAAAAGCATGGCTGCTATCCTTGTCAGAATTTCTGCCGCTTTTTTCCTAATCTATACGGTAAATGTGCAATGTTTTTATACTATGCGCTCAGGCGGGGATACCAAGCGCAGCATGATCATGGATTCAGGCTATTTCTGGCTGGTCAATATTCCTGCGGTTGCCATGGCTGCCTATCTGACAGACTGGTCCATCTATGCAGTTTTTCTCGTTGGCCAATTTGTGGATGTAATCAAGATGTTCCTGGCGCTGTATCTGGTTCAGAAAGAGGGCTGGGTCAAGAATGTGACCGTGGCGGTAGATGTCTCAGACTTGGAAGAGGAGCTGGCGGAAAAAAGCAAACGACGGCTTTGATATTATTGCAAAACCGTCGTTTAACATGTCTGTCTCGTTAGTTTTAGCCTAGCCGCTCCGAAACGGCTATAGGGCTATGTTCACAGGACAGGTCATTGGATATCTTCTTTATCAATCTTGCATAAAATTGAGTCAAAGACTTCGGCACCGGGTGAAACTTCACTGTTTTTTACTGCTTCAATCGTTTGCTTTTTGCTCACAGAAGCAGTTTTCGTAACAACAGAGCCTGTCGCCGTTTGCATAGCCGGAACCAGTTTGGTGCGAAGGGCAAATACAATGCCGGTTCCGAGCAAAAGCACTATCGGTATCAGCAACCATGACAGGTTAGCGTTTTTGTCCTTGGCTCCGGCCTCATCCCGCACGGGACCCCCGCTTTTGAATACCACAACCTTGTCTCCATAAAGCTTCTCGAACTTTTTCGTATACTCGGCAAAAATACTTTTATCCAACTCTATGCAAACACGAGGTTCTTTCCCGCTGTCGCCAAAGCCCGGAGGTCCGTCACCTACTCCTCCCCAACCAACTCCGAGAGCATAAAAGAGTTTATTTTTCCCCAAATAGTCGGAGGAGATCTCTGCAGCAATCGCCATTAACTCATTGTATGAATATTTCGCACTGCCAAAGGAAAGGCCGGCATCGTTTATCAGCATACTGCGGATTTGATTCTCCGCCGTACCGTCATCTCCTACAAGAAGAACGGTGAGATTGTTTTCACTGCCGTCCGTGCTGAAAACAAATCCAACATTGTCAGGATACCCGTTTGTTTCCCAATGTTCATACAGAGCTACGATGTTTTTATATTTATCACTATCAGGAGACAAAGATTTGTTGTTGTCCGAATTAGCGGCCAGCGCCGTCACGGACAAAGCTAAAATGCACGTGAGCGCTATTAAAAAAGCTATTAATTTTTTCATTTTACACCTCCGGATAAAATAGACCGTAATTGTGTAATCCCCTTCTGGTATCTCCAAAGGACTGTTCCCAACGGAATGCCCATCACATCGGAAATTTCCCGAAATTTCAGTCCGCCGTTAATGCGTA
>JGI24709J26583_10000411_pt1 | contig 36212 bp, 37 predicted proteins | sample BioPla2DNA1_FD_26583 | JGI IMG/M metagenome (IMG submission 26583) | reverse complement strand
GCTAAACCATGACCTATGGTGCCATACATGCGGCTGAACTCTCCGTAGGCTCCCACGTGGGGCTCGGTACTGCTGAGGAAAGTTGAGAGGATGGGCCTTTGAGTATTACCTCCAAACAACTCCAGACTGTAGCCGATATTACCCATGATCACCTGTTTGCGCCCGCTAAACCAGCTGAACGCTTCCTGGTCTCCTTCGCCATGGGTCAGATAGCCGTCGATGCCTGTTTTCTCATACCCCAGCAGTCCTTTGGACTTGACGCTTTCCTGGCTCAATCCTAAGCCAGTCTGCCAGCCCTGGGGTCCAAAACCAAAGGGCAGGTCCTCCGCTTCGAAGGCTGCTGCCGTGGTACTAACGGCAAGGAAGGCAAAGGCGATTAAGCCGAGAACACATAGACTGCGCACCCAGGGCTGCAATGTTCACCCCTCCCTCAGATCCTTTCTACCTTGGCANTGGGTAGACTGCTAATCTCCTCCACACTCAAGCCGGGGTTGAGCACAACACCTGACAGGTTCATGGTGCCCTGCAGGATCCCCTCCTTGTAAACCGAGATTTCGTGGGGAAACCAGCTGTCATCCTTGACCCTTACATACCATGTCTCGTCTTCAGGGGCATCAACCTTGAGCAGATAGTCAGTGATGCCTTCCTGTTCCGCCTTCTCTAAAATCTCCACCTGATACTGGGAGAAATCCAAGTAGGAAGTGAGCTGAGTCAAATCCTGGCCCATACTCAGCGCAGTCAGCGCCTCTTTGCTGGCATCCTCCAAGCCGCGGATCAAAATGACATTGGTAACCGGCTGAAAGGTGTGCATCTCCATGTTCGCCTGATCGGCCACCACAATTACACCCCGCACGGCACTGGGGCCTTGAAACTCAAGCCGGGCCAGTTTGTGCTCCACACTGACCTTAAGATGGAGCAGTACCTCTTCGTTGCGCCGTTCGCGCATCTCCGTGATGGCAATATCCACACAGAGATCCTCGATGTCTTCCACCACATCCTTGATCTGATTGACAACCTCAGCGGCCTCATCAGAAATGGAGATCTCACTCATCACTTTTTCATACTTCTCAGTAAAGGCGTCGGGTTCCTCCTCTACCACGGGAGGCTGGTTCAAGTTAAACTGAATCTTTTTCGGCGAGTCCTCAGCCAAGGCGACTCCAGAAAGCAACGCGAGGGTAGAAAATGCCATGATTGCGAAACCAACTAAGATGAATGCTGTGAACTGATTTGAACGATACTTCATTCCCAACGACTCCTCGCCTCTATTTCATAATCTCCTAGCATCCTCAAGCCGGTTGCAAAGAATCCGGACAAGTTGTACAATATCTTTCAGATGCCTGAAAGGAGGGATGCCATTTATGCCCATCTATGAATACAAATGTCCAAACTGCGGCCGCTTTGAGCTGAAGCAGAGCATCAAAGATGACAAGCTGGACAGTTGTCCCACCTGCAGCGCTCCAGTTCAGCGCCTCATCGCAAAAAACGTTGGCATTATCTTCAAAGGGCCTGGCTTTTACGTAAACGACAGCAAGAGCGATTCGAAAAAGAGCTCTGCAGACGGCTCCAGCGTGGGGAGCTCTGCATCCTAATCCGCCTTGTGCGCACCTTCTTGGGAAGGTGCGTTTTTCTTTCACTCCATTCGGCCCACTCCCCCGGGTCTTGGCTCAGATCAAGGTGGCGTAAGCTCGGGCCTGGTGAGNCGGAATGTACTCCCTTCCCTGATTAAGGTGGGGGTCAAAACCCGCTTGCGCTGGAGCACCAGGGGAACCGGCTCGGCAATCTGCACCGGCACCACCTGCGGCGGTTCCGTTTTATACCAGCTGTCTCCCTGGAGGAAATAGAGGGCATCGTCCAGCCACTGCGAACCGCTGGCGTCCAGGCCTCTGCTCACATCCACCACAGCAGCCGGGTTGATATAAACGGCTGCCACCCGCTGGCCAGCCGGNTCCACCAGATCCAGGGCCAGTANGGTTCCCTGGGGAGACCAGCTGAAGGACGCGATCTCGCCGCGGAACCCCGCTATTCTCCTCAGCACGTGGCCCCAGCGGTTCAAGACCCACAGCTCGCCCTGGGACCCGGCATCCACCAGTACAGCCAGATAAGTCCCCTGGGGAGACCAAGCGGCTTCCCTCACCAGGGCTTCTTGCGCCCAGGTGACGTACTCCCCCGTTTGCAGGTCAAAAAGCCGTACTCCTGCCCATGGCTTCTCCGCTTCTTCCAGCACATATCTGCCTTTGGGATCAGTTCGCCTATCCTGGTGTGAATTCCTGCCCTCTTTTAATCTTTCTAGGACCTCCTCCTGGGCAACCAGGGTGGGATCCGACCAGAACAAGGCCAGGCGTTCCTCCAGGCGCTTTTGCCTCTGCACAGGCTCGGGATGGGTGCGAAAGAGGTGCATGGGCTGTTCAGCGCCATCGACCTCAGCCAGTGTCTCCAGGAGACTGATGGACCCGGCAGGATCAAAACCAGCCTGGGCAGCCAGCTCCTGCCCCACCGCATCCGCTTCGAACTCCGCTTCCCGTCCCCAACCTGCCTGAAGCATCTGCACCAAGGTCACACCGGCCAGGCGGAGCAGATCACCAGATAAAAAGTCCAAAGCCGCGGCACCCACCTCCGCCAGGACAGAGAGCCCCAACTGCCTGAGGACCGCGTTTACCCCGTGCTTCTTCTCCACATGGGCGATTTCATGGGCCAGCACCGCGGCCAGTTGGGCTTCGTCTGATCCAATCAGGTTCAGAAGACCCCTGGTGATAAAGACAAAACCACCCGGCAGCGAAAAGGCATTGGCTTCCCTGGAGTTCAACACAGTGAGGGTGTACTCCACTTCAGGACGCTGGCTTTGCGCCGCCAAGCGGGCAAAGACCTCCTCAACCCACAGCCGCTCTTGAATGGGTAAGACATACTCCCCGCCGTACTCCTTGATCAGCTTAGGCGCGGTTCCGGCGCCCAGTGTGCGCTCAAACCGCGCTGCTATACCCTGGGCCGATGCCGCGGGTACCACTGCCCCCAGCACACACAGGAGCACGAAAACCGGTACAAACCTGAAAGCCTGCTTAGGACTCAAAACAACCACCGCCAGTGCATCAGAACATCCTCCAGCGGAGGAGCGCTTGCCGCCTCAGGTTTATTGTCACTATAAGCTATAGAAAAGCCCTCTCCACTGGGGAGCACCAGGAAAATGCGGAACTCCCACACTCTGCCGCCCTGGGCATCTTCATAGCTGTAGGCACAGGCAATACCGCTTTCCCCCGCCACCTTCACTTCAGTATACTCACCAACCAGCTCGAACTGTTCAAGGCCCCCTGGCCCTGCATAGAGTTCCACGGCGCGCCTAGCAAAATCCAGGGCCGAAGGATAACTCACGGGACCGAGCCGCTGGAAGTATAAAAGCTCGAAATCCCCTTCCCCGTAGAAAACCATGAGCTCCGGGGTGCTGTGATGGGCCTGGTAAACCCATCTATCCCCAATCTGCGTGCTGTAAAGGCCTGTGGGATCAGTGAGCATAACTGCCTCCGCCGCCCCTGCCGCCCAGAGCGCCGCGGCCAAGAGAACAACTGATATCACACTGCGCTCAGCCATGACCCCACCCCCTCAAGCGGAACTGCGCACCACCAGCTCAGCCTGGAGCATCTGCTGATTGGGAAAGGTGCCTGAACCGTAAATGTGTGCGGTGAGCATCTGCACCGCGATCTGGCCCAGTTCATAAATGGGCACATGCACCGACGTTAAGGCCGGCTGGACATAGGCTCCCAAAATGGTGTTGTTGAAGCCCACCACCGCCACGTCTTTCCCCACAGCAAAACCGCGCTCCTGTAAGGCACGCATGGCCCCAATGGCGATCAAATCATCCACGGCAAAGATGGCAGAAAACTCCAGCTGCTTCTGCAAAAGGCGCAGGGTAGCCTGGTAACCCCCGTCCACGGAAAACTCCGAGTGCTCCACTAAGGCGGCATCCATCTGGATTCCCTGCTCCTCCAGGGCTGCCCGGTAGCCCCGCAGGCGGTCCACACTCACCACATAGCGGGGATCCCCATCCAGACAGGCGATGTGCCGATGGCCCTTGCCAAGGAGATACTCCACCGCCGATTTGGCATCCGCGAAGTTGTCGTTGTTCACCCAGTTGATCGCCTCGGGTCCTTCGTGGCGCCCGATTAAGACAAAGGGGAAACCCTCGGCAGCCAGGCGCGGTATAAGCTTATCTCGGCGATGGGAAGCTAACAGTATCACCCCGTCCACCCGGCGCTGCCTGAGCAGGTTCAAGCATTCCTCGTCTTCCTGGGTAAAACTGCTGCTGGTGGACAACACTAAGTGCAATCCGTGTTTGTGAGCCACGGAAGAAATACCCTGAATGACGGCGGGAAAGAAGGGGTTGGTGAAATCCCCCTGCGTCAAGCGGGAGCGAATAACCCCAATGCTGCTGCTGGTCTGGTTGACCAAACTCCGGGCGATCGCGTTGGGATAGTAGCCCAGCTCCGCCATGATCATGCGCACCCGTTCCTTGGTGTTCGGACTGATGCGCGGGTGATCTGCAATCACCCGGCTGACCGTGGAGGGAGAAACGCCAGCCCGCCTGGCCACATCCTTGATGGTTACCTTGTTGTTCAACACAACCACATCCATTTATGGTGGTAAGCGGCACCCTTAACATAATACTACACAGGCCAGGTGATCCCTTCCCCCAGCTTTGCGGAGGTGATTCTTTGTCCAGCACTAAATCGAAACTGTTGGCAGGAGCGGCAGGTGTGGCGGGCGGCCTAGTGGCGCTGCGCTTCCTGGCCAGCCAAATCGTCCGCCAGAGCACAAAAGTCCTCATGACCGATCCTTATGTGGAAAACCTGTCGGAGCTGCTCTCCGCCACCAAGCGCACGGGCGTGCAGACCATCTTAGAGACAAACCTGCGGGCCCAGAAGGCCCAGGTCCTCCAACGCCCCTTGGGGAGCCCCCGCCGCTTCATGGACTTTGATGGGCTCATGTTTGTTTCCGCCCACCTGGATCGCCAGCCCCTGCCCCACACCACTGGTGAACACAGAGACAACCATCGGCCCCAAGAGCAAGAAGCCGCTCACGGTTTCCACACCGCTTTTGGTCTCGGGCATGGCTTACCGAAAAGCCCTCTCTGACCGTACCAAGTACGCCTTGGCCCTGGGAAGCAGGCTGGCCGGGACCGCCTCCAACACCGGTGAAGGGCCCTTTCTGCCCAAAGAACGGGAACTGGCCGAGCGCCTCATCATCCAGTACCCCCGGATACCCCTGCACCGCACAGTGGAAATACTGGCTCAAGCCGATGCCCTGGAGATCCAGCTGGGACAGGGCGCCAGTGCGGGAGGGGCCCAGGCACCCTACCCCCATCTGGTTCTGCCTGAACTTCCCCCCTTGAGGAAGAGCGAGGACCTTCCCAAAATCGTGCGCTTCCTAAAGCAAGTCGGCGGCGGCGTACCGGTGGGAGTCAAGTTCTCCTTCACCGCCAATCTGGAGCGGGAGATTGATCTCTGCCTAGATGCGGAAGTGGATTTCCTGGCCTTGGAAGGGGCTAACGCTGCCACTGCAGCCGCCCCGCCCATTTTGGAAGACGACTTCGGTCTCCCCACCATCATGGGACTGTGCCGCGCCGTGGAGCACCTCAAAACCAGGGGCGTACACAACCAGGTGAGCCTCATCGTCTCCGGCGGCTTCTTTTCCCCCGGCCAGTGTTTGAAAGCCTTGGCGCTGGGGGCAAACGCCATTTACTTGGGCACCATGCCCCTTTATGCCCTCAGCCACACCCAAACCACCAAATCCATACCCTGGGAACCCCCTTCCCAGCTGGTTGTCCACGGCGGTAAGCAGAGTGGCAGGCTGAACTGGAAGCTGGCCGCCAGACACCTGGCCAATTACCTCATTTCCTGCACCGAGGAGATCAAAGAAGGAGTGCGCGCCTTGGGTAAGCGCGCACTCCACGAAGTCGACGCCTCTGACCTCGTCTCCCTTGACGAGATGACCAGCCAGGTGACGGGAACTCCCCTGGTCTATCCCAGGCGCACGGTGCGCGCCCTTGTACCCTCTAAGGGATAGTAAAAAAGCATGGTCTGGGTTCCTTCCTTAAAAGGCAGCTGTTCCACGGCAATTCTGCGCCCCAGATCACGCGGGGAGAGGCCCGCCGTCTCGGGAAAGAGTTCAGCAAGGCGCCCAGATTGAACCACCTCCGCCTCCAGCCTACGATCCTGGCGACCGCCCAACCAAGGCGGGGCCACCTGCCTTCCCTCATGACAGCGGAAGTCGAAAAGCAGCCAGGGTTGAAGATCAGGATTGTCTTCCCCAAAGAACTCCAGCAAAATGCGGTAGCGGCCCAGCAGCGAATGCTCCACCCAATGGCAGCCGGCCTGTTCCCATTTGGCCGCGAACTCGTTGAAAAACGTAAAAGGCGAACGCCCGCCCCGCAGCAGGTACTCCAGGGAATGCTCAAAACGGGGGTTGAAATACTTGTCCACCAAATCCTCTATTAGCTTGAGGCGCTGGATTTCGGCAAAGGACAGATCTTTGGTGTACAGCACTTCGTAGGGCGCCTCATCCGTAAACACGCAGCCGAACTGGTCCGCCTCCTCCCGCAGGCGCGAACCCCGCAGGAGCTTGAGAAAGCCTAAGTGGATGCGGTCGGGCTTGAGGCGGTAGACAAAATCGAAGGACTCCCCAAACGCCAAAACCCCTCTTCGGGCAGCCCGGCAATGAGATCTAGAAGGACGATCACCGTGGTCTTTTCCTTGAGAAAGCGCACCGCCTCAGCTAGGCGCTGCAGATCGGCGCGGCGGGAAACGGCCTGGAGGGTAGCTGGATTGGTGGACTGCACCCCAATCTCGAATTGAAACCGGTTTTCCGGGGCGGTTGTGAGCAGCTCCAGAATAGGTTCAGTAAGGATATCCCCACTAACCTCCACCTGAAAGCGGGTGCTCGTGTCCAGACTAATCATGAACTCCAGCAGCTCATAGGCGCGCCTGGGATCGTAGTTGAACGTCCTATCCACAAAGCGCACCTGCTGTACGCCCGCGGCAGCCAAGGCCGCCAGTTCGCCCTTGGTCCGTGCCAGGGGAAACACTCTCACGCGGCCCATGACGGAAGAGAGGCAGTAAGCGCATTTAAAGGGACAGCCCCTGGTGGTTTCAAAGTAGACGATCTTGTCCTGAAGATCCCGGAGATCCCCGTGGTAAATGGGGGGAATCGAGGCTAGATCCAGGGGTTGGGACGGATTTTGCACAACCCTGCCCTCCCCATCCCGGTACACCAGCCCAGGCACGGAAGCCAAGGCCTCTTGGGTGAACTCGCCTCCGCAGCGCTCATACTCCTCCAAAAAGCGGCGCAGAGCCTCTTCCCCTTCCCCGGCGATGATGAAATCTATGCTGAGGTGTGCAGTGAGCCAGTATTCAGCATCGAAGGAAACCTCAGGGCCGCCTAGGATGATGGTCACCCCGGGGCACACCTTGCGCAGGCTGCGCACCAGGGGCAGGATGATCTCAATGTTCCAGATGTAGCAGGAGAAGCCCACCACATCTGGCTTTCTCCTGGCGATCTCCCCCAAGATGGTCCGGGGGTTTTGGTTAATGTTGAACTCCACCGTCTCCAAGTTGGGAAACTGGCCCTCGCAGTAGCGCTGCAGGTATCTCAAGGCCAGGCTGGAATGACTATACCTGGCATTCAGGGCCGCCAGTACAACCTTCATAAGCCGCCTCCCTCAGTCAAAGCACGACCCCCCAATGAACTCCTGCAAAATGGAAGTGCAGGGGATCGCGGACCAATCATCCACCGCCACGAAGTGTTCCAGAAAACGCAGGAGGCGCTTGGCCTCGGAAAACTGACGATCCGCCGGGGTGATCTCCTTGAGCAGCCGCGTAGCCAAGGGCTTGAGCACCGCCAGTTCGTAGATCAACGTGGAGTTAAACATCACATCGGCGCTTTCCTGGAAGGGGAAAATGTGGCGGCGCTCTCCCCGGGTGACCGAGGGCCAGCGCTCAATGGTGGCCTTGGCATCATGGCCCCTGAACTGATTGTCCCTAACCATGCGCCGAAGCAGGCGCACATCGGTGGTGGAAATCCGGGTGTGATCATCCAGGTTCAGGTTGGTGAGTGCGGAGACGTAGATCTTGAACTTCCTCCCCTTGGGAATGGCCTTGGTCAGCTGGTCATTGAGCCCGTGGATGCCCTCAATGATGATGGGTTGATCTGGGCGCACCTTCAGCTTATGGCCGTTCCACTGCCTGGTTCCCGTGGGGAAGTGGAAGGTGGGAATTGCCACCTCTTCGCCTTGGATGAGCTTGGAGAGGTGCTCGTTGAACAGCTCCAGATCAATGGCCTCCAAGGCCTCGAAGTCGGGTTGTCCGTCCTCATCCAGGGGCGTTAAATGGCGGTCCACAAAATAATCGTCCAGGCCGATGGCCACTGGCTCCAAACCGAACACCCTCAGCTGCACCTTGAGGCGCCTGGCGAAGGTGGTCTTTCCTGAACTAGAGGGCCCGGCAATGAGAATAAGGCGCAGCCGGTCTCTGTCTTTGGCGATCTGCTCGGCGATGTCCCGGATCTGGTTTTCATGGTAAGCTTCGGACACCGTGACCAAATCTCCGAACCCACCCCTGAGGATACAATCGTTGAGCGACGCGGCATCGGGAATGCGCAGATTGCGCTGCCAGCGTTCCGCTTTGAAAAACTCGTTGAACAGCTTACCCTGTTCCACGTACTCAGGGATCTGGGTTGGATTGGCGCGCCGCGGGTACTCCAAAATGAAGCCGGGCAGGTAGTAACGGAGCTTGAAGTACTGCAAATACCCGCTGCTGGGCACCAAAACTGCCCGCAGGGAATCGTGGAACCAACCGAAGTTGTAGAGGACAACCTCGTCTCCGTTCTGCTGTTCCAGGAGCCTAACTTTGTCCTCAAATCCCTGTTCGGCGTAAATCCTCTTAGCCTCTTCCACGGGCACAATGCGCCTGGTGAAGGGCACATCCTCCTTAACCAGAGCCCACATGCGCTCCTCTATGGCCTTGATATCCTTTTCAATTACGGGCTGGCTGTGATCAATCTCGCCGTACAGCCCGTTGTTCAGGGCATGCTTGATATGCACGGTGCAGCCGGGGATCACCTCCAGGGCAGCCCGGACAAAAAGAAAGACGAGACTGGCCCGGTAAGCCCGCATGCCGTCCTCGGTACGGGTGTCCAGAAACTCAACGCGGCAGTCCTCAGTGAGGGGGAACTGGTAACCGTAAACATCGTTGTCCACTCTGGCCACCACCGTTCCCTGGGAATCCCCGGGAACCATGGAGGCCACCTCGCCCACCAGGGTGCCCTCTGGAACCTCTAGCCTGCGGTCTCCCACTGTCACCACAATCTTCTTACTCACCACAACTACCTCCTGTTATGCTTGGTGCGGGAAAAATTCCTAAAGATGGAACTGGTAATAATGATTCCCGCCGCAATAGCGCCAGCCAAAAAAACTGTTGTCACCAGCAGCACCACGCCTTGGGTGTAGTCCTGCTGGACAAAGCTGAGCATGGTCAAATAGGCCTTGCTGCCGGGCACGAGGGGAATAATACCTGGTGTGAGAAACACGATCACGGGCTCATGATGCCTGCGGGCCAGCACTTCGCTGAGCACGGCCACTCCTGTTGCTGCCAGGAACACCGCGCCCACCTCGCCAAAGCGGCCTTGCCCGGACAAATACACGGCCCACCCCAGACCGCCCACAAAGCCGCAGCGCACGCTCTGCCTGGGAGGAACCCGGAAGATATAGGCGAAGGTGAGGGCAGCCAAAAAGCCCATGGCGATCTGTACCAGCATCCTACGCACCTCCCAAGCTGAGCACCACAGCCACCCCCGTGGCGATGGCCACCGCGATGACCAGGGCCTCAGCGCTCCTGCTTAAGCCGGAAACCAGCTCGCCGCCCAAAAGATCCCGGATGGCCGTGGTGATGACCATACCCGGCGCCAAAACCATGACCGCGCCCAGAATGGTCACGTTGACGTTGAGCTGGAAATAGGGACCCACCGTGGCCACGAGGAAAGCCGCCACAATGGCTCCCACCGCCGCCTGTATTACTCTGGGAAAGCGCCTCTCCATGCGAGAAACCACCATAAGCACCACAGTACCCACAACACCAGCCACCAGCCCCTCCAGCCAGGTGCCCCCCATCATCACCGCGAAGGCCAAAGCACCGCCTCCGCCAATGAGCTGCCTCGCCAGGCTCTCCGGAACTCCTTCCTGTCGCAAGCGCTCCAAGGCCTGCCTAACCTGGTCAGCGCTGATCTCTCCCGCGGAAAAGGCACGGCTCAAAGCATTAACCTCTGCGATGACGGCAATATTGCTCTGGCCACCCCGGATGCGCTTCACCCGAGTATATACCCTACCCGCGGGGTCGTGCAGCGAAACAAAGAGCCCGGTGGGGGTGGCGTAACTTTCCACCTGCACAAACCCGGCTGCGCTGCCCATACGTTCAATTGTTTCTTCCACCCGAGACATTTCGGCGCCGCAGGTTAACAGCAGTTCACCGGCGGTCAAAATCAGGCCAACAAGCTCTTCCACTGGGATCAGTCCATTCCCTTCAGGTGATGGCAGGAAATACTAGTACCGTGTTGAACAACCAGATCCAGAAGGAGGTCGATGAAATGGAAATAAACAAACAGCGTTTGTTGAATGAATTCCTAGAACTGGTGCAAATCGACAGCGCCTCCAAGGACGAACGGCTTATGGCCGATGCCCTCAAGCCTAGGCTTGAAGCCCTGGGCTTTACCGTTACCGAAGACGATGCCGGAGAGAAAATCGGGGGGACAGCCGGCAATCTCATCGCCGTCCTGGAAGGTCAGAAAGATGCCCCAGCCTTGCTCTTCTGCGCGCACATGGATCGGGTTGAGCCCGGCCGGGGGATCAAGCCTGTGGTGGAAGACGGAGTAGTCAAAAGCGACGGAACCACCATTTTGGCCGCAGATGATGTGGCTGGAATTGCCGCGGTCTTGGAGGCGGTCCGCACTGTCCAGGAGCAACAGATTCCCCACGGACGCCTGGAAATCCTCTTTACGGTGGCAGAAGAAGGCGGTCTGTTTGGGGCTAAGTCCCTGGACGCCAGCGCGCTCCAGGCCAAAGCCGGCTTTTTCCTAGATACTGGCGGCCCGGTGGGCACCATCGTGGTGCAAGCCCCGGCCCAGAAAAACATCTCCGCCACGGTCCACGGCAGGGCAGCCCACGCCGGAGTAGCGCCTGAAAAAGGCATCAGCGCCATTTTGGTGGCGGCCGAAGCCCTGACCAAGATGAAACTGGGGCGCATCGACGAGGAGACCACAGCCAACATCGGCCTGATCCAGGGAGGCGTGGCCACCAACATCATTCCCGACCGCGTAGAGCTGAAAGGCGAAGCCCGTTCTTTGGATCAAGAAAAGCTGAACCGTCAAGCGGAACACATGGCAGAAGTGATTCAGAGTACCTGTGCTGCCCACGGCGTAGAAGCTGAGGTCTCCATCAGCGACAGCTACAACTCCTTCCGCCTCACCGAAGCCGATTACGTGGTGCAGCTGGCTGTTAAGGCAGCGAAAGCCATGGGATTGGAACCGCAAATCGAAAGCACGGGTGGAGGAAGCGACGCCAACATCATCAACGGCTACGGCATTNCCTCCGTGATTCTGGGTATGGGCTACACCAACGTGCACACCACCGACGAAGCCATCCCCATAGACCAGCTGGAAGCCGCCGCCCAGTACGTGCTCCAGCTCATCAAAGAAAGCTGAAACAGGGAGCTGATGCCCGTCCAGCCTAGCAGGCGGACGGGCATTTCCTTACCTTATAGTATATTTTCCTTGAGGATTTCGGTCAACTCTTCCACCGATGGGGTGCCCCGGGAGTAAGACACATTCTTGGTCTGGGCNGCNTTTTCAGCGTAAGCCCGGATCCGCTCCTCGGGTACGTGCAGCTTGCCCACGTAGTCGGCGAACAGCTCGTTCATGAGCTCCCGGAAAGCATTCAGCGAGGGAAGGTCCAAAAGCTCCAGCACCATCTCCACCCGCTCTGGGGCATGGGCGTGGGTGAACTCCAGATACGACGCCATAAAGATGCCGTTAGCCCGCCCGTGGGGATAGTCATGGAAATAGGTGAGGGGATAACCCAGGGCATGGACGAAAGTGGTTCCTGTTTGGGCAATGGTGATCCCGCCCAGCATGGAGGCGAGGAGCAGATCCTCCCTGACCTGCAGGGAGATATCACCACTGCGCAGAGCTGGGATCACCCCTCCCCACACAGCAATACCCTGCAGAGCCGCGAGATCGCTTGCGGAAGAGGCCCTGTTGGAAAGGTAACCTTCCACCAGATGGGAAAGGGCATCCACAGCGGTATCGATGGTCACCTGCAGCGGCAGGGACGCCGTGTATCTTGGATCCAGATAGGCTACCGCCGGAAACAGGTCTGGGCCTCCCAAACCCTTCTTGGTCTCTTCCTCATGGATGGTCAAAACCGCGTAGGGAGTAACCTCGCTCCCCGTTCCCGCGGTGGTGGGAATGGCCACAATGGGGAGGGGTTTTTTCTCCCAGCCTTGAGCATAGAGCTCCAAGGGGCTCTTCTCATTCACAGCCAACACGGCCATCACTTTGGCCGCATCCAGGGGCGAGCCTCCCCCAATGGCGATGATGTAATCGCAGTTTTCCCTCCGGGCTAGCTCGGCACCTTCCTGGCAGTTCTCACCCGTGGGGTTATTCTCCACACGATCGAAGAGGACATACTCGCCAGACAGCGCCTCCAGCACGTCATCCAGGGCACCGCTCAAGCGGGCCGAGGATCTCCCCGTGACGATGAGCGCCTTTTTTCCCAGGGCCAAGCCCGCGCCTGCCTTTTTCACCACGTCCTGCCCAAAGACCAGCTTTGTGGGCATGAAGAAACTGAACTCTCGCATTTCCAAGCTCCTTCCTATACCTTGACGTATTTCCACTCTCCCCTGCTGAAACGCCACTGAATCAAGAAGCTGCGCAGGAAGAGATCCGCAACCATGGCGATCCAAGCTCCNGTCAACCCCAACCCCAGGCGCAGCGCCAAAAGGTACGCTAAGCCCACGCGCACCCCCAAAAAGGAGAGCATGACCATCTTCATGATGGCCCGGGTATCCCCGGCTCCCCTCAGGCCTCCAGCCAGAATCATCCAAGCCGCCAGGGAAGGCTGGGCAATGGCCACTAAGCGCAGACANACCACGGCCAGCGCAATTACCTCCGGATCGCTGGAGAAGATGCGCACGATGGGCCCGGGAATCAGGAAAAAGACCACACCCATCGCGGACATGACCAACATGCCCATGTTGCGAGTAATCCTTCCAGCCCGCTGCGCATCATCGGGCAGGCCCGCTCCCAAGTTCTGCCCCACCAAGGTGGTGGCCGCCACAGCAAAGCCGGCTCCGGGCATGAAGGATAGGGACTCCGCGTTTAGGGCCACCTGGTGGGCAGCATAGCTCACGGTGCCCAGGGAGGAAATGATCATGGTGTAAAACAGCTGGCCCACCCGGAGCATGCCCTGCTCCACGCCTGCCGGAACCCCGATGTTGGCAATCCTGCGTATGATGGTCANATCGGGCTTGAAGGAGTCCCTGAGGCTGATGCGCAGAAGTGGGCTGCTCAAAAGCACTCGCAGAGCCAAAACCCCTCCACAGGCCTGGGCAATGGCTGTGGACAGGGCCGCTCCGGCCACACCCAGCGCTGGAATGGGGCCCAGGCCGTAGATGAAGATGGCGTTTCCGACTATGTTGATCACATTCACCAAGGCGGTAATGCGCATGGGGGTTTTGGTGTCCCCCGCTCCCCTCAGCACCGCGTTAATAACAATGAGGAAGTAGTTCAAAATCATGGCTGAGGCCACAATGCGCACATAGGCTGCGGCAGAATCCAAAACCAACCCTTCAGAGCGCCTAAACAGAAGACCCAACAGGCCCCGCGCCGTGAAAAGAAAGATGAGCATAACGGTGCCGGAGACAAAAAGGCCGAGAACCAATGACTGCCTGGCCACATCGCGAGCCCGCTCAGGCTCCTTGGCACCGATATGCCTAGCCACCAGAGCTGTGCTGCCCGTGGCCAGGGCTGAAAAGATGGTGAGGCCCAAGTGGTTGATTTGGTTGCCCAATCCCACTGCGGCCAAAGCGGCTGCTCCCAAACGCCCCACCATAGCTGTGTCCACAATGCCCACCATGGTATGCAGAAGATTTTCCACGATGGCGGGCCAAGCCAGGCGCAGAACTCTGGAACGAAAATCAGGCTGCTCCAATGCGGTTTCAGTGCCCAAAGCCTTCTCTCCCTTCCTAGGCTGGGAGGATTCGCTCCTTCCCAGGCGAACTGATTTCTATTATACATCTCTGGAGGGATCCCTTGTGCAGCATTCGGTCTACCAGTCCCCGCTGGGGCCCTTTTTCCTCTGGTTCGCCCAGGACCATCTGGTTTACGCCTCCTTCAACCAAGAGGGCGGCGAGAGGTTCACCGCCGTACGCTTTCCAGATGACGACTTCCCGCTAAAGCCTCTGCCCGAAGCCTATGCCCGCGACCTAAACGCCTATTTCCGAGGGGACAGGGTGGAGTTTAACTGGCCCGTACGCCTTCTGGGCACTCCGTTTCAGAAGCAGGTGTGGGAAGAAATCAGCAGGATCCCCCATGGATCCGTGACCACCTACAAAAAGATCGCCCAGAACCTGGGCATCAAGGCTTACCGGGCTGTTGGCCGCGCCGTGGGCTCCAACCCTGCCAGCATTATCGTCCCTTGTCACCGCGTCCTCGGCACCCACAANCTGGGCGGNTACGCCTTCGGGCTCAACGTGAAGCGCTTGCTTTTGGAATTAGAAAATGTTACTCTAGCACCAAACCTGCAGGGCTGAGGGGAGGTGTACCACAATCAAACAGTTCGTTTTCGGTTTTGACATAGATGGAGTGCTCACTAACGACGACGACGGCACCCGCAACNTTTGGCTGGAGGCCGCCAGCGCCTATTTCGGCGAACCCATGATCAAGCGGGCCTATAACGTGGAAGAGGCCTTCAATAAAACCAGAGAACAAGTTATGGAGTTCTTTGATGCCTGCATTGAAACCATCTTCAACACGGTACCCGTGCGGGATCAGGCCGCGCAAACCCTGCGCACCTTAGCTGAGCGGGGCTGTTTAGTCCACTTGATCACCCACCGGGACACGAGGCACCGCCAGATCACGGAAAACTGGCTGCAGCGCCACGGGATTCCCTACCACAGCCTGAGCATGTGCCCAACGGGGTTTGGCTACTCGAAAAGGGACCGCTGCTTGGAGCTGGGCGTCCAGTTCTTTGTCGATGACAAACTGGAGAATGCCGAAGAGGTGGCCAGCAGCGGCATCTACACCCTGCTCTTCCATGCCTCACACAACGCCATGCNCCCCACAAACCTGCCCCTGGTGAAGAACTGGCGGGAAATCGGAGAGCATATTGACCTCTTCTTGGAGCAGAGGCGGCGCCAAGCCCGCTGATCAGGAAACGCTGGCCTCCAGCTCNCCTCGGCACAGCTCGTAGAAATTGCACCAGGGGCACTGCTCCCTCGCCTCCGTAAGCGCGAACTCCTCCTTAGGTCTTGGCACGTTCAGCGCAGGATCACTGAGCAGCCCCTTCATCTCCTCCATACTGGCCAGAGCGTTTTTCTCCACTGCTTGGAGCTCCTCAGGCGTGAACCGCATNTCCATGCTTGATTTGAGATTGAGGTACTCCAGGCGGGCGGTGATTTGCTCGGGTGAAGCACCGTATTTCTCCCGCACAAACAGGACGTAAAGGGCCACCTGATCCCTGTTCTCCTCCGCTTCTTCCCCGGTTTTCCAGTCCACAATCACCCACTGGCCCCCCGCGGTCTTGTAGATCAAGTCGGGCACGGCATACACAGGCGTACCGGCGATCTCCACGGTGTCAAACTGCTCGCAGGCAACCACTTGCGCATCTTTGCGGGACAGCTCCGCCCACACGGGACACTCCGCCAAGGCTTCGGCGGTCTGAACGATGCGCTGGTTAATCCGCTCCACCACATCGTCGCTCACTCCCGTACCATAGTAAAACTCCCGGAGCATGTCCACCCGCCGGGGACGGATCAAAAACTGCTCTCGATTCTCCTGGGAAGACTTCCACACCCTCCGCAGATGCCTGCGGATTTCTTCTTCGATCTCCGCTACGTCGGGCAGCTTCCTGCCCTCCATCACCCTTGCCACCAGGGACTGGGCAGTTTCGTGCACTCCGTTCCCTAAGGCCGTATAGATGTTGCCTAGCTGTTTCAACCGATAGGCTAAGCGTGATTCCTGCGGCGCATCGAACTCCCAGCCGTTATGGGACGCGTAGTAGTTGTAATAATAGCGGCGCCGGCAGCTCTGGAAGATCTGCTGCCGGGAAAAGGACCACGACCACTGGGGGTATTCAGTCCTCACATAAGCCAATTGGTATTCCCCTTTCCTCTAAGGCCCTGGCCAGATCGTGACCGCTGGGGTTCTGGAACACCCGCAGGTCAAACTCTGGGATAATGGCCAGGATATGGTCAAAGATGTCCGCCGCCACACCTTCATGGTTCACCCAGCCCGTATCCTTGGTGAAGGCGTAAATCTCCATGGGCAGGCCGTTGGTGGTGGGCGGCAGCTGGCGCACGATCATGATCAGGTCCTGGTTGATCTGGGGATGGCTCTGCAGGTAAGCCACGAGGTAGGCCCTGAAGGTACCCAGGTTGGTTAAGTGGCGTCCGTTCACCAGGGAGCTCTGATCAATGTTGTGCAGCCGGTTGTACTCCTGAATCTCCACGGTTTTGCGGGCCAGATAGTCCTGGAGCAGCTGGATCTTACTCAGACGATCCAAGAGCTCTTCATCTAAGAAACGGACGCTGGTCTGATCGATGAGGACGGAGCGCTTGATGCGCCGGCCTCCCCCTTCAAACATGCCGCGCCAGTTCACGAAGGAATCTCCGGTGAGCTTATGGGTGGGAACGGTGGTGATGGACCTGTCCCAATTGCGCACCTTCACATAGTGCAGGGCCACCTCCACTACAGTGCCGTCCGCGTTGTACTTGGGCACCTCGATCCAGTCACCCACCCGCACCTGGTCGTTGATGGTGAGCTGCAGGCCTGCAAAGAAGGCCAGGATGGTGTCTTGAAACACCACCAAGAGCACAGCACTCACCGCGCCCAAGCCGCTCAGGAAGATCCAGGGCGACTGCCCCAGAAGCAGGGAAAAGGTGATCGTGCCGGCAAAGGCCCAGAGGGCAATCTGAAGAATCTGCACAAAACCCTTGATGGGCATCCTGGCTGCTATGGGGAAGGTGTTGTAGATGGCCAGCCCGGTGCGGAGCAGGCGGTCTACGGCTACAGCCACAGCCAAGATGACAGCTACCGTGAGCAGCTGGGTTATTCCCTCCTGAGTCACCGTGAGAAAAGGCGCCACCCGAAACATGATCAGGGCAGGGATAATCAACGCCGCGGCGTTAAACACTCCCTGTTCAAAGAGGAACTCGTCCCACTTAGTGGGAGTTTTGCGCAGCAGGCGGTGCAGCCACTTCAGCACGTGGGTGCGGACCAAGTAATAGGCGATGGCACTTAGGCCCAATCCAAAGACGAGCAGCAGCAGATCGCGCACAACTGGATTTTCCAAAAAGAACATTCCGAACCTCTCCTAAATCCTGGTCCAGAGCCTGGGCGCCCAGCGCCGGATCAAGGCCCNNACCAGAAGGCCCAGCACTAGAGCGGCACCTAAGAGCTCTGCGGGGATCAACCACAGGGACTCGCTCCGCACATTGGCATAGATCAGCGCGCCCAGCCCAAAGGCCAGCCCCATACCTATAAACATACCCACCAAAGCATTGAGGTTGGACTTCACGGCCTTGATGGGATTCACCCAATCCAGCATTGGCTTGCGCAGATCAAAGAGCACCAAAAAACCGGCCAGGGCAGTAGCCAAAAGGATGCCCAGCACAGAGCCTAACACCACTTCCCAGACGGCCCAGCCCATGATGAAGGCTATGGGAACCACGCCCAGCAGGCAGCCAATGGTGTTCACAACCTGGGCTCCCAAGACCTTGGCCGCGATGATCTCCTCTATACTCAAGGGCAGGCTGCGGATGATCCATAGGTGCTTACCCTCTCGCGAAAACGTGGTGGCGGGGATCATGGACATGCCGGTCATGAACATGTAATAGAGAGCTATGCCGCCTACAACCACGAAAGAGGGAAGCCGGTCTAGGGCCAGCAGCTCAAAGGGGTTGTTCTGCATACTCTGGCCAAACAAGGGCAAAAGGGCCATGGCGGGCACCAGTACATACCCCACTAAACCATTTAGGGCAAAGCCAGGATGGCGTACAAAGAGTTTCCGCTCCAAGCTGGCCAGGGTAGCAAGGGGTGAGCGGCTGCGCTCATCTAGGCGCACCTGGCGCGCCCGCCCACTGCCCCTGGTCCCTTCCATACCGGCTAGCACACTCTGGAGGAACACCCTCTCCCCCAGCAGGAACAACACGAAGAGAGCCAGGGCACTGGCAGCAGCCAAATAGGCCAAATTGAGCCAGCCCCGCCAGGTGTGGGCGTAGGCCATGGCCTGGGCAGCCCAAACGCTGGGTGGAAAAATGCGGCCCGCGGCCTTGATGATCCCATCAGCCCGGCTCAGGATCTGCTCCATGACCAAGTCTGGATCGCCCGAACCCAAGCTGTTCTGCAGCCAGAACTGAAAACCAACCATGACAACCAGAAGCAACAGGCCCCCCACTAGGGCAAGCTTGTCTTTGTGCCTGCTTACATTGACCACCCGCATGAGCAGCACTGCCAACAAGCTTGCTGCCGCCAAAGGCAGCAGGGGCAGGGCAAAAAAGACCACCACGGCACTGAGTACATACCCCAAACCTACACCAGCCAAAAGCCCGTAGCGCAGCCAGAGGGGCAGTAGGATAAACAGGTTGATGGCATACTGACCGGTGAGCACAACCCCAAACTTGGCCCCAAGAATTTCCCGGGAACGCAGCGGTAGGGGCACTAGAACCGGCAAATCGGTGCTGAAATAGAACGTGGAAAGCACGGAAAAGAAGCCGAAAAAGAGCCCCGCCAGGGCAACCAAGAGCGCACCGTTGAGGAGCGCCAGATGGGGCTGGCCGAAGGCAAGCCCGGCCATGAACAGCTGCTCCGTCATTTTCCAGATAAAGATCACAGCCATGACCACTGCGGGGGTCACGCCAGCGACAATCAGGATAGGCTCCCAGGTGCGCTGTCTCTTCTTGATGTAATAGAACTTGGCCGCGGAGAAGCCATAATGGTCATTGAGCAGTGTGCGGTACAGGGTCCAAAACCTACTCCTCATAAGCGTCACCTGCATCGGTAAGCTCTAAGAACAGTTTCTCCAGGTTGGAACCCACCTGACCAGAGGTCTGGCGCAGCTCATCCATGGTGCCACAGGCGATGAGCTGCCCTTATTGATGATCCCCACACGGTCGCAGAGCTGCTCCGCCACTTCCAGGACGTGCGTAGAGAAAAACACAGTATTGCCCTGGTTTACATGGTCGCGCATTATGTTCTTAAACAGGTGAGCAGATCGGGGATCCAATCCTACCATGGGTTCATCCAGGATAAACAAGGGCGGCTGNTGCAGGAGCGCACCTGTTAAGGCCAGCTTCTGCTGCATGCCCCGGGAGTAACTCTGGATGAGATCACCTAAGGCCCCAGTAAGTTCAAACATCCCTAAATAGTGGTCCAGACGCCGTTTGCGCGTAGCCCCGTCCACACCGTACACATCGCCGATGAGGTTGAGGTACTCCAGCCCCGTAAGCCTCGGATAGAGATTGGGATTATCGGGCACAAAACCGATGGAACGCTTCGCTCCCAAGGGATCGGCCGCCAAATCCTGGCCATTGACCACGATCTTCCCCCGATCCGCCGTGAGGAGACCCACCACCATCTTGATGGTAGTGGTCTTCCCGGCGCCATTAGGGCCAAGGAAGCCGAAGATTTCACCCGGGCGAACCTCCAGATTCAGGTTATCCACCGCATTGACGTCTGCTCCTTTGTAGCGTTTGGAAACGCCCTCAAGCTTAAGCATTGATCCACCCCTTCTGCCAACGTATCTTGCCTTGATTATTCTCCTTCGTAAAGCCGTTCCCTGCCGTAAATCCAGTTATCGCCCAAGAGATTGAAACCCACAACGGCCAAGGCGATAAACAGCCCGGGAACCACAACCAGCCACGGGGCCAGAGAGCCATAGGACTGCGCCTCCCGGAGCATGCGGCCCCAGGAAGGGTCAGGAGGCTGAATGCCCACGCCCAAATAGCTTAACGATGCTTCCGCCAAAATGGCCCCTGCCAGGCTCACGGAAAACTGAACTAAGAGGGCAGCCCGGAGATTAGGCAGAATGTGGCGAACGATGATGCGCAGATCGCCTGCCCCCAGGGCCCGGGCCGCTTCCACATACGGCCGCCGCTTGATGCTGAGCACCTGGTTTCTGGTAACCCTAAGGAAGATGGGGATGTTCCCCAAGGCGATACCCCACAGCACCACCGGAACGCCGGGCGACCAGATGGCGGCAAAGAGCAAAGCCAGCAGGATGCTGGGCAGAGCCTGCAGGGAAGTGCTGATGCGCATGAGCAGCTCATCCCACCAGCCTCCGAAAAAGCCCGCGGCCAGGCCCAGGCAGATCCCCATGGCGGCTCCTAGACACACCGCAGCCGCACCGACGGCCAGGGAGATCCTGGCGCCCCAGAGTATGCGGCTGAATACATCCCGTCCAAAGTGATCAGTGCCAAAAGGGTGCTGCCGGCCAGGCGGTTGGAAGCGCTCGGCTATGTTGACTTCATTGGGGTCGTAGGGCGTGTAAAACCAGCCCAGGACCGTGAGGGCTAAAAGCACGCCTATCAGCAATATACCCCATTTGCGGCTGTCCATGGCTCATATCACCTTCACTCATAACGAATCCTGGGATCCAAGAGGCCCAGGCAGAGATCGAAAGCCAAGTCAAAAAGGAGGATGACCAGCACCACCAGCATGACCACACTCTGGACCAGGGGCAGATCCCTCTGGAAGACTCCGTTCAGCAAGAGCTGACCGATCCCAGGCAGCCCAAAAACCTGCTCCACGACGATGGTGCCCGCCAAGAGCTGGGCAAACTGAACTCCCGCTGCGGTGAGCGGCCCCACAGCCGCATTGCGCAGCGCATGTTTGTACAGTACGNTCCTGCCGGGCACCCCCTTGGCTCGGGCCGTGCGCACGTAATCCTCTGCTAAGGCCTCGATCACTCCTGCCCGCAGGAAGCGGCTCAAGACCGCAGTCCTAGGCAAGGCTAAGGTCACTGTGGGCAGAATCAGGCTGGTCCACCCCTCACGCCCCCCGGCTGGCAAGAGCTGCAGCTGCGCGGCAAAAAACTGGATGAGCAGAATGCCCACCCAGAACTGGGGCAGGCCCAGACCCAGCTGGGTTGCTAACGAAAGCAGGCGGCTGCTCAGCCGGCGGGGCTGCACTGCCATGTACATACCGGCAGGCAGGGCCGCCAGCGCGGCCATCCCCACGGCCAGCATGGCCAGGGCAAAGGAGAGGGGAAACGCCTGCCCCACCAGCTCCCGCACGGGAAGCGAGTAACGCCAGGAATTCCCCCACTGACCGCCCATGAAATTGATGATCCACTGCACGTACCGCTGCAGCAAAGGCTGGTGCAAACCGAGCTCCTGGCGCAGTCGGACATAGGCTTCTGGGCTGCCTTCTGTTCCCAGCATGAGCAGTGCAGGATCGCCAGGCAGCACCTGGATGATGAAGAAGGTGGCGAAGCTCACTAGGAGGGCAGTCAAGAGAAAGCCCCCTGCCCTGCGCCACAGATAACGCTTCACGATGCGCTCTCCCCTCTTACTGATACAGACTGGCCAGATCCACCACGTAAATGGGATAGCTCCTCCAGCCCTNAATCTCTGCGCTCATCACCGCTAGCTGCGGCGGATCCATGATGAAAATTCCGGGCAACTCCCGCGCCAGGATCTCCTGGGCCTCCAAGTAGATGGCCCGGCGCTCCTCGCCATCCGCCCTCAAACCCAGCTCAATGAGCTCATCGTAACGGCTGTTGGAGAAGTTAAAAAAGTTGCGGCTGCTGTCTGTGGTGTAGCGCACCAATATGGCATGGGGATCCAAGCGTCCCGCTAAACCGATGATGGACACATCATAGTCGCGCTGGCTGTATACCCGCTCCAGCCAGGTTCCCCACTCCACGATCTGCAGGTCCACTTCTAGACCCAGCTGCTCCCACTGCTGCGCGGCCAGCTCCCCGGCCTGCACGTGCAGGGGGTAATTGGCGGGCAGGGTCAGGGTGAAACGCAGGTTCTCCTGGCCAGCTTCCCTCAGCAGCTCCTTGGCCCGCTGGGGATCGTAAGGGTTGATCTCGCTGAGCTGGTCATGGTAAAACCCTCCCATGGCCGGGCTCAGGGCGCTGTCCAGCAGCACCCCCTCGCCCCAGGCTGCGCCCAGCAGGATCTCTTCTCGATTGAGTCCCAGGGCCAAAGCTCTGCGCACCCGCAGGTCATTGAAGGGAGGCCGTGCGTTGTTGATGGCAAAGAGCTGGACCAGGTTCATGGGGGAAGCCTGAACCTTGATCCCCGGGCTGTTCTGCACTTGGTGCAGTACGGACACCTCCAGGCGGGGAATGAGCTGGACTCGCCCAGCCTTCAGGTTAAGCACCATACTGTTTTCATCGGGGATGATCAAAAAGTTGACCTGGGCAAAGAACGGCTGCTGCCCAGACCAATGCTGGTCGAAACGGCGCAGTGTCAGCTGCTGATTGGGGCGCCAGTCCGCGAGGTAATAGGGCCCCGTGCCCACGGGGTGACGACTGAGATCCTCCGCCCCCGCAGGATAAATCGACGCATAGACCTCGGTAAGCAGGTAGATAAAAGCGCCGTTGGGCTCGTGAAGATCAATCTGCACGGCACCCTCCAAGCCCGTTACCGCTCTAATCATGCTCAGCTCTCCCGCCCGTGCGGCCAGCTCAGGATCGCGGGCGCGGTTGAGACTGTTTACCACATCGTGCACGGTGACGGGACTGCCGTCGTGAAAGACGGCCTCTCTTAAGTAAAAGGTGTATCTGGTGCCGCCCTCGTCCACTGTCCAGCGGCTGGCTAGTGCAGGCTCCACCTCCCCATGGGGAGTGGCTTTCACCAAACCTTCGTAAATGTTGAAGGCTACCTCACTAGTGGCCGCGGCCACGGTGCGGGTGGGGTCAAAACTGTCCGGATCCTGGGGAATGGCCACGCTTAGAACCTGGGCAGTTACGGTACCGCCCAGAGCAAAAAGGATCACAAGAAAAACGGCCGGTAAGCTCATTCGCTTCCACATCTTATTCCGCCCCCTGACTTCAATTTCGTGCAGCCAACCCATACTTCAAAACGTCCAAAATCTGCTGCAACAGCCGGTCATCACATCCCTGGTGAAAGTGATCGATCAATTCCTTACCCACCGCATGGTAGACAAAAAACACCGCCTCAGGGTCCAGATCACTGTTGACTATGCCCTCTTCCATGGCTTCGTGGAGCACCTGGGCAAAATCCCTAGCCCGGCTGAGCCGGCCCTTTTCCAGTTCGGCCGAGAGTGCCGCGGAACGACTGTCCCAAAACTTGTTGGCCACCTGATGCAGCAATGGGTGATCCAGAGCGAACTCATAGGACAAGCGGTAGTATTCATTCAAGATCTGGAAAATGTCCCCCTCCAGGCTGAAAGCCCTGCTCACATAGGCCTTCTTCTGTTCATAGGCCAGGTCAACGATGTACATGTACAAGTCCAACTTATCGTCGAAGTACTGATACATGCTGCCTTTGGCGATGCCGCAGTTTTCCACGATCTTGGTTAAGGAGGCCTGCTCAAAGGGATGCTCTGCAAACTCACGCACCGCGGCATCGATGATGGCCTGCCGCTTTTCTGCTTCTAAGTTGAAAAAGGTCTGCTTGGGCACTGTCCTCCCCCCTCATATGACCACCCGGTCATACCTACGTAAAAAGTATACCACGGCGGCTAGCACTTGGCTAGACCCCCGCGGCGTTTTTTCTCCGCTATTTGCTCAACGGAAGATGATCAGGCCCAAAAGGGCAGCTCCAACCAGCACCTTAATGGGATCCCACTTCTTCAGCGCCACGGCGTAAAAGGATCCCGCGGTTATGAGGACAGTCCAGATCTGCGCCGGGATTCCCTCCACATACTTGAACGTGGACACGGCAATGAGCACCGCCGCCGCGGCCACCAAACCAGCGACCACCGGCCGGATACCCGCAAACATAAACTGCACCGGACGCGCCGCCTTGTACTTTTCCCACATGCGGCTCACCACACTCACGCAGAGCAGCGACGGGAGCACCACTGCCAAGGAAGCCGCCAGGGCGCCTGGAATACCCGCCGTGCGAAAACCCACAAAGGTCGCGGAGTTGATGGCGATGGGCCCGGGCGTAACCTCCGCGATCCCCACCACATCTACGAATTCTTGGGCCGTCATCCAGCCCCGAAGGAGGATCTCCTGCCGGATCAGGGCCAGCATGGCATAGCCGCCACCTATAGTGAACAGACCGATCTTAAAGAAGGAGTAGAACAGCTGCCAAAAGATCACTGCGCCTCTCCCCCTTTCTGTCCGCTGAAATAGAGGATACCGCTAAGTCCCCCAAGAATGATAATCCAGACGATGGGCAGCAGGCCAGAGACACTCAAGACGAAAGCGCAGATCGCCACAACCACCCCGTAGCGGTTGACCACGGCATTCCTGGCCGACCGATAGGCTGCCGCGGCCAGCAAGCCGATTACGGCCGCCTTCACACCAGAAAAAGCACGCAGCAGAATGGGACTAGATTGAAACTGTGTAAAAAAATGTGCTATGATCAAGATGATTCCAATGGAAGGGGTTATGGTTCCCAAGAGCGCCGCAATGGCCCCGATCAGCCCCCGCAGGCGTAGGCCGATGAAGATAGCGCTGTTCACGGCAATAGCTCCGGGGACAGACTGGGACAGGGCCACGATATCTAGGATCTCATCTCTATGCACCCACCCCTGAACCTCCACCACTTCCCTTTCGATCAGCGGAAGCATGGCTAAACCGCCTCCAAAGGTGAAGGCACCGATGCGGAAAAAGACGCTGAACAACTTCCAAAGACTCGCCGGTTTTTGCTGCACGTAAGCCACTCCTTTTAGTACATACCAGGAACCCTTATTCCCCTTAGGGCCTCGATGTCCTTGTTAAACTTATGTAACTCTTTATCAGAGGTGAATCCCATGCAGGTTTTTGAAGCAGATTTGATTTCCACCATCAGAAGTTTTACCCGCGCGGGAGATATCAGCGAAGAATCCTTTTTGGATCATGCCGAACGCGTTGCCCATATCGCCTACCATTTAGGAAAGAAGCTGGCCTTGGAGGAAGCAGAACTCGCAGAGCTTGTGCTCAGTGCCCTTCTCCATGACGTGGGCATCCTCACCACTGAGGAAAAGCTGGTCCTGGCGGATCGGGAGCCTGTGCGGGATCGCGTTTCCCCCCACTGCCGCAGGGGATGGCAGCTCCTTAGGCCCATCAGCCTGTTTAGGCCCCTGGCAGAAAACGTACTGGAACACCATGATTACTTTTCCCCAGGGCTGCGCCTCATTCCCGCCATCATCCATGTGGCGGACCGGGTGGACATCTTCCTAGACAAGGGTGTTTACTACCTTTGGCAGGTAGATGATATCCTGGAATACTTCGGCAAAAAGAAGGGGGACATCTTCAGCCCCGATGTGGTGGAAGCCCTGGAGCACATAGCGCGGGCCCCCAGCTTCTGGCTTGATCTGCGGTACGGCAACTATCAATACGCCAACGGACGGGCCTCATTCCGCCGCACCCTCACAATCGCTGAACTTGAGGAGATTGCCCACCTCATGGCCAGGATTGTGGACGCCAAATCGCCCTGGACCGGCGACCATTCGGAGGGCGTCGCCGCCGTGGCGGAGTTCTTAGCCCACAAGCTGGGCATGTCCCCAGAGAAGGCGAGGGTGATCAAGGTGGCGGGACTGCTCCATGACATCGGGAAACTTGCTGTTCCCGATGAAGTGCTCATGCATCCCGGCGGCCTCAACCGCAGTCAACGGGCCCTAATGCAGCAGCATACCTATCACACCTACCACTTAATCAGGGCAATCGGTCCCGGAGCAGAGCAGCTGGCGGGTTGGGCCGCCTTCCACCACGAACGGCTCAACGGGACAGGCTATCCCTTCGGCCTCACCGGTGCGCAGCTGGATCTGGAGGCGCGCCTCATGGCCGTGGTAGATATCGCCCAGTCCCTCCTGGAGGACCGCCCCTACCGCCCGGCCATGTCCAGGGAAAAGGTCATCTCCATCCTGCGCAACAATGTCGATGCCGGGCATATCGATCCCGACTTGACTGAACTGGCCATAACGTACATAGATGAACTGAGAGATATAGTGGACAAGCACCGCTGAAAAACACCACACCGAGGCGCCTCGGTGTGGTGTTCAGCTTTTTCAGTTCTCCCCTAAACCCCTCACAATCAGCTCATGGCAGGCTTCCTTCAACTCCTGCAGCCTGATCTCCGCGTCCTGGCGGGTGGGCCCCCGCACCTCCAAATACAGTTTCATCTTCGGTTCTGTACCTGAAGGGCGCAGCGATACTTTGCTGCCCTGTTCAGTGATCCACTGCAGAACATCTTCCCGCGGCAGCTCAATGGGCGACGTTTGCCCCGTGGTCAAATCCACGGCTACGCCGCGTCCGAAGTCTTTTACCTCCCTCACCCGCTCCTTACCGATGGACGTCAGGGATTCCTGGCGCAGGCGTTCCACCAGGGCCCTGGCCCGTTCCGCCTCTAGGCTGGTGGCAAAGGAGTAGGAGGCTAGATCCTGCAGGTAATAGCCGTACTCGGTAAAAAGCTGCTCCAAACGGTGCACCAGAGTCAGGCCCCGTTCCCCATACCACGCTGCCGCTTGGGCCGCGAGCAGGCTGGCCTCCACCGCATCCTTATCGCGGGCATGAGTTCCCGCCAAATACCCATAGCTTTCTTCGAAGCTGAAAACAAATCGCTTGCCTTCCAGGGGCAGTTCATCCATGAGGGCACCAATGTACTTGAACCCGGTGAGTGTGTTTCGCACCTCTACCCCGGCTTTACCGGCCAGGGACTCGATCATCTCCGTGGTGACAATGGTCTTGACGATCACACCGCCCTCCAGCTCCTCCTTTTGACGCCGGGCGAGGAGATAGTCCGCCAGCAGTACACCCATCTGGTTGCCGTTGAGCAGCACCCACTTGCCGCCATGGCGCACCGCCACCCCCATGCGGTCTGCATCCGGATCCGTGGCAATNATCAGCTGACAGCCAACCCGTTCTGCCGCGGCAAAGGCGAGTTCGAAGGCTGCCGAATCCTCGGGGTTTGGAGAGCTCACAGTGGGGAACTCCCCATCTGGCTCGAGCTGCTCCTTAACGGTGTGAATGCGGGTAAAGCCCGCCCGCCGCAGGATTTCTGGTACATAGCGCCCACCAGTACCGTGGAGGGGAGTGTACAAAACGCTCAGCTCACCGCTGTGCTCCAAGACCGGGAGGGCTTCCAAGATTTGCTCGTAGTACCCTTCCACCACCACGGCATCCACCCAGCTCAAAAGCGGGTTTTCCAATGGCTGGGGATCGAACTCCACCTGCTCCAGACCCAGGCGCGCCATGCAGGAGGCGATTTTGCTCGCCTCTTCGCTCAGGATCTGCCCCCCCTGCCCGTTATACACTTTGTACCCGTTGTACTGGGGAGGATTGTGGCTGGCGGTGATCACAATTCCCGCCGCGGCCCTTAGGCGGCGCACCGCGTAGGACTGGAGGGGAGAAGGGGCCACCTCAGGGAAAAGGAAGACGGGGATGCCATTGCCCACTAGCACTCCAGCCGCGGCTTGGGCAAACTCCCGGGACATGCGGCGGGAGTCGTAGGCGATGACTACACCCCGCTGCTCGTCGCCCCCTTCCTTGAGTGTCTGGGCTAAGGCTTGGGTTGCCAGGCGGATGGTGTAGATGTTGATCCTGTTGGTCCCGGCGCCAATAGTGCCCCTGAGACCCCCGGTTCCGAACTCCAGCCACCTATAGAACCGATCCTCAATCTCTCCAGGATCATCCTTCAATGCGCGCAGTTCTGCTTTCGTTTGGTCATCAATGAGCGGATTGCACAGCCAGGCGTTGTAGCGTGCCCTCGCATCCATGCGCAGCGCCTCCTCAGCAAATCATTAGCTAATACAAGCATTAATTCTCGAGTTTTCCTCCGCTTCCTGCCTGCGGTTACCCCTCAGCCACCCTTGCCCTGATGGCGCGCTTTTGCCACCCTGATCTCAGCCACGACCCAGAACACCACGGGCAGGACCACCTGGTAAATGGTGGCGCTTGTGGGGTAGGTCTTGATGGCTGACTTCTCCACCTCCATGAGGGTGGTGATCAACCACTGGGAACCCGGGATCACGGCCAGGGCTAGCGGGGTAACCACAAAGCGGTAGTCACTGAATCCGAAAGCGTAGGTCACGCACCGGCTGGCCGCCAACAAGCAGACGGCCATCTTTAGAAAACTGCCAATGGCAAAAGTCACGCCGACGATGGCTTCTAAACGCATCGTTNAAACGTTGATGCGNNTCACAGCGGTCCAGATTGGGAAATAAAAGACACTGTACCNATCTGCGCCGACCACGGCCAGACTAGTGCTGGTCATAACTAGAAGGATCAGGGCAGCCGAGAGAAATCCGGGTACAAACACCTTGAAGGGAGATCTTTTACTGCTAAAGCAGTCGAACACCCAGAAGAGCACTACTACCTCCAGGAAAGGAANATCCAGTAGCTGGAAAGCTCCGAGAAACACAGGCTTTGCTCCGTCGTACATTACAGGCAGAAACTCCGCAGGATTTGCCACACTTAGGAGCAGAATGAAAGTGACAAGGAGCACAGCGAAAACCACCTTGCTCATCACCACGGCAAAGCGGGCCAGAACCTCCACGCCCTCCTTGGCGGCCCAGAGCATGAGCAGAGCCAAGATGGAGGCCACTACCACCTTGGGGGTGTTGGGCAGGGCAATGGCCTGTACGAAGTTGCTCACGTCACTCACCACANAGCAGCTCAACCTCCAAGCATACAGCGCATAGACCAAGGCCAAACCCCGGGAAGGCCATTTTCCGAAAACCTGTTCCAGCCCGGAGTAAAGAGCTGCGCCCTGCATCAGGCTCCGCACACGAGCCATGAGGAGAATCATGGGCAGGGCCATAACGGTGGCAGTCAAGAAGGCCAGCCAAATGTCGGGACCGGCCACCCCTCCCAAGCCAAACACCAGCGCGTTTCCCACCACAAAGAGCAGCACGAGGATCATACCCTGATCGTCAGGCACGTGCTCCCTCATACACTCCCCCCTTTCTGCCACAACCGCTTAAGCAGCTTCTCCAAGAACCCTAGGGGCTCGGGCACCTTCAAATCGGGGTTTAGTACCNGCAAAACGGCCAGGGTAGTGGCTCCTGCAAAAAGGACGAGGTAGAGTAGAACCTTCTGCCAGGGGCGTTCAGCCCACAGCCACAGCTCAAAGGCGGCCACCGCGGCGTAGACTAGGATCACCAAACCCACCATACCTATTCCCTCACCCGCAAGGGCTCAGAGGACAGCCCAGCCATAGTCACTTTGCACTTGACCTCCAAGTCGACCGGGAGGTCCCTAAAGTGCACATCCCAGTTCTCGCCCAAGCGCCGCCACACCTGGGGCTCTTTTCTGCGAACGAGCTGTCCGAAACCGAGGATATCCGCATTGTACTCCTGCTGGGTTTTTGAGAGAAACTCCCGGATCCAATGGGTAAAGGCCGTGGCCAGCTGCGCTTGCACGCTCCTGGCAAACGCTTCATCACNAAAGCTGTAGGGTGCTCTGCCCATCTCCTCCACACTAAAATGCAGATCCAAGGCAATGGATACCGAAAGCTTGCCGTCTTTGTCCTGGGGCTTGATCTCCACCCGATTGCCGACCAACTCATAAGTGATGGGAAAGAACTCGTTCTCCCCCACTTTGGTGTCGATGACGAAATAGCAGCGCTGAATGATTCCCTTGAGCAGGCAGAGAATGTCGCTCTCATGGCCGTCCAGCCAGCCCACCATGCGATCGCCCTTAAACACCGCGGTTCCTTCCACGATGGGCACCAGATCGCCCTGTTCATGCACCAATTTCACTGTGGGCAGGATGGCGGCAATCCCTTCTGCCGCGAAGGCTTGACTAAGCTGCCACACCTGCAGGGGGATAAATCCCGAGATGGTCTCCTGCATAAGCGCGATGGCATTGAGGTGCTCGCTCACTGAATTGGCCGCCGGCGGCTTGCTCTTAAACACTTCTTCCGCCGTGCAGTCTTTGGTGATGAACACCCAGACGGTACTGCGGATGTACCGGCTGCGGACGATGTTTTCCACGGCTGGCACTATGCCCTCCCGGGCTACCTGTTCGGACATGAGAAAGACGTAGGCATGGGGCCAAAAGGCCCTAAGTCCAGCTGGGTTAGAGAGGGATCGCCCTGCAGCGGACACGCTTTTTCCCTTGGTAGCCAACACCAGGGGTTCCACCTCGACTTGCTGTCCCCCGCCGCTAGTCTTGACCATTTCCACCACCACCACATAGTCCGGTTCCACCTGATCGACTCCCAGCCCAAACACGAACTCCAGGGCCTCGATTTCAATGTAGTCCCAACAGCCCGTGAGCAAGGCTGTCACCAGGAGCAAGCTGATAAGGCGCGGGAAACCTCGCCTCATGGACCCTTACTCCCCGTCCTGCGCTGCAGCCGCTGCCGGTCTTTGGTCGCCAGATACCTGGGGCGCAGCCTCATTTGCCACCAGGGCACCCGCACGACTGTGTCCTTGATGTCTTGAGGCCTAATCGTGGTCATGGTGGAAAGGTAGGGCACGCCGAAGGATTCCATGGAGGACAGAAGCAGCACAATCGCGATGGTTCCAAACACATACCCATACAGTCCTAGGCCCGCTGCCAGAAACACGAACAAGAGGCGGATGAGCACTGCAATGTCGTTGAGGGCGGGATTAACAAAACCGGCCACTCCTGTAACGCCTACCACGATGATCATGGGCGCGCTCACCAAACTAGCGCTGACGGCAGCTTCTCCCAAGACGATCGCCCCCACGATGCTGATGGCCTGCCCGATGGGGCGGGGCAAGCGCACTCCCCCTTCCCTGAGGATCTCGAAGACCAGGCCCATGAGGATCACTTCCACGATGCCAGGGAAGGGTACGTTCTTGCGGGACGCGGAGATACTTACCACCAAATTGGTGGGGATCAGCTGCGGATGATAACTAATCAGGGCAATGTAAATTGCAGGGGTGCTGGTGGTGATAAAANAGCTGATGTAGCGGATCAGACGGTGAAAGCTGCCCACCATCCACTGGTTGTAGTAGTCTTCATTGNCTTGAAAGGCCTCCACTAGCAGATAGGGTACTGTAAGGGCAAAGGGGGAACCGTCCACCAACACGGCCACCCGTCCCTCTAAGATCTTGGCCGCGGCCACATCGGGACGCTCTGTGTGGCCTATGGTGGGAAAAGGGGAATAGGGAGCATCGCGGATCATCTCCTGGATGTANCCCGAATCAAGCACAGCGTCGATCTCAATGGCGTCAATGCGTCGCGCTACTTCCTCCACCAGATCCAGGGATGTGACGTTATCCAGGTACAAAATGGCCACCTTNGTCTTGGTCTGGGTACCCACGTAGAGGAATCTGGTCTTGAAATTAGGGCTGGACAGCTTCAGGCGCACAAGGCTGATATTCACGCCCAAATCTTCACTAAACCCCGTGCGGGGGCCGCGCACAACGCTTTCCGACGGCGGTTCAGTAACTGCCCGCTTGGGCCACCCCTTGGCATCCACGGCAATACCCAGGGGGCAGCCGTCCACCAGGAGCACGGCCACACCATTCATGATCTTGTCCCCGATTTCGCCATAACGNGCCACGAGTTCCGAACCATCTGACTCGATCACATTTGCCGAGAGGTAGCGGATCAGCTCTTCGCCTCGCAGGTGCTTAGGCGGCGATGATTGCATCATGGGCCTGAGCACAAACTGGCTTAAGAACTCGTGCTTAACCATGTTATCCGCGTAGACCAAAACGCAATCGCGGGCCTTGGCGCCGCTGGTTTTGAAACGCCGGTAAACTATGGTTTCGTCGCTGGCCAAAATGTCCGCNTTGAGCCAGTGCAAGTTGATTTCCAGTGAAGGGTTGAGATCGTCNAATCCCCGGGGTTGAGGTGCGTTTTTCTTGGTCTTTTGCCAAAAGAACATCCTGGTCCCTCCCGCTCCGCCTAGTATATCCAGCGCCGATTGCTTTCAGTCCNGAACCACCATTTTCCCGGTACGGAGGCGCAGGATTTCCCAGCGGAATGCGGAACATAACTAAAAAGCAGAAGGGGGATTGCTCATGAACACCATGTTCGAAAGCGGCCAGTTCTTCGTCAGGATCCAGAACAAAAGCGGNCGGCTGAAGATCACCATTTGGAACAACAGGGGCGACAAAATCTTCAGCGATATCCTGGGGCCCGACCCGGCAGTGCAGTTCTGGAATGCAGTGGAAAATCTAACCGACAGTGCCGTTGCGGCAGAGATCAGAGCAAAGGCCAATGCTGCCCGCACATAAGCACACAAAAAAGGCGTCCGCTTCTCCAAGCTTCGGACGCCTTTTAGTTTGATGAACTCAGTGGTGATCAGGTATCATCTGCAGCCGTTTGAGGGCACCGTAAATGGCGCTGTAAATCTTGGCCAGCGAACCAGAGTCCAGCTCCGCGGCGCGGGCGTAGGCATCACCTTTGTTCGACGTGGTGTAGCAGGGTGGAAGCTCGTTGAGGGTCTCCGCCATCAAGCGACTGAGCGCCTCCCTACCCAGCTCCAGCCCTTCCCGGGTCAGGACTTCGCCCACAGCGCCCAGCACCATTTTCACCGTGCAGTTCCCCATGGGTGCCCGTTCGTGTTCATGGCGCGGATTGGCCCGCACCAGGTCCACGGCGCGGTGTGACTCCACCACCACCTTACTGACCGTTGCCGGGTCTAAGTCGTCCACCACGAGAGGCTGACGGACTTCACCTGGCAGTATGGGAACGTACATGGGCGGCAACTGATTAAGTAAGAAAGAACGCATATCCTCCCGGCACATGCTGCAGCGGCAGCCGGAGTTATCCTCCTCCAGGATTTCCGCCACGGCATGTTGGGCCACGTCCTCCATGCGATTGTAGATGGAATAATCGCGCGGACTTATCTTCACGGGTATCCCCTCCTAACCCCGGCGCTTACGGGCCATGATCAGGCATTCCTCCCTGCCATCATAGGCCTCTAGCGCAGAACTGCTGTAAACACCCTCCACAGCAAAACCCGCCTGGGCAAGCAGGCTGGCCATATGCTCTGGATCGATCACCGCTTCCTTACTGGCATAGACGGTCACTCGGGCCTGGCCCGGGCTTTCTGGCAGCACATAGTTGATTTGGTTGAGCAGCCGCAGATCCTGGGACAAGCCCTTGATCTGGACCACACTAACCAGAAGTTCCCCGGTGAAAGGATGGATGCCCTGTAAAGCCAGGGTGGGCAAGCCTTCTCCCCGTTTCACTTGGCCCGCCAGGAAATCAAAGGCCAGCCAGCCATCTTCCTCCAGGTNCTGGTAGCACCTGCGCAGCACCGCCAAACGATCTGCATCCGTGTGCATGTAGATCATGGAACAATAAGGGATGATAATGGTCCTAAAAGGCCGATCAAAGGTGAAGCTACGCATATCCCCCAATACCAGTTCAACTTGGCCCGCCCTCTCCCCCAGCCTGCTTCGGGCGCGCTCCAACATGGCTGGAGAGAGATCCAGACCGGCAACATCCAGGCCCGCATCGAGCAGCAGCGGAAGCAGCCGCCCTGAACCGNAGGCCAGATCCAGCACCCTACCACCGCGCTCCTGGGCAAACTGCACATAAAACTGATCATCGCGCAGCTTAGGGTTCAATAGGTCATAAAGCTCCACATGGGCGTAGGGGTCAGCCAACTGCGCCCTCTTCTTTTCCAAAAGCTCCTGTGCAAACCCGAAAAACTGGTCCATGATCCCTCCAAAAAAAGGCCGAAAGGGCTCCGGCCTAACGTTTCGTGTCAATGAATGCTCCCTCAGCGCTGGACCCTCCGAAATAGGCGCGCTGGGACTGTCTGCCTTCCTTGATCCTCTTGGCCTCTTGCCTCAGCTGCGCAAGGCCGCTTTGCAGCGCATTTTCCACGCGTGCGTTGTGCTCCTGAATCTGCAGCATCTCCCCGCGCAGGGCATCCTGAACAGCCTGCGCGGCCTCCTCTTCCCCGCACTCAGCGAGCTGGAGATCGAGCCGGTCGATCTGCTCCATGAGCCCTTCCCGCTCCCCAAGCAGCTTCAACAGCNGCTCATGGGCTTGATCCTCGTTGACCAACTGCTCAGCGGTGAGCCCGCCGATCTCTTCAGTGAGCTTCCTGAGCTGACGAAAGAGATCCAGTTTCTTTTGGTAGAGTTCCTCTGTCACTCAGATCATCCCTGCATAGCCATGAGCTGCTGGTACAGCCAGTCGCTCTGAGCATAGAGCTGACCCAGGGCTGTTTCCATGGCCGTGAATTTTCTCCACTGGGCTTCCTCAAAGCGCCGCAGACGCTCTTCCATCTGCTCCAGCCGGGACTCATATTCCCGGATCCGGTCGCCCAAAAAACTGTCATCGTAAACACTGGTTGCCCTGCCCGCCTTTTCCCTAATGCGCTCCATACCCCGATCCAAAACAGAGGTCAGCCTGCGGGCAATCCCCATCTCCCCATCACTGTCGCCGTCTTGCGTGAACAGACTGCGCACTGCATGNGGATCCTCACTGAGGGCGCTTCTGAGCTTGTTCTCATCCAAGTAAACACGACCGTATTCAAACCAAGCACCGGTGGTTATCCCGATCTGCCGGAGACTCTGGGAATCGTCTCCCACCTTAACAGCTGCACCTAAGGCCATGCGCATTTCACTGAGAATCGACCTGATCATGGAGTCGGAGCGGAGCAGGCCGCTTTTGGCCTTCTCTTCCCACAGCTCGATCTCCTTATCCGACATGGCTTCCTTCTGCTCATCGGTGAGGGGCCCAAAGTCGCGGNACACCTCTTCCCGGAGCATGCCGTTCAGCTCGCCCACCAGTTCGTTGTAGAGGTCGACAAACTCCTTAACCTTCTCCACCACAGCATCGACATCATGCCTGACTTCGATTTGTACTGTTGCGGGAGCGGCTTCCCCGCCCTCTTCCGCGGAGGGTAAGTTCAACAGATTAACGGTGATGCCGTTGAACGTAAAGGTGTTGCTGCTGTATTCCACAGCTATGCCATTGATGGTCACCTGGGCGTTGGCGCCTTTGACATCTACCCATTCTCCGTCTTGGTCGATCTGTGTCTGCAGCACACCTACGGCTGCGCCATCTTGCACCTGCCCGCCAAAGATCTCGGTAAAGTCCGCGTCCACAAAGAACTTGGCGTCTGCGCCTGTGGCGATTGTGGTGAAGGAAATCTTGTTTCCATGAGCGAAGGCGTGAATCCCCAACTTCTTTTCGTTAATTCGGGCGGCGATCTGTTCCAGGGTTTCCCCTTTCTTAAACTCGATGGTAGTCGCGCCCTCCTCGGTTGCCCCGAGGATGAACTGGCCGTCCTTATTCGCTTCTCCTTCAGCGTCAAACCACTCTTCGCTGGCCGTAGTAGCATACCTTGCCGCTGTAGCCAGGTTTGTTACGATGAGTTCATATTTCCCCTCGACGGCTTGTCCAGAAGCAGTGGCGGTCAGAATGTCTGGGCGCGATGATGTGGCACTCTTCTTTAGGTAGGTGCCTTCCAATGTCATATCAAAGGCCAGGTTTCTGAACCGCAGCAGTTTGCTGTTTACGTCGCGATAGGCATCGCGCTGCCATTCTGCCTTTACCTTCTGCTGGAAAACCCGATCCATGGGAATACGCTGGGCCCGAACTAGATCGCTGACAATTTGCTCTATGTCCAGCCCAGAGTTCAATCCGGAGATCCTCATGTTCTCCACCCCTTCTCTATACTTCTACGTGTTAATTATCGGCATCTGCACCAGAATCCTTTAATTTCAGAGAAATAGGGCCAAACCCGGCAAGAAGTGATGTTTTTGTTTGACAGACGCTTGACCCTGTGATATGCTAAACGCGGCTAGGTGTTTAAATGAAGCGAACAAGAGTGGCCTCGAGTTCCAACCAAAGGTAGGGCCAGGGCTGAAGGATGTTTGCGTAGTTTATGCCTTGC
>JGI24709J26583_10000407_pt1 | contig 36282 bp, 35 predicted proteins | sample BioPla2DNA1_FD_26583 | JGI IMG/M metagenome (IMG submission 26583) | reverse complement strand
TATTACCTACCAGTATGGATGGAGATGGAACACAAGATGGGTATGATCTAGAATATACCCGATCAGTTTCGAAGGCTGTAAACATTCCAGTAATAGCATCTGGTGGTGCTGGAAAACTTTCTGATTTCAAACAAGCTGTTATTGAAGGCGGTGCGTCTATTTTATTGGCAGCTTCAGTTTTCCACTATCGCTTGTTAAGTGTTCAAGAAGTTAAAGAGTATCTGCTAGAAAACGGAATTGATGTGTCTTTTTAGATATAATTTATTGATCTATTTATTTCCAAATCTTATTAACAGTACAATAGAAGATATGATAGATGTGTTATGGAAATTTTTTTACTTAAAACAAAACATCTTGTTTCATAGAAAGCTAGTATAACTTATATAAGTGTATTGATAAAAATTCGTCTTTGAGGAGATTGGTTGAAAACAGCATTAAAATACTTAAAAAAAATAATAAAAGAGTTTGAAAAGGAGATAAAAACCTATAAATATCATAAGCCAATTTTAGGAGTGTTTGCAACGCTTTGCATATTTTTAATAGTTATAATGCCACTATATGATGTTTATTCCGTAGAAAAGACTCCGTACATGCAACCTACTACTAGAGAAGTGTTAGGGAATGAGTCATATGGTTTTGTGATAAAGGAAGGACCTTATGGGAACTCCACTTCTAAAGTTAAAGTTGCATATATTGTGGGACAACATCCTCGCGAACACTTTGCCCACGAAGCTACTGTAGAAAATGTTAAAGAACAATCCCCGAATTTTAGATACTGTTACTATCTCTATTATATTAATGTAACCAGTTACACTGATGATTTTGCCGTCGGCCGAATGAATGGGCAAATACTATCCAATAGTTATGTGGTTCCTGATATTACTAAAGAAAATTTCGATTTTGCTGTGGATGTCCATGGAACTGATGGAGAGTACTCCAAAAGAGTTTTCTTGTTTACCCCTCTAGAAAAAGGTACTTCTTTAGACATAGCATTTACACTAACTAACATCGTTGATGGTGTACCCTATTACCACGCACCGAACCCAAGCAGCACTGAATTCACCACCATTCCCTTAATCAATAATGGAATACCGGCCATTGTGTATGAATCTTTTACTGCTCAGCCCTATGACAATATTAAAAAACAAGACAAGAAATTTGTTTTAGGCGTGGATAATCTAAATTTCTATCCTAACCCCTGTTATTAATCCCATAAACTGATTATGATATTAGTTATTCAATTTTTTGGACCTATCCGAAAATATTAGCTTTCTTTGAAATTTGTTTAGAGTTGACTGTCGATTGCCAGTAGCAATCTATAAATATTAAACAAAAACAATGTGTAATTATCACACACGGTGGGAGAATGCCGAAACATATAGCATCTGGATTAAAGTACTTGGCAGCAGTGAAGCTCAGAGAACAGGGCTATTTTCAGAAAGATATAGCAAACAAGCTTGGGATGGATCGTTCCACAGTTTCTCACTATCTAAACGGCAGAAATCTTTCATGGGGTTCTATTGAAGTTGCAGAATCAATCACCCATTGTTGTAACCATGATTTCTTATATTTAACTTACTCTCTAACTAAAGATATTGATAACACCAAAACTATCATAGGAATATTAGTTGAACAAGAATTTCAGGCTGTTGTGGGAGACACTTGTATTGGTTGTGGTCTTTGTGTAGACGTTTGCTTGATGGATAATATTTCCATCGTTGATTTAAAATGCCAAATAGATGATGATGGATGTTGCGGGTGTTTAGATTGTCAGACAAATTGTCCTACTAATTCTATACAGATTTTCGAAATTCAAAGCCCAAATAAATGATTTGTTTTTTTTAAAAATTTAGTTACTAACTGAATTTTTGGTAAAATTTTCTGGTTGACAATAATAATAAACTAAAAAAATGTAGATATAATATGTATCACACTGATTATTTCATCCATTTTTTCAAACGATTTATTTTAACTTAAATTCCGATAATTTTCATTACTTGCTTAACGTCTTTCAGGTTTTGAAGGACAAAATCAGCACCTGTTTTTTGTAATTCACTTGTAGAGTACCTTCCAGTGGCAACAGCAATAGTATAAAGATTAAATGGTTTAGCTGCTTCCACATCTCTGGGAGTATCTCCAATTACAAATATTTGATCACCTTCAAAACCATGTAATTTTCTTGCACGTTCCAAAGCTTTTTCCACCAGACAAGGCCTTTGGGGACTGTCACTACCAAACCCACCGAAAGAAAAGAAGCCATCAATCCCAACTTGACCTAGTTTAGCATAAGCTATGGGCTCTAAATTTCCAGTTGTGAGGCCTAAAAGAACATTTTCATTTTGTAATTGTTTTAAAAGGTCGCTGACTCCTTCTAATGCCCTTACATTCTCTCGGTGCACATTTGCCAAGTAATCCTTAACCATGTAATCTAGACAATCTTGAAAGTTTTCTTCAATAACTTTGTCAGGTATTCCGCCTATTTCTAGGACTTCTCGCAATATCTGAGGGTCAGTCTTACCAGCATAGTTTATGCCGCTGATATCTTCTTCCATTCCATAGAATTTGCTTACAGCATGTACAAATGCCATGTAATGGCAACGGGCTCCCCTAACCAGAGTTCCATCTATGTCAAAAAGGGTTAAAATTCCAGTACCGACCATAAAATCTCCTTTTTTAGTTTTATTTAGAATTTGAAAGATTTATTGAGTATTGAGTGAATTTATTCACACATCATACAAATATACCTAAATTAATTTCTTGATAATAGGTCTATTGCAGCATTTTCAGCCATTTCCATTACTTCAACCTCATCCAGAGCTAAAACTTCTTTTTCAAGCATTAAAATTTTTCCATCACATAAAACAGTGTCAACGTCTTTACCCTCTGCAGAATATGCTAAATGAGATATTGGATTACGATAAGGAGTTAAATGTGGTGATTTCATATCAATTAAGACCAGATCTGCTTTCTTTCCAACTTCAATTGTACCAATCTCTTGTTCCAAACCTAGTGCAGTGGCACCGTTAATTGTGGCCATTTCAAGTACTTTACTTGCCGGTAAGACAGTAGGGTCTAGTGTTCGAACCTTTTGTAGTAAACTGGAAGTTTTCATCTCCTGAAAGAGGTCAAGATTGTTATTAGATGCAACTCCATCCGTTCCTAAAGATACACATACCCCATTGGCAATCATGTCAGAAACTGGAGAAATTCCAGAAGCTAATTTCATATTACTCAGAGGATTATGAGATATTTTAACATTATTATCCGTTATTAAGGCTATTTCAGCCCCAGATAGCCATACGGAATGGGCTGCTATTACATCGGGACCTAAAAAGTTAAGGTCTTCCAAATATTCAAAAGGTCTCTTTTTCCTATCATTTAAACTATCTTCAACTTCTTTTTCGGTTTCAGATACATGTATATGAATTTTAAGCCCGTTTTTATCAGCTTTTTTCCTAACCCAATTTAAAAGTTCAGGTGAACAAGTGTAGGGAGTGTGAGGACCCAATGCTACTTGAACTCTTCCATCAGCAGTATTATGACATTTTTTTATGATGCGCAGTGTTTCTTTGTACTCTTTTTTCCTTTTATCACTATCAAATAAGTCTAACATGCCGTGGCATAGAAGTCCCCTGATCCCAGATTCATCAATAGCTTGGGCAACCTCATCCATAAAGAAATACATATCATTACAAGTTGTGGTTCCTGATTTGATCATCTCCAGTGCCGACAGAAGAGCCCCCACATAACAGTGCTCCGCCTCTAAATTGGATTCCATTGGCCATATATGATCATTTAACCATGTTTCCAGGGGCAAATCATCAGCCAGACCCCTCATGAGACTCATGGAAATATGGGTGTGGGTGTTTACTAGGCCAGGGATTAAAACCTTACCTTCAGCATTAATTACCTCGTCTGCACCGGTTGAACCTTTACGCGTTATGTCAACGATTTTATCGTCTTCGATAAGCACTGATCCTCTTCGAACATCTTCATCAACGATAATGCTGTTTTTAATTAGAATAGTTTGGGTTTCCATTGGACCACCTATCTATATAAGATTGAGGGAAATAACATAAATATGGGAGGATTTTGTGCAAACCACTCCCCAGTAATAGGTTAAATTAGATGTCCTATTACAGTCATTTTTTACATGATAAATGTTTACAACATAAGTAGATTTATTTGTGCACTTATTAAATTTTTTAACTTAAGGTAGAGTTTAGGAGGATTTTTTGATGGAGATAAAAATAGCCCTTCCATCCAAAGGGAGGATTAGCGACCCTGCTGTGAAGCTTTTATCAAGAGCAGGGATTGGATTGAAGGACACCGTTAATCGGAAACTTTTTTCAGACACTTACGATGATCAAATTAGTGTTATGTTCACCCGTGCTGCGGATATCCCCGAATTCGTGGCCGATGGCGCTGCAGATTTGGGAATGACCGGCTTGGATTTGATCAAAGAGAAAGGAGCCCAAGTTAAGATCATGGAAGATTTGAAATTCGGAAAATCAAAATTAGTCTTGGCTGCTCCTGAAGAATCAGATATTAAAAAACTCACAGATATTAAACAAGATTCTATTGTGGCCACTGAATTTCCCAACCTCACCCGAAAATATCTTGAAAGTAAAAAAAAATCAGTTAAGATAGTTCAACTCAGCGGTTCAACCGAAATAGCTCCTTTCATTGGAGTTTCGGACCTTATCGCCGATCTTACTAGCACTGGCACCACGCTTAAGATGAATCATCTTCAGATGGTAGATACTATTTTGGAAAGTTCTGTGCAGCTTATAGCAAATACTGTGAGTTATGTCGAGAAAAAAGAGAAAATAGAGGAAATAAGAACTGGAATAAAGGGCGTTCTTGATGCTGATGGTAAAAAGTTGGTGATGATGAATGTGGATGAGGAAGTCTTGGACGATGTTAAACTTGCCATGCCAGGGATGACTGGACCCACAGTCTCCCAGGTGCTCTCAGATAATGGTGTAGTAGCAGTTCACGCCGTGGTTAATGAACATGAAGTATTTCATGTAGTTAATCGTTTGAAAAAAATTGGTGCTAGAGATATTTTAGTGGTTCCCATTGAAAGAATCATTTAAACAAATAGTGAATTAACCAATTGTAATGGGAAGGATTAAATGAAGCTTCTAAGATTTAAAAAAAATGGTAGAAAGAAAAATGGAGTGGTTATTAATGGGGGAGTAGTTGAAATAGAACATTCTGTCTTAGAAGCGTCACAATCACCCCCTGATGATTTTAAAAGAAAAAATTTCTATTCATTGGATGAAATAAAGATTATTCCACCAGTCCAGCCTAGTAAAGTGGTGTGTGTAGGTTTGAATTATCGTGACCATGCTGAAGAGCTGAACATGGACATGCCTGAGGAGCCAGTGCTGTTTTTAAAGCCTCCTACCACCATAATTGGCCATAATGATAGTATCGTGTATCCACCTTATTCCCAGCAAGTGGACTATGAAGCGGAATTGGCAGTTGTTATTGGACGCGACGCCCGTTTTGTTAATTTTGAGGATTCATTAGATTTTGTTGCAGGCTATACTTCACTTAACGATGTTACTGCCCGGGATTTGCAGCAAAAAGATGGGCAGTGGACTCGTGCGAAGAGTTTCGATACTTTTTGCCCTTTGGGGCCTTGGATAGAAACTGACATGGATCCCTCTAGCCAGAAAATTTCTATGAAAATTAACGATAAAATCAAACAAAATTCCAATACAAAAAACATGATTTTTCCAGTTGAAGAATTGATAAGCTTTATATCCAACATCATGACCCTCAAAGCAGGTGATGTGATTGCTACTGGTACTCCTCCAGGTGTGGGACCCATGCACGTTGGTGATGTGGCTGAAGTGAATATTGAAGATATTGGAATTCTTCAAAATAAAATAATTAGTCTTGAATAAGCCATTCATTTACAAATATCTTTTTAAACCCTTAAAAAAAAAATGTTAAGCATGCCAAGTTCGCATTACAAAATCTGGTCTCTTTTCCTTATATTCTCATTCAAACCCATCAAAAAGCATCCTATTCACACTTTTTAATTTGCACCCCTTCATCGATGAGTAAGTCAACTAAGTCATTATACTGGGAGTTGGCACTATATTAATCTCTCTTTGAGGATTATTCACGATGAAAATTCAAACCTAGCATCAAACCTGTTTTTGATCTGCTAACACCCTCATAAATAGGGAAAAACGACAGTGTGATGGGCAAGTAACCTTAATGGTTCATTATCTTGACTTATGATAATCATATCACTCCCACGATGATTAGTTAAATCCATCGTTCTTAAAAATTAATCCACATTAATTCTGCTCTGTTTAGGATTCAATATTTTTTAAAAATAGTTTCTTTCTAAAATAACCCTTGCCCCCTAATTTTGGTAAATGAGTAACCACCATAAGATCGTCTTTTTACAACAGATAACACACTTGAAGATCTTTTTCCGAAGTCCTTTAAGAATGGAAAGGGTTTTTGGGTTTTCCCTTTAAAAAACAATGAAATCCTTTTGGATAAACTCCTAGAAATGACTGTAATTCATAAGTTCGATTTTAATTTTATCCTAAACTAAAATATCAAGTAATATCCTTTGAATGGATAATCCAAAAAAAATATTTATTGGATGTAAAGTGCAGGTTTGTAGGGTAAAGCATTTTTCGCCTTGTTTTTAGGGTCATAAGTTGGTTCCTGATATATTATTACCTCTGCACCGGTTTCACGGGCAATGTAATCCACTGCATCATCCAGGATCTGTTTTTCATCCACATAACCAACGTAGTGTATCTTGGTCATTTCACGGGCAATTTTCTGAGCGAATCCAGCCAATTCCTTCTTATCATCGTGAATGTTCTCTTTAATAGCTTGTCCAATTATTCTGCCAATATCTGGTTTTCCAACTTCCCGGGCAATTTCGAATACTTTCCATTTCCATTGAGGTGCGAGGTATGCGTGAATTTTTTCAGGAGTGGTTTTTGTGATCTTTTCAATCTCCCTGATATCATCCACCAGTCCTTGTATGATTTCTTCACTCTTGTGAACTTTCTCATCAATTAAATCCACATCATATTCTGGCCAGGGTGCTTCTGATGCAAATCCTCGTCCACCGTGTCTGTCCCACAGCTCTTCACAGGCGTGAGGTGTAAATGGTGCCATCAGACGGATCCATATTCCCAGTACATAGGCCAATACCTGATTTATCTCCTCTTTACCATTTCCTTCCTTGAGTTCATGACCCACCCGGTGCAGATAGTGGTCCATATCCTTTTTATACAAGAATAATGCTTCTTGAAGTGCTTTCCTGGTTTGGAATCCTTCCAGAGCTTGAGTGGCGTCGCGGACTCGCTGGTTAACTTGGCTGATTATCCATGAGTTAATGGGTTTATTCACATCAGGAGCATCAATACACTCGTTAAGCTGGACTTGTGAGCCATGAAGTTCATTTACCATCTCTGCAAATCCCATGAACCATTCTAAACGTTTTTTGGTTCCTATAACCTCTTTTTCCCTCCAGTCAAAGTCTTGCCATGGTTCGGCCGATGACATGAGGAACAGCCGGACTACATCTGCTCCGTGGATTTTTATGGCATCTTCTAATAGTACGATGTTTCCCTTGGAAGAGGACATTTTTTGTCCCTCCATTAGTCCCATGCCAAATACTACCACACCTTGAGGCCATTTTTGCTGAGGGTAAATTGCCGAATGATGGAATAAATGGAATGATAAGTGGTTTCCAACAAGATCCTTGGCAGATAATCTCCAATCGAGGGGATACCAGTAGTTGAACTCTTCTTTCATGCCTGGAGGAATGTTTGTTTTGTTTGTTTTCTTATCTAGGAAAATGTGATCCAGGAATTCTTCGTCCATTTCTTCGGGGTCAATATCCTTCAGATAGGGAGCTATGGTATAATAACTCATGTAGAGGGTTGAATCACTGAGAGGTTCAATTAACCATTGAGGATCCCATGGTAGGGGGGTTCCCAAGCCTATTCGCCTTGCGCATGCCCAGTCATGTAACCAGTTAAGATAATATTCAAAGTTGGACCTAATCTCTTCAGGTACGGTGTTCATATTCTCCAAACAATTTAGGGTTTTTTGGGTCCATTCTTCATCAGAGTATTTGAGGAACCACTGATTATCCAAGATTTTAACCACACATTCAGTTCCACAACGACAGATCACCGGTTTTTCCGCAAATTCATGCATTATATCTCCCTTATCATTTTCAAGAAGATATAATTTGATTTCATCCCTAGCTTGTGGTACCTTTAAACCAGCATAATCTGTTATGTGTTTGTCCATAACTCCTTTGGCATGTTCAAGTTTGTACATCTCATTGGTGGCTTCTTTAAGATTGGGATCATTTTGGTCTTTAATACCCATTTTCTCGATCATCTCGGCAGCGGGGTATTTACCAAATCCTTTAAGGCGTATTAGTCCGATTGGTTGTATTTTTTCAACTGCATCCTTTATATTATATTTATTTAATGTTTTTGTATCTTTTTTAATGTCAACCAGCGCTATGTAATCTGCTGGAGCGTGTGCTGGTACCGAATATACTACACCAGTGGCATAATCTGGATCCACAAATGATGCAGGCAAAATTATATGTTTATCCCCTGTTATTGGGTTTTCTGCATGTTGACCGATAAGGGACGGAGTATCTATGTCATCCACCAATTTAATGTTACTTTTCTGATTTAAAAGATTATGATATGCATTTTTACTAATGATCCATTCTTCATCATTGATTTTAACCTTAACATATTCTTCATCAGGGTTTAACCATATATTCGTGGCCCCAAATAGAGTTTCTGGTCGGAATGATGCAGCAACCAGATAGTTTCCCCCTATTTTGAATTTTACCAAAGTTAATTCGTTGATAGCCACCCCTTCACCTTCCAGAAGGTCATGGTCTCCCACTGGATTTTCATCATCAGGACAGTATTTGACTGGATGTGCTCCTTTCCTCACCAAACCTTTTTCATTAAGTTTTTCAAACTGCCATGTTATGAATTTCTGGTAATGAGGATCTATGGTGGTGAATTCCCGTCTCCAGTCAATAGAGTAACCAAGTTGCGTCATAACATTTCGATATTCTTCACTGAAGTATTTTACAATATAATGAGGGTCTGTAAACTTTTTAAGCTCATTCAGAGGTACTTTGTGCACGTTTTGGTATATGTCAAGAGTCCAAGGGTCTGATCTGCCAATACGTTTGGCTATGCCAATTACTGGTGCCCCTGTTACGTGCCACCCCATGGGGAATAATACATTGTAACCTTGCATTCGTTTGAATCGTGCGTAAACATCTGGAACAGTGTAAGTGCGTCCGTGCCCTACGTGCATGGCTCCACTAGGATAAGGGTAGGCCACGGTTAAGAATACTTTTTCTCGGTCATCAGGGTTAGAATGAAATAATTCTGCATCTTGCCATCGTTTTTGCCATTTAGACTCTATTTTACTGTCTATCAAATAATCACCGTTACATCTGAGTTTGATATGATAAAATTAAACAATTTGATTAGAGTTTACAAATGTTTACTTGAATCTCATTTTAATTTACAAAATGATTTACTTATTTAAGTGCACTATCTAGCCAATCCAAGTATTCTTTTGATCCGTTTTTTATCTGGAGTTCTAGTGCACATGGTGTTTGGTAGCTGTGAATTTCTTTAACCCTATCTATAACTTTATCCACTAATTTAGAACTGGTCTTGACCAAGAGGATCGACTCAACATCTTCTTCCAGTTCTCCTTCCCACCAATAGATTGATTCCATCACTGGAATTATATTAGCACAAGCAATCATTTTTTCTTCCAAAAGGTTCTTTGCAATTTGTTTAGCCTCTTCTGAATCAGAAGTTGTTATATATATTATAGAATACATTTATACCACTGTTTTCATTATATGAACTTTACAGTTGTTTAATTATAATTTAAGGCTTCATCTAACTATTGGTGGTATTGGTGGCATTTTTAATTTGTGTTCAGCTGACATCATCATAAGTTTGACTTTTACAATTTCATCAAGACTTATTTGAAGTTTTTTAATTATACCTTCTTCTTTCATTCCTTTTTCAGTTAGTAAGTACAGGATTTGATCTAAGAGAGAGTATTTTATCCCCATTTCATCTTCATCTGTCTGGCCAGGCCATAACCCAGCAGTTGGGTCTTTATTAATAATTTTTTCAGGAATTTTAAGATGTTTTGCCAACATACGAACATCAGTTTTATACAATGCACCAATGGGAAGTATATCAACTCCACCATCACCATATTTAGTGAAATATCCTACTAAAAGTTCTGACCTATTATCAGTGCCAACAACCAGGCGATTCATAGAGTTAGCATGGAAATATAGAATTAACATCCTTATACGTGCTTCGAGATTAGCGTTAGCCATTTTATACTTCTCATCATCAGGAAAACTGGTACAAGCACCAATAATTAATTGAATTAAAGGATCTATGTGTATAGTTTTGTATTGTATACCTAATGAATCTGCTAAAGACACAGCATCGTTGATATCCTCTTTGTTTGTGCTATGGCTGGGCATTATCAGGCCTAAAATTTTGTGAGTGTTTACCACTTCGGTGCAGAGTTTGACGGTTACTGATGAATCCAAACCCCCACTAAGACCCATCACCAGTCCTTGAGTTTTTGATTCTATCAAAGAATTTTCAATGAAGCTAGATATTTCCCTGGACACCTTTACAATGTCTAATGCTGGTAAAATTCCCTTATTGTATTCCATGACATCACCCTAATTCCATTGCATTAAAACATACAGTATTATTGATCAATATGTGTAATTAGTAATTTAAATCTTTATTTCCAACAATATGCCCTTTTTAATCTGTAAGGGCAAACAATCGTTGAGTACAGGGATTTTCCATGAGAGTACAATATTTTATGTTTTAGGGGAATATTAGTCTTTATTTAATATGGATTTTGCACAATTTTTATATGCACACAGAATTTAATATGATAATCTAATAGAAACATTTTTTTCGAAAAGATTGAGGCTTATTTTAGGCTTACTAAATCTAGAAAATAATTAATGGAGGAATGAATATGGCATTTAAGGACCTATTCAAGTTTAAAAAAGGAAAAACAACATTTGTATTTATAGGAGGAAAAGGAGGAGTCGGTAAAACGACTGTTTCAGCAGCGACTGCCCTTTGGTTGGCTGGTGAAGGTAAAAAAACCCTGGTAATCTCAACTGACCCTGCTCACTCCTTATCTGACTCTTTAGACAAGAATTTGGGACACGACCCAACACCCATTGGTGAAAACTTATGGGCGGCAGAAATCGACCCCGAAGTGGCCATGCAAGATTACCAAGCCAAAATGAAGGAACAACAAGCCTTGAACCCAGGTATGGACATGGGTTTAATGGAAGATCAGATGGAAATGGCCACTATGGCACCTGGAATCGATGAAGCAGCTGCATTTGACAAGTTCTTACAGTACATGACCACAGATGAGTATGATGTTGTGGTCTTCGACACTGCCCCAACCGGTCACACCTTGAGACTACTTTCCTTCCCAGAAATGATGGATAGTTGGGTTGGGAAGATGATCAAAGTACGAAGACAGATCGGCAGCATGGCCAAAGCTTTCAAAAACATCATGCCTTTCATGGGAGATGAAGAAGAGGAAGATAAAGCCTTGGAGGATATGGAAGCCACTAAAAAGCAGATTCGAATCGCCAGAGAAGTGATGGCTGATCCAGAGCGAACATCCTTCAAAATGGTAGTTATACCTGAAGAAATGTCCATCTACGAATCAGAAAGAGCCATGGAAGCATTGGAAAAGAATAACATGCATACTGATGCCGTTATTGTGAACCAAATACAGCCTGAAGAAGCTGACTGTGATTTCTGCCGTGCCCGACGTCAGATACAACAAAAACGGATGCAAAGCATCCGCCAAAAATTCGGGAACCAAGTTGTGGCAGAAATACCATTATTCCGTGAAGAGATTAGGGGAACAGAAAAACTGAAAGAAGTTGGCAGTATCCTCTACGGGGAGCCTCAAGAGGCTTCCTAAAACGAATTTTTTTTTATAAAAAAAAATAATTTATTAACCTGATTCTATTATAATATCAAATAAGCCGCTTAAAGATTAAAAAATTAATATTTTTTTGATTTAATTGATTTAAGGCAGTAATATTAATAATTATAGTAACATATGAGTTTTCCATCTTTTTTTTTTAAGTGTACTGAGTGTAATTGAAATCTTTCTTTATCTGTGACTTGTGAAAAATTATCAATAACCCCTCAACATTACTAATTTGCTGGTTAGTTCTGAGATTGCACTACATAAATTTTCAAAAAAAATCTGATGGAAAAAATGGTGGGGAAAAAATTCAAAAATTTCCCAGCGATATTCCACTCTCCATGTGATGTTTGTCACCAAAATCATGGCGAAATTTTATACTATTGTGATTAAGGAGTATGGTATGTCTAAAGACACCTACCAAACAAGGGGCTTGTTTAATACAAATGTGTGCAAGCCCTTAATAATACTTACAAACAATGTATGGTAGTAAAAATCTATTATTTTATGTGAGTGTGTCCAAATAATCTATTATTTTATTGAAAAAGATTAATAAATATCGATTTTCTAATTTGTATTGATAAAATGTTGATCAAATCTATTGATGACTGTGAATATTTCCAAACTTCTGATCAAACTACTCTCTGTGAGCTACTGCATCCGAAAAATGAAAAGATAAAAATGGGCTGCAGCATCGCCTATGCCCTATTAAACAAGGGTGAAGCATCCTTACCGCATGAATTGAAAACTTCTGTGGAAATATATTACATTTTAGAAGGGAAAGGTGTAATGCACATTGATAAAGAGTCTGAAGAAGTTAAGAAGGGTGATGCAATCTATATACCACCTGGATCTGTGCAGTGGATAAAAAACAATGGAAACTCATTATTGAAGTTTTTATGCGTGGTAACACCACCTTGGAAAGAAGAAGACGAGTATTTATGTGATTGAAATATTTTAAACTAGTAAATTACCATAACACATAAATAACTGAACTTTTTAGATGCTACTTCTTTTACAGTTCCCTTAAAAACTCTCTCATCAGGATAGCTGAGCCTTTCACAAACTGCAATTTTCCTCCCCGGGTTCATACCATTTTCAAGTAGGAATTGAGCTAATTTTTCAACCCTGAAATCTGGTAAAACTATGGTAACTTTTCCATTTTCTAAAAAATCCAATATGACATCAGAATTGCCTTTACCATGAAGTGTTAAAAGGTTTGCTTCATCCCATGGCACTTGTAACTTGGCTGCAGCCAGTTGCAGGGAACTGATACCTGGAATTACTTCAAGGTCCAGATCATCCCTTAACTTGAGTATAGGCTTCAAAACCCCGGAAAATCCAGGATCCCCCGTGGAGAGAATTGCAACATTTTTACCCCCATCCACCAGTGAAACTGATTTTTCCATCATTTCATCCATATTCTTTGCCCGGAGCACCAAAACTTCCCCATGAAAATCGGGAAATAGGTCCAGAGCTCTTTGACTTCCCACGAGAACATCAACAAATTTTGTAGCCTGAACTGCTGCTACTGTTAGATAATCACTGGATCCTGGTCCGGTTCCAATTAGGTAAAGTTTTGCCATGTAACATGCTCCTGAATTAACAGTAAATTTACCAATAGTAAATCTGCTTTTTGTTATCTTAATTTTTCATTTATCTATAAAATCTTTAATAAGTTTGGATGTGAAAAGACTAGTAGTGATTATCATGCTCCAGATTGCAGTTACCGGAAAGCCCAATGTGGGCAAATCATCTTTTTTCAATGCAGCCACCCTATCAGAAGCAGAAGTGGCTGGTTACCCATTTACAACCATTGATGTTAACAAAGCAGTTGCTCATGTAGTTAAACCATGCCCCTGCAAAGAATTAGATGTTGAATGTAATCCGCGGAACTCTCAGTGCCTTGAAGGTACACGGTTGATTCCGGTGGAACTTTTAGATGTTGCCGGACTGGTACCAGGAGCCCATGAAGGCCGTGGACTGGGTAATAAATTTCTGGATGATCTCCGCCAGGCCAAGGCATTTATCCATGTAATTGATGCTTCAGGATCAACTGATGATGAAGGAAGGCCTTGTGAACCAGGAACACACGACCCCCTGGAGGATGTGGAGTTTTTAGAACACGAAATAACCATGTGGCTTTATGGAATCCTCCATAAAAACTGGAACAAAATGGTGCGCAAAGCACTCTCTGAAAAACTAGACATAGCCAAAGTAATAGCCGAACAACTCAGTGGTGCGGGTATACTAGTAGAAGACGTGCTTGAAGCTAAAAAAACTGTTTCTAAAGATTACAAGGATTGGGAAGAAGAAGATATCGTTCTTCTCCTGAATAATCTTCTTAAAATTGCTAAACCAATGCTTATTGTGGCTAACAAGGCAGATCTACCCCCAGCCAAAGAGAACATTAAACGGCTCCAGGAAAAATATGATAATGTGGTGCCAGCATCAGCTGAGGCCGAACTGGCATTAATTCGGGCTGCAAAAGCCGGGTTTATAAAATATGTGTCTGGTGAATCCGATTTTGAGATCATGAAAAAGGATGAATTAAGTTCACAACAAGTAAAAGCCCTTGAATATATCCAAAAAAATGTTCTGCAAAAATATGGTAGTACCGGAATTCAGGAAGCACTTAACCAAGCCATATTTAGCTTGCTAGATATGATTGTTGTCTTTCCAGTAGAAGATGAACATAAACTATCTGATCAAAAGGGTAACATACTCCCTGATGCCTTATTAATTCCGCGAGGATCCAAACCAAGAGATATGGCTTTCCTTATCCACACCGATATCGGGGAGGGTTTCATGCACGCAATAGATGCCAGGAGTTGTCGCAGGGTTGCTAGTGATCATGTGCTAGAGGATGGGGATATAATAAGTATAATTACACGTTAGATGGAGATAGAAAGGAGTGTTGTATCAACCTTATATTTTCATTTAAGGGTGGGTCTCTTTTTGATGTTTATTTACTGCAATTGTATTATATCTCAAAGATCATTTTTTTTTCCTTCTTCACCTTTTTCTAAAATTAAATGTAAATATCATATAAATAGCTAAATCAAATCAGTTTACAGACAATAGTTTGGTTATTTATCATCTTTTTATGCTTAATTTTCCTAAAATTCAGATTCATGTCTATCTCACAAATAAAAGTTAATTAGCCCGATTCTCGTATATGTGCTCAGTGCACACTTTTTCTTATTTAAAAATCTATATTATTTTATGGTTTCTAACTTTCTTAAATCATCTTAATTAGGTGAAAGCAAGATTTCATTCCTCAAATAATAAAACATACAACTCCTAATATAGGAAAAAATCTTGTTTAAAAAAAAACTATCCTAAATTTTATATTGTGGATTGAATATAATTGGACATAGGGGGGAATGCATGAAAATATCAAATATCTGTATTTGTTTAGTTTTGATTTGCTTTGCAGTAATTGCATGTGGATGTACATCAAACGATTCTGGTTCTACTAATGGTGTGAATGATTCTTCTGGTTCTAGTACTTCCAGTTCTAGTGTTTCTAGTTCCAATGACGAGCCTAGTGCCAGTACATCCCCTTCCCCATCCATTAAGCCAAGAGTTCTGGTTATAGTTGATTATTGGGGCAAATGGAGTGGAACAATAAGTTCAGAATCCGGAACTCGATCTATAGAAGGATCTGGTAAAAAATCATTTGATTTAGGTAACATAAGTGGCGGTGTAGCTGCAAATGTCCAAAAAAAAGATGGTGGGTCTGACACTTTAGCAATATTCATCACCAAAGATGGGAACATAGTTGCATCACAAAAAACAAGTGCAGGATATGGAGTAGTCCAAGTAAGCGCATAATCTATAACCATATCCATTTTCCTCCCATTTAATTTTGCATCCTGCCAAAGCATCTCTTTTTCTTAAATAATACCGCATATTATGTGATAAATATAATTGAAATCTTTTCAGCGCTTTTAAACTTGAGGCATTAGTCAATATCTTCAAACACGACAATTAACTAGATAGGAGTTTATATTGCATTTTTCTATTACATTTTCAACATATTACCTTTAATTAATTCGTTGGGTTTGTACTTAGCGTATTTTGAAAGTTATGAGTAATTTTTTTCTCTATAAAAATTTAAATCTTGAAAAATTTCTTTGTCAATAAAAAAAAATTATACTATTGTTCCCCAAAAAATTCAAAATTTCTTATTTCGTACACTAGTATTTTAAAAATAATATTTACTAGTTTATAGTATCCGCCCATCACTCCAAAAAATAGATGGTTTAGGATGGTTGGTGTACACTGGCGACCTAAACATGGTTGATCATACTGGTTCCACCCGGACTTTCAACAGTAACACCTATCTTTTCCCTGCAGATGATTTGGGAATTATAATTGTCAGCAATGAAGGAACCTCAGGAAACGACTATGGCGTGTTGGCAAAGGCCCTATATTCACTATATAAAATAGGTGTTCTTCCTACTAATGAACCATTCACTGATTATTATATTCCTCCCCAAGAAGATGATATTCAATCTGCCCTTAAAGAAAACAAATTGTCCTTTATTTTAAATGTCGAACCCCTACCTTACCCCATTGACAACTATGCCGGGAATTATATTTCTGATTACTGGGGAAAAATCAAAATTAAAAAAAATAATGAAAACAGCCTTTTAATGTATCCTGCAAAAATCCCAACACCATAACTCTTAATCATTATAATAACAATTCATTCAATGAAAGTGACTATAATACAGCTGTTAACTTCACTAATTTCATAGACGGTCAGCCACAACAAGTTTATGTTGAAAGAATGGGAGTATTTGGAGCAAATGGGACATTTAAACGTGGATGAGCAGGGAATGTCTTTATTTGACTTTATAAATTAGATGCTTAGGATGAACAACTAATCGGATCATTTTTAGATTTATTTAAATCTGCTAAAACACTTTAAATTCCATTTTTAATGTTTATAAGTTGATTTTATTTTTATTATTCATTTAATCGTGCTCAAAATTTATATTATCCCAGTTACATACTAATTGTAATTATATGTAAACAGAGAGAGGTAAGTTTCAAGTGTAAAAATGAAGATTGATGAACTCCCTCCTGAAGAGGTTTACAGGAAATTAAACTCTTCTGAAGATGGTTTGAGCGTTGACAACGTTCAAAAAAGGCTTGAAGAATATGGGCCTAACCAAATTGAGGAAGTTAAGAAAAAACCTGTTATTTTTAAATTTTTAGCTAATCTTTATCAGTTGCTAGCCTTACTCCTCTGGGCTGCCAGCATACTTGCTTTTCTAAGTGGCACTCCCCAACTAGGATTTGCTATAATATCAGTGATTTTTATAAATGCAATTTTCAGTTTCTGGCAGGAATACAAAGCTGAAAAAGCACTAGAAGCACTCCAGAAAATATTGCCATCTCAAGCTAAAGTTATCCGTGATGGGGAGAAAAAAGAGGTTTTATCAGCAGAACTAGTTCCAGGTGATGTTTTGGTACTGGAAGAAGGAGATAATATCTCAGCTGATGCCCGTCTAGTGGAAGCCTATCAAATTAAGGTTGATAGTTCAACCCTCACTGGAGAATCTAAACCAGTGCGTAAAGTGGCCCATGCAAAAAAATCAGATGAAACCCAGATTACTGGGATCCATAACATAGTCCTTGCCGGCACAAGCGTTGCTTCAGGTTCTGGAAAGGCAGTCATATTTGCCACAGGGCGTAACACAGAGTTTAACCAGATCGCCAGCCTAACTCAAGAAGTTACTAAGGAAACCAGCCCATTACAAAATGAACTATCCAGAGTGACCCGCATCATAGCCATAATAGCAGTCCTTTTAGGAGTAATTCTCTTTGCAGTGAACTTGTGGGTAGTTAAACTCCCAATTCAAGTTGCATTTATCTTTGCCATTGGCTTGACAGTGGCCAACGTGCCAGAAGGACTTCTCCCTACTGTAACCCTTGCCCTAGCTGCTTCTGTGCAGAAAATGGCTAATAAAAACGCCCTTATAAAACGTTTATCAAGTGTGGAAACCTTGGGATCAACTAATATAATCTGTACAGACAAAACAGGCACCTTAACAAAAAATGAAATGACAGTTCGTAAGGTGTGGCTACCCTATGAAACAATAGATGTTACAGGAGCTGGATACTCTCCTGAAGGAGATTTTTTACATAAAGGCAATCCCATAAATCATCACGAAATCCAGGAACTTAAACTTTTGATGAGATCAGCCACCTTCTGCAATGACTCTAAACTCATAGAACCTCAAAGTAATGAAGATAAATGGAAAATTATTGGAGACCCTACAGAAGCAGCATTACTAGTTGCAGCAAAAAAGAGTGGATTTAACTGGAAAAAACAGTTAATGGAAAATCCAAGAATTGTTGAGCTACCTTTTGATTCCCAGCGCAAATCAATGAGCAGCATACATAAAGAAAAGGACAAACAAGTGGCTTACGTTAAAGGCGCCCCTAAAAAGATTATTAAACTTTCCAACACCATATCAGTTGATGGTGAGATTCTAACTTTTTCAGATGAGAATAAAGAAAAAATAATAGAAAAACATGATGTGTTAGCAGCTTCTGGACTGAGAATTTTGGCAATGGCATACCGAAAACTCCCTGCAGACTATGAAAACTATAGTGCTGATGCTGTTGAACAAGATCTCACTTTCTTGGGAATGGTGGCCATGCAAGATCCACCCCGGCCTGAGGTTAAACCAGCTGTTGAGGATTGTCATCGTGCGGGAATCCGCATAATCATGATTACAGGAGACTATGGCCTTACTGCCCATGCAATAGCCAAAGAAGTGGGAATTGTAAAAGAAGGCCCATGTCTCATAATTAAAGGTAAGAAACTTAACCAAATGTCAGATGATGAGGTTAAAAAGGTTTTAGTTTCAGGCGAAAACGTTATATTTGCCCGTGCAGTGCCAGAACACAAAATGAGGATTGCCAGAATCCTGGAAAGTATGGATGAAATCGTTGCCATGACTGGTGATGGAGTTAATGACGCCCCAGCCCTTAAAAAAGCAGATATTGGGGTTGCTATGGGCATTACTGGCACAGATGTTGCTAAAGAAGCTTCAGATATGATCCTAACTGATGATAATTTTGCAACTATAGTGGAAGCCATTAAAGAAGGTCGGACAATTTATGAAAACATACGGAAATTCATCACCTATATTTTTTCTCATGAAACTGCTGAAATCGTGCCGTTTGTCATGATGGTTCTTTTCAGAATACCTCTCCCCATTACTGTTATGCAGATTCTGGCTATTGACTTGGGAACAGACACGGTTCCTGCACTTGCCTTGGGTGTTGGTCCTTCTGAGTCTGATGTAATGGACCGGCCACCGAGAGAACGAAAAGAACGTCTTTTAAACTTTGGTGTTGTATTCAAAGGTTATATTTTCCTAGGAATTATTGAGTCCGCCCTTGTAATGTCTGGTTTTTTCTGGATCTTGTTAAACAATGGATGGACTTGGGGCCAACAACTCGCATTTGCTGATCCAGTTTACATGAAGGCCACCAGTATGGTGTTTGCTGGGATAGTAATGGCCCAGATGGGGAACCTCCTGGGATGTCAAACCAGCCGTACTTCAGTATTTGAAGTAGGTATTTTCAAAAACAAGTGGATATTGCGAGGAATTGTTTTTTCGGTGACTATCCTTCTGGCTATCATTTACATCCCACCATTACAAGGAATTTTCAAAACAGCGGCACTGGGACTTGCTGAATGGTTGTATTTAATTTCATTTGTGCCTATAATGTTTTTGGCAGATGAATTACGTAAATATTTCATCCGAAAATCAACTTAATTATTTTTCTTAATCTTTTAAAAGTAAACATCGGCAAAAAATACATGTTTTTTCTAACGGAAAATTTTTACCACACCAGGTGTGATTTCACAGTAATTCAGAGATATTAATATTTGGCCCTTGGAAAATCGAATATTGGGAAGAAATTAGAGTGATTTTTATGCTAAATTTCCATCTTTTTTTATGGATTTACATTTATTGGCACCCTATTCAAAGGGTTGAGTTCTAACTGATTTTTTTGATAATCAACACTAAATGAATAGGCAAATATTAGCACTTTGTCCTTTTCTGCTTGTTTCAGTGTAGTGGAAAATTCTGGATCCATCTCCCAGTTAGGTGAAAATATTTGAGCATCATTTCTGGGGATTAAAAAAAGTACTGCAGAATTCATTCCCTCTTTTTTAGCTTTAATAAGTTCTTCTAAATGTTTTTTCCCACGGACTGTGGGAGCATCAGGGAACTTTGCATGGCCATCTTCAACCAGAGTGCATCCTTTCACTTCTAAAAGCATCTTATCATCTTTTTCAGGTGACGTTTTTCCTTTTTCCAAAGTTTTAGTTAGAAAAAAATCGATTCTACTCTTACCATACGTGTATTCCCTTTTTTCAACACGGTAATTTGACAGTTCAGATATAATTCCTGATTTAATTAATTCTGAGGCAAGATCACTGTGGAAACCAGAATTTATAAGCACCCATATTCCTTCACTTTTCACAGCAATAACATCGTACTTTGTCTTTCTTTTGGTTGGATTTTGTGCTGGTCGTAGGAGTAAGTTGGCTTTAGGAAGTAAAAGTTCCTTGAGGCGACCTGGATCTCTTAAATGTGCATTATCTATTATTCTTCCTGATTCAAAGGTTACAGTGAACCGGTTAGGTCTTTCCAGGAAGTTGCCAGTTGCAATGTTTTCAAGTATCATTTTTTTTTTGAAAATCAGTTTTATAATGTGAACATTTTTTAATTTTTAATCAATACCCATTTCTTTTATTTTAGCAATTTACGTATTTTTACCCTTTTTTTATATACATTAACTAGTCCATGATTATTTAGATGATTCCTTTAGGAATACTTGAAATAATGTATTTAGAGATTTTGTTGAGTAAAAGTGTCTCTTGTGTGGACGAATCCGTCTTTTCCGGGATTTTTTCATTATAACTTAGGGTTATTGCTTGCAAATGTGCTAAATTCATTGCCATGAACATAACCCAGATTTGTATTAGTCTTTAATTGCAGTTATGTGAATAAAAAAAAATGGGTAATTGTTAAAAAAATCAAAAATTTAAACTATCAACTGCGCTGGCAAATTCTTTAGCACGTCCCAATGTTTCCTCAAATGATGCATAAGTGTAGGTTTCATAAACCATGGCTGGTGTTCCGGATTCTATGATGGGTATAGTTACATAAGGGCCGCTAGTGGGTCCACCATCAAATGGGGGAACATAGAAAACAAGCCATGAGATTTTGCTCACTATTAAATGGGCTAGTAGTCTGGAACGCTTGTCATCTGATGGAACTGAGATGAACTTGGTTTTAGGGTAGTCTCCCTTGGTTGAATGCACATCCACCACCAAATTATATTTAGATGATTTAATATCTGGTACTGCATAGTCTCGAGCTAATTCCTGACCATTAATCCTTCCCTTTGTGTAATCGTCTCGATCTTTAGTTACAGTAATCTGATAAACATAATAACAGTATTTTAGTGAGTTACTGCTGCTAATTACTGCCATCATGGCTTGGTGTGCTTGAACTTCCTGCGGATGCACCCCCACGACGTATGCAACTTTTACTGGCGACATTGGATTACCATAAGGACCGTAACGGACTACAAAACCATAATCCCGTTGGCCAAGGAACTTAACAGATGTGATAGATTCAGATTTAATCTGATTGGACGAATTGTAATCAAATGAACCATTAAAATTAACAGCCGTTCCATCATAGTTGGTAAAAGCTCCTAAAACAATTATAACTATTATTAACCCTATTCCTATCAATGTTTCCCTGTTCATATGAATATCCTCAGTATAAAATTTGATTAAAATCAATATACGTACTATTTTAAGGTTTATTAAAAAATTTGGACTGTAGAACTCAACATCCTTTCCATTTATAGGATGTTAAGATTAAACTTAGTATGGTTGTATTGGTTAATAATGGTTAATAGTTTATTAGAATAAGTTTACACAGAATGTTAATTAATAATGATAAGTAAATTGTAATGAATTATTAATTCCAAAATTTGCAATAAATACCTTGCAATGGCTAAATAATTCAAAAAAAGGATTAACAGATTTAGAGGTGAAATTACATTGCATCCAAGACCCAGCCCCATTGCCGCATCCCTTTATACTCTCCGAGATTTGAATGTTGATGTTATTATCCTTCACGGACCCCATGGTTGCTGTTTCCGTACTGGCCGTCTCTTGGAAAATGATGGAGTGCACGTGGTAACCACTGCCATGTCTGAAAATGATTTCATTTTTGGAGCATCAGCCAAGTTAGAAGAAACTCTTAAAGAAGTAGATGAACTTTTCCATCCTCAACTTGTGGGAGTGGTGGGCACTTGTGCAAGCATGATCATAGGTGAAGACATGCGTGAAGCAGTTAACAACGCTAAAATCCCTGCTAAAGTGTTAACTGTGGAGTCTCATGGTGGTTTAAGTGAAGGAGATAACACAGAAGGAGCCATAGCTGTTTTAGATGCTGCAAAACTAGAAGGTGTGATCTCTAGTGACGAAGCAGATAGACAGACTATTATGCTTAAAAAAGCCACCGAAATCGAGAAAACCAGGGGAATGGCCCAGGGAAAATATATCGAACCATCTTACGGAGATGATAAAGAAGAAGTAGCTAAAATTCTTCTTGATGCCTTTAAAAATGGAGATAAAATTGCTCTTGTTCTCAACGCTAAAAAAGAAACATCTTATCTCTTCGCTGACATTTTAAAAATTCATTTCCAGGATTTTTATCCTGAAAACCCGCCAAAAATCGTTGCTAATCTAGATGATGGAATTGGGTTACCTCGTATTCGTCAACATGCACAGAATATAAAGGTGGAACTGGATATGAAAGTTGATCTTATAACCGGTGGTTTGGATGAATATCCTGTAACTGGAAAAAAAGCAGTTAAATTCCTTGAAAAAGATGATTTTGACATTGTGGTGGTTGCAGGAGTACCTCATGCTCTCCCTATTGAGAAATTAAAGGCCAAAACAATTGCTATTACTGACGGTCCAAGGTTGGTGGAGCCTCTAAAGAATTTAGGTTACGTTTGGGTGGTTACTGAACTGGATGCTCATGCAAAAACTTTGGGCACTGATAAAATCGTTCCTTCTGATTTCGGAAATGTTTTAAGAAAAAAAATCAATGAAAAACAATGATAACTATAATTGATTACGGCAGTGGGAATCTGAAAAGCATTTGCAATGGATTTCAAGAAATTGGTGCCAAAGTCCTGATAACTCATGATAAAAAAGAATTAACAAAAGCTGATGCACTGATTCTCCCTGGAGTTGGAGCTTTCGGAACTGCCATGAAGAATCTGACCAAATATGAAGAGATTATTCTTAAACACATCCAAGATGATAAACCATTATTAGGGATTTGTTTAGGTTTACAAGTGCTTTTCAGTGCAAGTGAGGAAAATCCTGGGATTAAAGGGCTGGATGTGTTGCCAGGGGAGGTTGTGCGATTTCCAGAAAGTCAAAAAAATGATGGCCTAAAAGTACCCCACATGGGCTGGAATAACCTCAACATCCGAAAAAAATCATCGTTAGTAGAAGGCATAGGTAATGACTACATGTATTTTGTTCACTCATATTTTGTGCAGCCTGATGATGATAAAATAGTGGTTGCAACTGTTAATTATGGTTTAGATGTTCCGGCCATTGTGGCTCAGGAAAATGTGTTTGCCACCCAGTTTCACCCGGAAAAAAGTGGAAACGTGGGCCTAAAATTATTAGAAAACTTCTTAAAGCTAGTTTAATCATTGGTTTTTAATAATCATGAGTAGGAAAAATTTATATATTGGTAATACTAAGAAGGTGTAAGTGTGGATATGGAAGGTTTCGCCAGGCGCTCTCTGGTAGACAGTAACGAAAAATCTGTTCAAAAAAGTCTTCAGGAAAAGATACTGGAATTTAAAGATATTTCTCCTGAACAAGCAAGCCTAATGGCAAAGGCTGTTCTGGATGAAGTTAAATATACTCTGAAAATTGAAGACCATCCTGATGATTCCCTTAAAAAGCTCATAAATTACCCCAAATCAGGAGTGGGTATGGGAAAAATGGGTGTTGGATCCAGAGGTGCGGGTGACTTTTTTGTCCACCGACAAATCGCAGAAATAGTTAAAAGCAGCCACACTGATGCGTTCATCAACCCTACAGCTCAAGACGACGGAGGAGTGGTTAAATCAAGAGTTGGCACTGATGAAGTGTACATAACCACTGCAGTAGATGGAATTCATTCACGGTTGAGTGAGTATCCTTTCTTGGGTGGTTTTCATGTGACCAGAGCCTCCATGAGGGACGTATGCGTTATGGGGTCCCAGCCAGTGGCTTTACTGAGTGATTTGCACTTGGCAGATGATGGTGATGTGGCAAAACTCTTTGACTACACTGCAGGAGTGTGTGCTGTTTCAGAACTCACTGGAGTCCCCCTGGTAGCAGGGAGCACTCTTCGTGTAGGTGGAGACATGGTTCTGGGAGATCGGCTAGTCAGTGCGGTAGGTTCCGTGGGAATATCTCCTTATCCCCCCACTGCCAGGAAACGAGCCGAAGCAGGTGATGTTATTCTATTAACCGAAGGGTCGGGTGGTGGAACTATAACCACAACCGCCCTGTATCATGGGCTATTTGATGTTGTATGGGAAACCATGGACATTAGCTTCATTCAAGCCTCTGAAGCCATATTACAGGCAGGTTTACTTCCAAAAGTCCATGCCATGACTGATGTTACCAATGGAGGACTCAGGGGTGATGCTCATGAAATATCCCAAACTACTGGGCTGGGAATGGCATTAGGGGAGGATGATATCCGAAAACAGATCAACCCCAAAGTTCTGGGCATGCTAGAAAGTCTGGATATCGACCCATTGGGTGTTTCCGTAGATTCACTCATGATTATAGCCACTGAAGAGGTGGCCCAGGAAGTGGAAAAAGTGGTTTCTAACTCCGGAGTGAAAATCGGCCGAATAGGAGAAGTTGATAACACTGGAATCCCCAGACTGATAAGTGACCATGGAGAAACTGAACTTAAACCACTATTCCGTGAAGCAGCTTACACCAAGATCAAAAAGTTCGTGGGTGACGTGCACCCTGAAGACTTTGAAGAAATGAAATACAAAGTTGAAAAGGCGGCACAAGAAGCAATTGCAAAAAAAGACCAGATTGTTGCAAGGATTAAAAAAAATAATTAGTAAATGATTGTTTTAATACATTGAAACTAATAAACGTGAAATTTATGGATGAAAAAGGATTCGGTTACACTTTTGACGCCGTATTAGCTTTAATACCAATCATAATTTTCATTTGCGGAGTTACTAACCTCCCTATATTCCATGACCCCCCTAATCACACCGGTGCTTCCCAAAAAGCACAGGATGTTATGGATTTTATGGCACAGTACCGGCCGAATGGAGAAATGTCTGTGTTAGAAACTTTATCAACCACATTAGAATCTGGAAACAATGACAAAGAAAGTGTAGAGCATGTTAGAGAAATTTCTTCCATTATTCTTAATAAAAACTTTCCAAAAATGGAATATATTCTAATTGAGGAAAACCAGTTAGGTGGTGAAATCCTGGCTGGAAGATTAGATATTGAAAATACAAATAATGTGGCCACTGCTTCTCGAAATTGTGGAAACTACACATATCGTGTTTATGTTAAATAAAAAAATTTAAAAACTTTTCAACAAATCAAATTAGAAAATCAACTATTGTGAATTTTATTTTTTTCCTTTTAATGTAATTCCAGTTTGAATTTTCCATGAAACTCCACTCATATCAATTAGAGATAATAAAATAGTTTCCACTGTAAAATGTGTTTAGAAACATAATATCAGTATATGTTTAAAAATAAAGATTTAGAAATGGGTGCATCACAGAAAGAAATTCTCACAAAATCTGCAGATCTATCTTTTTTATATGGATTTTAGTTAATACTGGATTAATAATCGAAATATTTCTAAGATACCGTCAATATGATTATTGAATGTAAAAGGAATGTTTAAAATGGAATGTGAATATTTTGAAAAAATAAAAGATTATGAGTACGGAGATTTATTGGTTGAAACTCACCACTGGCTTATAATCTTGGCACCGGACCAACGGAACCTAGGCACCTGCGTTGTGGCACTTAAAAGAGATGAGGTGGAATTATCTGGTTTAACTAATGAAGAATGGTTTGACTTTAGCCATATAGTTAAAAAACTAGAAAAATCTATTAAAAAAGCATTTAATGCCACCATGTTCAATTGGGGCTGTTTGATGAACTCTTCCTACCTTGAAAAACCACCAACCCCTCATCTTCACTGGCATTTCATCCCACGTTATCAGGACCCCATAGAGTTCCATGGAAAAGTATTTGAAGACTTATGTTTCGGCAGCAGCACCATGTATAACCGTGGGGACAGTGTTGAACTATCTAAAGAGTTTAGAAAAAAGATTAAAACCAGGATAATGGAATATTTTGATTTGTAAATTATTCTAATACAACTTCAAACCTAGATCAAACATAAGTTTATTACCGATGCATTGGAGCCCTTTTAAAAAAAACCTAAACAAAACTTAAATAGAAAAACAATTCAACATATTATAGGTTTCAACAAATGTTATTGAAACTGCTATTGGAAATCATGATTTCTGTTCTATTATGCCCTGATAGTGTAGTGGATATCACGTAGGATTGCGGATCCTATTACCCGGGTTCAAGTCCCGGTCAGGGCATGTTTTATTATAAGTTTACCTTTTTAAGAATTTTATTTCTCCATTAATATTTTGGACTATACTCTTCTTCCATATATCTCTTTTATTGGGATAGTCTGCGCGATAATGCGCCCCCCTACTTTCTTCACGGATAATGGCTGACCGAGTGACTAATTCCGCAACTAAAATCATGTTTTCCAGCTCAAGGGCATCTTGAAGGTGCTGATTATATCCAGAAACTTCGGGAACTGTCATGTGAATCATTTTATCTTTTATGGACAGAATGTCTTGGATAGCGATTTTTAATTCTTTTTCCCTGCGAATTATGGCCACGTGATTCCACATGACATTTTGTAGTTCTTTTTTTAGCTGGAACGGGTAGTATTCTCCTTCTTTGAACAGTTTTTGAATTTTCACTTGTTCATTCTCGACATCAGCTGGGTTCAATACAAAATTAGATTTGGAAACATTTTTTGCAGCTGATTCACCAGCACGTCTGCCAAAAACTTGGGTTTCAGCCAGCGCATTTCCTCCGAGACGATTCGCCCCGTGTACTCCCCCTGCAGCTTCTCCTGCTGCGTAAAGGTTGGGAATATTAGTTTCACACCGGGAATTTATTTTGGTACCTCCCATAAAGTGGTGTGCAGTGGGAGCAACTTCCATTGGTTCTTTTCTTATGTCCACACCAACATCCTGGAATTGAAGGAGCATGGTTTCCAGTTTTTCCTCGATTAACTCTGGACTTAGGTGGCTGACATCAAGATAAACACCACCATTTTCTGTGCCCCTACCTTCCATTATTTCAGTATATATGGACCGTGAAACCACATCACGAGTGGCTAGTTCTCCTCGGGAGTCATAGTTGGTCATGAACCTGGTACCTTCAGAGTTTATTAGTTTTCCTCCTTCACCACGCACTGCTTCGGTCACTAAAACACCACGACGAGAATCCGGATATAACATGCCAGTAGGGTGGAATTGAACTTGTTCCATGTCTAATAAATCTGCACCAGCCAGCCAAGATAGTGCATATCCGTCTCCGGTTTTCTGCAAGGCATTGGATGTCACTGGATATATCCATCCAGCCCCTCCGGTAGTTATGATTGTTGATTTAGCTTCAAATGTTAAAAAATTTGTGTTGGGTAAGGATATTCCACAAGCACCGCCAATTCTGCCGTTTGAGTCTTGCAAGAGCTTGGTTATCATGATTTCGTCAACAGTCTGAATGTCTTGACGAATGATTTCCTCTTTTAAAGCAGTCATCATCTCATGACCGGTGCGATCCCCTTGGAAACATGTTCGGCGATATGTTTGGCCACCAAATGGTCTCTGATTCAGTTCACCTGATTTTTGCCTATCAAATAATGCGCCATAACCTTCCAGTTCAGTTAATCTGTCAGGTGCTTCTTCAACCAGTATACGTGCCAGTTCTGGATCGTTAAGGTAGCCCCCTCCCTTGAGGGTGTCGTCTAAATGAGCCTGAATGCTGTCTTCTGCATCTACATATGCAAAAGCTGCATTATAACCTCCTTCTGCCAAAGTAGTGCAACCTGATTTAAATGATAGACCTTTAGACACGATTAATACATCTTTATCGTGTTTTTTGGCTTCTATAGCTGCTCGGCACCCAGCTCCTCCGGATCCTATGATCAGTACATCAGTTTGGTAATTCTCTGTTTCCATATTAATGTGATTGACCCCGGTTTTATTTAAGTTTTTTAAGTAGATCAACAGAATGTTAACTGTATAACAGACATAAAATATAAAAATTATGCAAAACAATTTTCAACATCTTGTAATCCAAAGGAGGATATTCAGTGAAGAAGAAAGAGATATTAAAACTGGCAAAGAGGGATTTTGAAAGGGCTTGGGTTGAAACAGGCTTGAACCTAAAAAAACCCCATCATGATGACGAATATCCTCGGTTACGCCTTAAAACTGGGAAAAATCACCCATTAAATGATTCTATTGCTAAATTACGTCAAGCATACCTCATGCTTGGTTTTTCCGAAACCATCAACCCATTGTTAATAGAAGAAGATCATATCTACCGCCAATTCGGACCAGAAGCTCCTGCAGTTTTAGACCGCTGCTTCTACTTGGCAGGGTTGCCCCGTCCTGATATTGGAATTAGTTTGGATAAAATTGAGAGAATAGAAAACTTGGGTGTTCCTCTGAATGAAGATAATATCCAATCATTGAAAGAGGTATTCCGCAGTTATAAAAAAGGGGATGCCAGTGGGGATGACTTAGTTCAAGATGTATCCGCTGCTCTGGATGTTGAAGATGAATATGGGCTTAGAATATTGGAAAAAGTATTTCCAGAACTGCAAAAGCTCACACCCAACCCCAGTAAGACTACTTTACGTTCACACATGACTTCAGGCTGGTTTATAACCCTGGAGGCCATGGCAAAAACCTATCCTTTGCCTGTTAAATTATTTTCGATTGACCGTTGCTTCCGTCGTGAGCAACGGGAAGATGCAAGCCACTTAATGACTTACCATTCTGCATCATGCGTCTGGATGGATGATGAAGTATCCCTGGATCTGGGAATGGCAGTTTCTGAGAGTTTGCTTGAATATTTCGGTTTTAAAAAGTTCAAATTCTTACCAGATGAGAAAAAATCCAAATATTACATCCCTGGAACCCAGACTGAAGTTTATGGTTATCATCCCCAACTAAATGACTGGGTGGAAGTGGCCACCTTTGGATTATATTCTCCAATAGCCCTGGCACGGTATGGCATTGACCAGGAAGTCATGAATCTGGGAGTGGGAGCCGAAAGGATGGCCATGATACTCGGAGGATATGAAGATATTCGTAAGATGGTATACCCCCAGATATACAATAAAAAAAGCCTTAGTGACCGTGAATTGGCATCCATGCTCCGTATGGATCTATATCCGGTGACTGAAGATGGGAAAAATCTTGCAGAATCAATTTTAAGCACTGCCCAGGAACACGGTGATGCGCCTTCACCTTGCAATTTTACTGTTTTTGAGGGTAATTTTTTGGATAAAACCATTGAAGTGAAACTTGTCGAGCCAGAAGCAGGCACTAAACTACTGGGTCCTGCCAGTTGGAACCGTATATACGTTCATGATGGTAACATTGTAGGAGTGCCCCATCCTCACACCATTAACAGTCTTCAGCCTCCTGAAGATATGGTTGAAGAAATCATTGAGAGCATGGGAAAAGAAATCGTTGATGATTTGGCTATTCAGGCCCTAAAATCAGGTGTTCCTACAAGTATAAGTTATCTGGAAGGAGTAGCTGCCCAAGCAGCCTACCGTATGGAAGAGATGGTGGTTAGTGGAGAAGAACGAATTAATTTAAGAACCACCATTGCCAAATTACCATCTGATGTCAACCTTAAACTGGATGAAATGGCTGTTCGTTACATTACAAGTAAAAATAAGGTTATTGATATTCGAGGCCCAATTTTCTGTACCATAATTGGGGAAATTAAGGATTAACATCAATTAATATTATATATGGGAACCCCCGATAATGTCTTCATATAACTTGACCCAACTTTTAGCCAATATACAATATAGTATGGCAGATAAAGTCACAAAACACGATTGTTTCAATGAAGTAAATGTTTTGACAGGTGTTGATGTTTCATTTGCAGTTGATAATGAGGCTGTTGCCGCTGCTGTAGTTATGAAAGCTGAAGGGCTGGAAGTTGTTGAGAAAAAAACCAGGAATGTGAAGTTATTTTTCCCTTACATACCCGGGTTTCTAGGTGTTCGAGAGGCCGATGCTGTTATTTCTGTTGTTAATACTCTTGAAAGTGATTTTGATGTTCTAATAGTTAACGGTCATGGTATTATGCATCCCCATGGTTTTGGACTGGCTTCCCATGTGGGTGTGTTCTTAGATGTGCCCACCATGGGTGTGGCAAAAAGGTTAACTGGTGGAAGTTATATAAAGGAGGCCACCCAACAAGACCACGCCAATAATGAAGCCCAACTCATACAACAAGATAATCGCATAGTAGGGGCCTTTTTTAGGGGAAAATACATTAGTGTTGGCCATAAAATATCCTTGAAAACTGCTTTAAACATTGCAATGATAACCAGCATTTATAAAACCCCTGAACCCTTAAGGCAAGCCCATATGCTGGCAACTGAAACTTTTAAACATGAATTGAATGAAAACAGAAGGAAATAAAATGGAAATTAAAGGAATTATTGTCTCTGGAACCCATGAAGGGAGTTATTTCATGTCTTTAGATGTCTATCAGGGGGAATTCAAGGAAAAACTTGGATTCAAACCATTTCCTGGTACTCTTAACCTAGAAATATCTAAGAAAGATGCAAAATCATTAATTGATCTACGTGAGCATATGGGAATTATTAAGGGAAGCGGCAAGTTTGGAGATGTTAAATTCTTACCAGCCCAGTTGAACAGGGAAATAAGTGGCGCTATATTATTTCCAGTTAAAACAGAGCATTCTGATGAAATTTTGGAGTTTGTGGCAGAGGAAAATCTCAGGAAAGCATATCACTTTAAAGATGGAGACCCCACCACTGTAAAAATTGATGAAGTAAGATTTATTAAATGAGATTGATTATTGTTTTTTTAAGTATTGATATGTTTCAAAAATCAATGCAATTATGAGACCTTACTCAATAGTATAGTTACAAAATATTTACTCAAAAAAAAATCTAATCTTGTGATCATATGATAAAAAGAGCCATAGAATCCTTTAAGAAAGGAGAAATAGTTTTAATCTTTGATGATGATAACCGTGAACGGGAAACCGACATGATTTTGGCTGCGGAGTTCATAACCCCTCAGCACATGACCACCATTAGAAATGATGCCGGTGGTCTGGTTTGTGTGCCAATATCCTCCAAAATATCCGATAAACTAGGTATTCCATTCATGACCGATGTAATGGAAGCAGCAAGTGACAAATATCCTGTTTTAACAAGTTTATCACCCACAGATATTCCATATGACGAGAAATCAGCTTTTTCCATCACTGTAAACCATAGGAAGACCTTCACCGGAATTACTGATAATGATCGTGCTTATACCATTAAAGAATTAGGATTGTTATGTAAAAAAGGTAACTTCGCAGATTTTGGGAATAATTTCAGATCTCCAGGCCATGTGACTCTCCTTAGAGCATCTGAAGGTCATGTGTTAAAGAGAAAAGGCCATACTGAGATGAGTGTTGCTTTGGCTGAAATGGCTGGTTTAACTGAAGTTGCAGTTTGTTGTGAAATGATGGATGATGTTACTGGTAATTCAATGACCACTGCTGATGTGGCAGAGTATGCCAAAAAAAATGACTTAGTATTTTTAAGTGGTGCAGAATTAATTGAAGGTTACCATGAATTTAAAGATATATAAAAAACCTTTAATTATTTTTAATAATTTTTACTCTTATTTTTTTCAACTAGTTATCAATAAAATCATTTTTTATTTCTTTATAAGAAGAATAACCGGTGAATTTGGGTGTTTCGCCCATTTTTATAATTTTATTAAGATCCAAATGCTTTTCTACTGTTTCAGTAGCTTTATAACAGAAATCTTCCAGCTTGATCTCCACTTCTGGAGTTCCACCCCGGGCAGCTAACTGAACCTTGGGCACTTTTCCCAACCATTCAAGCTGTGTAGTATTTTTGAGATAGGTTAATGCTGTTTCAGCTATTTTTTCATCGTAAACTTTGTTTAATATTGCCCCTTGGACTTTAATACCAATTTTCTGCATCATATCAGTATGGGAAGCAAGGTCTATTGCAGCAGTTTCTATACCCCCCTTATTGCAACCAGTGACAAGTAGGACAGGAATTTTTCCTGCTTTAGCGATTTCAGCAGCAGAAAACGGGGTTTTTTTATTTAAAATCCCTGTGAAAATACTCATAACTCCTTCCACCAGGATTAAATCGTATTTATGTCCATTGACATTGGCAATAATTTCTTCCAAGCTTTTCCAGCCCAATCCTCCAATTTGAATAGACGAATATTTCCCCATTTTATCTTTATTAAGGTATAATGACGGCACTAAATCTCTTATATCTGGACCTACCTTAAGAACCCCAACTTTATATCCTTTTTTACGCAAAGCCCCCACAATACCTGTAGTGATGAAAGTTTTTCCAGAATCTGATCCTGTGCCGGCAATCATGAGCCAAGTTGGTGTCGGTTTATCTGTTGATAAACGGTAATGGGAGTAAATATCCAGTCCAATCCCCACTTCTCTTTTCATTTTCTTAACAAGTGCCTTGTTATCTTCATAAATTTTTAAAATATCTTTTTGATTGGCATCAATAAATTTTAAGATATTATCGCCTAAAGATGGGTTTTCATCCAGAGAAGCATGTACCATTGTACCAATTACATTACCTTCGTCATTACGAACCCCTGACAAAATCATTCTTGGATTATCTGTGTAATTTATCCTTTGAACTTTTGAAAAAAAGATTGGCGGTGCATTTCCCCTGATGTCTCCGTAAGTATGGCAGTGAAACCCAGTGATAGTCTGACCTACCATTCCTTTGGTGAGGAAAGATTCATCTACTACTTCTGATTCTACCCGATCTGTTCCGATTAATGGGTGAAAAGTAACATCTAAAATTCCTAATCCATCTCTTTCAACAGGACAAGGAGATTTTCTGCCAATATCTGTTTTTTTGGCCAAAACTTGGAATCCAGAGCACATGCCCAAGATGAATTTGCCTTGACTATCCATTTTTTTAATAACAGTTTCAACTTCCCGACTGATGCTTTGAGATTCAATGATACTCCCACCTGGAAGTATTAGGCCATCTAAGACTTCGTAAGCCTTTTGTCCCTTGATCATGCCATTTTCCTTTAATAGGTGGGTGGGAAGTTTACCGAAGTTTTCGAAGGCAGGTAATGATCCGTTAACGTATAGGAGGCCAATACTTTTCATGGAATCCTCAAATTTTATATTTTTAATATACAAACATTACAGCTTTTTTCTAAAAAATAGACTAATTTAACTCCTCAAACGCTGCCATTATTTGGATGATTTTTTCATCTTCTAGTGGTTTAGCTTGGAATTGTATTCCCACCGGGATTCCATCTACATCACCTGCAGGGGTGCTGGCTCCAGGTATCCCTGACAAATTAGCCATAACTGTCAGGATGTCATAGGCGTATATTTCCATTGGTTCCAGTTCCATGCCTACTTTATGCGGTAGTTTAGGTACTGTTGGACCTACAAGCACGTCTACATCTTTTAAAAGCCCGGTAATTTCTTTTTTTATGAGTGATCTAGCCTGTAATGCTTTTTTGTAATATTTTCCACTGTATTCTTTCTGGCTGATGTAGGATCCCATGTGTATTCTGCGGAGTACTTCATCTCCACAAGCTTCTTCAATGCGTTCCCCATATTTTCGACCATCATATTTTCTAGTGGCTGAGAAGAATTCAANAAAGTTTATTAGATAAAAAGTTGGCAGACATAATTCCAGAGAATCGAAGTTTAATTCCACTACTTCAGCACCTGCCTCTTGCATTTGGTTGATGCGATCTTCAATTATATTGACGATAGACTCATCAGAGACATCAAAAAATTCTTGCACTACCCCCAGCCGCATGCCTTTTAAGGAATCTTGCATATCTTTGATGCTGGCTGAAAAATCAGGTACATTCCAGTTAATAGTTGTACACTCCAAACTATCTTTTCCTGCAATAACATCCATCATTAAAGCGATTCCACTTGTATCCACTGCAAATGGGCCGATTTGGTCGAAGCTCATGGCTAGATCAAGAAGTCCCTGTCTGCTTACTGCACCATAAGTAGGTTTGAATCCCATCACACCACAGTGGGATGCTGGGTTNCTNATGGATCCTCCNGTGTCAGAGCCCAGAGCAAGATCACACATTTGGGCAGCTACTGCTGCAGCACTTCCCCCACTAGATCCACCTGGTATTCGTTCGGGCGCTCTAGGGTTTAGTGTAGGACCGTGGAATGATGTTTCAGTGGAATTTCCTGCAGCAAATTCATCCATGTTAGTCATTCCCACAATAATACCATCTTCGGCCTTTATCCGTCTGATTACTGTGGCATCATAAGTTCCAATATAGTTTTCCAGTGTCTTGGAGGCAGCAGTGACATGAAAATCCTCCACATTAATGTTATTTTTAATTCCTATGACCAAACCAGCAAGTTTCCCAACTTTTTCACCATTAGCTATCCTATTATCAATCTCTTTAGCATTTTTCAGAGCTTCATCAGTTTTTAACTCTACAAATGCATTTATTTTTGGATTGTGTTTATTGATTCTATCAATGAATTTTTCCAAGTTATCTGATGCTTTCTTCTCGCGGTTCCTGATTGATTGTGATTTTTCTAAAATATTCATGTTCCCACCTTTACGTGAGTAGTGACTTGCCCTAATTTCTACCATTCTTTGATTTAGAAAATTAATCTTATTATATTTACCATTGGTACACATGAACACATAAAAAAAACTTGATATTTTTTTTATTATTATTCTAATTTTTCAGAAAATATAATAGATTCCCTGGATCAAGGACCCCCAGCAAATAGAGAAGTATTATTAAAATTGGCTGGTGAATTAAATAAATAAAAAGAGAATTCCTACCAATATAGCTGAATATCCTAATTAACATATTTGTCGAAAGATCAGGTAGATAATATCCTCGCTTATAATTCTTGTAAAGGGTTCTGCCTGTAAATTGCCCTAGGGAAACTACACCCAACCAGGGGAGTAAAGGGAAATAATCCACGGTGATGAATACGGAAGGTTTCAAACCTAACCATATCAGCCAAGGATATGTTACAGTGATTTGTGCAAAAATGAATCCCAAAATTATGAAAACTATCCCCAAAACTAAGTTAAGGTACTTTTTATTTAATAAGGGATACTCTAAAATAATTGCTATTCCAATAAAATGTAGAATACCAAAGACTATGAAATCATAGGGTATAAACAACCAAGTGACCAGAGTTATGAAAATACCAAGGAAAAATATTTTGACTCCCCTTTTTAAGTACTTTAGAAAAAAATTTGTTTTTCCATTATTTTCAGCCAGAATCTGGGCGCGAGAGTAACTTAAAGTAAGTGAAACCCCTACCAAAAAAATAAAGATGAAAGCAGTTGTTCTGGCAAGAATAAAAAGAATTCCTGATGAAACATCCAATTGACATATTCCAAAATAGGTTAAATCAAAGAATAAATGGTAAATTACCATCATCAATATGGCTAACCCCCTGAAAACATCCACCTCCCAGAAACGCTCATAAATATCCATAAAATTCCCTGTAATTGTAAATCAACAGAATATTAGGTACTGATATTGAATTAACTTTTTACTTTTTTATACAAGTTGTCATCAGATTTTTCAGTGTATTTATAACAAATTTCCTTAAAAATACTCTCATTTCCATACAGGAGTTAAAGTTAAATGTTGAGGGCATTATAAAAATCATCGCGAAAATCCTAGTTTAAAAAAAAA
>JGI24709J26583_10000406_pt1 | contig 36468 bp, 27 predicted proteins | sample BioPla2DNA1_FD_26583 | JGI IMG/M metagenome (IMG submission 26583) | reverse complement strand
AGAGGGTTAAACACTCTGAAATCAGCTGGATAAGAACTGTAGTTAAAGTAATTTCTTGTTCGGAGTAATTTTGTCCAAAAAAGGGTTGCCAATCCACTATTTTTACAGCAATCTTATCAACTCACCACCTTTTTGACAGTAAAATCGTCAACTCAGTAGCCAAAAAGTAATAATGTCCACACAACCTTGTTTTTATATGGTTTTAGATATGTTCTTACAATAAAAAATCCGCGACCTTGAAACCAGCTTGCATATGAGTTCAAAATCACGGAAATCCCTTTATATCAAGCACTATTACACTTTTATTTATCAATCCTTGACATCAATACTACGGTCTCAACGTGTAATTATTAGACTATTTCACAGAACACTCATATACAGCAGTAAAATAGCGGGTTTTGCCATTATCCCTTGAACTATGACATCTAACTTGTAACCTCAATAACCACATTCTAATTAGACTATTTTGCATTTTAGTTCTTCTTCGAACATTCATCACACATATCGGGAATAGAATAATTCTCATCATTTGCAATTGTCCTATTGCACTTCGGACATTCATACGCATAAGGATGTATTTCTTTATTTAAAGGGTATTCATCTGGCTCTAAATATGTTTCTTTATATCCAAACAATCCATTTTCAAAAAAATACTCCCACAATTCCTCTGNATGTTTTGATTCAGAAATTGCTTTAGCTCTATCCTTAATAAAGTCAATCTGTTCTTGTATTTTTTCAGATTTAACATTATCCGATATATAATGTTTATCCATAAAATCATTAAAATTTTTAAATTTCAAAAAATATTCACCTACGTTTTCATTCTTCTGCAATACATCCCAGTTATCCTTAACGTATTCCAAATATAGTTCAATGTAGTCATTGCAATTATTCCTTGTTTTACTATGTTCTGGATGAGGATTCTTGCCCCAATCACGACCTATCCACATCGGCAATATCCAAAAATTCGCAAGACAATGTCTTTTATGCGTCGATAATTTTGTTTTTCTTCCATACTTTGAGATAATACCAGTATTTATGGTATCTCCTGCGAATATTTTATTAGTAAAATTCCCATCTTCGTCAACGATATTCTGACCAATCAATATATCTTTATATATTATTTCATAAAAACCACAAGCAAAGTCAGACATATCGCAGTCGGGTGAAAAAGGATATCTTTTTTTAGATAAATCGGGGTAGTACGGGTAGTATGATTGTGTACTTTTTATAACGTTTTTATCTATAAAAATATTGGTTTCTTCTATTATGTAATCCGGGTATTCATTTGATTCCTTATACTTTTCACTAAAAAATTCAATAGGTGTCAATAAAATATTGTACACTTGCGCCCTTTGCTTATCATTCATCATAATATTATCCTTTCTTCTTCGAACTATATTTCTTGCTTTTCCTTCTAATTCCATCCTCAGTAATTTCAACATTACTTCTGGACTGCCTTTCTAACTTAACTGCTTGAAATGTTGCCCTATCTATAATTGCCGGGTGACTATCAGACATTAAATATGAATCAGATTCTTTATCAGGTTTGAAAAGTTCAACATCACCAACGTACTTCTCGTTATTAAGAATATTATCAATAGTTCCTTTGTACCAGCGATTCTTTCCTGTAGGGGAAAGAATATCTTTACTTTCCAGCTCTTTGATTATGCCACCAATGCTGTAACCTTTTAAATATAGCTTGAAAATTGTTCTAACCAGTTCTGCCTCTGCTTCATCAACAATCAAATCACCATTTTCATTATGCTTGTAGCCAAGACATTTACGCTGATATAACTTTGAAGTACCATTTGCTGCATGGTGTTTAAACCCCATTTTAATATTTTGACTACGTGATTCGTTATCTTCTTGTGCTAAAGAAGCTAGTATTGAGGTAATCATATCATCATCCATATACTCGGTATCAATCAAACTATCAACAAGTAATAACCTTGTACCACTTTCTTTTATAGTTCGAACAGCAGTTAAAACATCCACTGTATCTCGTCCCATACGTTCAAGAGACTTTGCTACAATTAGTTTGATTTTACCACTTTGGCAATCTTTAATTAATCTATTAAACTGTGTTCTAACCGAACCAGTTTTACTACTAGAAACTTCTACATAAGCATCTACTAGCTTCCAATCATCAAAGTTTGAAACATAATTTGTAAGGGCAGATACTTGATTGGAGAGACTTTCTAGTTGAGTTGCGTCTGCGGTACTTACTCTACAATATATAGCAACCGGTAAAATTTCGTTATTGCTTGGTCGTGCAGGTATATAATGAACATTACTTGCTAATTTCATGAAATCTCTCCTTTCAAACATCATTTTAGACCAATTACTATTTTTAGATATAGATAATTAGACTAACTATTTTTAATTTATCAAAAACACAATATATAGTGTTCGACCAGTCTGAAAACTACTATAATTTGCGTGACATCAATACTACCGTCTCAACATGGGGTGCGGCAGAGAGATGATATAAATACGCAGAAATAGGGGGTTTTGCGAAATAGTATCCCCCCCTTAGCCAATAACGTCTTTTTATATATTAATTATTTATTTATTTTTATACTTTCAGCAAATTCTTCTTTGGTTTCATTCTCATCTTTTTATAGATGTTTTATCCTTAATATTCTATATAATTAACTAGTTTCTAAATAATAAAGGCCTGTTAGGAATATAACTTTTCGTCCCAACTGGCCTAAACTCATCCCTATCCTATTCAATCACACATTCAACCTCTGTTCCATCAAGAAGACTTACACCTATCTTCTCTCCTTCAAGCACTATCATCTTCTCACCCATCCTAAAGTATAAATCAATATTAAACCCTTCAATTTCTACTCTATATTCTATTATCACAATAAACATCAAACATATGTCTCCTTAATTCATCCCACTCCTCAGATCCATAATATTTTCATGCTTATCCCATTCGTCAATAATATGAGCTGCTCGAGCAATCACGCGTTGCTGCAATTCAGTCTCACTAGAATTAATTATTTTAATATTTTGTTCAGGATAAATTTCATATGCATTTAATTCAGAAATAACTCGTTTAATTGTCTCAGAAGGATTTCTATAGTATTCACTACCTCTAATACGTATAAATCTCCATCCAAGACGTTCTAAAATTGCCTGCCTTTCCATATCTTCTCTAATTTTTTCATAACCACTATGGTAAAGTTCTCCATCACATTCAATTGCAATTTTATTATCACCACATTTAGCAACCATGTCAATACTATACGAACCTACCTTCCATTGTTGTTCAATATTATAACCATGTTTAACCAGTGCTCCTGCAACTGATATCTCAAATGGTGAATCTGCTTTTGCCTCAATCTTTTCTCTTTGTTCTCTAAAGGCTAAAGGATTAGTTGCATACTCTATTAATCCTTTTCTCATATCGCCAGACTTTAAGTCGTTGTTTATATCAAGTGAGTGAACTACCCACAATTGGTCTTTTGCCCTACTAACAGCAACATTGTATCTTTGTTTAGTTGACTTACCTACTCCTTCTCCAGTAAGACGTAATGGACCTTCCCCTTCATTACTATCAACCAATGAGATAAAAATTACGTCTCGCTCATCCCCTTGAAAATGTGAAGCATTGCCACAGAGTATTCTACGCTTTTCGTAAACTTGTGGTTCAATTTTTTCAATAGCAAGCTGATTAATAGTTCTTGCCTGTTCATCACCTAACAATGATATCGCGCCAAATGTCATTTTATCATATTCTGGTTGTTCCATACATGCCATCATAAGTGCTACAATCCACTTTGCTTCAGTTATGTTACGTTTTCTCCTATCTCGTTGACCATCTACACGGTACGCGATAGTCGCAGGTTTAACAATTACATTACTATCATCTCTTAGAGGTTTAATTTTATAATCGTAAGATAATCTATTGCTATATCCGATTATGCTTGGAACACAGCGAAAATGTTCTTTAAGCATAAGAGTTGGGAATGTAGTCTTTGCGATATCATATAATGATGATTTCATATCATACAGATGTGAATTAGGGATAATATCTTTAATGTACATATCAGCCAAATTTGTCATCTTATCAAGATCTACACCTACTGCTGATGGACTCACTTGTTCATCGTCACCAACAATAATTATCTTTTTTGCCATATACATTATTGCAAGAGCTGAAATATCGGATTGGCTTGCCTCATCTATAATAACTATATCAAATTTATTTTCTACAGGGTCTAGGCTCTCTAAGGCCTTATTCACTGGCATAATCCATGCAGGCACAGCTCTTTGACATTTAGCCATCAATTTTTGTGCTTCACGTTTTAGTTTTGGAGCAGATTTTCCAGTACCTTTACCGATTTTTTTAGTAGTAAGTTTCCAGCCCTGTAATGCCTGTTTTTTACTAATATCTGATTCAATTCTAGTAAGTAAATGATACCAGGCACAGTTTTCTGCAAGATCTGCAGTTGCCCTTCTTAGCTCCTTGCTTAAATATACTGATTTACGTTGTAATTCTTCAAATGGTTGTGAGGTAATTTCGTCTATGATTCCAGCAAATTGCTTCCACTTCCAAGCATCTTCAATATTTTCGGGAAGATTACTTTGCCCATGTATCCCCACCCTATTTTTGATTAGATTAGACCATTCCGGTGCATATTTAGCAATTTCATTTAAGATACGTCTTCGTTCTGATTGGTAATAATACTTTGTATAAAGAGAATCTAATGCATTATAATGCTTTCTATAGTCTTCGATGTTATCTTCCTTTAATGCATAAACAATATCCTTACATACTTTAGAGTCATTTAAACCTTCTGCCTCCAAAACTTTTAATGATCTATTTATATTATCTCTAATTTTTGGTAGCTCATAATAAATAATTTCACTTAAAGAAATAAATTGGGGCAATTTTCCATAAATTAGTTTTATTAGGTAATTTATTTCTTCAATTGGATTTGTATATTGAATATCATTTTCTAATACTAGTGAGCTAAAGCCACTAGTATTTGCCATTTCTTTTATAGTTTCAAATTTATCATGATACCAATTTAAACATTCTTCTATTTGCTCCACGAAGCTAATACAAGATTGTTCAGGCGCTTCTCCAAACTCTGTAAAAGCAATACCTCCACGCTTTTCTATTAATTCAATCCATAGTTCAGCTATTTGTCTTCTTTTTAATTCTAGCTCTGCAATTAAAATAGCTATTTCACAATCATCAACAGATGAAATATCTTGATTATTGATTTTCACAGAGCTAAGCAAATCCTTCCATTCCTTATGTCTAAAAAGAGTAAACGAAGAAAGCTTTCTTCCTGAACTAAGATGTTCTCTTATTTCGTTTAAGATATCAATAGTATGGTTTGTAATCATTATCTGTGTAGTGAGGTTTTTTCCTATAATCCTAGGTGCAATCTCACTAGAGAAATTATATGCTTTATTAATCAAGGAAATTAAGTTTTCCCAAACTATTCTAAATCCTCCACCTTTTTTGCCTGCCAGAATTGCATCCAACTGCCAGTCCTTAAAGTTTTCTGTTGTATGTGAAGTGATCATATTTTTTAATGTTTTGATTTTTGAATAATCAAAGTTATTACAAAGAGGTTCATTTTTTATAGTAGCAGTAATGTTTTCAGTATCAATTATTATATTACTACCTAAAGCATCTTTATAATGTCTTAGTTTTTCTATTAATGTAGATTTTTCTTTTACTAAAACTTGAAACTCATTAGGTGATAACAAGTCAATTGGGTTTGGTAAGTTATAAGATAGTTCTGATTCCTCTTCAATAGAAATAAGCTCATTTGTTTTATAAACAAGCTCTAACTCACCAATAGAAACAGGTAATGGTTTATACAGTATAACTTTTCCTGGCAGATAAGATAATTCATCTTTATTATTAAAAACAAAACTTGCTGCTTCTGCTACACTATACCCTTTCCCACCAAAAATAATTGATTCGTATTCTTTTAACTTGATAGCATAAATATCTTTTCTAACCTTTGCTAAGTCTTCTAAAATCTTGATACGTTTGCATTTTAGTTTCTCTATATTTTCAGCTAACTCCATGGATGTATGTGTAGATATGTATTCAGTTATGCCATCAACTGAACGTTCCATATCCCTATTATCATCATCTAGTACAGCAACACATAGGTTCTGAAGTTGTGTGACAACCTTTTCTTTTACAACAGAAAGAGCTTTTCTTGTATGGCTTGTAACCAATATGTTTTTACCTTGAGCAAGAAAATGGCCTATCAAGTTTGCAATAGTATGTGTTTTTCCAGTACCAGGTGGTCCTTGAACCAAAACTGCATTATAGTTTTCGATACGTTTAGCTATTTGAAGTTGTTCCTTATTAGCTTCTTTTGTTAATAGTATATCTTTATCTTCGCCGCTAATAGCAGCAAGTTTCTCACTTAAGTCAAGCTGCTCTATTTTATCTTCTTTTATTCTGTGACTTACACCAATTAAGTCATTTAGTGGACCTGAAACAACGCCTGTCTCGTCTATTTGAATAATAATATCATCAATTGCTTTTATTACCCCACTTATTCTTTTTCTAATAAAAAATACAGGATCATCGTAAATAATAACTTTGTCTAAAAAGCTTGGTTCTTCATTGGAATTAGTAATAAACTTACTATCCGAATGTAATTTATGTGCAAAACCTTTCAAATAGTCAGGCGTATCATTTCTATCTAATGGATGATAGAACTTATCTGCTAACTCTTCTGTCAAGCTCTTCACTGAACTATGATTGATGTAGTCAATATGTTGTAACAGCATAGTATAGATTTCTGAATTCATGTCACTATCTATTATTGAAAGAATATTATTTTTAGAATCAAAAGTCATTGACACCCTCTTTAATAATATAGGATGATATGTATTTGAAGAATTAGGCAATTTGCATTCTAAGATGCCCTGACCCACCATTATTTCTAAACTTTCAGAATCTCGATCTAAATCAATATACCAACGATATAATTCATTAAATAAATTTCTTACTTCTGCTATTTTAATTTGACGTCTAACCCATTCGTTCCGCTTTACATTCCATTCAGTATAGTCTCTAACCCTAGTTTTATCGTCAGCAAATGAAGTTTCTAGAGCTTCTCCGTGCTTAGTTTCAACAAGTTTATCTTTGGGTTTAACTAAAGAATTATATCTATGCCAATCACCTTCAATCCAATTTTCTAAGGTTGAAGGCAACTGCGGACAGGATTCAAATTCTGGTTTTTGAATCTGAAGTAAAACCACTTCTTGTTCATTATCATCAATTATATCTTCATCAGTTCGATCCATGTAATTTACAATTATATTATCATGTTTTGGTATTTCTTTTATAAATCTATGCCAAGGCTGATTTCGAATATCGCTAATTATTTGATGCCTTTGTGCATAAAGTTCTTTTATATATTTAAATAGACTAATTGCTTTTTCTTTAGCCTCCACGTATATCATCACATCCTTTATTTAGTAAATTATTATATAAATTAACAATTAGTAAATATTAATTCAGAACAATATTAAATATTATACAAAAACCCATATGCTGGAAATCCCCATCACCTATATTATATAATATTACTTCTTAGTTTTATAGGTTTAAATAATTTAATTGTATAATATATCTGAATTATTTAAAAATTTAAAAAGAGGTAATCAAATTCTAACTATCCTCTTTACTCTATAACAATACTTTCAATTATAATTATTACCTTCACCAGAGTTCTTTAACAGCCTCTTTTGACCCAGTATCTCTTTCCCTGTTTCCATTCAGGCATTAGAGATGTCATAAAGTTGTAGAAATTAGCATCATTATCTCTGTACTTAAAATGTATAAGCTCATGTACTTAAGCATAATCAATACAGAATTTAGAAACCTTTATTCATTCGTAGTTAATAAGTTAATCAACAGGAACCACTACCTTTAGTATGATATCAGGTTCTTAAGACTCGATTAAAATACCTTCACCCTAGTCATTCCAACCTATTCCTTCTCTATCAAAACTACACACTCAATATGCCCCGTCTGCGGAAACATATCCTTCACCTTAACCTCCCTAACCTCATATCCTCTATCCTGTAATACCTTCAAATCATTCACCAAAGTTTTTGGATTACAAGACACATATATAATAGTAGGAGCATCAAACTTAATAACATAATCTAAAGCCACTGGATGAACTCCACTTCTTGGTGGATCTAGTATGATTAAATCTGGCTTATCTTCAATGGTTTGTATAACCTTAGCCACGTCCCCAGCAATAAAGTGGCAGTTATTCAAGCCATTCATTGCTGCGTTTTCTTTGGCACTTTCTACAGCCTCTTCTATCAGTTCTATACCAACTACCTTTTTAGCCTTTCCAGCGGCTATTTGGCCTATGGTGCCTGTTCCGCAGTATAGGTCAAAAACTACCTTGTCTGAGGCATCTGCCATAAAGTCACGAACTATGGAATATAGCCTTTCTGCCCCTAGGGAGTTTGTTTGGAAGAAGGAGAAAGGACTAATCTTAAACTTTAATCCTAGAAGTTCCTCTGTGATATAATCTTGGCCAAATAATACTTCAATTCTATCTGCTGCTACCACTTCTGATAGAGAATCATTTATTGTATGAATAATTCCCTTTAATGTACCTTGATAGTCTATATTAACTAAGGTTTCTTTCAGCTTATCTAAGTTGATATCCAATTGTGAAGTTGTCACAAGGTTAATTAAGATCTCCCCTGTTTTCTTTGCCTTTCTTACTACAAGGTTTCTTAGATATCCTTCCCTTTTCATGATCTTGTAATGGGGCAAGGCCAGTTCTCTAAAGTATTTTATAACGGTATTGTGGATCTTTCTTACATCTTCATCAATTAGGATACAACTATCTGTGTTGACTATGGAAAAGCTTCTTCCTGGCATATGCATGCCTAGCATTAGTTGACCACCCTTTTCAAAGTCTCCAAAGGTGAATTCCATTTTATTTCTGTATTCATAGTCTTCAGGACTGCCTTCTATGCCTAAATACTTAAAGCCTTCTATGTGATTTTTCTTAAAAAGGTCTAAAACTTGTTCTTCTTTGAACTCTAGTTGTTTTTCATAGGGTACAAATTGCTGGGTGCAGCCACCGCAGTGATAAAAATGTGGGCATGGTGGGTCTATTTCATAGTCTGCTTTTTCTACCACTTCTGTCACTCTGGCTTCTGCTCGGTCTTTTCTTTTTTTATGTATCCTGGCCATAACTTTTTGGCCAGGATAGGCGTTTTTAATATAAACCTTTTTATCCTCTAAGTAGGCAACGCCCTCCCCTGGGAAACGTGTCTCTTCTATTTTAAGTTCGTATATCATTCCCTTTTTCATGTCCTTCATTCCTTTTCATCTAGTATTATAGATATCCTTAGGCAAAGCTACTATATAAGCAATCAAAATATGGAATCTTCAGCGATTTTGATTGCTTATATAATAGTTGGATATCTTACACAATAAATAATATACTATAGAATTTGCAAACTCAAATTTAACTTTTCTTAATTAGCTTGCAGGTTTTATATTTATTACTTGCTCTATTGCCATTAACTTTTCTATGACTTCTTCTACTCTAAGCCTTATAGGCACAAAGAGAGTATAAATACATTCATTATCATCTGCCTCTTCTGTGCTGTATTCTATACTTTTTATTTTTATTCCCATTTCCTTTAGGATCTTATTCACTTCTAATAAAGGTTGTAATTGTTTATCAAAAATTACTTCCAACTTTATTTTTCTTGTTTTGCCCATAAACTTATGTTCAAAGTTTTTAAGAATTGCTACTACAATAAAGACACATATAAAGCTTGCTATGCACAAGATATAGTATCCAAAGCCTGTAGCTAGTCCAATAATTGCTACTACCCAAAGGCTAGCTGCTGTAGTTAATCCTTTTACTGAACCTTTTTCATGAATAATAGTACCTACTCCTATAAAACCTACACCGGATATAACCTGGGCTCCAAGCCTTAGCATATCGGAACTGATAGCCCCTTCCAGGTTAGGGTTGTCCATCAAAATTATTTTCACTTCTTCAAAGGTATAAAGTTGAATTAATGAAGTGATTGCTGCACCAACACAAACTAACATATGGGTTCTAAAACCAGCGGCCCTATTGTTTAGCTCCCTTTCATATCCGATTAAACCACCAATAAATACTGCTAATAATAATCTCATTGTAACTTCTAAAATGCTCATATATCTCCTCCATAAAAAAGAACTCTGTTACTATATTATATAACAGAGTTCCTTAAATACTATAATATTTTTCTTAACTTATCTGCCTCATACTCTTTAATGTATTTTTCCTTGCTTTCACCAATGATTAATAATTTAGCTCTGCCATCTTCTACCTTTAAAACTCTTCCCTTTGTTTTACTTCCTAAAACGTTTACCGGTGAGTTCTTATTTAATTCTTTTGTAAATGTATTTTTGCAGTACGGACATTCTCCTTCATTGACAAATACTCTTCTACATTGTATGCAATACCATAGTTTCCTCATACAATCCCTCCGAAAATAATTACTTACTCTCTATATCTATTCTATAAGCCTCCTTTTTTTCCTCTATTTTGAGAAAAGTTTTCTTCTTCAAAGGAATTTACATTAAGAGGAAAATCTCCTGCCCTTAAAACTATCTTCCTTCAGTAGTATTTATTTGAAATTTATATTGCATATAGGATAAAAGAATGTTATATTAGTAGTGTGTCAATGTATTTTTATACTGTAAATATTTCATATTAATATATATGAAATATATTTTTTAAAGAACTGTGCAACCGGTTGCATAAATTCCACAAAAAGATGCAATTGTTGCCTGATTGTTCCAAAGAATACAGATTAGGAAGGTGAGCTTGTGTCTAAATATGTTAAGATCGACGAATGGAGCATTATTGAAGATGATCTCCATCTAGAAGAAAACAAAATTTATGAAAGTTTAATGAGTATTGGTAGTGGACATATGGGTATGAGAGGAAATTTCGAAGAAGATTTTTCCGGCAGCACCCTTCAAGGTACTTACATAGCTGGTGTTTACTACCCTGATAAGACAAGAGTTGGTTGGTGGAAGAATGGTTACCCTGAATACTTTGCTAAGGTTCTTAATTCCACAAACTTCACAGGAATCAAGGTAGTTATTAATGGAGAAAACCTTGACCTAGCTAAGGCTAAAGTAAGTAACTTTAAGAGAATTCTTAACATGAAGGAAGGTTATCTTTTAAGAACCTTTACTGTTGTTGATAAGGATGGTAATGAAACCAACTTTGAAGTTAAGAGATTCTTTAGCATGGCTCAACAGGAAATCGCTGCAATATCTTACAGCATTCAGCCAGTAAATCATTCCGCTAAAATTGAGTTAACTCCTTATCTTGATGGTGATGTTAAGAACGAAGACTCCAACTATGATGAAAAGTTCTGGTTAGAAGTTGATAAGGGTTCAGAAGAAGGTTTCTTCCACATCACTCAAAAGACTAAGAAAACTGATTTTGTAGTTACTTGGGCTTCTAAATATGCATTATATGTAGATGGAAGTTCTGTAGAAGTTGATCCTGAAGTTATTGTTAAGCCTCAATATACTGCAAACAAGTTCTCAGTAACGTGTGAAAAAGGCAGCAAGGCTACATTATATAAATATATTGCTGTTACTAGCAACAGATATTTCTCTGAGGAAGACTTATTGCCAAAGGCTAAGGCACTAGTTGAAGATGCTCACAAGGAAGGTTTTGATAGCCTATTCCAAGCTCACTCTGATAAATGGGCAAATATTTGGAAAGAAAGTGATATAGTAATAACTGGTGATGCCTCTGCTCAGCAAGGAATTAGATTTAATATATTCCATATGAATTGTACCTATACTGGAGATGATCCAAGACTTAATATAGGTCCTAAGGGCTTTACTGGTGAAAAATATGGCGGAAGTACTTATTGGGATACAGAAGCATACTGCATTCCTTTCTACCTAAGTACTAGTGACCCATCCATTACTAGATCTTTATTGATATATAGACATAATCATCTTGAAAAAGCTAAAGAAAATGCTAAGAAGCTTGGCTTAAAAGGTGCTCTTTATCCAATGGTTACTATGAACGGTGAAGAGTGTCATAACGAATGGGAAATCACTTTCGAAGAAATTCATAGAAATGCTGCAATAAGCTATGCCATATATAATTATGTTAATTATACTGGTGATGAAAGCTATCTATATGAATATGGCTTCGATGTGTTAGTAGAAACAAGTAGATTCTGGGTTTCAAGAGTAAACTATCATAGCCAAAAAGATGTTTACATGATTCTTGGAGTAACAGGACCAAATGAATATGAAAATAATGTTAATAATAATTGGCATACTAATACTATGGCCGCTTGGAATCTTGAGTACACTCTTGAGGTTACAAAGCTACTAAAGGAAAAGTATGCTGACAAATATAATGAATTAATAGATAAATTAGCTGTAACTGAAGAAGAAATGGCTAAATGGCAGGATATTGTAGACAAAATGTATAAGCCTGAAGATAAAGAACTTGGTATCTTCCTTCAACAGGATGGATACATGGATAAGGAGCAATTATTAGTTAAGGACCTTTCAGAGGAAGATCTTCCACTTTGTCAAAAGTGGTCCTGGGATAGAATTCTTCGTTCATGTTTCATAAAACAAGCAGACGTTCTACAAGGTTTATACTTCTTAGGTGATAGATTTGATTTAGAAACTAAGAAGAGAAACTTTGACTTCTATGAACCAAGAACTGTTCACGAGTCTTCCCTATCCCCCTGTATTTATTCAATAATTGCAGCAGAAATAGGTTATGAGGAGAAAGCTTATGAACTATACCTTAGAACTGCTAGATTAGATTTGGATAACTACAATAACGACACAGAAGATGGACTACATATTACAAGTATGGCTGGTACTTGGATGTCAATTGTCCATGGATTTGGTGGTCTTAAAGTTGTTAATGGTGTGCTTTCCTTAAATCCATTTATACCAACAGCTTGGCAACAGTATTCCTTTAAAATTATGTTCAGAGGACATCTTCTAAAGGTTACTGTAAAACAAGGCGAAACAACAATCGAGCATCAAGAAGGTGACGACTTCCAAATGAAGGTATGGGATAAGACCTATTCTATATCTAAAGAAAGCACTATCAATATAAAAAAATAAGTAATTTTTAAGAAAATGAAAGGTGGGAAAGTCATAATGACTAATTCAAAAAACTTACCCAAAGTAGCTTACTTCTGTATGGAATACGCTCTTGACACTTCCTTAAAAATTTATTCTGGTGGCTTGGGAGTATTAGCTGGTGACTACTTAAAGGGAGCTAAAGATGGCGAATATCCAATGGTAGGTATTGGTATCAAATGGAAACAAGGTTACACTGAGCAAAAAATTGGTGAAGACGGTCGTCCATACGACTCCTACTATAACTATCAGTATGACTTCTTAAAGGATACTGGTGTTAAAGTAACTGTTAAGATTCGTCAAAGAGATGTAGTTTGTAAGGTATGGCTTGTAGATTGCTTTGGCAATGCACCTATTTACTTATTAGACACTGACCTTCCAGAAAACGGTGATGCTTGGATCACTGGACAGCTTTACGGATACTTTGGAGAAGAAAGAATAGCTCAGGAAATGGTTCTAGGTATTGGTGGTGTTAAGGCTCTTAGAGCTCTTGGAATCAATCCTGATGTCTACCACTTTAATGAAGGTCATGCTTTATTTGCAGGCTTTGAATTAATGAGAGAAAGAATGGAAAGCGGAGCTAGCTTTGAAGAAGCTTTAGCTGCTACAAGAGAAGAAGTTGTATTCACTACTCATACTCCAATAGTTGAAGGTAATGAATCTCATCCTCTTGATAGAATTCTTTACATGGGTGCTAACTGTGGCTTAACTATAGAACAGCTAGTTCAAATTGGTGGTTCCCCTTTCAATATGACAGTTGGTGCTTTAAGACTTTCAAGAATGTCTAATGCAGTTGCTCAGCTTCACGGAGAAACTTCCAACAAGATGTGGAAAGATGTTGATAACAGATCAGAAATAATTGCTATAACAAATGCAATTCACAGACCAACTTGGGTAGATGCAAAGATGGTTGAAGCTGGTGAAAATTACGATGGTAGCGAAGAAAGCAAGGAAACTCTTTGGAATACTCATATGAAAAACAAGCAGGCTCTTATTGATTTCGTATATGAAAGAAATGGCGTTAAGCTTGATGCTGATAAGCTTCTTATCGGTTTCTCAAGAAGAGCTGCTCCATACAAGAGAAGTAACTTAATCTTCACAAAACCTGAAATTATTGCTCCACTTCTTAAGAGCGGAAAACTTCAAATAGTATTCTCTGGTAAGGCTCATCCATTAGATGATGCTGGTAAGAAGATAGTTGCTGATATAGTTGCTATGACTAAGGAATATCCAAACTCCGTTGTATTTGTTGAAAACTATGATATGACTGTTGGTAAGATGCTTACAACTGGTGCAGACGTATGGCTAAACAATCCAAGAAGACCAAAGGAAGCAAGTGGTACTTCCGGAATGAAGGCAGCTATGAACGGTGCTCCTAACCTAAGTACTCTTGACGGATGGTGGCCAGAAGCTTGCAAACACGGTATAAACGGCTGGCAGTTTGGTGACGGTAAATCCGCAGACGACTTTGCTACAGAAGCTGAATTAGATGCACATGATTTAGATGGACTATACAATGTTCTTACAAATGAAGTTATTCCAACTTACTATGAAAATAGAGATAAGTGGATAGAAATCATGGCTAACAGCATCAAGGATACTAAGGACTTCTTCAGCGTTGATAGAATGCTTGAAGAATACTACGACAGATTATATAAATAGTTATTTTAAAAGAGGCTGTTCCACTAGTTTATAAGTGGAACAACCTCTTATTTTTAAAGGCATATTGTCCATATCTATCCTTTTGTCTATTGAAATAGCTTACTATTATGATATACTAATGGCGTTGGACAACTATATATGTACTAATTTTATAGTTATTAGAAAGGTGTTGTGTATTCATGAAAATTAAAGGCTGTATATTCGATCTTGATGGTGTTATAGTTGACACTGCTAAATATCATTACATTGCTTGGAAAAGACTAGCTTCTGAAATGGGATTTGACTTTACAGAAAAGGATAATGAAAGATTAAAAGGTGTAAGCAGAACCCGTTCCTTAGAAATCCTTCTTGAACTAGGCAATAAAACTGTTTCAGAAGAAGAAAAGCTTGCTCTAGCAGAAAAGAAGAATACTTGGTATGTAGACTACATATCTAAAATGGATAAATCTGAAATCCTTCCAGGTGTAGAAGATTTTCTTAAGACTTTAAAGGAAAACAACATAAAAATTGCCCTAGGTTCTGCTAGCAAAAACTCAATGATCATATTAAATAATTTAGGTCTTACTAACTACTTTGATGCAATTATAGATGGTAATAAGGTATCTAAAGCAAAGCCTGACCCAGAAGTATTTACTCTAGGCGCTAAGGAAATGGGCTTAAGTGCAGATCAATGCGTAGTCTTTGAAGATGCCCAAGCTGGCATAGAGGCTGCTAAAGCCGGCAAGATGAAGGTAATCGCTGTTGGCTCAGCAGAAAACCTAACAGGCTACGATAAAATCATTGATGGCTTCCAAGGGGCTAGCTTAGAATTAATAAACTTCTAAAAAATATCCATATAAAAAAGTTGATGGTCAACCATCAACTTTTTCTTATCTATTTTTCAAACCATCAAAATATAGCCTTGTTTCCTTAAATACTACTCCACTTAGTCCAATTAAACCAATTAAATTTGGAAAAGCCATCAAGGCATTAACTATATCCGCTAAAATCCATATTAGATCCAACTTTAAGCTTGCCCCAAAAGCTACTATGATAATAAAGATATATCTATAAACCTTAACTCCTTTAACACCGAATAGATACTCTGTACATCTTTCACCGTAATAGTTCCATCCGATAATAGTAGTAAAGGCAAAGAAAAGCAAGCCTATAGTAACAATGAGGATGCCTATTGATTCTATTGGCAATCCTTTTTTAAAAGCAAAGCCAGTCATTGCGGCACCTTGATAATTAGACTGCCATGCCCCAGTGGTTATTAATACTAGGCCAGTCATAGTACAAATTACAATTGTATCGAAAAAGGTTCCTGTCATTGAAATTAAGCCCTGTCTTACACAGGATTTCGTCTTAGCTGCAGCTGCTGCTATTGGAGCACTTCCTAGGCCTGATTCATTGGAAAAGACACCTCTAGCCACACCACTTTGAATTGCCATTCTCACTGTGGCTCCTGCAAAACCTCCTAGGGCTGCAGTTGGAGTAAAAGCCTGTTTTATTACAAGGATTATAGACTCTGGTAAAACACTAATATTATTTCCTAAGATAATCAAACAACCTACTACATAAAATATGGCCATGAAAGGCACTATCATTTCTGATACCTTTGATATAGTCTTAATTCCCCCTAAAGTTACAAGGAAAACTAAAATGGTTATCACTATTGATGAAAGGATAATTGGAATATCAAAACTATTATTCAAGGATTCTGTTATAGCATTTATTTGAGGAAATGTACCTATACCAAACAAGGCAACACAGACTCCAGAAAAAGCAAAAAACTTAGCCAACCACCTTATGCCAAGACCCTTCTCTATATAATACATGGGACCTCCAGACATTTGTCCATTTTTGTCTGTAACCCTATATTTAACAGCCAGTAAGCCTTCTGCATACTTAGTTGCCATACCAAAAAAGGCAGCTATCCACATCCAAAAAAGAGCTCCTGGTCCACCAGTTTTAATAGCTGTAGCCACACCAACTATATTTCCGGTACCAATAGTTGCTGACAAGGCTGTACAAAGGGCTGCAAAACTTGATACATCCCCTTCTCCCTCACTATCATCATCTTTGGCAAATAAATATTTAATAGCTAATGGTAATTTAAAGACTTGAAGGAGTCCTAACCTAACTGTTAAATAAATACCAGTACCTACTAATAGTATTAGTAGCGGTGGTCCCCATACTAAAGAATCAATTCTTTCTAGAACTTTTGTTAAGTTATTCATTTGTTTTCCCCCTAAATTCTTTTGTATAAATATAAACCTTCAAATTTAGGACGGAAATGATTTTGAACTATCTTAGATATGAAACTATAGATCTGCTTCTATAAATCCACAAATAATTAATAATAAAAGTTAGAATTCAGCAAGCTGAATTCTATAAATATATTCAAAAACACTCCCCTGTCCTTTTACCTGAAAGTTTCACTGCCTAAATAAGAACTTCAAACAGCTTTCTCCTTCGGTGCTCATAAGAGTCTCTCCAGAGGCTCGTCCGATAACGGTCATCTCCAATATGGTACCTGAAAGATTTTCCTCTTCGGTGGATGAAAAAATTCATCTCTCTCCCGCTATCATCATCCGAAAATAATATTAATTTATTAAAATTATATAAGTATCCACATAAATATGGGATTCTTGTTTATATTTCTTCTCTAGCTTTATAGCTTTGCATTTCTATCTGCTATGTCACCTATTACAGGTAGCTTAAACCACTCACCATTATAAGCTTTAACCATCATTACAATCCAAAGGACAAAGCTTAAAAGGTTAACTGCATTTATAACAAGACTTCCTAGCAAAGGGACCCAACCAAATACAGATTTAACTATTGACAAGCTAATAAAAAGCATAGTAGATTGTAGGCCATGGAATTTAACAAACCTGCTGTCCCGCTCCATAAAAAAGAATACTAGTCCTGTTATGAAAACTCCCAGGTAACATATCATTCCAGCCACATTTTCATCTAAGCCTGTTGATGATTTTTGCCCATTAAAATTATTATGGTTCATTACCATCACTCCAATTTTTTCATTTCAGTTTAATTATATCAACATAAATAAACCATGTCTAGTAAAGTCTGCAGTACATAAATAAATCTTATACTGGGAAAACTTACTTAGGATAATAATTAAAGGAGTGACTTTTTTATGAGTGAAACTATATTAGAAAAAACGGAAGGAAGAGTTAGCTACCATGATTCCGTAGAAGAAATGCTAAAAAGAATTAGAGAGGACGGAATGTCAAATATCTTTGACCGCTATGCCCTTCAGGAGAAAATTCGCTGCAAATTTTGTTTAGAAGGCTTAAGCTGTCAGCTTTGCTCCAATGGTCCTTGCAGAATAAGCGAGAAAAGCGGGCAAGATAAGGGAGTGTGTGGAATAGGCAAGGATGCCATGGCCATGAGAAACTTCCTACTAAAAAATATCATGGGTGCTGGTACATATAGTCATCATGCCTACGAAGCCTTTAGAACCCTAAAAGCTACTGGAGAAGGAAAAACTCCTTTCAAGATCACCGATGTAGATAAGCTTAAGTGGATGTGCGAAAAGGTAGGTATCGATACAAATCAGGACATCAACGATATGGCTATTGAGCTAGCAATTTTATTGGAAGATCAACAGCATATTGGAAAATCAGAAGACAACATTATGGTGGAAGCTTTTGCTCCAAGAAAAAGAAAAGAACTATGGAAGAAACTTGACATATATCCTGCTGGTACAGTCCATGAAGAACAAAACTGTGTAGCTAGCTGTCTTACAAATGTAGACGGCCACCATGTATCCCTAGCTATGAAAGCTCTAAGACTTGGAATAGCTACAATATATAACACTCAAATAGGTCTTGAAATGGTGCAGGATATACTCTTTGGCACACCAACACCTCATGAAGCTAACATGGATTTAGGAATAATGGATCCTGACTATGTTAATATAGTTTTCAACGGTCATCAGCCTTGGGCTGGAGTAGCCACCCTCTTAAAAGCACGAACAAAAGAAATTCAAGATAAGGCTAAGGCAGCTGGAGCCAAGGGCTTAAGAATTGTTGGTTCCATAGAAACCGGTCAGGAACTCCTGCAAAGATTTAAAACTGACGATGTATTCGTAGGCCATATGGGCAACTGGCTTTCCATTGAACCACTACTAGCTACAGGAACAGTTGACGTATTCGCTATGGAAGAAAACTGCTCCCCTCCTGCCATCGATATGTATGCTGAAAAATATCAGGTTACCCTGGTGGCAGTAAGTACAATTATTGATTTACCAGGAGTTAAACATAAGATCCCCTACAATCCTGAGGAAGTAGATAAAATGGCCGATAGCTTAATTGAACTAGCCATAGAAAACTATAAAAAGAGAAAGGAAAGAAATATTAAGGCAGTGGTGCCCAAGAAGGTTCAAAAGGCCATAACAGGCTTTTCCACTGAAGCTGTTCTAGGAGCCTTAGGTAACAAGCTAGATCCACTGGTAGATGTTATAGCTGCTGGAAAGATAAAAGGAGTAGTGGCACTAGCCAACTGTTCAACTCTAAGAAATGGTCCTCAAGACTGGGTTACAGTTAACCTTACCAAGGAACTTATAAAGAGGGATATATTAGTTGTAGCTGGTGGTTGCGGTAACCATGCTTTAGAAGTTGCTGGTTTATGTACTCTTGAAGCAGCTAATGAAATAGCAGGCCAAGGCCTAAAAGAGATTTGCAATATGTTAAAAATTCCTCCAGTATTAAGCTTTGGTACCTGCACCGATACCGGTAGAATTTCCATGCTTGTTACAGCCCTGGCAGACCATCTAGATGTTGATGTGTCACAGCTCCCAATAGCAGTAACAGCACCAGAATGGATGGAACAAAAGGCCACCATCGATGGAATTTTCACTTTAGCATACGGAGCATACACCCATCTATCCCCTACTCCTTTTGTCACAGGAGCTGATCAATTGGTAGAATTGCTTACTGATCAGGTAGAAGCTGTCACTGGAGGTAAAATAGCTCTAGGTGACGATCCAGTACAGGTAGCACAGGATATGGAAGCTCATATTATAAAGAAACGCAAGGAATTAGGCCTAAGCTAAATATTATAAGAAAAAGGTCAGCAGCCTATTATTATAGAACTGCTGACCTTACATATAGAGTTTCCCTTAAGTTTCCATTATTATTGGTAGTATTAATGGTCTTCTCTTAGTCTTTTTATAGAGAAATGCACCAAGAACTTCTCTTATATTAGATTTTATAACATACCATTCAGTTATTTTCCTATCTAAACATTTATCTAGTTCTTCCCTTATTATCTCCCTTGATTCCCTCATTAATTCTTCAGACTCTTTAACATATACAAAGCCTCTGCTTATAATGTCTGGACCTGCCACTACTGTATTTGATTCCTTATCTATAGTAACAACTACTGTTAATATACCATCTTGAGATAAGAGTTTCCTATCTCTAAGAACTATATTTCCAACATCTCCTACTCCAATTCCGTCTACCAGAACTGCACCTGTTTTCACTCTACCTGTTATCTTGGCTTCCTTTTTATTTAACTCTAAAACCTGTCCTGTTTCCATTGTAAAAATATGGGAACTGTCTTTCCCTAATTCCTCTGCAAGTAAGGCATGCTGCCTTAGATGTTTATATTCTCCATGTACAGGCATAAAGTATTTTGGTTTTACTAAGGTTTGTATCAATTTTAATTCCTCTTGACAGGCATGACCAGATACATGGACTTCTTCTGTAGATTGATAAACAACCTCTGCACCTTTTCTAAAAAGTTCGTTTATTACATGGGAAACAAACTTTTCATTTCCTGGAATAGGCGCTGCTGAGATAATAACCAAATCGTCCTTTTCAATGCTAATTTTTCTGTGGGTTCCAGAAGCAATTCTGGTTAGAGCGGACATAGGCTCCCCTTGGCTACCTGTAGTTATTATTGTTACCTTATCTGCAGGGTATTTATTAATTTCATCAACACTAATAATTTTATCCTCTGGAATATTTAAATAACCTAACTCAATTGCCACCTTAGATATATTCTCCATACTTCTTCCACTAAAAGCAACCTTCCTACCGTAAATTAAGGAAGAGTTAATAACTTGCTGCATTCTATGAATATTAGATGCAAAAGAAGCTACAATAATTCTGCCTTTTCCCCTGCCAAAGATTCGGGTGAGATTTTCACCGATTATACTTTCAGATATGGTGTAACCCTGACGCTCAGCGTTGGTACTATCGGACATTAGTAACAAGACATTCTGCTTGCTAAGCTTAGAAAACCTTGGCAAATCAATAAGCTTTCCATCGATTGGAGTATAGTCTATTTTGAAGTCCCCTGTGTGTACAATATATCCATGGGGAGTACGTATAGCTAAAGCACAAGCATCTGCGATACTATGGCTAACTCTTATAAACTCCACGGATAATTTATCAAATTTTAAAACGTCACCAGCTTCTACCACATTAAGGGTACAATCGGAAAGAATCTTATGTTCATTTAATTTGTTTTCCACCAGACCCAATGTTAACTTGGTTCCATAGACAGGCACATTAATTTGCTTTAACACATAGGGAAGAGCACCAATATGATCTTCATGACCATGAGTTAGCACTATAGCCTTAACCTTCTCCTTATTTTCTAGTAGATATGAAACATTAGGTATAACTAAATCTATGCCGTACATCTCCATATCAGGAAAAGCCATCCCGCAATCAATTACAACTATCTCGTCCTTATATTCAATAACCGTAATATTTTTTCCTATTTCTCCTAGCCCTCCTAGAGGGATTACCTTAACTTTATTATTTGTTCTCATTTTTACCTATAGCCTTTCTTGTCGCTTTGTTTTTTATATTTTCATTGCATTCCATACTCTTATTATCTCATAACTTTCGATTACTTTCTAATACTATTTAATATTTCTGTATAATATCATCCTTATACCTATGTTAGACTAGCAAAAAAATGCTTCCATCTGGTATAGGAAAACCCTGATTATTAATCAGGGTTTAAAGCTATTTATAGCAGGGCAACAACTTCTATTTCTATAACTGCATCTTTGGGAAGCTTTGCTACTTCAACGCAGCTTCTTGCTGGAGGATTTTCCTTAAAATACCTACCATACACTTCATTCATTGCCGCAAAATCATTCATGTCTTTTAGAAATACTACAGTCTTCACTACCTTATCCATACTTGTACCTGCCTCTTCAAGTATAGCCTTTACATTTTCTAAAGATCTTTCTGTGGCCTTTTCTATATCAGTTACCAACTCTCCACTAACATGATCTATTGGAATTTGCCCTGATGTATAAAGAAAATTTCCTGCCTTAATAGCCTGGGAATAAGGGCCTATTGCTCCTGGCGCTCCCTTTGTACTAATTACTTTTCTCACATTAATCCCTCCTACTTTACACTTTCAATTTTTAATTTATCTTATATTTTTAAACTATTGTTGTCAATTTATTTAACCGTCTTAACTTTAAACAATCTACTGTAATCTATTATATAAGAAATAAGCCCTAACTTATTAGTTAAGGCTTATGATAAATACATTTTTAGTTGAAGCAGCATGTTAGTTTCCCTACCCTAACCGGTCGCTTCCTAGTCTTATAGTAATGGTCTCCTAGGCGGGAGCGCGAGGCTGCTTCCCTTACCCTCACATTTTCCTTTAAGTCACCATTATTGTAATCTTATTATCCTCTTTTGTCAAGAAGATAAGATAAAAGTGCTACTTTTTTAGTTTTTTGTAAATATCCGACAATCTGTCTAAGGCAGCAATTAAAGTCTCATCTTTTTTAGCAAAATGGAAGCGGATTAAATGATTAACATCCTCTTTGAAAAAGCNAGATCCTGGCACTGCTGCCACCCCTAGCTNCTTGGCCATCCTTTCACAAAAGTCTAAATCGCTCCTATATCCAAATTCACTTATATCTACTAAGACATAATAGGCTCCCTGTGGCTCTGTGTAAGTAAGGCCTATATTTTTAAGGCCATATAAAAACAAATCCCTCATGTGGCTATAGTGTTTTTTTAAGTCATGGTAGTATTCATCTCCAAAATTAAGTCCAACGGTGGCGGCCTCCATTAATGGAGCAGCAGCTCCAACTGTTAGAAAATCATGGACCTTCTTAACTCGGTCAATTACCTTTTCATTGGCAATCACATAGCCTAGCCTCCAGCCAGTTATAGAATAGGTCTTAGATAAAGAACTACACATGATTGTTCTTTCCCTCATGCCAGGCAGTGTTGCCATATAAATATGTTTATGATCATCATAAATAATGTGCTCATAGACCTCATCGGTTATTACATAGCTATCATATTTAATAGCTAAATCTGCAATTATTTGCAACTCCTCTCTTGTAAAGACCTTACCGCTGGGATTTGAAGGATTACACAATATTAAAGCTTTAACTCCTTCTTTAAAGGCAGCTTCAAGTTCCTCAGGATCGAAATCAAAGCTAGGTGGCTTTAGAGGTACGTATATTGGCTGAGCTCCTGCCAGTATGGTGTCTGCTCCGTAATTTTCATAAAAGGGAGAGAAGATAACTACCTTATCTCCCGGATTAGTTATAGACATCATGGCTGCCATCATTGCTTCTGTGCTTCCACAGGTAACCACAATTTCCTTGTCAAGGTCCACCTTCATAGCAGAAAACCGTTCCTGCTTTCTTGCCAGTGCCTCCCTAAAATTTTCTGCTCCCCAGGTCAAGGCATATTGATGAGGTCCTTCTATTGCCACTTCCGCTAAACGNTTTCTTATCTCAATAGGCGGTTCAAAATCCGGAAAGCCTTGAGAAAGATTTATTGCCTTGTACTGATTTGAAATTCTGGTCATTCTACGTATAAGGGAATCGGTAAAAGTAGCAGTTCTTTTGCTTAACTCCTGCATATGTCACGTCTCCTTCTTTAGGACTCTTATTTCACTATTTCCAAGCTGCAAGATATGCTCCCTTAAATTCATTAGCAAATACTTCTTCTACAGCTTCTGATTGATAGGCTTTTACAATTTTCAAATAAGTTTCATTGTTTGCATCTTCTGATCTTGCTGCAATTAAATTTACATAACTTTTTCCTGAATAAATATTTACATCGTCCTGGAAAATTGAATCTTTAGCTGGGTTCAATCCATTATCTAAAGCATAATTACAGTTGATAACTGCTGCTGCAACATCAGGAAGTAAGGAGTATACATTTGCTGCATCTACTTCTACCAGTTCTAAATTTAACTTATTTTCTCTTATATCAGATCTTTCTGGACTATCTCCAGCTTCTGGATCTAGTTTAATTAAGCCTGCTGCTTCTAATACCTTAAGGGCACGACCTCCATTGGTAGCATCGTTAGGAATAGCTATCTTGGCCCCTTGTCCTATTTCACTTACATTAGATAGCTTATCAGAATAGATATTCATGGCAGATATAAATGTGTCTCCAATAGCTTCAATTTTGTAGCCATTGTTTTTTACTTCATCATTTAAATATGCATGGTGCTGGAATGCATTCAAATCAGTTTCACCATCATTTAAGGCTCTATTTGGTGTGGCATAGTCAGTAAAGGAAATAAGCTTAATTTCTATCCCTTCCTTTGCTAGTTCCTCTATTACAGGATCCCACATTTCATTGGCCTCTCCTACAACTCCCACCTTAACTACATTTTTATCCTTATCAGCCTTCTTTGAATTTCCGCAAGCTGTAGCTGTTGTTAAAATAAATACTGATAATAAAGCGGCAATAAAATTTCTTTTTTTCATAATAATAGCCTCCCTTTAATTTAAAAATTTATAATCTTAATGCAATTTGGTAATTTTCCTTCAAAGTCTTGCAGGAAGCATTAAAGGCAGCCTGCTCTTCCTCTGTCATACTTAATTCTATAATTTCTTCTACTCCCTTGATTCCAAGTACAGTTGGTACCGATGCGTATACATCATCTTGTCCGTATTCACCTTGTAAAAGAACTGATACTGGTAGAACTCTTTTCTCATCGGCGAAGATAGCTCTAGTAACCTCTGCAATGGAAGCACCGATACCAAACTCTGTAGAGCCCTTACCTCCAAGGATCTTCCAGCCTCCTGCCCTTCCTTCTGCAGCCATGGCTTCTAAGTCTAGCCTTCCATACTTGTCAGGCTTTTCTTTGATCAATTCTATAATAGGCTTTCCTGCTATAGTAACAGTAGACCAGGCTACCATTTGGCTTTCTCCATGTTCTCCAAGGGCATAAGCGTATATAGATTTCTGATCAATTCCTGTATGATCTGAAATAACTCTTCGCAGTCTAGCAGAATCTAATGTAGTACTTGTGGAAATAATTTTATGTGGAGGATAATCAAGTTTTTTCTGAATATAGTGGGCTACTACATCGGCAGGATTAGATATACTAAGTATGATTCCTGAAAAGCCTGATTCCTTTATTTTAACTACTACATCCTTTATAATTTCAATGGTGTCACTTAAGGTATCCATTCTAGTCTGACCCTTAGTCATATCTGGAAGTGGCCCTGCCGCTATGATCATCAGGTCTCCATCCTTTGCCTCGCTGTAATCTCCCGCCTTTACTTCTACACGATGGGGAAGATAAACTGTGGCATCAAATATATCAAGAGCTTGAGCCTTTGCCTTATCCTCATCTGTATCAATATAAACAATCTTCTCTGCCAAGCCCTGGGAAGCCAGTGCATATCCTGCATGAGAGCCTACATGTCCTGCTCCAATAATAATAACCTTTCTTGCTTTCAATCCCATTACCTTATCCTCCTTTGTTACTTTTCCTTAATGACTACTTTTCTTAACTATAATGTTGCCAATAACTTGTATAATACTTACCAGAAGGACTAATACCACCACAGAAACATAGGTAACATCTATCTGATTTCTCTGATATCCAAAACGAATTGCAAAATCACCAATACCTCCTGCTCCTACTGCTCCAGCCATAGCTGTCAAGCCTATAAGGCTAATGGCTGTTATAGTAGTAGCTCTTGCAATTCCTCCAATACATTCTTTCAGATACACTCTAAAGATGATTTCCAAGGGGCCTGATCCCATAGATTGAGCTGCTTCAATTAAGCCTGGATTTATTTCTGACAAAGCTGCTTCAATCTGTCTTGCGAAAAATGGTACCGTACCAAAGATCAGTGGCACAATTGCTCCTTCTACTCCTATGGCCGTTCCCATTATCTTACGGGTAACTGGAATTAAGGCTGCTAAAAGAATAATGAAAGGCACTGAACGGAAAAAGTTTATCACCTTATCTAAAATTTGATATATAACAGTATTTTGAAGAATTCCACCCTTTCTTGTTACTATTAATACAACTCCCAAAAACAAGCCTAATACAAAGGATATAGAACCAGACCATCCTAGCATCTTTAATGTATCTACTATACTTTCATAAAAGTCGGGGAGTTTGTTCATTATATTAGGTATAATACTATTTAGAAAGCCTTCCATCTAAAATCACCTCCACTCCAACATTCCTATCTTTTAAATAAGCAATTGCATCTTCTATGCTCTTAGTTTCTCCTTTTATAATGGATACTAGTCCACCAATAGGATTTTCTCCGATTAGTTCAATATTGCCAAAAATAATATTAATATCCAGATTATATTTCCTAGATATCTGAGACACCAAGGCCTCTGATACACTTCTTTCAAGATACTTGAACTTTACAATACACTCCTCCTTGCTTAGTTTTGTGATTGATACTTTTTCATCAATCAATTCATGTATCTTAGATAAATTGGAGGTACTATCCACAAAATCTTTTGTTATTTCCTTTTCTGGATTAGCAAAGACAGTAAATACGTCCCCCTCTTCCACAACTTCACCCTTCTCCATAACTGCAACCTTGTGGCATATTTCTTTCACTACCTGCATTTCGTGGGTGATAACTACTATAGTAATTCCCAGCTTCTCATTAAGCTCTTTTAATAGCTTTAGTATGGACCTTGTAGTTTGTGGATCCAAAGCGCTAGTAGATTCGTCACTAAGTAGTATTTTAGGATCATTGGCTAGGGCTCTAGCTATTGCTACCCTTTGCTTCTGCCCTCCACTTAATTGGGAAGGATATGCCTTAGCCTTATCTGAAAGGCCTACCAGCTCTAACAAAGAATCCACCTTTTTTCTTATGTCCTCCTTCTTCATTCCACTGTACTTCAATGGATAGGCTACATTGTCAAATACATTTCTAGAGGCAAAGAGGTTAAATTGCTGAAAGATCATTCCAATCTCTTTTCTCTTTTTTCTAAGCTCCTTCTCCGATAAGGCAGTTATCTCTGTATTATCTATAAATACCTTGCCGCTGCTAGGCCTCTCCAATAGATTAATACATCTAACTAAGGTTGACTTACCTGCCCCTGAGAAACCTATAATACCGCATATCTTGCCTTTTTCTATATGAAGATTTACATTTTTTACAGCTTCAACTACTCTAGCTTCTGATTCAAAGCTCTTGCTAACATTTTCAAACTTTATCATAACATTACTTCACTTCCTTTACCTTCCTCGTTTTAGGGTTTAAAAAAACAGGCACATCCTTATGTACCTGTTTCATTATCAAATGAAAACTATTATCAGGTAACATAATGCGCATCACAAGTAACCATCATTTCACATATATCCATGAAACCACAGTTACACATAGTCATAGCCTTTATCATCTTACTTGCTCTTTCTACTATACGCATTACACTTTCTCCCTTCTAGCATTATTATTCATACATAATTAACTAATTTTCTTTCCACTGCTTAGCTTATAATTGAATTATACACGGTTTTAAGAAAAGGTGTTAATATGCAAAACAGATAATTGGTTATAGTTTTTACCTATAACACTTTTTCTCTATACTTCTTTAACTCCTCTACATATTTTCTTCCCAATGGACTTAATCCTACATTCTTCCTCATAATATATCCAATGGTCATAATTTCATCACAGTCCAGTGGAATTGCCTTGTAGTCATTGCCATTTAGCTCCTCACAAATTATTCCTGAGCATAGGGTATAACCATTAAGTCCTACCATAAAATTTAAAATGGTGGCCCTATCATTGACCTTTATTATTCTCTTATAGTCGTAGGTGCTTAAAACTTCTTCTGCAAAATAAAATGAGTTGTAGATTCCCTGTTCAAAGGAAAGACAGGGGTAATCCAATAGCTCCTCCATGGTAATTAAGCTTTTATTGGCTAGAGGATTGCCCTTCCATAAATACACATAGGTTTTACATTGAAATAATTCTTTAAATACCAGCTTGTTATCATTAAGTATCTTAGTGATAACCTTTCTATTAAAATCGCTAAGATAAAGGATACCAAGCTCACTTTTAAAGTTCTTAACATTTTCAATTACTTCATAAGTCTTAGTTTCATGGACAGCAAATTCATATTCGTCCATTCCAAACTGTTTTACCATCTCAACAAAGGCCTTTACCGCAAAGGTGTAATGTTGGGTTGACACACCGAATTTCTTTTTTACACTTTTCTTCTCAACAAATCTTTCTTCAATTAACTGATACTGTTCTACCACCTGTCTTGCATATCCAAGGAACTCCTCTCCTTCTAAAGTCATAGTAATTCCCCGATTGGTTCTCCTAAAGAGCTCAATGCCTATCTCATTTTCCAACTCCTTAATGGAGGCAGAAAGGCTGGGCTGGGAGATAAATAAGGCCTTTGAAGCCTTATTCATAGAATTACAATCTGCAATGGTGATAACATATTTTAACTGTTGTAAGGTCATCTTTACCTCCTTATCAAAGCTCTGCTCTTATTATTTCTAAAGCTATAAGTGAACTTTTTACTAACTCTTCAACATGACTGTATTCTCCTAAGGAGTGAACATTATTCATACCAGATGCCAATACAATTCCTCTAATACCATTAAGGGCAAAATTATTATTATCACTGCCTCCTAGAGTAGTAATCAAATTGCTCTTTATTGCAAGCCTATCACATATATCAAGAAAGCGTGTTACAATCCTTTCATCTTTATCAATCTTATAGGCAACACATCCGAAGGAATCCTTATATTCTATTAAGGCTCCAGCTTTTTCAGCTTCCTTCTGAAAAAGGCCCTGAATTCTCTTAGCCAGCTCTATAGCCTTCTCATGTTCAAGGCTTCTCACTTCACCCTTAACTATACAGCTATCTGCCACTATATTTCTTGCCCTTCCACCTTCTATAGTTCCTATGTTAACTGTAGTATTTTCATCGATTCTTCCCATTTCCAACTGACTTATGGCTTTAGATGCAACCCTTATAGCATGGACACCCAACTCCGGTGAAAAACCTGCATGGGCAGCACTGCCCTTTATGCCTATTTCAAAGGATACTAAGGTTGGAGCTTGAACCGCTGCAGTGCCTACAGGACCACTTAAATCAAAAACATAGGCCTCCTTTGCTTTTAGCCTGCTATAGTCAAAGGCAGCACTGCCTTGAATATACACCTCTTCGGCAACAGTAAAAAGCACTTCTATGTCCCTATGGCGGATTTTATTCTCAGCCACTGTTTCCAGAGCTTCCAAAATGCTAGCAATCCCAGATAGATCATCGGCGCCAAGAACAGCTAGACCATTGCCTACAATAGTACCGTCCTCTTTGATTATGGCTTCCTTACCTTTCCCCGGTTTTACCGTATCCATATGGGCAGATAAAAGAATAGGTTCTCCTGGAATTGTCCCCTTCCAATAGCCATATACATTCCCAGCATTTCCTCCTAGCTTACTGCCACAATCATCTTCATAAACTTCAAAACCAATTGCCTTTAGTTTGTCTATAATATAATCTGCCATCTGTCTTTCCTGAAAAGATTCGGAGTCTATAGAAACCAATTTAGCAAAATTATTAATAAGCCGATCTTTATTTATCACAATTACCACCTCTTCTAACTTAAATTTATAAGAAGAATTATATAATAAGCTATCAATTTATAAAAAAAGTTTTATGATATGTTTAGTATGTTATACTTCTTTTCTTCCTTTGTCAATTATTATTTCCTGGGCAATTACTGTAAGTCTAGTCATATTATTAGAAGGGACATAACTTTAATTCCTATAATGGCAAGTAAAAAAAGGCCAAATGGCCTTTTTATAATATTAAATCAAGTCTAGATTACATCAAAAAAACATAATTGATCACTTTCTGGTAAACCCTTTAAACAACCAAACTTTTTAAGGAGCTCTACTGCAGCATTTCCTATCTTAGCACGTTTCCTTAAATCCTCTATTGAGCTGAAAGGCTTTTCTTGGGCTGCCCTATGGGTACTTTCTGCTGCCACAGTTCCCATACCTGCTATACTGCTTAAGGCTGGTCTTAACCCATCTTCTTCTACTATAAACTTTGTAGAATGTGACTTATATAAGTCTATAGGTAGGAACTTAAATCCTCTTTCATACATTTCTAAAACTAATTCTAGGTCATCATACATATCCTTATCCTTAGGCGCTGCCTGATTTCCCATCATCTCTATTTCCTTCATCTTTGCTTTAACCTTTTCTTTTCCAAAAATCATATGTTCTGCATCAAAGGCTTTAGCTCTAATACTGAAGAAGGCTGCATAGTAGGCCATAGGCATATGTACCTTAAACCAAGCTATTCTAAAGGCCATCATTACATAAGCTGCAGCATGGGCTTTAGGGAACATGTATTTTATCTTTTTACAAGACTCTATATACCATTCAGGTACATTATGCTTCCTCATCAAGTCCTCATATTCTGCCCATTTTTCAGGATTCTGTAAGGCCTTTCCTTTACGTACCGTCTCCATTATATGAAAAGCAGTTCCTGGAGGAAGTCCCTGTTTAATAAGATAAACCATGATGTCGTCTCTAGTACATACCGCTTCACTAATGCTTGTAATTACCCCATTATCAATTAAGTCCTTGGCATTGCCCAGCCAAACATCAGTACCGTGGGAAAGTCCAGAAATACATATTAAATCCGCAAAGGTTTTTGGCATAGTATCTAATAGCATACCTCTTACGAACCTAGTACCGAATTCTGGAACTCCAAAGGTTCCTACCTTAGAATTGATTTGCTCAGGAGTAACTCCTAAAGCTTCTGTGGAAGAAAATATAGACATAGTCTTCTTATCATCCATAGGTATAGTTAATGGGTCTACACCTGTTATATCTTGCAACATTCTTATAACCGTAGGGTCATCATGGCCCAGTATATCTAGTTTCAGTAGGTTCTGATCTATGGAATGATAATCAAAGTGTGTTGTTATTATATCTGAATTTGGATCATCTGCAGGATGCTGTATAGGACAAAATTCAAAGATTTCACGGCCCTTAGGCACAACTATTATACCTCCAGGGTGTTGTCCTGTAGTTCTTTTTATCCCTGTACAACCTTTTGAGATTCTCAGTATTTCAGCCTTATTTACTGTAATACCTTTCTCATCAAAATACTTCTTTACATAGCCAAAGGCAGTTTTTTCTGCTATGGTACCTATGGTTCCTGCCTTAAAGGTAGTTCCTTTTCCAAAGATAACTTCTGTGTACTTATGAGCCTTTGCCTGATATTCACCAGAGAAGTTTAAGTCTATATCTGGCTCCTTATCACCTTCGAAACCAAGGAAAGTTTCAAAAGGTATGTCTATACCATCCTTATCCAGTTTCTCACCACAAACAGGACAGTCTTTATCAGGCAAGTCAAAACCAAGCTTTGCACCATAATCTGTAAAGTCCGAATGTTTACACTTTGGACACCTGTAATGGGGTGGCAAGGCATTTACTTCCGTTATTCCTGTCATATATGCAACCAAGGAAGAACCAACAGAACCTCTAGAACCAACTAGATAGCCATCCTCATTGGATTTCCACACCAACTTTTGAGCAATAATATACATTACTGAGAAACCATTTTTAATTATAGAATCTAGTTCCTTATCCAATCGTGATTGAACAATTTCCGGCAAAGGATCTCCATAAAGCTCGTGAGCCTTTCCATAGGCAATTTCTCTAATGGTTTGCTCACAACCTTCAATATGAGGAGGACATTTTTCCGGTGATATAGGACTAATTATCTGGCACATATCTGATATCTTATTGGTATTTGTAACTACCACCTCGTAAGCCTTGTCTTCACCCAAATAAGAAAATTCCTCCAGCATTTCCTCTGTAGTTCTTAAATACAAGGGAGCCTGATTATCTGCATCCTTGTAGCCCTGTCCTGCTTCCAGTATACGTCTATATATTTCATCTTCAGGATCTAGGAAATGGACGTCTCCCGTTGCAACCACCAGCTTATTTAACTTTTCACCTAAAGCAACAATTTTCCTATTAATTTCCTTTAGGTACTCCCTATCTGCTACTTGCTCCTGCCTTACTAAATACTCATTATTGCCTAAAGGCTGTATTTCAAGATAATCGTAATCCTTGGCAATAGCCTCAATTTCCTCATCAGACTTACCTAATAGTATAGCTTGATACAGTTCTCCCTCACTACAACCACTTCCTATAATTAAGCCTTCTGAGTATTTTTTAAACAAACTCTTTAGTATACGAGGTCTCTTATAAAAGTAATCTAGATGTGAATAGGATACTAGTTTATATAGATTCTTTAAACCTACATAATCCTTTGCTAATATTATGGCATGATAAGTTTTCAACTTTTTATATTCTTCCTTCTTAGCCAAGTCATCAGCAGCATATAATTCTATATCCTCAAGGGTTTTTACTCCTCTTTCCTTCAACATATCCAACATTACTTTAAATACCTTAACAGTAGTATCTACATCATCTAAAGCTCTATGGGCTACTTCTACTTTTATACCAAGATTTTTAGCAATTCTACCAAGTTTATATGTTTTATACTCTGGAAATAGCTCATGGGCCAAGGACAAGGTGTCAATGTATGTAAAGTCGAAGTCATAGCCCAATTCCCTTGCAATATGCTTTAAAAAGCCCACATCAAAACTAGCGTTATGAGCTACCAAAACACTGTCCTTTAAGAAGTCTAACATTTTAGGAAATACTTTTTCTATAGTTTCTGCATCTTTTACCATATCATCAGTGATGTTTGTAACTTCCACAACCCTAGCAGGAATAGGCTTTTCAGGATTAACAAAAGTGCTAAATGTGTCTATAACTTTTCCATCCTTAAACTTCATGATACCTATTTCAGTAATCTTTTCCGTTACCGGTGAAAAACCTGTAGTTTCTAAATCCAGTACACAATATGTGGTATCAATACTTTGCCCCTTAGGATTTGTAACTGAAGGCTTTTTATCTGGTGCCAAATAGGCCTCTACCCCATAAATAACCTTCATGTCTGGATTTCTTCCTAAAAGTTTATGTGCTTCAGGAAAGGCCTGCACCACTCCATGGTCTGTAATAGCAATAGACTTCATTCCCCAGCTCTTAGCTCTCTTAATTAAATCAGAAGCACTGGTCATAGCGTCCATCTGACTCATCTGGGTATGCATATGAAGCTCTACCCTCTTTTCTTCTGCATTATCCATTCTGCTAACTCTCTTCAAGCCTTCTGTTTCTATTATTACATTGGCAATCATCTCAACTTCACCGGAAAACTGGCTATAACCTGCGTTTCCAGCCAATCTAACACCTTTAGCCTTCTTAAGCCTTGATATGACCTCAGCATCTTCTCCTGGCTTTAGGAAGGACTTACAAGTCATTGAACTAGATCCATCATACAAATCAAAGGAAACCAAAGTTTTCCCACTCTTTAGTCCCTTGGAATCTAGATTAGATATTTCACCCTCTATAACTACTCTACCCTCATCTGGTGTTATATCCGTAATTTTTATAACAGGAGATTTAATTTTAGCATTCCTGCCCAATATCACTAATGAGTCAGAAACCTTTCCGTTAGCTTCAGCTTTAATCTCTGATTTTTTCTCTGTAGCTTCCTTACTAGCCCTAGCTGCTTCCACCCTGGCTGCCATGATTTTCTTTTGTGCCAGCTGCATTTCCCTTTCCTGAGCTTCCTGCATCTTTAGTAAGTCCTCACCAGTTACCTTATCCACAAAATTTATTTTATAGGCTGAGCCATACATGTTTTTTACAGCACTATAGATCTTTTTATCATAATTCATGGACTTCAAAAATCTAGATACAGGAACCTTGAAATTAATACTAATAACATTATCATTCACTTCATATTCACTACTATTTAACACCGCTTTCAAGGCAGGATATTGATCACCCAAAGAAGCCATAATATTATGTAGTTCTTCCTTTATAGGTTTCCTAACCGTTCCTTCTGCATACTTTACGGAGACTTTAGAATCGTTTAAGGCAAACCTTCTTCTAATAAACTTATTAAGGCCTTCAAATTCTTTAACATCTATGTATTTATCAGAGCTAATTTTCATTTCCAAGGTTTTAGTCTTTTTCTTTAAAACCACCGATTCTACAATGGCAGTATTTATATTGCCACTGGCCTGGTAATCTTTAAAAACTTCATTTATTCTTTTCATTTTCATCCTTAACCTTCTTCTAAAATTCTTTAGTATACTATATATTATATAGGATAATCCTACGATTTGTCATGTAGGAAAAAGAGTAGTAAAGATACTCCTATGGAAAAAAGCAGTCTAAACCTCTTAATTTAGACTGCTTTCCTTTAACTATTGGTGTCCTACCCTCTGTTTTTTCTTCTACTCCTTTTACTTTAGGGGCTACTGCTTCTCCTTGATCTGGTGAAACCCCCTCAAACTTATATTTTTTACCTTAAACTTTTTACTATCAAGAAGAGAAAGAAGGAGCAAATTCATATCTTTCTAATTCACCTAATGATTTGCTCTCCCTATAGTTCCTTTTTGACATAAATACATACTAATTGCTCTACAATTGAGGATCACTATAAAAAAGATTGTGACTACCACTTATTCCCCAATTAATTAGATTAAGAAAAGTCAGACAAAGACTATCTTAATCTGACTTTTTGTTCCTTCCTCTTATCTTTTCAGAAAATGCTTCTCTAACAGTAATACATTTTTTATCGGATAAATGAAGACCCAAGCTACAAGTTCTTTCCAATATATCAACATTAGATTGATTTATTCTTGAGTTTAAACAATCAACACAAGTATTAANATTCTGCCTAGCTGCATTTACTAAATCTCGCTCTATTTCTTCTATATATTGAAAATCATAATCACTATAATTCTCAATATATCCTTTTAGTAATTTATTGTAACCTTCTATCATTCTTCTAATTAGCATTTAAATATATTAAATAAGCAAGATCCTGAATTGTAATACATTCTATATCATTAAAATATGTGGAGTCCGTTACAAACCTCCACACCGTTGTATCTTGTGAAGATAATAATTTAACTTCATTAAATTTTGCATACAATAAAGTTTTATATTCTCCTAAATCTTTGGCATCCTTAATATTAAATGTGTTTTTTAATTCCTGATTACATATTTTATACAATAACTGTGCTGATTCATTATCTGTAATAATATCTTCTACAATATTTATTGTGTTATTTTCTTCCATAATTATATTTAACTCATTTATTATTGATTCTTCTAAAACCTCTTCTATTACTTTTTTGTGCACTAATATATTCTTAAAAAAACTGAACAGAAACTTTAGTTGTCCCTTAAAATTAATCAATATATTAGCATCAAAGAGAACTGGTGATTCAATCTTCTTCATCATTATCATCATTCCTAAGAGCAAAGTTTGAGAAATCAATATTAATAGGTTTAATTCTTCTAAACTTAATTGTATACCTTCTATTGTATCTACAATGTCTGTTTTTTTACATAATATAAAATTGTCCTTTTCTCTCTCTTTAAATTGAATTAAATGATATAGTTCATGGGCAGCTGCAAAGTTTTGAAAGCCTCTATTAAAACTTGTGTTTATAAAAATCTGAGTAAAATCACTTTTCTTTCGTGTAAAACCGGCAATATTTCTGGATTTCAATGGATATAGTAATAGAAAAGATTCATACTGATTTTCAATAATATCAAATACTTTATTTCCAATAGTAATCTCTGTCCCCAAATCATGCATTTTCCTTTGTCTTAGCGCCTTATCTTCTATTTCTTCTCTATTTAACATAGATATTCCCACCTACCATATACGCTTCTTCATATTATATAGTGTAGTTGCCTCGTCCATCATAGCTAAAATTTTTTCCACTTCATCTATATCTTCTTGTGATATATTTTTTTCTCTTTTCATATAAAGAATCATTTCTTCCTCTGACTTACTACTACCAATAATAAAATCTGCATCGACGCCGAAAAATTCTGTGATTTTCTTAAGCTCTGATACCGATATAGATTTTTTATTATTTTCTAATTTACTATAAGTGGATTGATTTATATTGAGAATTTCCGCTAGATTTTTAGAAGTTAACCCCTTTGATTCTCTTAAACTTTTTATTCTTTCACCAACTGTGCTCATTTCAATCCCTCCTACTTATAGTATACGTATAAATTTCGCAGTTTCTTATCAACTTCAAGATCATCTCATATATGAAGTTTCAACATACTTTTATAATTTCCTATATAACAAAAAACATCAAGCATAAGCTTGATGTTTTTTCAGTACCTGGCAACGTCCTACTTTTCCACTCAGTCTCCCAAGCAGTATCATCGGCGCTGTGAGGCTTAACCATCGTGTTCGGGATGGGAACGGGTGTAACACTCA
>JGI24709J26583_10000405_pt1 | contig 36501 bp, 29 predicted proteins | sample BioPla2DNA1_FD_26583 | JGI IMG/M metagenome (IMG submission 26583) | reverse complement strand
ATCGGTGTATCCTGCCAAAGCGGGCGTTGCCGTAAGACCTATCACTAAGACCATAAATAAAACCATAGTGATAAAGGAAAATACTTTTCGTTGAAACCTCTTGTTTTTCATTTTGTTTTTTAAACCCTTAATTACTTTTTTAGTCATTTTATCCACCCCTTATTTACATTTTTATAAATTTAAGTTTAATTTATTTTTTGTCTACTTTTAATAACCTCCTGGTTAAATGTTGCATCTTTGCATGATCACCGGTCAAAGATTTTTCTCTGAAGAAATCATCTTCATGCTCAAACCAGGGTTCTGATGCAAATTCGCCTCTTTTATAACTTTTCACCCCCCTAACATTGCGGTAATCAAAGTAATATCGATCCGAACTATCATATAAATACTTATAATTCTTGTGNCTTTCTAATTTNAACTTTTTTGAATAGAAAGGATTTAAGCCTCTAATCAACAAAACACAATCACTATTAGGCATTCTGCCTAATTCATCAGGTTTCATCAACTCACGTGCTAAAATATCATAATTAATTGATGTACTGAACTGCCAACGTGGTTCCTTGGTCTTATTGTAAACAACTGCGTCTATCGTTTCTTCACCTAAAGCCTTACTAATATATTCAAGTGTATTCCAATCCTTACCGCCTAAAAATAAGAGACTGTCACAGTTACCGATAATCGTTTCCCAACTGTTTTCATAAAGGTTGCTTAACTGAGCTATATTTTGAATAATTATACTTACACTAACTTCTCTGCTACGCATCGTTCCTACTAATTTGTCAAATTCAGGTATCTGTCCAATATTGGCAAATTCGTCAAGTATAAAGCGAACATGATACGGTAACCGCCCCTCATATTTAAAATCCGCAGCATGATATAAAGTATGAAATAATTGAGTGTACATCATTGTTACAAGAAAATTGAAGGTACTAATGCTATCGGAAATAATTACAAAAAGTGCTGTTTTTTCATCGCCAAGTGTTTCTAATTCTAAAGTGTCATGTGATGTCAAGTCAGCTAATGCTTGAATATTAAATACAGATAATCTTACACCGGCTGAAATTAGAATTGATTTAGCGGTTTTGCCTGCCGCCTGTTTAAAGATTGCATATTGTTTTAATGCTATATGATCCGGTTTCTCTCGAGCTAATTGTTTAAAGATTAAATCTAAATCACTTTCATAATCTTCTTCATCCTCTCTTATTTCGGCTTTTCTTAATAATTCAAGCATTGTGGCAAAGTTTTGTTCATTTTTTGGAAGCTCATACCAGATAAAAAACATTAAAGCCTGTAAAAAAGCAATCTCCGCTTTTTCCCAGAACGGGTCATACGACTTGGATTCCTCTGGTGTAGTATTTTTAATTAAAACATCTATTGCTATTAAAACATCCCTCTCCTGTTTAATATATTCAAAAGGATTATAACCATCACTATATTCCATCTCAATAAGATTAAAAACCTTAAGTCTATATCCCTTTTCAATTAAAAAGCAAGCAGTATCTCGTAACAATTCACCTTTAGGATCGGTAATAACAAACGAGGTGTTCGCTTGTAAGATATTCGGCTTGGCAAAATATCTGGTTTTACCGGTACCGGGAGAACCAACTATTAGCATATTTAAGTTTTTTCCTGTTTTACGTGTATCCAGACTCATTCTTTCTGTTTGGGTAAAAATAACGTTTTTATCATCATTTTCATCTATTAATTGTTTAATCTCATTCTTACTAGCCCATTGTGCAGAACCATGCTCTTTACCTGCCATGAATTTTTTTCTCGTAGTGAGATAGTATGCAACCATTACAAAATAAAAAACAGAGAAAAATAATAAATGCTTTAGACTTTGCTTAGTAGGTATAAATATAGGCTTATTTTGCATATGTTGAAAAGCGTTCTCTGTTGCTTTATTTATTGACTCTAAATCAACAATTTCTATATTTATAAAAGCATTACTGATATGTAATGTAACGAAAGCAAACAACAAGTATCCGAGTGCCAAAAGAAACAAATTAGTTTTTAATCTCCTAGCTCGTTTTTCCTGTTCGGTTAAAGTCATCAACTGCACCTCCTTTAATTAATATAATGTCTACCCAACTCAATTAATGCTCTTATATTCTATACTTTTTTGATAATTTATCCGCGGTATTCGTTTGCTTTAATAAAATATTCTACAAAAGACAAGAAATTTCCTGCTAGTTCTTAAATAATAGCAATAAATAGATTTTTTTATAAAAAAGGCGAAACTTGTTTGTCGAATACAATCAAGCTTCGCCTTTAGATTATTGAACTATTGACTAGCCAACACTATTCTCTGTCTCTGAGTTTATCTCAGGCTTCTTATTTTTTAACTTATTAATAATTTCCGGAACCATTTCAAAAACTTTTTCTAAAGAATCTCTGTCTTTTAAAGGAATTAATGAAACTTCTTCACCCCTTACTACCAGGATTGCCGTCGGAGCTATTTTGGCTCCTGCACCTGCACCACCGGCTCCTTCTATACCTTTCTCTTTCCCTCTTCCTACTCCTGAACCTAACCCAAAACTAATCTCAATCAGTGGAATAAGCGTTACTTCTCCCACCTTGATCGGTTCACCTACTACTGTTTCAGTACGAAAAAAATTTTCCAGTTTCTCAAACATCGTCTGGAGATGTTGCTTATAGTCCATAACCTTTCTCCTCCCTTTTATTTTTACTGTTCTCCCACAAAATTACCCGTAAAGGACATGCTATTAGGAAATAAAAAGAATAATAAACTAACAATCCTAAGTTAATCTGCCCCCTTAATTGAATTGTCAATTCACATACCGGCTCAAAAAAAACCGGTTCAATGTTTATCTTTTCAATAGGGATACAAAATAGTACTGCTGCCAACAAACCCGTATAATAGGGGTTGGCAAAACCCAGTTTTCCTTTAAGCAACAATTGCTGCGGACGCATTTCTTGATAAATTTTTAGACTTAGTTCTATTAGTAAATTAAGTTTTGCCTCATCTAATTCTCTTAACCATGTACTTAAATTATGAATTGTAAACCGGTTGCTATGTCTCTTCTTTTTCGCTTCCCTCAAATCCTGCCTCTGAACATTTTTTAATTTCCACCTCCAGATATAAAACTCCCACTGATTATTGCCGGTTTCCGCAATGAACAAACGCACTTTAAAAAAAGCAATTTTTATTGCTAAAACACCCTTAAAATTTCCCCTTCGCTTTCCTTCAATATAATAATGACAAGGGCATACTAAGATAAATAAACAAGCAAAGATAAAGATACAAAAGATAAGTGCCAATATCCATAACAATACCTGAATGGAAATCACTTCCTTCCAAGTTACCATCCTGTCGCAAAATTTATAAATATTACCACTAAGCATATAATATCAAGAAAACTTTAGAGATAGCAAGTTAAATGACAGCAAAGGAGGTTTTTGCTTGATCGTTTTCTTTCGCACCCTTATTTTGTTTGCTCTCGTTGTTATTGTCATGCGTTTGATGGGGAAACGTCAAATCGGTGAATTACAACCTTTTGAATTAGTAGTCGCCATTATGATTTCCGAGCTTGCCGCATTACCAATTACCGATACGGAAATTCCCCTCATCGATGGTATAATTCCTATCCTCACTTTGCTTTTTGCCCAAGTAGGACTAGCCTACTTAAGTTTAAAAAGCAACCGGGCCAGAGTAATCATTTGCGGACGTCCCAGTATTCTAATAAAAAAGGGACAGATTAACGAAAGTGAATTGCGTCGTCTACGCATTAACCTCAACGATTTATTAGAACAGCTTCGTGTCAAAAACTACCCCAATATTGCTGAAATTGATTATGCTATTTTGGAAACAAACGGACAAATTAGTGTCATCCCCAAAGACAGTTATCGGCCTTTGATTACCAAGGATTTAGGTCTGCACCCACCTGGTTCAGGACTTCCCCTCTCTGTTATTCTTGACGGTAAAGTGATTACCCATAATCTGAAAATCTTTAACCTTACGGAAAAAGAGTTGCTACAAAGACTGCAAAAGCAAGGAATAAATAATCTACAAGAAGTATTTTTTGCCAGTATAGATCACACTGGAGAGCTGTATTGGCAAAAGAAAGAAGGTATTTAAAGAAATATGACTAACCACAAACTGTTTATCCCCATAGTCCTGATGGCTCTTTTACTTTTTTTACTCAGTCTTGGGTGGGGAATGATCTTTATTTTAGAAAAAAGCTCCTCTACACTCCTGGAATCAACCGAAGAAATTTGTTCCTTAATTAGCCAAAATGACTGGAATGCAGCGATAAGAACTTTTCAACAAACAGAAGAAAAATGGTCCCATGCTCGCGAATATTGGCCTTTATTAATTCACCACCAGGAAATAGACCGGATCGAAGAATGTTTCGGAAAAATTAAAAGCTATCTTGACCATCAAGATAGCAATAATGCCCTAGCGGAAATTTATGTCTTAATCAACTATATCCAACATATACCTGAAAACAAAAGACTTAATCTGCAAAACATCTTTTAATTATTAAATAATAATAACGATAATAATAAACTTACTCCATGCGTAAGTATAAGCAGAAGATAATCTGTACTGAAAACATGGGGTGACTTTATGGATGAAAGTATGTCTAAAAAACAGCAAGATTTCTATACAGTACGAGGTTATTCACTGCTAAAACAAGAAGAAAAGCAACTCACACCCAGTATGGAAGACTATTTGGAAATGTCATATCGCCTCACTTTAGAAAAAGGCTACGCCAGAATCGGCGACCTTGCTGAAGCACTCCATGTGCAGCCTCCTTCCGCCAGTAAAATGATGCAAAAGCTTACTGAACTAGGATATGTGCAATATGAGAAATACGGATTAATTGAATTAACCTCAAAAGGAAACGAGCTAGGCAGATATCTCTTAAAAAGACATCAAATTGTAGAAAAACTTCTAATCTTAATCGGTGTTACTGATAATCTGCTGGAACAAACTGAAAAAATCGAACACAATCTCAGTGCAAAAACTTTAGAAAAAATTGAGACACTTGTTTTGTTTTTAGAAGATAATCAGGATTGGTCAGCCTTGATAAAAAGCACAGTAAAATAACTGGTCGTTTCAATATAATCGTTTTGTAAAATTACTCCGGAATTAGTATTAGCAAGCAGTTGAAATTCATGAATTCCTTTCCTTTGCCCATAGCGAAAAACTGTAGCCAAAGCAGCCGGTGAGTCAAGATAATCATTTCCTAAATGAAAAAGAGTGGGATAATCAAAATTATTCATGACTTTTAAGGTAAAACTATCCTTTTCCTCAGCTTCTTTGCGCGTAAGATAATGAGAGAAATCAACAGAAGCCAATAATACACTGTTATCTTCAGCCAGTAAAGGGGCTAAAACTGCCAAGAGCTTGTCTACTTCTTCTAAAGTTACATCATGATGAAAAATAAGTGGTACAACTTTGGCCTGGGGAAGATAATGCTTAATCAAGGGAAGCAGACTGCCTATAGAATGTTCATTACACAAAACCTGCTCATCCTGAACGGCAATTTTCTTTTCTAACAGAATTCGCACAATTTCCTCTTCTGTTTCCACTAAACCTTCCGGTGTCTGCCAGTCAGCAAACCCCGTAATGATTCTTCCTCCCAAATTATTATGATTTGGACCTACAATAATCAACAATTCCGGTTCCTGTGGTTGAAGAGCAGCCAACACTTCTACAATCAAGCTACCGGCCACAAGATGATGGGGGACAACCCCTGCGAGAATTGTCCCCTCCAATTCACGCGGTTTCTCCGGTACAACCCGCTCCCCTGTAATAACCCCTTCCTCTAAATTAGACGGTTCTTCTGAATTAAGATGAGCCTTACTCTTGGCTAAAACTTCATATAATTCTTTTTGCGTTAAAAAGCTGGGGTGAGCAGGCTGTTGTAGGTTTTGCGGTAATTTCCTATCTTTATGTTGGAGCCACTCCTGCTGCACTTGCTGGCTGGCGTTTTGATGACCGGCGTTTTGTTTACTTGCCCGTGAGATAAGCTCTAGCTCTTCAAGTGCATATATAAATGAAAAAGCTAGCAACAAAACCAGACAAAACCCTAATAACTTTACTTTTTTTCTCATTTAATCACAACTCTGTCTTCCTGTCCTAGAATACAAAAATCATTATTCTTACTATGACTTAATAAGGTGCCCTGAGCGATAAACTCACCCGGAGAGACTACTCTCGCATAATAGACAATCGGTCTGGGTTTTACTGTCTGTCCGGTTTTCTTCTCTTTCCAGACATTAAAGGTAATCTTTTGTCCCTTAACCTCCGCAGGATAACGCCAATTAACCGAAAGCTTCTCTGTCCTGTTATAAGGTCTCTGGACATAACTCAACCCTGCCGGCAAAATATCCACCAATTCATAACTGCCACTGGGTGCTAAATCTTTAATCTCATAATTTAAAACAACCTCCACCAAATCACCGCGTTCTAACATAGTGGTTTTCTTTTGATTAACAAGATAAGTACGACTCACCTGCAAATCATCACGACCGGCAATATCCTCTCGGTCATAAGTCTCACTATATGCAGTCATCACCCCGACTTTTCCCGTAATCTCACTAAATTTTAGCTTCGCTAAATCTTGCGGCAAAACCGTTAAGGTAAAGGTTTCCCGCCCTTCTAATTCCTTTTTCTCCTTTTTCCCGTTTAGTTCATAAACAAAACTAACCGGCACATTCTCCATATACTGCAAGTTATATTTGAGAATCTGCAATTGCTCCAAATTGTTCAAGATTTCCGTTCCCGGATTCTCCAAGACATACTGATAAAGACGGTTTTTCTCCGGAGCATCTAATCTTGCGGCTAAAAGGGCCATCTGGGTGGTAGCGGCAATTATTTCATCCTGATCTCTCCCTATCTTCATACGCAAGGAATTACCGAGATTTTCTCCGTACTGCTCTAACAGCTCCGCATAAACCTGATAAGCATAGGCCCCATCTCCTATATCTAATAAAGCGAGAGCTAAATGCACCTTTTCTGCCGGGGATAAATCCTCCTGCTCAAGATACTTATTTATCTCAATAAGTACCGGCTTGCCTAAGGCTCCCAATCCCCACAAGGCTAAGGTAAGGTCTTCACCTGCCTCTTCACCCTTCTCCATAATATTATAGAAATATCCGCTCATCGCCCCATAATCAAAATCATTACTGCTCACGGAAGCAACCAAGGCTGTGAGCTCAAGCTCACTTTCCGCATAAGGCAGAATACCTACCCCGCCGTCATACTGTTGATAAACAAGAAGACTTTCCTCCTCGTCAGCGGCATAAAGTTCTTGACCATCAGAAAAATACTGTGATAGCAGCTTACGGGCTTCCCGGGAGGCTAGTTTTTGTTCCAGCCGTCCACCGTGCTGCCACGCTAAACTATATAAGCCCCGTAGATATTGGCTCTTTTCATAGTCACTAAAAACTACGGTGGTGGGTTCAACAGCACCACCCTTAAGCTTTGTCTTCTCCGTTAATATTTGATGTGTGGATAATGTCCGTTCCAAGAAGGAATCAATAACCGTAAACTCATGGCTTAGTTTATCTCGATATTCACCAACTTGCCCTTCTACTGTAAGCTTATATTTACCCACCTGCAAAACAGGTAACTGCCAATCCGTTCCAACAGCCACTTGACCTTGCTTTTTTTGAACGATTGTTTCACCGGTAGGAGTGGTTAAAGCCATTTCATAAGAAACAGGAGTATTCGTCGCTACTTTTTCTCCATAAGAACGCACGACAATTACGGGTGTATCTCCCTCCAAATAAGTTTCTTTAAAGACCATCTCCACGAAAAAGGATAAACGGACAGGAATCTGAGCGGTCCCGCTGACTACCTGTAAATCCGAGCTAACCCCATGATAGGTAAGCCGCCAACTGGTCAAATTATCGGGCAGAGTAAACTCCGCCGAGGCGCGACCGCGACTATTTGTTTCTACGGTAGTAAAGAGCACCGTATCAAAGAAATCCTTACGTTCCCCTTCACCTTCGCCCCCTTGTTCGGCTCCACCTACAAAGTCGGGATGAACGTGCGAAGACCTAGTCCTTACAGTTAAACGCAAATAATCTGTATATAAACGTGACAAAATATCAACCCGCTGGTCAACCATACTATAAAGAGCTTCATCAACCAAATTAAGGTTTACCTTAGCTTGCACCGGTTTCCCCTGCTGATCGGTTACCAGTAGCGAAAGCTTCACCTTATCCTTGGGACGGTATTCACTTTTATCCGTCTCAATTGTTACTTTTAGCTCTTTAGAAGCGGGGTCATAAGGAACAATTGTAGGATAAACCTCATGATAGGCAATACCGTCAAAATATACCGCACCCACATTGATATTAGGAATATACTCTTCTGTAAAGTTAAAAGTATATTGTGATTGATCGCTTACTTTATAAGTATCAATAGTTTTCTGTCCCTGATAGAAAAGATAACCTTGCTTTCTAGAATCCATTTTTTGCTCATTTTCCGTAAAGTTGAGAATGACTTTATCCCCGGGAATATATTTTTCTCCCACTTTTTCGGTTTGTAATTGATAATACTTATAATCACTCTCATAACCTCTGTTTTGGAAAATATACAAACGTTTTTTAATCTGACGACCTTCCTGATCCTGAGCGATTAAATCCAGATAATATGACCCTTCGGGATCCAACTGATAATCCCCTTGGTAATAGACCTTACCCTCATGATCGGTAACGGTCTCAAATTCCCCGATTTGCTCTGTGTAATGACTATAATAGTAGCGTTTTTCAACCTTTTTGGTGATAAAATTATATCTCTCCGCACCTTCTGTTTTTTTCCATTTTTCCTGAATTACCTTCCCCTTTACCGGATAACCGACAGCCGGACCGCTCACAAAATTATCACGCTCCGGATCTTCTCCCTGATTCACTTTATCTAAATTCACGTGCGAAAGCTGTCCGGAAAGTACAAAACCGTTTCCGTCCCGTTTAACCTCTCCTTCCAAGTAAACTTTACTGGCAAAGACTAAAACATTACTGTCAGTAGAAATCTCTCCTGCCTCCGGCAAGGCGGCATTTACACCCAGATAGAAAGAACGATAAGCGTTCCCATAATAATAATCATTGTCATCCGTATTTATCTTAGCCACAAAGGGAATAGTGGCTACACCTTGGGCGTTTGTATTCACCGTTCCCCGCTGCTCCCAGATCGAATAATTTAAACTCACCTTAGGCACGGGAGTACCTTCAAAAAAGGCTGCCTTGGCTAAGAAATTAACCGATTCGCCGGCAAAAATCGCCTTTTTCTCCGGTTCTACAGTGATTTTATACGCCGGCTTTTGATATGTTTGCACTGAGAATCCTCTGGAAAGAAATGTTGTCTCTCCGGACTTAATTCTTAAATAATAGTAACCTGGATTTAAAACGGGTAATTCTAGGCACCCTGTAAAAATCTCCTGCTGCAAAGGTACTTTTTGACTAAGGATAGGAGCTTCTTCCCTTTGATAATAATTTGCACCTATACCCATTAATTCAACTACTACTTCCCGTAATGGTTCGGCACCCTTACGCGGCGCCAATACTCCCCAGAAATTAACCATATCTCCGGGTTTAAATAACTCTCTGTCTAAATAGAGATATTTCCAATAATCTCTGCTTTGAATTTGCTGCACCTGAGACTGTTCCGCCTGTTGACGGGTAAAGACAGGAACAACTATTTCCTGATCATCCTTTTTAACGACAGCATAATCCTGTGCAACAGCATTATTTACAGATCCACCTTTACTTTGCTCACTTGTCCTTTGAGTACCCTTCTCATTAACAAATTCCGCGACAACTACACCTTGTTCGTTCCCTTTAAAACTACGTTTACCTTGTTGCAAATAAACAGTAGCTTCGACCACCGGGCTATTGGTTTTGAGGTCATTAACCCAAAACAAATTCTTTTCTTCATCTTGAACTAAATATACTGCTAAATCTGTAACCTGAAACCAAACCTGCTGACTTACTTCTTCCACCTCAATTTCCGCCACATAATAACCAGCAGGTAATTCTTCCGGGAAGATTAAATAATGAGTCCAGCGATCGACACTCGTTTTATATTCCGCATACTTGGTTAAATCGCTCAAATCCTCTTTATAATTCCTGCGGGTATGATAAGACCAGGTGGGAAATTGATCCTTTTTAGCCAAAGCTTGACTAAAATCCTGACTATTTTCGTAGCGGTACAAAGAGATCAAGACCGGTGGAGCCTTCTCCTCTGAAGAAAAATAAACAGAAAAGAAAGGCGCTTCAGTAGTGGAAAATTCCACTAAGTTATTATCTATCTCGAAATTGAATTTTTCTTCTTCTCTTCCTTTGGTTTCAAAGCTAAAACTATAATCCTCCGCAAGTGTTTCCTTACTACCTAACAAAGTTAATCCTTTGCGCAAAGTAACCGTATACAAAGTCTCGGGTTGTAACTGTTGTTGCGGCACAAAAACCAAGGTCTTTTTATGTTGTTCAAAGCGACCTTCTACCTGAGGAGAAATCTGAAAAAATTTCTTAACCTTTGCCAAGTCAAAATTTTCATGGGTAAAGGTTATTTCAATACCTGTATCCAGCGGTACACCTACCGTTTTATTCCCCGGGAGAGTGCGCATCACCTGAAAGTCTGACTGTGTCTGAAAAGCCCAACTGAAATTTTCGCGTCCTTTGCCTTTCGGATCAAAGGAAAGGCGATATATTGTATCAGGTAATAATTCTTTTTGGGGAATAATTTGATATTCCCTACCCCCGGCACCCTTTTTCAGTTTATATGCAAAAGCAGGTTCAATTTGTAAATTGTTTTTAACCGTCTTTTCATCAAGGGGGTTTTTACTAGTAATTAAAAAAGCTGAATCCGTTTTCACCCCTAATTCATCTGTTTCCAAGGCACTAATAGTTATTTCTCCGGCATATACCGGTGTAACTACCGGATTATATCCACTACCGTCCCAAAAGAGGGTACCAAAAATAAAAGCAACTAATAAAATACCGGCAGTTAACTGTACTTTACGCCGCTTAAAGACACGCAAGCATGAAGATACCATATTCCTTAACATGTCCAAAGCATGCTTTTGCTTATCTTTTTCCGGGTTTTCTTTTGACCTGTTTTCACTTAAGGCTCTTTCCTGCTGACTTCCTTTATTTAAAACGGTTGTTTGTAACAAACTGCGCAAGTTTTCCTGAAATTCCTGTCGCAAAGGAGCCTGTTCTAATTGACTGATTTTCAAGCCGAATTCTTTTTCTAATTCTCTAAACTCATTCTCTATTAACTCATTCTCAAAATTGAGTTCATCTTTACTCATGCTCAGCCATCCTTTCTCGCAGATTATTTAACCCTCGATATAAAAGCTGTTTAACGGCACCTTCCGATTTCTCCATTACTTCTGAGATTTCTTTATACGATAAATCATGATGATAACGCAGAATTAAAGCCTGCTGTTGCATTTGAGGCAAGGTTTTTAGTTGATAAAAGAGCTGCTCTTTTTCCGAATTATGTAGACAGGCAGTTTCCGGAGAAAGCTCATTTGCTTGATTATTATCTGTCTCCTCCCACACTACCGTTTCCCCTTTATGCCGATAAAAATCTACCACCACATTAGCAGCAATTTTATAAAGCCACACAACAAGAGGAATATTGCGATATTCAAAGCGATCAATGTTTTCCAAAGCTGCCAGAAAAGTCTGTGATGTTAATTCTTCGGCATCAGCCTGATTAAAGGTGCGGTAATAGATATAATTATAAATCCTGGTGAAATATCGATCATATACTTCTAAAAACACCTGCTTATCAGCCTTAATCTTCCGGAGAAGCTCTTCATCATTCACCGCAACAGTTTGTTCGGTTCTCATTTTCACCCTCCTCAATAATACGGTTCTTCTGTTTAAACGCAAAAGACGTTAAAAAGTTACGCATCATTTTTATATTTTTAAAAACATATTCTTTTTTTCTTTTATTAATCCTTTATTAATCCACTTGTTCTCACATGCACAAAAAGTTACCAATATTACTAAGATACTAAAAGACTGTAATGCTGCCAATATCAGCATCACAGCCTTTAAAGTTTTGTATGTTGTCGGGGATTTATTTAATTTAGTGTTGCGTAAAATAGCTTTTAGAGCCAATCTTTGGCTACTAACAGCTCCGCAATTTGTACAGCATTAAGTGCCGCTCCCTTACGTAAATTATCGGCAACTACCCAGAAATTGAGACCATTAGAAATAGTAAAGTCCTTTCTAATCCTGCCCACATATACCTTATCAGTTCCGGAGCAGTTGACAGCCAGGGGATAAACGTTATTTTGCACATCATCTACCACCTCAACCCCGGGAGCTTCAGCTAATATTTTCTTAATTTCGGAAACCTCCGGCAAGGGCTTTTCTGTTTCAATATTGATTGATTCCGAATGGCAATTAAAAACAGGAACCCTAACTGCCGTCGGAGAGACCTGAATATCCTCATCACCAAAAATCTTCCGTGTTTCGTTAACCATTTTCATTTCTTCCTTGGTATAACCATTATCTAAAAAAGAATCAATATGAGGAAGAATATTAAAAGCTATTTGATGTGGATAGATATTGGACTCAACCTTTTTACTGGCTAGATAGGCTTCTGCTTGTTGCTTCAACTCATCAATGGCTTTCTTCCCTGTTCCGGATACTGCTTGATAGGTAGAAACCACTACTCTTTTTATTTTAAACAGATCGTGTAACGGCTTCAAAGGTACAAGCATCTGAATTGTGGAACAATTGGGGTTAGCAATAATGCCCGAATGTTCACGTGCTGCCTCCGGATTTATTTCCGGTATAACCAACGGGACATCCGGAGCCATTCTAAAAGCACTACTATTATCAATAACCACTGCTCCCTCTTGACGAGCCATGGGAGCTAATTCTTTTGCCGCATCTCCTCCCGCAGCCATCAGAACAAGATCAACCCCCTTAAAAACACCGGGAGTAACCCGTTTAACCAGATATTCTTTCCCGCGAAAGGGGATCATAGCTCCATCATTTTTTCTTACTAAAAGCTGCAAATCAGATACAGGGATTGAAGATTTATCTAAAATTCTTACCATTTCCCTGCCGACTGCGCCCATACCTACAATCGCTACTCTATATTCTTTCATTGCAATCTACTCCTTTTCTAAGTAAAATCTAATCTTATAAATATTAACGTTAAACAAAAAATAGTTATTTATATTATAATGTAAATCATCATTTAAATTATATGGTATTATCATACAACTTTAAGCAGATTTCTTCAAATAAATTTTTGAGTTGTTTACCTTAACTTTAATTTTTATTAAAATTAGGGTTAACTTAGAATATATTCTAAGGAGGCATTAAATTGAAATTTTTTACAATGCAAATAAGGTATTTATTATTACTACGGCTATTTTTACTGTTATTATTGATTTCATATGGAGCCTTGTCCGTCCCTGTTTTAGGCACAACTCCAACTTCAACGGCTGAACATAATACTATCGAAAATGTAGCTCAGGATATCTTTCCCCTTAGCAAGACAGCAATAAAACTTAGCAAACAAAATATTACTCTCGACTGGTATGAAAATACCACGATAGTTAAAGGTTCATATCGCTTAGTAAATCCGGAAAACAAAACTATAAAACTAAAATTGGGACTGAACATACCTCCTCCGAATAATAATATCCGTAATAATCAAGAAGAAAATTCCCCCTTATTAGTTTATATCCAGGAAGAAGAGGTTACTACTAGCTTTAATCAAAAACTTAATAGCTATGTTTGGGAAATACAAATAGAACCTTCTGCCGAAGTGGAACTGGAAATATTATATAACTTACAAAACAGTATAAATGAACAACAACAGTCACACCAAATCGGCTTCCATTTTCCTTGGGCCAAAAATAAATTCTGGCCCACTGAATCCTATGACTTTACCCTGACGTTGAATTTTAAAGATACACACCCAGGACAAATAATTAAGCTCGAACCAAATAATTATTTTTTCCTAGGAGACTCTCTCCATTGGGTTTGGAAGACAACAGAGGAAAAGAAAGATATTATAATCACCATTGACACACAAGGAGAAAGCAAGGATTGGTTAGCACTCTTGTCCACAAAAAATAAAAAACAACTGCTTAATTTAACTTCGCAAGGATATTATTACGAAGCGGCTGCATTCATAGAAAGCAAATACTATGACTTTACAAAAACCGAAGAGAAACAATTAATCCTATTAGGTCAGGCTTATTACTTACAAAAAGCCGGAGATGAAAAAAGAGCATTAGGAGTTTTTGCAAATCTGGTTAAAAACGATGCGCCTTTTCCCCGAGCTTATTGGGAAGTAGGAAAATCTTATGAGCAGCATACAAATAAGCTAGCAGCTCTTTATAACCAAATTCAAGAACTGCAAATTCACGCTTTGCTCCAGCCTTGGCTGATCGCCAAACTTCCTGGAGATAAAGTCAAATTATCCTCTCCGGAAGTAACCATTAAATATGCCGATACCAATGAAGGACGTAAAGGCATTATTATAAAAAGCCAGGCAACTGATAAAGATGGCGATATTACGAAAATTACCTTGCGCTATAATTGGGAAGGTGAAAAAGAAAAAGAAATTAATTTCGCCATTAAACCCTTCCAATATAATTATGACCTGCTCCATTTTACTATCGCTCCAGGCCCTTTTAAACAACTTTATTATCAATGGGAAATTACAGACGCAGCAGGTCATAAGGTAACCACTGAAATGAAAGAAGCTTTTTATTTAAATGAAGAAATAAAAAGTGATACCTATATCCTGGAAGGAGCTAATTTGATTCTAGGTGATTACACAACGGAAGAACAAACTAAAGTTCAGCGCTGGTTCAAAAGCTATCTGAAAATGGCCAATGAAGCCGGTTTCGTACCCGTAAAATCAAGAAGCCCTCTATTAATCTTTATGGGACAAGAACACGATTTTTTCAAAGAATACCAAGGACCACTTTTTGTCTACCATACCCCAACTCCCTTCTCGCCAAATACTACGAGGATTCCGGTTCATCGTTATTTTTTAGGCTACTGGTATGGACAAGGCTGGCATACTTTACCCTTAAATGAGCTAACCAAGCTTGGAGATGCTTTAATGCTAAACAAGGGATGGCAAGCACATGTTTTTTCCTATCTCCAGAATAAAAATCACCAACTTTTTGCTCAACTCCTTTACACTATTGGTGAAGGGAAAAATTGGACCGAAGCTTTAAGTACTACCTATCATTTAACTCCCTTTAAACTCAATTTATTGACAATCTGGTATTTTATCGGCAACTATGTACTTGCTTTGCTCATAATAATTTTATTTGCCTGGCTAAGTAAAAAAGGGCATTTATATAAGCTAATTCAGCATTTTAAAACAACAAAATAAAAGTTGAACTTTTTCTCCCGAAATATTTACAAAGTTCGGCAGGAATTCCCTCCTATACGTCGAATTTTATTATGTATTGCCGGGAGGGATTGAAGAGTGAAACGGGTTTTCAGATTATTAATATGTATCTCATGCTTACTATTAGCTACAAGCTTTTTCTCCAATACTGCTTTTGCTACTGAAATAAATTTACAAGAACAACAAAACTTGCTCATGCAAAAAATACAAGAAAACCAAAATATTCTAAAACAGAAAAAACAAGAAGAAAATAAAGCCTTATTAGAGCTTAAAGCTATTAATAATAATATTTCTAAAACTACAAAAAGCCTACAATCTACAGAAAAAAAACTTTCCACTTTAGAAAAAGAATTACTCCAGCTGGAAAAAGAACTGAAAGAAAGTAAATTACAAATTGAAGCTAATACCAAAGCCCTGGAAAAAAACCTTAGAATAATCTATGAACAAGGCGATGTACATTTCCTAGAAGTTCTTTTAGACTCAACCAGCATTACTGATTTTTTGACCCGTTGGGATTTATTGAACAGCATTGCAAAAAACAACAAAGAAATGATTAAGGCCAACGAAGAAAAGCTTCAACTCGTTAAATTAAAAAAAGAATTAGCTCTACAAAAACAACAAAAACTTGACGAATTAAAAAATGACCAAAAAGAAAAAAGAAAAGAACTGTCAGTAGCCAGTTCCCGTCAACAAACAATCTATAATTCATTAAAATCAGAAAGAGCTAAAATTGAAGCCGAATTAGATGAATTAGAAAGACAATCTCAACAAATTGCTAATGAAATCAGGAGACAAACCAGTGGCGACAACGGTGAATATCAAGGTAGTGGTAAATTAGCCTGGCCTGCACCCGGATATACGAGAATCACTTCGAAATATGGTATGCGCTTTCACCCTATCTTGAAAAAAAATAAAATGCATACCGGCATGGATATTGGTGCTCCTAAGGGAGCTAATATTGTTGCCGCAGAGAACGGAACTGTAATCCAAGCAGGTTGGAATAATGCATACGGCAATATGATCGTGATCAACCATGGCGGTAATCTTGTTACTTTATATGCACATGCCTCAAAATTACTGGTCAGTGTCGGACAACAGGTGACAAAAGGACAAGTTATCGCTAAGGTTGGTAGTACGGGCTATAGTACCGGACCACATCTTCACTTTGAAGTAAGAAAGAACGGAGACCCCGTTAATCCAAGCTCATACTTGTAAAAATCTGACAAAAAACTAAAAAAGAAAAACAAAGACCAAAAAACAAGGGATTTATTCCCTTGTTTTTTTATTTTACCTAATCTTTTTCTTTCACCTAACTCCTTACCGGCTCACTATTAGTTCTTGTTGTGTGACTTATCTCATTTTCCGGCTGACTTTTCTCTGCTTTCCTTGCTTGAGCTTCCTCAACCAATTTTGCATAATAGGTTAAACTCTTTTCGTTTTTAACTTGATTACATATCTTCGCCCAAGCCTCACCTATTAATTTATCATTATCTTTGTTATCCTCACAGTTAAGATCTATACCACTTTTACTTAATTCATCATTTAACATCTGAAAAGTTCGCAGCCAATTTTCTTGATATTCCGGCTCTTTGCCGTAAGGATTAATATCACCCTCTATTACCGCTATCATACCTTGTAAAACTCTCTTTTTATTATCTGAAATTACCCTTGAAGAATAACTTTTTTCATGATCAATATTAGGCTGTTCTTTAGTCTTAGTTTTAATAATCTTACTGAAAAAATTCCCCATATAATTTTTAATATTATTGATTAGCTCATTTCTTTCCTCTTTTTTGATCCTTCTTGCTATCTCATCCGACATTTTTTTAAACATCTTGGCTTTGTCTTTATTTCCATAGATCATTTCATATTTTGCTATTTGATCAAGTATATAATTTGAATTATCACCATATTTATACAAGGCTATACACTTATGTAAGGTTATCTCTTCGTAAATTCCCTTACAAACTTCCTCCCTCAACGGTCTGATTTCTGAATCAAATTCCTTTAAAAGGTCAATAGGAACATTATTCCTTTGACTATATGCTTCAATCCTTTCTGGATAAATAAAATCTACTTCACTTAATTCTTCTCCAAACTTATTTTTAAATAATTCCTCACAACTATAAGCCTTATATTTCTTGTTAATATTTTTTACTGCATCATCAAACATTAACAAAATTTCTTTCAAATCTTTTGTGGGCTGATAATAGCTTTCAGGATATTCAATATTGTGAACATTAATTTCGAATTTACTTTTGCCTAATTTAAACTTTTTTAAAAGTTTAAATGAGTTTTCGAAAATACTCATCTTAAGACCTCCATCTCATCTTAGCCTCTTTCCAAACCTTTCTTAAGTTTTTCATTCGATTTATCATTTTTGTCTTTACTATCTGATTTAACTAAAAATCTATTTTCCTTTCCCGAGCTTTCATATTTCTTAAATCTGAAAAAATTTTTTTAATAGATTTCATGCAGTCACATCCTTTCTAGCCTTTTTATTTGTCTTTATTTTATCCCCTTTGTTATTATTTTGTCAATTTTCCACATTATTAATAACTTTACTTGTAAATTTAAAAGCATTTTTTAAGAATACTTGCTTAAAAAAATAAAAAGAGGTTATAATGTTAAATGCAAATGTTTTGCATTTAGGAGGGTTGCTATGTTTAATCAGTACAAGATTAAATTATTTTTTGTCTTTATTCTAGCCACATCCCTTATCTTAACTAGCTTTGGCTGTACTTTGCGTACTACAGTTCCCGAATCATCATTACCAATTGTCTACACCACAATTTATCCTCTTTATGATTTCACTAAAAAAATTGGGGGAGATAAAATCACTATAATAAATATTACTCCTGCCGGAGCTGAACCACATTCCTTTGAACCCACCAGTAAACTTCTGGCTGACATCAGTAAGGCTGACCTTTTTCTTTATAATGGTGCAGGAATGGAACCTTATTTAGATAATCTCCTCACTACCTTACAGGGAAGCTCCCCACTGATGATTAACGCTAATCAAGGGGTAACTTTAATCAAAGAAAACGAAATGCCAGACCCCCATACCTGGTTAAGTCCATCATGTGCTTTAACCATTGGAGAAAATATTCTTCAGGCTCTAATCCAAATCGACCCTGAAAATACTGCTTTTTATGAAAAAAACTTCCAAAGTTTTCAAGATAAAATTACCGAACTTATTCAGGATTATAAAAACACTTTGGCTCAATGTGAGAAAAGAAAAATTATCGTCACACATCAAGCCTTCAACTATCTCTGCCATGAATATAACCTGGAACAAATACCCATTATGGGTCTTAATGCAGAAGCTGAACCTTCCTCAATGAAGCTTAAAGAAATCTGCCAACTGATTCATAATGAAAAGATCAAATATCTTTTTACTGAAGCACTCTTCAGTCCCAAAGTAGCCGAGACTATTGCTGCGGAAACCGGGGCAACTGTACTTCAACTCCATCCACTGGGAAGCCTTAGCGAAAAAGAAATACAAGAAGGAAAAGACTATTTTAAGCTTATGAGAGAAAACTTAAAAAATCTGCAACTAGCATTGGAGTACAAGCCATGAAAGAAAAAATTATATCCTTAGATAAAATTACTTTTGCCTATCCGGGAAATCCGCCGGTTCTGGAAGATACTAATCTGGAAATATATACCGGTGATTTCGTCGTAATACTAGGACCAAATGGTTCTGCCAAAACTACCCTTCTGAAAATTATGCTAGGTCTTTTAAAACCACAAAAAGGTACTATAAAAATTGGCACATCCTCAATAGCATCACCGCTTATCGGTTATCTCCCGCAAAAAACCTCCTTCAATCAAAGCTTTCCTGCTACAGTACAAGAAATTTTAGAATTAACTAATAAAAAGAGTTTCTTTCAGAACGGCGACCCGACCGGACAAATAAAGGCAGTATTAAAAAAAGTAAAGCTTCAAGAAAAAAGCAATTCATTACTGGGCACACTATCGGGCGGACAGCTACAGCGTGTCTTTCTGGCACGAGCACTTCTTAACAATCCGCAAATTTTATTTTTAGATGAACCGGCCAACAATCTGGATATTCAAGCCCAGGACGAACTGTATGAGCTTCTTCATAATTTCCACCAAGAGGGCCTCACTATAATTACTGTAACACATGACCCCAACTCTATTCTCGACTATGCCTCCCGCTTTCTTTATGTTGACCGAAGGAAAATAACAGAAATACCGAAAGATAACTGGAGAGTGGTATAGAAATGCCTGAAATTTTGCAATATACCTTTATGCAAAAAGCTTTTGTCGTCGGACTGTTAGTGGGAGGCCTATGCCCCAGTATTGGTACGTTTTTAGTTCTCCGTCGTCTTTCTATGGTCGGCGAAACCTTAGCACATACCTCTTTAGCCGGTGTTTTATTAGGTATATTGTGGGGAATCAGCCCACTTCCTTTTGCTCTTTTGGTTTCTATCTTGATTGTTTTTGTTTTAGAAAAATTAAGAAAGATCTTCCCCAACTATGCAGAACTATCCTTAGCTATTATTATGTCCGCCGGATTAGGCTTAGCTGTTGTCCTGATGGAGTTTACTAATGCTTCTGATACCAGCGTCACAGGACTACTTTTTGGCAGTATCATCACCTTATCTAATCAAGATATCCTGCTAATCGGACTTTTATCTTTCCTCTCAATTCTCGTGATCATCCGTTATTATCGTGAATTTTTCTACTTGACTTTTGATGAAGAAGGTGCACGTTTAGCCGGAATTGCCGTTGAGCGCTTTAATTATTTCTTGCTGTTTCTAACCACTATGGTCATTGCCATTGGTTTGAGAATCGTGGGAGCACTACTTATTTCCTCTCTGATGATAGTACCTGTGGCCGCAAGTCTGCTTCTCTCGCGCGGATTTAAACAAACCTTACTATTTGCTGTTTTAATTGGTATTCTTTCTGTTTTAATTGGACTTGTTACTTCCTTTTACTTGGGACTTGCCCCTGGTGGAGCGATTGTTCTCTCCTCGGTAATTATTTTTCTAATAATATTGCTGTTTAAAAAAATACACCCCTAAAGCATAAAATCGAGGTGATTATTGATGAATGACCAACTTAAACAAATATATCAAACCATGAAAGAAAAAGGGTTCAAACTAACTCCGGCACGTAAAAGTATGCTAAAAATCTTCTTAGAATCTGAACAAAAACTCCTTAATGCCAAACAAATCTTTAACCTCATCAAAAAGAAAAGCAAAAAAACGAATTTCTCTACAGTATATAGAAACCTAGAAGTTCTTACGGAAAATGGTATTGTTGAAAAAATATCTTATAATAAAGAAACCAAATACAAACTACGTGGACAAGGTTCCCATCACCATTTCATGGTTTGTACTTTATGCTATAAAACCATACCCTTACCCTTTTGTCCTTTTGGTGAATTAGAAACATACATTAAAAGTGATACTGATTTTCTTCCTATAAACCATCATGTTGAGATCTATGGTTACTGCAATAATTGCCGGCAAAAATTAGAAAACTAGAAATTGAAAAACTGTCAACCACTAAACTACCTGATTTCGCGTTCAAAACTCTTTCTTGTCTGACTTGTCTGAACCGGTTTCTGTGATAGTTCCCCTTCTGTTGCTCTATCCTGATCTATACTTAAACTCTCTATTCCTGTTTTACGCTGCTCCTCTATTACCCTATGCAAACATTCATAAATTTCCTGACTATGACCATCCTCAATGATATCTATTCCTTTTGCCCGTAATTTTTCTGCAACTAAATCAACAACTCTAACCCAATTTTCCTTAATTGCCGGTGTTTTTCCATAGGGTGCAATGTTATTTAAAATAATATTAGCAGCATGCTTTAAAAGCGTCCATTTTGCTCCCTCTTTAATCTTGGTTTTTTCTGCTCTGGCTTTTTCTAACAGTTGATTAAACTTTACCGCTCTTTCCTTATTTCCATATAATTTTTCTATTCTTGCTAATTTACTCAACATATAATCGGGACAAACTTCTCCTCTATAATAGAGCAAAGCTTCTGCATGAGTAACAAACTCAAAAATTTTCCTATTACCAAGTTCCCTTATTTTCAATCTCTCTTTCCTAAATTCATCCAAACTTTCTTTGGAAACATTATTCCTAGCGCAATATTCCTCTATTCTCTCATTATATTGAAAATCATCAGGACTTAATTCTTCCCCAAATTTTTCTTTAAAAGCCGCTTCAAAATTATAAGCTTGATATTTTTTCTTGATAATTTCTAAAGCATCCTCAAATTTATATAAATTTTCTTTGGGATCCTTGGTTATTTCATAATGATCGTCCGGATATTCTATTTTATCTTCTACACTATTAGTACTGCCTAATCTATTGAGAAATCCTTGTACGACATTTTTCAATTTACCTCAACCTCTCTTTTCTTCTAAAAATTTATTATTTCCTTATATATACATATGAGCAACAACCAATTTAAACATTAATTTGGGATTGGGTTGTTGCTCATTTTTGTAGTTATTGTTATTTATTAAAATCTGTCTTCTTTACTCGGAGCATTTTTATTCGTTTCACGAGCAAGAGAATCTCGATTGCCGGAAAAAGTTCTTCCTGTATCTGTATTATTTTCTTTAGCTTCTGCTAAAATTTGGTCTAGTCCGCGATTTTCCCTAGCTGCTAAATCATTATAAATTTCATAAACTTTTCTGCTGTTTTCACAAGAATTAATATATAATAGTTCGTCTTTTATCCCTCTTCTATTTGCTTCTTTGATCAGCGAATCTAAACTTTCTCTCCAATTACTGGATCCTCCCCCAATTACTTCTCTTTTAATTTTATCCATATAATCGTCCATAATTTTATAAATTTTCATTTTTGCTTGTCTATCCTGCGGGTTTAATCCTTCCTTAGCCCAAACTTCACGACATTCTTGTTCCTTTTTTACGATTTCCGCCTCTATTTCCCTAACAAAATTTTCAACTAATCCTTCTTGTTCAGCAATTTTAGCCGCTTTTTTGACTAATTGAAGATGGATTAAATCATCTTCTGCCGGTAAAATTCCCACATTATAATATGGAGTTAAAATTTCTTCCACTCTTTTAATTCTCTCTGCTTTATTGGGTAGATTAGATGTGTTAATAATTTCAACTGCATTTTTCAATACATCATGATAATCATTGATACGTTGGCTTAAATCACTTAATCTAAATATAGGTTGGAGTGTTGGAAGATCAAGCTTTAAGCCCCCTATTACAAATCTCATTTTTATCTCTCCTTCCTTTTTGATAATTAAGCAAATTAATCATACCATATTATTTATTTTTTATCAATTCTAATTTTTATATAATAATGTATTAAATTTACCGAGAGAAAAAATAATTGTCACCTTTCTAATATAACAAATTTAATATACAATAATATAAGTAGGTGCTTTTATATGTCATTGCGAAAGTGGGTGAACTAATGCAAACCGCAAATAAAACTAAGTGGATTACCCAAACAAAACCGATTATTACAGCAAAAAACCTCTGTAAATTCTACCAAATGGGAGAAGTAACAGTTAAAGCTCTCCATGGAGTTGATTTTGCGATTTACCCGGGGGAATTTATTGTAATCTTAGGACCCAGCGGTTCAGGTAAGAGTACTCTGCTAAATCTAATCGGAGGCATGGATAAAGCCAGTACAGGAGAGCTGTATTACCAAGATCAGCCCCTTCATAAGGCTACACCCCAAAAACTCACCCTTTTTCGTCGCCATACGGTTGGCTTTGTTTTTCAATTTTATAATCTTATCCCCAACCTTACAGCCTATGAAAATGTTTGTCTTTCTGCGGAAATCGCCCAAAATCCTCTGTCACCTCTAGAAATGCTAGAAAAGGTAGGACTTGGCGAGAGAGCGACTCATTTCCCTGCTCAACTCTCGGGTGGTGAACAACAGAGAGTAGCACTGGCTAGAGCCATCGTTAAAAATCCGGAAATTATCCTTTGTGATGAACCTACAGGAGCATTGGACTACCAAACAAGTATTCAAGTCTTACAATTACTGCAATATTATTGTCGTAATTTTAATAAAACGATAATTTTAATAACTCATAATAATGCTATTGCCAAAATTGCCAACCGCATCTTTTATCTCAAGGACGGTCAGCTTAAGCGAATAGAGAAAAATGAACATCCGCTCCCACCAGAGAAGGTGACTTGGTAATGTTATGGCGTAAAATGTTCCGCGATTTAAAAGAGAATAAAGGAGCCTATTTTGCCTGTGTAGTAATCATTACTATCGGTTTAATGTTTTTTACAGCTTTCTCCATTGTTGTAGAAAATCTGTATTCAGCACAAGAAAACTTTTACCGGGAGCAAAATTTTGCGGACGGCTTTGCTGAAGTCAAAGCCATGCCTTTATCCGAAGTTAGTAAACTCCAAGCAATCGAAGGAATAAAGGACATCGAAGGTAGATTAAGCAAAGAAGTACAGGTACTAAACTTCGCAAGTAAGAATACCTTCTCTAAAAAGAAAATAGCCTCACATAGTGAGGAGAATATTTATTTACGCCTCTTTTCCATTGACCCGAAAAAAACAAACCCGATTAACGGCGTGTTTTTAGAGCAAGGTTCAGCTTTAGATAATAACAGCCTAAACATTTGGGTGGACAGCAAATTCTTTGTCGCCAACAATTTAGAATTAGGCGATACTCTGGAAATTATCGCAGAAGGCAAAAAAAGAACACTTCGTATTATGGGTACCGGTAACAATCCGGAATTCATTTATGCCTTAAGAAATGTCAGCGACCTTTTTCCTAACCCCGAAACCTTTGGTATCGCTTACCTCCCTCATGATATGATGAAAATGCTTTTTGCCGAAAGCTCCACCGTAAATAATCTTGTTTTCACCTTAGAGCAAGGGGCAGATTATCAAGAGGTTGAAGAACATCTCAAAGCAAAACTAAAACCCTATGGATTAATAAGTATGTACCCCCGCAAAGATCAAGTGAGCCATATGCTCCTCACCCAAGAATTAACCAGTTTAAAGGGAATGTCCCAATCTATGCCCGTGATTTTTCTGGCTGTAGCCTGTATCATTCTATATATCATGCTCAAACGAACCATCGAAAATCAACGTGGACAAATCGGTATTCTCAAAGCCTTCGGTTATACACAAAAAGAAATCCTCTGCCATTATCTCTCTTTTGCTCTAACCGTAGGTCTATGTGGCGGTATTCTAGGGGGCATATCCGGAAGCCTACTGGCGGCGCCATTAACCACGTTATATGAAACGTTTTTTTCTATCCCGGGAGTCAGTACCGAATTCTCCTTTTCCTATTTACTAATGAGTATATTTTTAACCCTAATCTTTACTCTTTTTGCCGGCTATCAAGGCTGTAAAGGGATCCTTCAGCTGGAACCGGCTGAAGCAATGCGTCCCCCGGCTCCACCAATCGGGAAAAATATCTTTCTTGAAAAAATCTCTTTTTTTTGGCAAACTCTTACCGTACAAGGCAAAATGTCTTTACGTAGTATGTTCCGGCATCCGGGGCGCACTTTGTTTATGTTTTTGGGAATTATGTTTACTTTTGCCCTGGTCAGTTCTCCCTGGATACTTTGGGATATCGTAGAAAAAATGATGTTTGACCAATATGAAAAAATAGAAAGCTATGACGCCAAAGTCAACCTTACCGTACCACTAAACCAACAGCAATTAGAACAAGAGTTTAACCGCTTACCAGGTGTAAAAAAAGCTGAAAGTCGGGCTGAAATCCCCGTAACTTTGAAAAATAATTGGTATAAAAAAGATTTAGTCTTGATGGGAGTGCCGTCAAATAGTGCCTTGTATCATATACGAAATAAACAAGGGCAAAAAATTGAGCCAGCTGAAAATGGAATACTCATCTCCGAGCGACTGGCTTCACTCTTGAATGCTGAGCCGGGGACACCATTAAAGTTGGAAAGTGCTATGGCTAAAGAGCCAACTAAAGACAAAACCGTTGTGGTACAAGGGATCATACCTCAATATATCGGACTTAATGCCTATATGGAATTAAACTCACTCCAAAAGCTTTTAGAACAAGGAAAGATAAGCACCACCATAATGCTGCGTTTAGATGAACAAGGGCTTTCAGCACTCAAAGAAAAATACAGAAACTCTACCCTGATTGCCGGGATTGAAGATAAAAAAGCACTCCTTCGACAAACTAAAGAATTGATGGCCTCCTTTTCGGGAACCATTTATATCTTCTTAATCCTAGGAGTAATTATCGGTTTTGCGATTATCTATAATATCTCAATTACAACTGTTTCTGAACGCAATCGCGAACTGGCTTCGATGATGGTCCTCGGCATGACCCCTCGAGAAGTACTTTCGGTAATTACTTTTGAGCAATGGTTTATCAGTATTTTCGCCATGCTGGCAGGCATCCCGCTAACGAAAATATTCTTAATAAGTATGAATCAATTAATTAATAGTGACTTTTATTCCATGCCTACTAATCTTAACAGTACAGGTATACTGGCAGGGTTTTTTGTCACCATAGCCTGTATTCGTATTGCACAGCTAGCATCAGCTCGCAGAATTAAACGCCTTTCCATTGTTGGAGCTTTAAAAGCCAACGAGTAAACTTAAAATATTTTATTAATCTTAAAATGAAAGTGAGGATTTAGCATGAAGAGAAAATGGAAAATAATTCTTGGCAGCCTATTCCTTGTAACTATAATTCTTTTCTTTGCCCTCAGCAGCAATCAAGAATTAACAACAAAACTCTTAGAAGTTCAACCTGGTTCTATCGCCAAAACCTTTACTGAAGAAGGATTAGTCAAATCCGCTGAGGAGTTTCCTCTTTATACAACCTATGGAGGCACAATCGAAAAGCTGCAAATTCAAGAAGGAGAAAAGGTACAACAAGGCGACTTGCTCCTTACTTTTTCTAACGCTGAACTCCACTTTCAACTACAACAACTTCAGGGTGAACTAAAAAGTATCCAATCACAACAAGAACTAGAACTTGCCAAATTAGAACTGGACAAACTCAAACAATTAGCGAAAATAGGCGCCATTAGTCAAAAAGAATATGAAGACGCTCTTAATACCGCTAAATCCAATTATTACCCCGGTCAAATCCAAGCACTACAAGCCCAAATAGATGCCATCCAGCATAAACTGAGCCAAAGCTCCGTTTTTGCACCTACTACTGGGGTAGTCTCCCAGTTCTCCTTGAAAGAGGGCATGATCATTCCTCCCGGTTCACAACTCTTGACCATTTATCAAAGTGACGAATATTTGGTAGAGGTCTATATCCTGACTGAGGATGCCGCCAGAATTCAACCCGGAATGAAAGTTGAGTTAATCCAGGATAATAAAGACAAAAAGATAAGCTTCAAAGGTGTTGTAGAAAAAATAGCCCCTACAGCAGAAGAAAAAATGTCTGCCTTAGGACTAATGGAACAACGGATTAAATTAGAGATTAAACCGGAACTTCCTAAAAACTTAATTGTAAAACCCGGCTATGCACTGGATGTGATATTTACAATCGATAAGCAAGAAAATAAACTGATCGTCCCTAAAACAGTTCTTTTCCCTTATCAAGACGGGGAAGCTCTCTGGGTAGTACGCAACAACACAGCACACATTCAACCTGTAGAAACCGGTTTTGAAAACGAACAGGATATTGTCATTGAAAAAGGCTTAAAAGCCGGCGATCAGGTAATATTAGACCCACAACTGGAAGGATTAAAAGAAGGAGCAAAGATCAAGAACTTATAAGGTTTAAATTAAATATAAAGATACCCCGGATTTTTTAAAGAAAAGCGACAAGGAGGAATTACTCTCTTGTCGCTTTTTTTTGCATATTTTTTTCTTATTCTGCTTTTACCACAGCACCGGTACTTGCCGAAGTCACCAAAGCGGAATAACGAGCGAGATAAGACTTTCCGGTAACCTTAGGCTCAGGTTTCTGCCATTTTGCAAAGCGCTGTGCGATTTCTTCCTCACTTAGTTTTACATTAAGCTGTCGATTGGGCATATCAATCTGAATAATATCCCCTTCCTCTACAATGGCAATCGGTCCTTTTTCCGCAGCTTCCGGGGAAATATGCCCAATAGCAGCACCCCTAGTTCCTCCGGAAAAACGTCCATCAGTAATTAAAGCTACATCTTTGTCCAGACCCATACCGCCCAAAGCAGCCGTTGGACTGAGCATTTCTCTCATCCCGGGACCGCCCTTAGGTCCTTCATAACGAATGACAATAACATCACCTTTATTGATTTTTCCGCCCATTATAGCCTCAAAGGCCTCTTCCTCTGATTCAAACACACGAGCCGGTCCTTCATGCTTGAGCATTTCCGGTACAACAGCCGATTGTTTCACCACTGCGCCATCAGGAGCAAGATTACCACGCAATACGGCTATACCGCCTTCCTGCATATACGGATTATCCAAGGGACGAATAACCTGAGCATCTAAAACCTTAGCGCTCTCAATATTTTCAGCCAAGGTCTTACCCGTAACAGTTATCCCTCCACCATCAATCAAATCCGCATCATATAGTTGCTTTAATACCGCCGAAATACCGCCGACCTCATGCAGAGTTATTAAAAAATCCTTACCGGCAGGACTTAACTTGACGATATTGGGAACCTTGCCGCTAATCTCATCAAATGTTTCCAAAGATAATTCCAGATCAGCCTGATAAGCTATCGCCAAAAGATGCAAAACCGTATTCGTAGAACCACCAATGGCCATATCTAAGGCAATAGCATTCTTAAACGCCTGTAAAGTCAGAATATCGCGCGGACGAATATTTCTTCTGACCATTTCCATAACCTGCTGTCCTGCCTTTTTAGCCAAGGCCAGGCGTTGCCCATAAGGTGCGGGAATCGTTCCGTTACCGGGCAAACCAATACCTAAAGCTTCTACCAGACAATTCATCGTGTTAGCGGTAAAAAGTCCGGCACAACTCCCACAAGACGGGCAGGCTTTCTCTTCCATTTCCGTTAGATCTGCTTCGCTGATTTTCCCTTGCGCACAAGCACCTACTGCTTCAAATGCTCCACTGATCAGATCTATATTTTCACCGTGATAACTTCCGGGAAGCATCGGTCCACCACCAACATAAACCGTGGGGACATTCAAACGTGCCGCCGCCATCAACATCCCAGGAACAATCTTATCACAATTCCCAATTAAAACCATGGCATCAAATTTATGCCCCATCATCATAGCTTCAATAGAATCCGCAATCAATTCTCTGCTCGCCAAAGGATATTTCATGCCACTATGATTCATAGCAATCCCGTCACAAATCCCAATTACAGGGAATTCTACCGGAGTGCCTCCAGCAGCTGCTATGCCCATTTTTACCGACTGAGCCAACTTATCCAAATGAAAATGACCGGGAATAATCTCATTATGCGCGCTAACTACCGCTACCAATGGCTTCTCTAAATCTTCTCGCGTATAACCCATTGCATAAAAAAGTGAACGGTGTGGAGCACGGGCCACACCTTTGGTAACCTCATGACTATTCATAAATCTTACCCCCTACTTTAATTCATATGACCAGCCTAATTTATCTTCTACCCTGCCATATTGAATGTCAATTAGTTTATCATAAAATATCTTAGTAATATTCCCCACCTGATTATTATTAATATAATAATTGGTATCTTGATAATGAAGCATTCCTACCGGAGAAATTACCGCTGCCGTACCGGAACCAAACATTTCTGTGAGTTTTCCCGTCTTGATTCCCTCAAGAACTTCATCTATAGAAATACGTCTTTCTTCCACCTCTAATTCCATTTCCTTAGCCAATCTAATTACAGAATCTCTGGTAATCCCGGGAAGAATAGAACCGGTGAGCATAGGAGTAACAATTTTCTCCCCGAAAACAAAAAAGACATTCATCGCCCCAACTTCTTCTACATATTTATGCTCTCGGGCGTCGAGCCATAGCACCTGGGAAAAACCTTTCTGCTCTGCTCTGAATCCACCCAACAAACTAGCCGCATAATTCCCGCCTGTTTTAATATCACCGACACCACCAACAGCTGCCCGTACTAATTTGTCCTCCACATAAATACTAACCGGATTAAAACCGGCTTTAAAATAGGCGCCAACCGGTGATAAAATAATATAAAATAAATATTCTTTAGATGCATCTACTCCCAAAAAAGCTTCCGTCGCTATCAGCGTCGGGCGTATATACAATGAAGTACCGGGTGTATCAGGTATCCAATCCTGATCAAGTAAAATCAATTCTTGCAAAGCATTAAGAAAAATCTCTTCCGGTAGTTCCGGCATACACAGTTTTGCGGCAGAACGATTCAATCTTCTGGCATTCTGCTCCGGTCTAAAAAGAAGAATTCTTCCGTCCGCTGCTTTATAAGCTTTTAAACCTTCAAAAACTTCCTGTGCATAATGTAAAACCGCAGTGGCCGGATCCATCATAAACGGACCATATTTTTGGATCTTACCATCATGCCAACCTTGACCCTCACTATACTTAATGCTAAACATATGTTCTGTAAACATTCTGCCAAAAACAAGTTTTTCGGCGTCCCCATATGGTGCTCTCATTGATTATTCCTCCAATTTTCAGCGCTCTTCAAGCCTTTTAGCCGTGGATAACTAATTTTTGCCCTCTGTATTATAATAATAATGCAAATCCTACTGTGTATTCTAATAGATATACAACAGAATGTACAGTCTTTCTTTAAAAAATATTATATTTAATTTATAAGAAACTAAAAAAGAGAACTAAAAAGAAAAACGGACTGAGATACCAAAAAACAAAGTAGCAGCCCCATCAGAGTAGGTACTAAAAAAGAAATTACAGTCCATTTGCAACTCTGTGTTTCCTTATAAATAGTAAACAAAGTCGTGCCACAAGGGAAGTGGTTTAAAACAAGAAGCATCATGCACACAGCCGTTAACCAAGTCCAACCATTTTGGATAAACAAATCTCTCAAGGCTTCCAGGCTATCGAATTCCTGTATTGAACCGGTAGCCAGATAACTCATAATCAAGATGGGAATCACAATTTCATTTGCTGGTAAACCCAAGATAAAAGCTAGCAAAATATGACCATCTAAGCCAAACAAACGAGCAAAAGGATCGAAAAAACCGGCACAATAATTTAAAATACTAACCTCATTTACGGTAAAATTAGCTAAAAGCCAAATCAAGGCACCGGCCGGAGCTGCTACCATTACTGCCCTTGCCAGCACAAATAAGGTGCGATCGAAAATTGAACTGATAATCACCCTTCCCACCTGTGGTTTCCGATAAGGAGGCAGCTCCAAAGTAAAGGAAGAAGGCAAACCACGCAAAATTGTTTTTGATAATATTCGGGAAACAAACAGCGTAATAACTACACTTAGGACAATCACCATTAAGATAATTACCGCCGCCCCTAAAGACTGCCAGGGTGCAGCTATACTTGACACTAAAAAAATCATTGCTAACGCGATCAATGTTGGAAAACGCCCATTACAAGGTACAAAATTATTAGTGATGATCGCGATCAACCGTTCCCTAGGCGATTCGATAATGCGGCAAGCAATAATCCCAGCCGCATTACAACCAAACCCCATACACATAGTTAAAGCCTGTTTTCCATGAGCACAAGCTTTTTTAAAAAAATTATCCAGATTAAAGGCAATCCGTGGTAAATACCCTAAATCCTCTAATAAGGTAAAGAGTGGGAAAAAAATAGCCATCGGCGGAAGCATCACAGAAACCACCCAAGTCATAGTCCTATACACACCTGTAACAATTATTCCATTCACCCAATCAGGCAATCCACTTGCTAAAAATAAGGCTGTTAAATATCCTTCTAACCAAAAAAACCCCCTTGCTAATAATTCTGACGGATAATTAGCACCTTTAATGGTAATCCAAAAAACCACTCCTAATAACGCTAACATAACCGGAATTCCAAATTTCTTGGACATTAAGATACTGTCCAATTTGCGATCAAATTGGTGATAATCCTCACTTTCTACTTCCAAAACTTCTTGCCCGATCTGCTCTGCTGTATTAAACAAACCGGTAACAATACTGTCTTTAACCTCTTCCTCGGTCATTTTTTGCTGATTAAAAAAATTCTGTACTTCTAAACGTGCTTTTTTTAAAGCAGAGTTTTCTAATAAATTACCTGCAAAATTTGTGTTGAGTGCTAACTCAATTTTTTTATTATTTTCTAACAAACGCAAAGAGACCCAGCGAGAACTGATCTGTTTCTTAAACAGCTTCTCCACAACCGGCTGCAAAATATCCAAAGCTTTTTCAATTGGTTCTGCATATGTAATTTGTACAGGATTACAGCATAGGCTCTGCTCACTAATTTTATTTATGACCTCCTTCAATTCAGTCAACCCTTGCCCATCCCTAGCCGTTGTCCCTACTACCGGTACTCCTAGTATGCGGGAGAGCTTGTTTAAATCTACCTTTATCCTTTTCCGTTTCGCTTCATCCAATAAATTAACACAAACTACTACCTTTTTGGTAATTTCTAATATTTGCAAAACTAGATTCAAATTTCTTTCTAAACATGTAGCATCAACAACGACAACAGTAACCACAGGATTACCAAAACATAGAAAATCCCTCGCTACTTCTTCTTCCGGCGAATTAGCGAGAAGAGAATATGTTCCGGGCAAATCTACCAAAAGAAAGCTTTTCTCATTATGTTTAAAATATCCTCGCGCATTCATCACCGTTTTCCCCGGCCAATTTCCCGTGTGCTGTTTCAAACCGGTAAGGCGATTAAAAATAGTACTTTTACCTGTATTGGGATTACCGGCTAAAGCGATTACAAAATCGTAATTATCTCCTCCCATGGAAGGGCCCCCTCATCTCCTTTATGCTTAGAATATTTCTACCATAATATTTGCTGCTTCTTCCGAACGCAAGGCAATAACTGCCCCTCTGATTTGATAGGCAGTTGGATCTCCAGAAGGGCTCTGACACAAAGCTTTGACAACAGTATCACTGATTAAACCTAAATCAAGCATCCTTCTACGAGTATCATCCTTCGCCCGTAACTCTTTTACCCGACCGGTACAACCTATCGGCAGCCTATGAAGAGGAATACATTTCTCCTGCATTTGCATCCTTCCTTTCCACTTTTAGCAGAATGAAACTCTCTTTCTCTAGGCTAATATATGAACAAAATATTTTCTTTGTGCTCTTATCTTTTTTTAAAATTAAATTGAAGCTCAAACTTCTTTTAATGACGAACACATACATTATTATTCCGGCTGCACTGGAATGGTAATCCCGCAGCACTCTTTCCATTTCAGGCAGACAAAATATCGCACAGATTTTAACCAAGTCTCATATTATACCATAGATGAGTATCTCAATTAGTATGAGTGCCTCATAACTTAAATTAAGCATGTAAAGAAAAGGAGGATCTATTTATGGTTGATGTATCTAGCAGCTGTGGCTTCAATAATTTTTGTTGCCCTCGTAGCAATTTTTCCACCTTATTTTTAGTAATTCTGCTCCTTTTACTGTTTCCCGGATTTTTTAATAACAACTTCTTTTAAAGCCAATTTTCCAAGGACCTCTTTAGAGGTCCTTGCTTCTTTCATCACATTGTCACCACTAAGGGACAAGATTCATATAATAATGCAGGTTCGTTAATTATTAAGCAAAATAAAGGAGGAAAAATAAATGAATGATTTTATGAAAACTGAGGGGAACAATTGTCCTAATAACTGCCCCAATCCTTGCCCATGTCCCTGCCCCCCTAGTCCTTGTCCTGGTCCCTGTCCGGGTTTTGCACCTGTTTTCAGTCCTTTCTCCGACTCAGGCAATTGTCCCGGAATGTGTCCTGGCAGTTGTCCCGGAATGTGTCCCGGTTTTGGAACAAGTGAAATAGCTCAATTCGGTTGTCCTTGTCCCGGAACTGGTTTTATAGGCGCTCCGTTTTTTGGTGCACGTAGAAACTTTTCTACATTATTCTTAGTAATATTAATCCTGTTACTGTTCCCCGGTTTCTTTAATAACAACTGTGGCTGCTTTTAGCTTATAAAAAAAGAAGGAGACGGCAAAATGTAGCTGTCTCCTTCTTCTTTATCAATAACTTAATTCTATTATCTTAAACACATTTTTCTAAAATTGCCCTGACATCTTTTTCCTCAACCATGCGCGGATTATTCTTTATAGAGCGGGTATCAAAAGTAGCGGTAACAATCTGTTCTTCCTGTCCTTCCTTATACCCTGCCTCGGTTAGTGTCTGTGGCAATGGTAACTGTTTAATCATTTTACGCAAGTAAGCAGAAAATTCTCCTTTATATCCTAACTCATCAACTATTTCCTGATATTTTTCCATACAAACCTGACTATTATAATCAATCACAACCGGTAATAAAATTGCACAGGCTAAACCATGAGGAATTTGAAATAAAGCACCTAAGGGATGAGAAATAGAATGAGCTACACCGACTCCTGTCTGAGCAAACGCCATTCCTGCTATCATACTGCCCCAGGCCATCATTTTTCTGCCTTCAATATTATTTTTATTTTTCACAGTTTCAACTAAATTAACAGTAATTATTTTTATTGCTTTCAAAGCTAAAACTTTAGTCACTTCATTGGCCTTCAGTGAAGTATATGACTCTACGACATGAGTTAACGCATCCATCCCTGTAATAGCCGTAAGTTCCGGAGACATACTGTAAGTCAAAGTAGGATCAACAATACTGAAGCGAGCCTGAAAACAAGGATGGGCTATACTTTTTTTGTTACCGGTTACCGGATTGTATAAAACTGAATTTAGGGTAATTTCACTACCTGTACCTGAGGTAGTCGGTATCGCAATAAAGGGTATACCCTTATACTCAAAGGGAGCCTTATTAAGATAGTCGACTGTCGGCAAATCCTGTCCTATCAATCCTGCTGCCGCCTTAGCCGTATCAAGTGCACTACCTCCGCCCAAAGCAATAAGAAAATCCACCTTTTCCTTTTCTGCTAAAGCTCTTACTTCATCTACAATCGCACAATCAGGTTCCCCTTTTACCTTTGAAAAACAAAGAGACTCAATTCCTTTTTCCTTTAAACTCTCTACTGCCCTTTGTAATGCCCCTGATTGACGTGTTGATTTTTGACCGGTAACAAGTAAACATTTATTCCCATATTCTACGACATTTTCTCCAAGCTGATCAATTGTATTTTCTCCGAATATTATCTTTCCGGGAAACTGTAAAATAGACTGCATCCATTATCCCCACTCTTCTATTTAACTTATTATTTTGTTTAGTTTAAATAGCTTTAGATTTTGTTTAGTTAATTATTTCTCTATTAATTGTTAACAAGAAGCCTTTAACAGTTCCTGATCTTGACAATACTTCTCTCTTAATTTCGGCTTCTCAATCTTACCGGTCGGATTACGTGGAACCTTATCAAAGAAAACTAATCGAGGTCTTTTATACCTGGGCAAGTCCTGACAAAACTCCATCACCATTTCTTCTGTTAAAACCCAACCCTGCTTTAATTCTATAATTGCGGCAGGTATTTCCCCTAAACGCGCATCAGGCATCCCGATAATTGCAGCATCTCTGATCCCCTCATGGGAACGCAGGAAATCTTCAATCTCTACAGGGTAAATATTCTCGCCACCCATAATCACCACATCTTTTTTGCGATCGACCAGATAAACAAAACCATCGCGATCCATCTTCGCCATATCTCCGGTATAGAGCCAACCATCTCTCAAGACTTTTCTGGTTGCTTCCGGATTCTTATAATAGCCTTTCATAACTCCCGGTCCTTTTACTGCTAATTCCCCTACCTTACCGGCAGGGAGAGAGTTTCCGTTTTCATCAACAATCTTAATCTGCCAATTAAAACCCGGTACCCCTATGGCCCCTACCTTATGAATATTCTCCAAGCCAAGATGAACACAACCGGGACCGGTAGATTCACTTAAACCATAATTAGTATCATACTTCTGATTAGGAAAATATTTCTTCCATCTGATAATCAAACTTGGCGGCACCGGTTGAGCCCCAATATGCATTAAGCGCCATTGTTTGAGTTCATAGTCTTTTAACTTTACATCTCCACGTTCAATCGCATCAAGGATATCTTGCGCCCACGGTACAAGTAACCAAACAATACTTACTTTTTCTTCCGAAACAACCTGTAAAATCCACTCAGGCTTTACACCCTTAAGTAAAACTGCCTTTGCACCAACCGGCAGACCTCCAAACCAGTGCATTTTGGCACCCGTATGATATAAAGGAGGAATACAAAGAAAATTATCCTCATGTGTCTGTAGATGATGATTATTCTCCGTTTGACAAGCTGAAGCCAGATTGGCCTGAGTCAAAAGAATCGGTTTTGGCATGCCCGTTGTTCCCGAAGTAAAATAAAGTGCCGCATCATCTTCCGCACAAAGGGTTATTTGTGGCGGTTCGGAAGAAAATTCGTTGATTATTTTCGTAAAGCTTTCGTCCCCCGCCGGACAATCTGCTCCTACAAAAATAAAGCCCTCTACAAAACTCAATTCTTCCTTAATTTGTGCGATTCTCTCCTTAAATTCCGGGCCATATATTAAAATTTTTGCTTCTGCAACTTCTAAACATTTTTTAATCTCTTCTGCGGTGAAACGAAAATTCAAAGGAACAACCAAAGCTCCCGTTTTCAAGACACCAAAATAAGCAGGCAGCCATTCCAGACAATTCATTAGCAATATTGCTACTTTATCGCCTTTCATTACTCCCTGCTTTATTAAATTATTCGCTAAACTATTAGCTTGTTGTTCAAATTCCAACCAAGTTATTTCTCTACGCCTGTCTATAGCAGGCTCACGTTCAATTAAACTAACCTCATGGGGATACACCCGTGCATTACGGGCTAACATTTCCGTGAGCAACATTGACTTAATTACCTCCTAACCTACTGTCCTACTCTTTTTTATATAACTCAATTTTATATACCTACCATTCTTCCGTCCTTCACCCCCCATTAAGTTAATTATTGATATTTTATCATATCTACTAAAAATAGTAAATAATAAAATATACGTACTGTTTATGCGTTGTAGGACTACAATACATATTGGACAATGAGTAAAAAAATAGTGAGAAATGAGAGCGCTTCGGTTATTGTTAAGTTACCAAACAAAAACAGTAACGTCGA
>JGI24709J26583_10000398_pt1 | contig 36796 bp, 31 predicted proteins | sample BioPla2DNA1_FD_26583 | JGI IMG/M metagenome (IMG submission 26583) | reverse complement strand
TGTCAGAGAAAGGATCTGCTACCCGGTGAAGAGCCAAAGGCAGTGTTTGCATTAGATGACGATGAACTGATTGCCGTATATGAATACTGCAACCTTCATGGTCTGTGGAAGAAGGAAATAGTATAGAAATAGCAATATAACATATTTAAAAAAACATGCAGTATCTTTACTGCTGTTTTTTTGTGCAATCCTATGGATTTTACCGGGAAGGTAAAGTATAATGTGTTAAGGAGTAAATATTTTGCTATTGAAATGATATGTCTACGTTTGGAGAGGTAAATTATGAGCGAAAAGGTTACATATTATCAGGAGACCTTAAAGTTTTGGAAGGACCTAAATGAAGAGCAGAGAGACCTGTTAAATCGGTCAATAATTAAAAAGCATTTTAATAAGGGAGAAGCAATGCGTACCAGCTCGAAGAATTGTTCGGGTCTTTTTCTTATTGAAAGTGGTCAGGTCCGTGCTTATATTGTGTCTGAAAACGGTAAAGAGATAACTCTCTATCGCTTGTTTGACAGAGATGTATGTATATTTTCCGCTTCATGTATAATGAAAAATATAAGCTTTGATATATTTATTGAGACAGAAAAAGAAACAACGGCTTATCTGATACCGACTCCGATTTATGATAAGCTTTCTAAGGAATCGATTGCAGTACAGGTATTCGCGAATGAACTTATGGGTTCACGTTTTTCTGAGGTTATGTGGATTATGGAGCAGGCTTTATTTATGACACTGGATAAAAGACTTGCCATATTTTTATTAGAGCAGTCTAATATAGAGCAATCAGATAAGATTGAGATAACCCATGAAAAGATTGCAAATCATCTCGGTTCAGCAAGAGAGGTGGTAACCCGGATGTTAAAGTACTTTCAGAACGAAGGTATAGTATCGCTTAGCAGAGGTGCGATTCATATAAAGGATTATAAAAAGCTGGAGAAACTTACGATGTACTAATTAGATGTTACGAAGGAGGTAATATAATGCGTTTGGTTTTCTTAGGAGCTACACATGAGGTAACCGGAAGTTGTTTTTATCTGGAGGCTTGTGGTAAGCATATTCTAATCGATTGTGGTATGGAACAGGGGAGAGATTCATTTGAAAATCAGGAGTTGCCTATATCGGCCGCCTCTGTGGATGCTGTACTGCTGACCCATGCACATATAGATCATTCGGGTAAGCTTCCTATGCTATATAATCAAGGCTTCAGAGGTGAAATCCATGCGACCGGTGCAACAGGTGCTCTATGCGATATTATGCTTCGTGACAGTGCTCATATCCAGATGGCAGAGGCTGAATGGAGAAACAGAAAGGGTAAACGTTCCGGTGGCAAGGCTTATGTTCCTCTTTATGACATGGAGGATGCAATGGCGACTGTCCGTATGTTTGTGACCCATGATTATAATGAAAGGTTTGTCCTTTTTGAAGGAATAGAAGTACGCTTTATAGACGTAGGACATTTATTAGGCTCAGCCAGTATTGAGATTTGGATTACCGAGGCGGGAGTTACGAAAAAAATAGTATTCTCTGGTGATATTGGTAATATCGACCAGCCCCTTATAAACAATCCGGAGTATATTAATGAGGCTGATTATGTTGTCATGGAATCAACCTATGGTGACAGGAATCACGAAATACCTCCTGATTATGTTACGGAGCTATCGAAAATTATACAGGAGACATTCGGTAGAGGAGGCAATTTGGTTATACCTTCCTTTGCCATAGGAAGAACCCAGGTGTTACTGTATTATATCAGGAAAATAAAAGAGGATGGTCTGATAAAGGGACATGATAACTTTAAAGTCTATGTAGACAGTCCGCTGGCTATCGAAGCCACCCATATATATGAGAAGAATATTGCAGGCTATTTTGATAAGGAAGCAATGGAGCTGATCAATGCAGGTATAAATCCCATAAAATTTCCGGGCTTGAAAACCGCCATAACATCGGATGAATCCAAGGCGATTAATTATATAGATGAACCGAAGGTGATTATCTCGGCAGCAGGAATGTGTGATGCAGGAAGGATAAGGCATCATCTAAAGCATAATCTGTGGAGAGAGGACAGTACGATTTTATTTGTGGGACATCAATCTGAGGGAAGCCTGGGAAGAATAATTCTGGATGGTGCACCGGAGGTTAAGCTTTTTGGGGAAGTAGTAACCGTGAATGCACATATCCGTCGTCTGCATGGAGTCAGTGGTCATGCGGACAGGGATGGTCTGATAAGATGGTTGACCGCCATCGAGAAGAAGCCTGAGAGAGTATTTGTGGTTCATGGTGATGATAAAGTATGCGAAACATTCACCGAGTATATTAGAGATGAGCTGGGATACAATGCATATGCACCATATAGCGGTACAGTTGTAGATCTTCTAAGAAACGTAATAGTCGTAGAGGGGCAGAGAATACCTGTGGTTAGGAAAGAAGATAAGAAAAAAGCCGCTACGATATATGAAAAGCTTGTTAATGCCGGAAAGAGACTGATGATTGTCATACAGCATAACAAGGGCGGTACCAATAAGGACCTTGCCAAATTTACAAGTCAAATAAATGCACTTTGTGATAAATGGGACAGGTAATCGTCCTCTCATAAATTCAGTTTGATTATATGCTAATGACTTAGACTACTTCGGGCAGAGGATACCGGGGATGGTAAGTTAGGAGGAAATATTATGGGTTGCTTAGGAAATGCTATATGGTTTGTTTTCGGCGGATTTGTAAGCGGATTAAGTTGGATACTTGCAGGCTGCTTATGGTGTATAACGATTATCGGTATTCCAATAGGTATACAGTGCTTTAAATTTGCCGGATTATGCTTTTTTCCTTTTGGAAAGGAAGTCGTATATGGAGGCAGTGCGGGGTCATTGCTTCTTAACATCGTCTGGATGCTTGTTACCGGAATACCGCTGGCTATTCAGTCGGCAGTATTTGGAATATTATTTTGTATTACAATCATAGGAATACCCTTCGGACTTCAGCACTTTAAGATTGCAAAACTTGCATTAATGCCCTTTGGCTCCACAATAAAATAGTGGTTGGTTTTTATTGAATATTTTATTATTATAAGTTACAATTTATGTGAAACTTATCATCAACCTATTATTCAGAAGGAGGTCATATAATGGAAGGGAGATCAATAAAAATCAATGCACCGTCAAGCAAGAAGATTACACTGAAAGTTATTCCCGGACATTTTGCCACAGCCCATTCCCACGTCAATCTTTATATTGACTTGAATACTACAAGGACACGTTTAAGTCAAGCCTCAGAGGTTGCCCATGCTATGTCTAAGCAGTATGTGAATAGTGTGGTGGTTGATACTATTGTCTGCCTGGATAAATGCGATGTTATCGGGGCGTTTTTGGCTCAGGAGCTTACAGCTGCCGGTATCCGTTCCATGAATGCACATCAGACTATGTATATTGTATCTCCGGAATTTAATACTAATGGGCAGATGATGTTTAGTGATGATAACCAGAGAGCAATTTATAATAAAAGAGTGCTCCTGTTAGTTGCATCGGCAACAACGGGCGATACCATACGAAGGAGTCTGGAGTGTATCAGATATTATGGCGGTACAGTAATCGGTATAAGCGCAATATTCTCTGCCGTAGAAGAGGTGGAGGGAATGAATGTTAACACAATATTCAGAAAGAAAGACCTTCCGGATTATCAAAGCTATAATATAAATGAATGTCCGCTCTGCAAATCGGGACAAAGACTGGAAGCCATTGTAAATGGTTATGGATATCTAAGACTATAAATATATAAGAATATGCCGATATTAAAGCTGTTGTAAATATATTGAGGCGAACGGGGTTAAACTAATTGCTTCGGTATAGTTGTACAACAGCTTTTTTTATATCGTGAATTATCGACTTGTGCAAGATTATGCTATTATATTGCAAAACTATTTGCACAAATACAATTTTTGGTTTTGTGTAACGGCACAAAATAATCAGACTTGAGACATATATATTATTATATATTACTATATTTTTATTTAGGATAAAATATTTAGCAAAAAATGAATATTAAGGATGACTAATTTACAATAGTGTGCTATAATTAATGCATAATACGACAGAAACGCCAAATAAATTGTGCATTATAGTGCAAATATGAGAGCAAATGAAAGCCCACAACAAAAAAGGCTTGTTATTGGAGGAAAAATGAAGTTTAAAAGGACTCACATACTAATATGCTTCATAATAACTGCATTATATTTGTCAGGGTGTGAGTCGACGGAGAATGTCGTTCCCGATGAGAGCTCCCAAAACGGCACCAAGGATTATCTCATTGAAGAAGACTCCTCACCGGAATTTATTCCGGTATATCTTAATGATAAACAGGAGCTTATATATACCTGTGAGGCCGAGGAAGGAGTGTTTAACGGGAATGTATATTTTGAATCCGATAAAGCCGGACATAGCGGAACCGGTTATGTTACGGGCTTTGAGGCCGACGATGATGCCTGCACGGTATTGATATCGGTTGAGAATGACGGAAAGTATGACTTGAATTTTATCAGTGCATCCGTAGGTGGCTATAAAGAAAACTATGTTTATGTTGATGGGGAGAATATGGGAGTTATTTCTGTTGACAGTAAGGAGTTTTCAGATTCGGTACTGGAGCATGTGTATTTATCCTCCGGTGAGCATGAGGTAACCGTAAAAAAATATTGGGGATGGATTATGCTTGATAAGATTGAGGTATGTACTTCCAGACAGATAAATCCGGAGAAATATAATATTAAGCCGATTCTTGCGAATAAGAATGCTACTGAGAATACAAAGAGGCTGATGAGCTATCTGTGTGATATATATGATGAATATTTCCTTTCGGGACAATACTGTAACACAGGGCAGTATGGAAGGGAATTTGTGGTTATAAAGAAGACAACAGGAAAGACACCGGCAATACTTGGGCTGGATTTCATAGAGTATACTCCTTCCAGAGTAGAGAACGGCAGTAAGGGGAGTCAGACGGAGTTGGCGATAGATTTTTGGAGGGATGGGGGAATAGTAACATTTTGCTGGCATTGGAATGCCCCGAGTAAATACCTTACTAAGGAATGGTACCGTGGATTTTATACCGAGGCGACTGATATTAACCTTAAAAAGATAATGAACGGACAGGATAAAGAGGGATATGACCTTCTTATGAGGGATATAGATGTAATTGCCAAGGAGCTTCAAAAGCTTCAGGATGCAGGGGTACCGATACTGTGGAGACCTTTGCATGAAGCGAGCGGAGGTTGGTTCTGGTGGGGAGCATCGGGACCGGAGGCATATATAGAGCTTTATACATTATTATATGAAAAGCTGACGAACGAGTATCAATTAAATAATTTAATCTGGGTGTGGAACGGACAGGATAAGGAATGGTATCCGGGAGATGAGTACGTAGATATTGTAGGAGAGGATATCTATCCGGGGGAAAGGGTGTATACATCCCAGATTGCTCGTTATCTGAAAGCATTGGATTATACAGGCTCGGCAAAGCTTACATATCTGACGGAGAACGGATGTGTGTTTGATCCGGATTTAGCCATAAGGGACGGCGCCATGTGGGGAAGTTGGTGTACCTGGGGTGGTGAATTTGTAGCTAAGGACATTGGAATTCATACACTCAGTGAACAGTATACCGAAGCGGATATGCTTATTAAGGCGTACTCACATGAAAGAGTCCTGACCTTAGAGGATTTACCCGATTTCAACACATATTCTATTGGAGAGTAAGAGTGCTTAAGGGGGGTTACGGCATGAATATTAAACTATGCCTGAGGAGAATCATAGCATGTATTCTTATAGTGACTATGATGGGCATTTCTATGCTTACAGATACTACCATATCACGGGCCGCTACTGATATGGATCAGGATATATTCGAGGAAATGGTAAGAACTTATTCCATTGACGATACAATCCCTTCCTATAAAGATTACATAGCAACCCATGAACAAATATATCCTGAAGCTAATATTATTATATCTGCTTCGGATTTTGCCAGATATGAGGAAGACGGTGTTGCGGCCAGTCCTATTATTTATGAAAACTATGAAGGTATGGAAGGAAGCTCTGTACTTACCGAGGATAATTCACTGATTGAATTTGATGTGGAGATATCAGAGAGTGGCTTTTATTATCCGTTCCTAACATATTATCCTGTGGAAGGGAAAAGCTCGGATATACAGAGAAGCTTATTTGTGGATGGGAAGCTTCCCTATAATGAAATGGCTTTGATTGAATTTTATCGCCTATGGGAGTTGGAAGATAAGGAATCCTATACGGATGAGAACGGTATTACAATAAAGAATTGGAGAAAGGACAATCAGGGCAATGATTTAAAACCCAGAAGTGTAGAGGTACCACAGTGGATATCCTCATATTATTATGACAGCGACGGTTATATATCAAAACCGTTAGCCATATATCTGACAAAGGGAAGGCATACTATTTCCATGCTTTCCTTAAGAGAACCTATGCTTATACATAGCCTAAGTTTAAAGAATGCTGAAAATGTCTTAGACTATGCTTTTGCTAAGACCGTCTGGGATAGCATGGGGGTTTCGGATTCTTCCGGACAGCATATAAGGATAGAGGCAGAGAATGCTTCTTTGACCTCATCCCAGATGCTATACCCAAGACAGGATCAATCCTCACCGGCGGTCTATCCATCGAGTCCAAAGACACTTCTTAATAATACCATTGGAGATAATTCATGGCGTAATGCCGGACAGTGGATTCAGTGGGATTTTGAAGTGACTGAAAGCGGATATTATCATATTTCTTTACATGCAAAGCAAAGCTATCTTCGTGGCATCAATGTTTCCCGTAAAATAACAATAGACGGTATCGTACCTTTTGAAGAAATGTCTGATTATGAATTCAGTTATAATTCCCGCTGGAAGGATGTCGTCCTGTCTGATAAGGATGGTAACCCATATAAGTTTTATCTGGAAAAGGGAACCCATACCATCCGTATGGAGGTCGTTCTGGGAGAATTTTCGGATATTGTCAGTGAGGTACAGGATGCTGTAACAAAACTAAATAATATATACCGTAAGGTTATTAGAATCACGGGAGTAAATCCAGATAAATACAGAGATTATCAAATAGAAAGAACCCTGCCCGGTTTGGAGGCAGAGCTTATCGACGTTAGAGACCAGTTGGCCAATGCAATTACCAGCCTGAGGGAGGTTGCAGGAAAGAATTCCGATAAGGAGACTGTACTGCGTACGATGCGTGATCAGCTCAGCCAGCTTATAGAAGACCAAGAGGATTTTATCAAGGTTATTACCTCCTACAAGATTAATGTCCGTGCCTGCGGTAATTGGATAACACAGGTTATTTCCCAACCCTTGGCACTGGACAGAATTAATATATATTCCCCGGATGTGGAGGTGGAATATGAGAATACTTCATTTTGGTCCAGGCTTGTTTATGAAGTTAAAAGGCTTATTTATTCATTTCTGATAAATTATAACATGATTGGTAACATCGCAGACGAAGATTCCGAGAATGTTACTCTGACACTTTGGATCGGTACGGGAAGGGATCAGGCTAATGTTATAAAATCATTGATAGATGATACGTTTACCGGTACGACGGATATTAATGTAAACGTTCAGCTGGTGGATATGAGTACGCTGCTTCGGGCAACCCTTGCGGGTGAGGGTCCCGATGTGGCAATACAGGTAGGACCTACCCAGACAGCCGGTGCACAGGTGGCAGCGAATATGGTTAGCTCAGCAAATGATACACCGGTTAATTATGGTATCCGTAATGCTGTGTTGGATTTAACCGGGTTCAAAGACTATCCGGAGGTAGCCGCAAGATTTTCTGAGAGTGCATTGGTTCCGTTTACACATAAGGGAGCGGTATATGCTTTACCGGATACCCAAACCTTCCTGATGATGTTCTATAGGATGGATATCCTGGCAGAGATAGGTCTTGATTTACCCAGAACCTGGGATGAAGTTAAGGTCGCCATGACTGTATTGTCAAAAAATCAGATGGACTTCGGTATGATGCCAGGCGAGCAGATATTTGCCATGCTTCTGTATCAGATGGGTGGAGCTTATTATAATGATGATGGTATGGCATCGGCACTGGATTCGGAGATAGCTATAAATGCCTTTAAGGAATACTGCGAGTTTTATACTGATTATAAAATAGATAAGGAAACCAGTGTTGAGGAGCGTTTCAGGACCGGTGAATGTCCGATTATAATTGCTGATTATACCTTCTATAACAACCTTCAGGTATCCGCACCGGATATTCAGGGACTATGGGATTTTACAGTTGTTCCCGGAATACCGCAGGAGGACGGAAGTATAAATCATACCACAGGAAGCATTGGTCTTGCCAATCTTATAATGGCAGACACCGAATATCCCGAAGAAAGCTGGGAGTTCTTAAAGTGGTGGACCTCTGCCGATACCCAGACTATGTTTGGTCGTGAAATGGAAAGTCTGATGGGCTCCAGCGCCAGAGTGGCCACAGCCAATCTGGAGGCCTTGGAGAATCTGGCATGGCCTGTAAATGATTATGAAGCACTTATGGCTCAATTTGAACAGGTTAAAGGAATTCCTCAGGTTCCCGGAGGATATTATTCATGGCGCAATGTCAATAATGCTTTCTATACTGTCACCACTGATACCGACACGGCTACTCCAAGAGAGGAACTGATGGAAAAGGTTATTTATATTAATGCTGAAATTGCCCATAAGCTAGATGAGCTGGGATTAGAATCGGCGGACGGACCAACTGCGCAGGAGGATAACAATGGCAAATAAGAAATTAACCATAGCAAAGCGGCAGGGTACTCTTAGGTATCAGATACGCAAAAACAAAATTTCCTATGTAATGCTGGCACCATATTTTATCCTGTTTTTCTTCTTCACGGTATTGCCTGTATTGATGTCAATCATATTCAGCTTTACGGATTTTAATGTGCTTGAAATGCCGGACTTTGTTGGCTGGAAGAATTATATCAAGCTTCTTTTAGAAGATGATATTTTTATGGTGTCGTTGAAAAACACCCTGTTATTTGCTGTTGTAACGGGTCCGATAAGCTACATATTATGCCTCTTATTTGCTTGGATTATTAATGAATTTAAGGGTAAGCTCAGGGCATTTTTAACACTTATATTTTATGCGCCCAGTATAAGCGGTAATGCATATGTGGTCTGGAATCTTATTTTGACGGGAGATCGATATGGCTATCTGAATGGGCTTTTACTAAAATATGAAATTATTAATGAGGCCATTCTCTGGATGAAGACCGCTAAGTTTGTTCTGCCGGTACTTATTGTGGTACAGCTTTGGCTAAGTCTTGGTACGGGATTTCTGGCTTTTATTGCAGGACTTCAGACAGTGGATAAGAGCCTGTATGAGGCAGCCGCTATTGACGGCGTAAAGAACCGTTGGCAGGAGCTGTGGTTTGTTACTCTTCCCGCAATGAAGCCTCAGTTGATGTTCGGTGCCGTCATGCAGATTACACAGTCCTTTGCAGTGGCTGATATTTCAATAAACCTGGCAGGTAATCCGTCGATTAACTATGCCGGTGCCACTGTCGTTACCCACCTTCTTGATTATGGCTCAACCAGATTTGAGATGGGTTATGCTTCTGCCATCGCTACGATTTTATTCCTGCTGATGGTAGGAACAAATAAGCTGGTGCAAAATATGCTGAGGAGGGTTGGTGACTGATGAGAAAAAGAGTAATTGTAGATTATTCCGACCGTAAGTGGGTTCCCTTTTGGCAAAGGGCAAAGGAAACCAAGCTCAACCGCTCTAAAGCTGGCAACGGATTACTGTTTGGGCTGATGTTTATCTGCGGTATATTCATGGCTTTACCGCTGGTTATGATTATCAATAATGCACTTAAGCCCCTGGATGAGCTGTTCCAGTATCCGCCGAAAATTATCGTAAGAAATCCTACCCTGGAAAACTTTACAGACCTCTTTGTACTGATGAGTGACTCCTGGGTTCCGTTTTCAAGGTATATCATTAACACCATAATTATTACCGTTGGAGGCATGGTTGGTCATGTGATAGTAGCATCAATGGCAGCCTATCCTTTGGCAAAGCATAGATTTCCGGGAAGGAATCTGTTGTTCAACATGGTTATACTGTCCATGATGTTTTCCTGGACTGTTACACAGATACCACAGTACCTGATTATTTCACTGTTAAAAATAAATAATACATATTTAGCTCTTATATTACCTGCATGGTCCTTTGGCATGGGATTGTACTTAATGAAGCAGTTTATGGAGCAGCTTCCGGACTCATTAATGGAGTCTGCTAAGATGGATGGAGCAGGAGAATTCAGGATATTTTGGACCATTATTATGCCCAATGTAAAGCCTGCATGGTTAACTCTGGCTATATTCCAGTTTCAACATATGTGGGGTAATACCGGTGGGACCTTTCTACGGGATGAGGAGTTAAAGCCTCTGCAATATGCACTGCAGCAGATTGTCCAAGGGGGTGCCGCAAGAGCCGGAGCAGGCGCAGCAGTAACCTTTGTCATAGCAGCGGTCCCCATAACATTTTTCCTGGTCGCACAAAGTAATATCATGGAGACTATGACTACTTCCGGTATGAAAGAATGAGAGGTGCAGTATTCATGGGTATTTTAAAAAGGATTAAACGAACAATATTGTTATTATTGGCCTTTGTTAATATATTGGGCCATAGCAGTATTGCCCTGGCAAATGAGCTGCCCTATGACACCTATAACTATAATTTTTATGAGGATATCGTCTATACGCCGGCAGCCTATGTTCCCTCGAGATCCATATCGGGCACCCGACTGTACTATGAGGGTGAGCCGCTAGGAGTGTTTTCTAATCCACAGGATATATGTAAGACACCTGCGGGGGAAGTTGTTATAGCGGATACGGGAAATCACAGGGTAATAATTCTTGATAAAGACATGACTAAGGTTATCAAGGTTATAAAGGATTTTGATAACAATAATGAGAAGGATACCTTTCAGTCACCTTATGGTGTCTGTGTATCAAAAAAGAATGAACTATATATTGCGGATACCTATAACAATAGAATCGTTGTTCTGGATATGGATTTTAATCTCGTAAAGATTATAAAGGATCCCACCTCGGAGGTGCTGGAGGAAGGCTATGTGTTTTCACCCTTAAAGGTGTCGGTTGATTATGCTGACAGGATTTACTGTATAGCTCAGAACATGTTTGAAGGAATTATGGTATTCGAAAGCAATGGTCAGTTCATAGGATTTATAGGAACCATTGAAGTTGGCATATCTCTTTGGGAAAAGTTTTGGAAGCGTATAGCTACCAAGGAAGAGCGTTCGAATCAAAGGCTGTTTATTCCTACAGAATTTACAGGAATTGATATAGATGATGACGGTTTTGTATATGCATCCAATATTGACGATAGCGGTGTTCAGGCTATAAGAAGACTAAATCCCAGAGGTCAGGATGTTATAAAAAAGGGAGCGAATGAAAACCTGGGAGGAGATTTATGGACGTCCGGTTTCAGTAATTATTCCGGCGCATCGCAGATTACCGATGTGGTATACAGAGAGAAGGGGATGTATTCGTTGCTTGACAGGAGGCGTGGCAGAATATTTACATATGACCACGAGGGAAATCTTCTGTATATATTCGGAGGCTTGGGTACCCAGGCGGGAACCTTTGTTACTCCGGTTGCAATCGAAAACATCGGAAATACTATTATAGTTCTCGATTCATACCGAGCCGAGATTTTAACATTTAGGGAGACGAGATACGGAAGTCTTATTAACCAGGCAGTAGGACTCAGATATGACGGAGACGAAACCAAGGCTGTAGAGTTATGGAAAGAGGTTCTTAAGCTGGATGAAAACAATGAGCTGGCATATGTGGGTATAGGAAAGGCATATCTTACCTCCGGAGATTATGTAAATGCCATAGATTATTTAAGGAAGGGTATGAGCAGTGAGTTTTATTCCATAGCCTTCAGAAGATATAGAAATGAAGTACTTAAGGAAAATATGAGCTTCCTCTTAACCGGTACTGTCCTATTGATTATTGTTATTGTAACGGGAAGACGCATTTATCGGAATAAAAAGGGAATAAAGAAGGAGGAGGGACTGCTGAATGAATAAATACTTTTCTAAAGAAAAGATAAAATATGTATTCTACACAGTATCTCATCCTGTGGACGGTTATTATTGGATTCGCCATATTGATAAGGGTAGCGTGCCCATTGCAATTATATTGGTCGTGTTGTTCTCTTTGAGCTTTTCCTTTAACCGTATATTTGCCAGCTTTGTGGTAAATGAGATTGACCCCCGAACCGTGGACAGTTTATCGGAACTGGGGGGTGTCCTCCTGTTATATGCTCTGCTCTGTATAGGCAATTGGTCCGTAACCTGTCTAATGCAGGGAGAGGGTAGGCTGAAGGATATTGCCATAGCAATCGGCTATGCCATGGTGCCGTTTATTATCTCTATCAATCTTGCAACCATAGTCAGTTTATTCATTGCCGACGGTGAGGAAGCCTTTTATTATCTGATTCTGGTTGTTGGCATAGCTTATGGGCTTATTATGATGCTCTTAGGCATTATGCAGGTACATAATTACTCATTGTCAAAAACACTGCTGACTCTATTACTAACATTGGTTGCGGTCTTCATTATAATCTTTATAGGCTTGCTGCTGGTGGACCTGATGAGTAGGATTTATAGCTTCTTTTACAGTATATATATAGAAATTGTATTTAGAGTTTAGCGGAGCAAGGAATGGGAGATAGCATGAGTAAGACTGAGAAAATAAAAAAGAGAAAAAGAAAATTATTAGGCAGAATCGGCATATATGCTCTCGGTGCGGTAGTTTTGGGAGTAATAATATGGGTACTTTATTACTATATCCGTTTCTTATCCTATGATAAATATAAGGAATACCTCTCCGACTATGAATATGAGGAGGGCGGGGAGTACTCAGCCATATCTGAGAAGGACCCCCGGGTTCCGGGTATGGAGCTTGTGGCAGAAAACGATTACCTTAAGCTATACACTGACCCCAAGACAGCCATAATTGCGGTCTATGACAAAAGGAATCACAGCATAGTATACTCCAATCCGCTAAATGCTGATGACGACCCCATAGCCAATGAAGCCAATAAACGATACTTAAAATCTCAGTTTATAATTAATTATTTTAATAAGAGCAGGGCTGCGGGAATATATGATTCCTATAGCATGTCAGTGGAGAGAGGTCAGATTGAGTCAGAAAGTATCGAAAATGGAATTCGATATATCTATGATGTCGGTGACCATAGCACGACAACAACAGGAATTGTACCTATCTACTTCTCCGTAGAGAAGATGGAGGAAGTGCAATCTAAGCTTTCTGAGCAGGATGGAACCACTCTTCGCCGCTATTACATAGACAGTAAGGACTTTCCTGGGCTATTGGAGCTTAACGGGGTGGCTCAAAAGAACAAGAAGACAATCCAAAAAATACAAGGCTTTCTCGAAGGGGCCGGATTTACAGAGGATGATTATTACGAGCAGATGAAGCTTGCCGGAGTAGAGAAGGAGGAAACGGTATCATTTATTATTCCTCTGGAATACAGACTGGATAAGGATAGCCTTATCGTTTCGATTCCTACCGGGAAAATTAAGGAATACGGCGGAGCAAAAATATATCGTATTCAGCTGCTTAGATATATGGGTGCTGTCGGGCAGGAGGATAAGGGATATATGGTAGTCCCAAATGGCTCGGGCTCAATTATCAATTTTAATAACGGAAAGATTAACGCAGCCGACTATTCCCAATATATATATAATCTCGATCCCTTAGCCGACAGTCTGACCCAGACGGAATATACAGAAAAAGCAAGACTTGGGCTGTTCGGAATATGTAAGGAGGATTCTTCGATTCTTGTAACCATAGAGGACGGAGCATCACTTGCCAATATAACAGCCGGAGTAAGCGGGAAATTCAGTGCATATAACTATGTTTATCCGTCGTTTATGCTGAGAGTTTATGATATTCTCTCGATATTCGGAAGCACCGGCAGTTCTGCGGACCTTCCGATTGTGGTAAAGGATATTTATGATTGTAATCTCAGCGTAAAATATACATTTCTTACTGATGAATATTCAGGCTATAGCGGTATAGCCAATTACTATAGACAGCGGCTTATCGATGAGGGCGTGCTTAGACTAAAGAAAGAGAATAACGATATACCCTTCTATTATGACATTATAGGCGGGGTTAAGGAAACATCATTTTTCCTGGGTGCGCAGTATTTATCAGTTAATCCGATCACCGATTTTGAAGAGGCCGGTGATATCTCGGATGATCTGTATGTTAACGGAATTAAGAATCAGGTAATGAATTATCAGGGATGGTTTAACGGTGGATATTATCACGATGTGACAGATAAGGTTAAGGTAATTAGAAAGCTTGGCGGTAAATCCGGACTCGAGGAGCTGGACAAGAGAGTAAGGAATAACGGAGGAGAATTTTATGCGGACACGGCATTTCAGAAGGTATCATATATAAGCAAGCGTTACAGTGAGTATTATGAGACCTCTAGGTATTACGGTGCAGGTTATTATGCATATTTTGCCAATGTCAATCCGGTAAGTCTTGTTAAGATGTCGCCTCTTGGTTATAAAGAAACCGGGTATTTACTGGTATCGCCCAAATTTTTACCCAGATACGTGGACGGATTTGTCAAGGGTATAAATAAGCTTGACATAAGCGGTATCTCCTTACGGGATCTTGGAGATGTTCTGCATTCCGATCATAGGAGAACGAATATTATTAACAGAGAAGAGGCCTTGGATGTAGTAAAGGCACAGTTTGAGAAGCTAAATGATACAAGAAAGAAACTGCTTATAAGCGGAGGGAATGACTATAGTCTGAAGTACGCATCGGATTTAATAAATGTACCTATATCCGATAACAGCTTCTTTATAGTAGATGAGAGCATCCCGCTGTATCAGATGATTATTCATGGATGTATCGATTATGCCGGAGGAATAATAAACTTCTATGATGATATGGACCGCTCGGAGCTTATGTTGAAGCTTATTGAGTATGGAGCTTCGCCACACTACATGTTCACCATAGACAGTGCCAATGAGATGAAATATACAGGACTACATAAATACTATTCAACCAAGTATGATATCTGGAAGAATGAAGCCGTTGATGTGTATAAGACGGTCAATGAGGTCCTTAGGAGAGTGTCGGGAGAGGCTATGATAGGCTATGAGATTATTCGGGACGGAGTTAAAAAGGTAACTTATAGTAATGGTACTGTAATCTATATTAACTACATGACTGAAGATTTAAATGTGGATGGATTGACTATACCTGCGAAGAGCTATGAAATCAGGGAGGTAGGATCATGAGAAAAAGGAAGCTTTCCCTTTCCCAAAAAAGAACTGTTAACGGATATCTGTTTATCCTGCCATGGTTAATTGGGTTTATTATCTTTTATATCAGAAGCATCATACTTTCAGCCGAATTTACGTTATCTGAGCTTACAGTAGGGGCGGTGGGAGGCTATGAGCTTAAGTTTGTGGGATTGGAGAATTTCATATATGCTTTCCGTGAGCATGGAACCTTTAAGCAGGTGTTAACCACATCGGTATTCGATATGATAATTGATTTGCCTCTGATTATATTTTTCAGTCTGTTTATGGCCATATTACTGAACAGGCAGTTTAAGGGCAGAACCCTGGTACGCATGATTTTCTTTTTGCCGGTTATTCTCAACAGCAGCGCCATTTCGGATGCCTTAGAGTTAAGCCAGCAAATGATGGCAGGGGGAATATCCGCAGGAAGCAGTCAGATGGCCGCAGAAGCAACAAGTGCAGGTGTGGATGTCGGCTATTATATCGGTCTGTTTACCGACCTTGCCATGCCTGAAACCGTTTTGGATTATTTAGTAGCAGCCGTGTCCCGTATCAATAGCATTATAACAGCTTCCGGTGTACAGATTGTTATATTCCTGGCCGCATTGCAATCCATACCCGGTTCGATGTATGAGGTTGCCAAGATAGAAGGTGCTACTGCTTATGAGACCTTCTGGAAAGTGACATTCCCAATGGTTATGCCTCACATTATAACTAATGTGGTATATACGGTTATTGACGGATTTGCTGACAGTCAGGTGGTAACCTTAGCATATGATACCGCGTTCACGGATTTCAATTATGGATTAAGTTCCGTATTCAGCTTAGTCAGTACGGCAGTAACCTGTCTGATATTAGTCTTAATAGTCGGTTATATACAAAAAAGAACATTTTATTACAATTAGGAAAGATATTCATATAAGCAATAAGAAAGGAAATTAAGATGGATACAGGCAAAAACATGAATATAAAGAATAGAATAAAGGCGATTACTACCAATCCTAAGTTTGTTAACAATAAAAAGGGAATGACATCCGGCTTAAAGCAGTTATTGATTAAGATATTTAGCTTTATAGTCATAATCGGTATTTGTTATGTCATCCTTGCTCCTGTTATAGGTATGATTGTGAATTCGTTTTTGTCTGATTCGGATAAATATAATCCCATGGTTTATTTGATACCTCAGAATCCTACACTGGAGAAATACAAGCTCGCTTGGGAGAGGATGGATTATCTTCCGACTATGGCCAGGGACCTTGTATATTCATGTTCCTTGATGCTCATTCAGGTATTTGTCTGCTCAATGGTCGGTTATGGGTTTGCAAGGTTTAATTTCCCGTTTAAAAAGCTTTTATTTGCCTGTGTGGTTGTAATGATTGTTATACCCGACCATACCATAATGCTGCCTATTTACATGACATTTAAGAACTTTGATCCACTGGGTCTTGCAACATTGTTCACTGGAAAGCCGTTGATACTTATGTCCACACCAATACCTATGTATATTATGACTATTTTTGGATGTGGCGTCCGGTCCGGTCTGTACATATATATTTTTAATCAGTTTTTTAGGGGGCTACCGAAGGAAATTGAGGAGGCCGCCTTGGTGGACGGAGCCGGTACCTGGTACACATACTTTAGAATTATGCTGGTAAATGCAGTTCCGGCCGTTATAACGGTATCAGTATTTTCTATGGTATGGCAGTACAATGATACGTTTTATGCAAGGTTATTTCTGATTAGCGAAGATATAGTAATCAGCAAAAAGATAACGACTCTGCAGGCAACTATAGCTAATGTGGATAAAATTCTGGATACATCCATACAGGAGTTATATCTTGATGCAGGAATAATATTGGTTATGCTACCGATTGTTATTATCTATATCGCTCTTCAGAAGTACTTTATAGAGGGAGTGGAGCGTAGCGGTATTGTGGGATAAAGCGCTTCAGCCCAAACCTTTAATAAGTCTTTAATAAATAAAGAAGGAGGAGTCAAAATTGAAGGCAAAAAAACTATTTGCGCTATTACTCTGCGCAATAATGGTTCTGTCCATTGTCGGATGTAAGAAGGCCGATGATGTTAAAGAGACAGACAGTCCTACGGGGGTAACTGATGAAGACGACACAAAAACTGATGATAAGAAAGATGACAAGAAGGATACTGCACCGGTAGTAGAGGTTAAGGAAGCAAGCATTGACTTTGAAGACGGCTTATATGACTTTGTAGCATTATATACAGCTCCGGTCAATGCGGATGCGGCTGAGTTGTCCATAACAGATTTTAATGGAAGCAAAGCACTTAAGGTCACTAATATGACGGGTAAGGTTCCTTATGTGGCAATCGACATATCGAGTCTGGTAGGAGACAAAATAACAGAAGTCAGGAGCATTACCATGGATATCGGTACGGAGCATCCTGACGGTAAATTCTATGCAACTTCGGGAAATATCATCGCTTATAGCGGAGAGAAAAGAACCGAATCAAAGGATCCTTGGTCCGTATACTTGGATACCAGGAATCCTAATACCGCCAGGGCTATTCTAGACGAGAAAGACGGGGAGTTATTTGTAGCGGAATATCAGAATATGATTATCGTAACACTGGATACAGATAACGGAGCCAGCGAGGGTGCCGGCAGTGCCAATTTCTATATTGACAATATCCGCATTTTGGATGCCTCGGATAATGTGATTAAGGCTGACAGTTCTGTGGCATTCGCAGAACCTCCGGGATTCTCCGAAGTCGACAGAACCAATTTAATACCTGTAAAGAACGAAGTGGAAATATGGTCAGGAGACAGCGGAGCGGCTTGGGCACAGGGAACCGGTATGACTACATTAGCTCAGGGCGGAACCTTTGACCCGGCTCTTATAACTGAGGATTCGGTATTTACCATATATTATCAGTCAGAGGGGGACATGTGGCTTGTACTGCAATCCTGGGAGGATGGAGCACCATTCGGATGGCAGAGAGTGGCTGACCAGGGGGCATCGATTAAGAACCCGAGTGGAACGATAGCACAGGTTACATATAATCAACTGGTTGAATACTGTAATACTGAAGATTTTGTGACATATTTGAGCATGATACAGTGCGAAAGCGATATGGACTGGAGTGTATCCAGTGTAACCATTGGTCAGAGGTCAGGTATTGTAGAGCTTAAGAATGAGGTTGAGATATGGACCAATGACAGCGGAGATGCCTGGGCACAGGGAACCGGTATGACTACGATAGCTCAGGGGGGAACCTTTGATCCTGCACTGATCCAACCCGGCTGTGTTATAAATATTGACTACAAATCCGAAGGAAATATGTGGTTGGTGTTACAATCCTGGGAAGACGGAGCGCCTTTTGGATGGCAGAGAGTTGCCGACCAGGGTAATTCACTTATTGATGGGTCCACCTGTCAAATCACCTATGACCAATTGGTTGAATACTGCAATACCGATGATTTTGTAACATATTTAAGCATGATACAGTGTGAAAGCGATATGCCTTGGGAGGTTTATAGAGTAAGCATAGGCTATCCTGCAGGAATTGTACCTGTGGTAAAAGAGGTTGAAATTCCTGAATTTGCAGGCGATTCCGGAGATGCCTGGGCACAGGGTACCGGCGTTCAGTCCTTATCCGAGGGTGGTACCTTCGATCCCGCTCTGATACAGCCTGGCTGCATTTTCACCATTGACTATGCTTCTGACGGTATGATGTGGGTTGTTATGCAGTCATGGAAGGACGGATCTCCGTACGGATGGCAGAGAGTAGCTGATCAAGGCGTTGCTGCAGATAACGGTAAGCGGGCACAGATAACCTATGATCAATTGGTTGAATACTGTAAGACCGATGATTTTGTATCAACATTAAGTCAGCTTCAATGTGAAAGCGATATGCCTTGGGAGGTTTATAAATTTACCATCGGCTATCCTGTAGACTAACCAGCCAAATAATAAGGAGGTAAATGGATATGAAGGTTTATAAAAAGATAATTGCGCTTCTGCTTGTATGCTCTCTTATCTTTGCGGCTACAGCATGTAAGAAATCTGATTCCGAAAAAGATACAGATACAGTCGGAAGCGAAGTTGTAGATAATATGGATGACAAAGATGATAAAGAGGAGAAAAAGGATCCGGCTCCCAAGAGCGGTGAAAAACGAATCATCAATATTGGTACATGGTGGGTACAGTATTATGACAGCTCCCACTCTGCTTTAGAGGACGATCCTACCTATTCAGGAACCCTTGCGGCACAGCTTAAGTTTGATAACGTAAAGAAAATAGAAGATAAATATAATGTTGAATTCTACTGGAAGAATCTGACCTATGAGGGAACCAAGGAATCTCTTAACGTATCCACTCTGGCAGGAACACCGGACTGTGACATCTATCTTGTAGAGCTAAGCTTCGGCATTCCGGCAGCACTAAATGGTCTTGCTACGGATCTGAAGACTGTACTGCCTGCAGATTCGGATTTATTTACAGATCAAAACGTAGCTACATACCTTGATTTAGGAGATGGCAAGGCACATCTTCTTAAGAGAGTAGAAGCTGCCAGCACAATCGAAGCAACATATCCCTTGGCATTTAATCTTCAAATGCTTCAGGATTACAATCTTGAAGATCCCCGTGCCCTCTATGAGAGAGGAGAATGGACTTGGGATAAGTTTATCGAGTATTGTAAGGTGCTGACAGATGATACTGACGGAGACGGTTCAATAGACCAATATGGTTATTGCGGCTTCCATCAGGAGACCTTCGAACAGCTCCTAATGAGTAATGGTGCCAGCGTAGCAGCTACGACTACCGAAGAACTTTCAAGTGCTCCTACGGGAGAGGTTCTTCAGATGATTTATGACATGTATAATGTTCATAAAATATGCTATCCATATGATACCACTGATTCTGCATCAGATACAATGAGATTCAAATACAGAGACGGAGATATTGGTTTCTGGCCCGGAGCAGCCTGGATTGCCGCACAGAATGCAGACTATGACTATACCGGTGAGCAGGGTGTTACACTCGAATTTGATACGGTATTTGTTCAATGGCCTGTAGGACCGTCAGGAAGTCAGGATACCAATGGCGGTAAGGTATCAGCCGGTGAATACTATATAATTCCTTCCGGCGTTGAAGAACCTGAGTTGGTTTACAATGTGCTGTATGATATGTGGAATTGGTATGATGGAGATGCTTCCATACGTGATGATGAGGAGACTCTGTATTGGTGGTATGCCGTAACGGGTAAAGATGAGACTCTTCAGAATGAGAACTTTGATATTATGTTCGATGTAGGAAGCAGAGAAATATTTGAATTATGGAACAACCTAGGATTTTTCTACGATTTTAACAGTCTGATCGAAGGCTCGGTTACACCGGCGCAGTTCCAGGAGACCTATAAGCAGCAGGTACAGGATGCCTTGGATGCATACTTTAAATAACTTAATAAATATATGATTTAGTATATATTAGACATAAATTTACGCTCAAGGAGGAAAAAATGAGTAATCTAAAAATGATAGCCCCCCCTGTACCAAATATGCCTTGGCAGGAGAGACCGGAGGGAATCGTGAATGCTCCTGTCTGGAGATATTCAGAAAACCCCATAATTGGCAGAAATCCTATTAAGGGTGTCGCAAGAATATTTAACAGTGCGGTTATGCCCTATAAGGATGCCTTTATCGGAGTATTTAGAGGTGAACAGACGGATGGTATACCTCATATATACTTAGGCAGAAGTGAAGATGGAATTCATTGGCAGTTTGACGAGGAGAAGATACCCTTTATAGATGAGGACGGGAATCCTGCCATGCCGATATATGCTTATGACCCCAGACTTGTCAAGGTAGAGGATACCTACTACATAATTTGGTGTCAGGATTTTTATGGAGCTTCAATAGGCCTGGCAAAGACTACCGATTTTAAGACATTTATTAGATTGGAAAGTCCGTTTATTCCATTTAACAGGAATGCGGTTCTCTTTCCCAGAAAAATAAACGGAAAGTATATGATGCTAAGCAGGCCTTCGGACAGTGGCCACACTCCCTTTGGCGATATCTTCGTCAGTGAAAGCCCTGATATGATTTATTGGGGAAGACATAGGCATGTAATGAGCCGTGGAAGCAACTGGTGGGAATCGCTTAAAATCGGTGGCGGTGCGGCCCCTATTGAAACCAGCGAAGGGTGGCTTATGTTCTACCATGGTGTATGTCTGACCTGTAATGGCTATGTATACTCTATCGGGGGTGCTATACTGGACATCGATAATCCGTCGATTGTTAAGTATCGCTGTAAGAATATAATTCTGACTCCCGAGGAATGGTATGAGGAACGTGGCTTTGTACCAAATGTCTGTTTCCCATGTGCAACAATCCATGATCCGGAAACTGGAAGAATTGCGATTTACTATGGAGCTGCGGACAGCTATGTAGGCTTAGCCTTTACTCGGTTTGAAGACATTATGAAATATATAATGGAAAACAGTAAAGTAAGCGATTCGGATACTGAGCTGGGAAAAAGATAATAATAACTAAATAATTATTAATTGGCTGTTGTAAAATCACAAGGGTTTACCTGATTCGATTTTGCAGCAGCCATTAATAATTCCTGTGATAACCAAATATTCAATGTACTACCACCGATTTCCCCTGCATACAATGTAACAACAACGATATTAGAGGGGGAACCCTATGAAAGGGTATATAGAGGAACGAGCGGTTGAAATCGCTAATTATATTATCGAGAATAATGCTACTGTGAGGCAGACCGCAAAGCAGTTTGGCATATCGAAGTCAACTGTACATAAGGATGTAACAGAACGTCTTATCCAAATCAATCCATCACTGGCCAATAGGGCAAGAGTAGTATTAGACCTCAACAAGTCGGAGCGTCATATCAGAGGTGGTATGGCTACAAAGGAAAAATACCTTAATAAAGCAAAGTACAATTAGGTATATTAATATTCATATTACACGGAAGGTATCTTTGTGTGAAATTTCACATGAGATGCCTTTTTAATGTGAAAAAATATCCGCCCCCAGGCACCATATTTTTGATATTGACGGTAGGGTGAGGGCGGTCCTATAATAAAGGTAGCTTTAAGGAATGTAAGTTAATATATTATTAGCATTTTTTTTGCTGTTATATAGAATATTTTAGTGTTTATTGATACAAAAATTAAAAACATGATGTCAATAATCTATAAATATGCTATAATAAAATGCGTGTGTCTACTAAGCATATGTTTGTTTATTATTTAACACAAAATATATAGAAAGAAGGAATAGGATAATGGCAAGGTTGACATTTATGGGTGGTATCCATACATATGAAGGCAAGGAATTGTCTAAGGATAAACCCACAACTGTTCTATTACCAAAGGGTGATTTGGTATTTCCACTGTCCCAGCACATTGGAGCACCCGCTAAGCCTCTGGTGGCGAAGGGCGATTCGGTATTGGTTGGCCAGAAGATTGCTGAAGCAGACGGTTATATCTCATCGAATATCATAAGCTCTGTATCCGGTACTGTAAAAGCAGTCGAAAGAAGACTGACACCTGCCGGTAAAATGGAAGAATCCATAATAATCACTAACGACAATGAATATAAAAAGATAGAGAGCTTCGGACATGAGCGTGATTATACTAAAATGTCTAAGGAAGAAATCAGAGAAGCAGTTAAGGAAGCCGGAATCGTCGGACTTGGAGGAGCCGGGTTCCCTACTCATGTGAAGCTGACTCCTAAGGATGAGAGCAAAATCGATTATGTTATTGTAAACGGTGCTGAATGTGAGCCATATTTGACATCTGATTATAGACTTATGATGGAGGAGCCCGAGAAGATAATCGGTGGATTAAAAATTGTACTTCGGCTGTTTGAAAATGCCAAGGGTATTATCGGCATTGAGGACAACAAGCCGGATGCGATTAATTTGTTCAAAGAGCTTACGGCAAACGATTCCAATATAGAGGTCAAAGCTCTGAAGACTAAATATCCTCAGGGCGGTGAACGTCAACTGGTTTATGTTACTACCGGAAGAAAGCTTAATTCAAAGAAGCTGCCGGCTGATGTAGGATGTATCGTAAATAATGTAGCAACCCTAGCAGGTGTCTATATGGCTGTGGCTGAATCCACACCTTTAATTAATAGAATAGTTACCATATCCGGAGATGCGGTAGCTGAGCCTCAGAACTTTTTGGTACCCATCGGTATGAATTTTTCAGAAATTCTTGAAGCCGCAGGCGGATTTAAGGTCCAGCCTAAGAAGATTATTTTTGGCGGACCTATGATGGGAAATGCCATGTATACATTTGATGTGCCTGTTACTAAGACAGCAAATGCATTACTTGGTTTTGTGAAGGATGAAGCAGCGGTAGAGGAATCACCTTGTATCCTCTGTGGAAGATGTTATTATAAATGTCCTTTGAATCTGCTGCCGGCGAAGTTACAGATGCTAGGGCTGAATAATGAGGATGAAAAATTCGTTGAATTTGACGGAATGGAATGCTGTGGTTGTGGCTGCTGCTCCTATATATGTCCGGCTAACAGAAGCCTGACACAGACTATAGTTAGTACAAAGCATAGAATCCTGGACAAGAAGCATGAGCTCCAAGAGCTGCATCATAAGGATAACTAAAGTGTCCGGGAATTGGGTTGAAATACAGATTAGAAAATTTAGAAAGAGGTGTAAGCTTTGAGCGATTTGTATAATGTGTCGGCAGCCCCTCATATAAGGAGCTCAGTTAAGACAAATACAATAATGCAGGATGTTATTATTGCCCTGATACCGGCCAGCCTGTTTGGTATATTCAATTTTGGCTTAAGAGCATTGCTGGTAATTCTGGTTACTGTTTTATCCTGTGTTGTTACTGAATATGTATATTGTAAGCTAATGAAGATAAAGAGCGAGCCTTGGGATTATAGTGATGTTGTAACAGGTCTGTTACTTGCACTTAACCTACCGGTTAGTATACCGTTTTGGATGGCCGCACTGGGTGGCGTATTCGCCATATTGATTGTGAAGATGTTGTTTGGAGGACTGGGTCAAAACTTTATGAACCCTGCACTTGCAGCCCGTGTATTTCTCTTTATCAGCTTTCCGGGCAGAATGGCATCATTTTTGGTCGATAAGGTTAGTTCTCCCACGGTAGTGGATTTCTTAAGAGGCGGTGTGTTGGTATTGGATGGTGTATCCGGAGCGACTCCCTTAGGACAGCTTAAGGCAGGAGAGACAGTGGATTTACTAAAACTGTTTGTTGGTCAGATAGGAGGAACCATAGGAGAAACCAGCGCATTGGCATTGCTTATCGGAGCGGCTTATCTGTTTTACCGTAAGGTTATTACTCCTATAATACCATTTAGCTATATTCTATCATTTGCAGTATTTGCATTGATTTTCGGCGGACATGGTTTTGATGCTAATTATTTATTGGGTCAGATTCTTGGCGGTGGACTCATTCTTGGAGCATTTTACATGGCAACCGACTATGTAACATGTCCAACGACACCGAAGGGACAAATTATCTTTGGTGTGTTCCTGGGAGTCATGACAGGCATATTTAGAATTATCGGTACCAGTGTGGAAGGTGTATCCTTTGCAATTATATTAGGCAACCTTTTGGTACCTCTTATTGATAATTTTACACGCCCAAGAACATTCGGAAAGGAGCGTGAAAAGAATGTCAAACAAAAATAAGAAACCGTCTATATTGCGGGACGCTCTTTCGCTGACTTTGATAACAATAATTTGCAGCTTTGCCTTGGCATTTGTATATGAGATCACAAAGGATCCCATCAAAGCCCAGGAGGATGCCAAAAAGAATGAAGGCTATCAGGTTGTATTTTCAGATGCTGCTGAGTTGGTAACGGATGAAGAGTTGGTAGCTCTTGCGGCTGAAACGGATTTATCCTCATTGAATGCCGATTATTCAGGTGTTACTATTGATGATGTGGTACAAGCTCTGGATGGTAACGGCAATAAGATAGGTTATATCGTTAAATCAAATGTCAGAGGATATTCCAGCACTATCTCGGTAGCCACAGGATATTCATTAGAAGGCGTCGTACAGGGTATTGAGCTGTTGAGTATTAACGATACACCAGGATTTGGTATGGAGCTTACCAATCCCGAGTTTAAGGACAGATTTAGCGGTGTAAAAACCAATCACTTCAATGTAACAAAGGGTAATGCGGCTAATGAAAATGATATAGATGTTTATAGCGGATCGACTGTATCAACAACAGCGGTAGTTAAAGCGGTTAATGCCGGAATTGGCTTTCTGACTGAGAACGCTGAGGGCTTAGGAGGTGTGGAAAATGAATAAATATATAGAACGGTTAACAAATGGCTTATTTAAAGAAAACCCCACCTTTGTCCTTATGCTTGGTATGTGTCCTACTCTTGCGGTTACCATATCTGCATGGAACGGAGTGGGAATGGGCTTATCTACAACCGTTGTTTTGGTGGCTTCTAATGTTATTATTGCGGCATTAAGAAAATTTATACCTAATACAGTAAGAATGCCATATTTTATAGTTGTAGTTGCTTCAATGGTTACAATAGTTCAGCTTCTGCTCCAGGCATATTTTCCGTCTGTTAATGAAGCCTTAGGTATTTATATACCTTTAATAGTTGTAAACTGCATAATCTTCGGTCGTGTAGAAGCCTATGCGGCAAAGAATAAAGTCGGACTCTCATTATTCGACGGTATAGGAATGGGACTCGGATTTACCATAGCATTGATACTTATCGGATCGTTCCGTGAGGTTCTTGGTGCGGGTACTATATTCGGATTTAGAGTAATGCCTGAAAGCTTTGAACCGATAACGATGTTTGTTAAACCGCCGGGAGCCTTCCTTGTTCTTGCTATGCTTACCGCTCTTCAGAATAAATTCAAGCTTCCTTCTGCCACCAATGGCTCGGCTAAAACTTCTGCTCTTGCATGTGGTGGAGATTGTGCTAACTGCAGCGGTGAGACATATTCGGCTAATCATGAAAAAATAAACAGTGAAAATACCAAAAGAAAGGAGGACTAATCCGGATGAATACTAACTATTTTGTAAATTTACTAATTATATTAATAAGCGCTGCGTTTATTAATAATGTTATTCTAAGTCAGTTTTTAGGGATATGTCCTTTCCTTGGTATATCGAATAAAATCAAGTCGGCAGTCGGAATGGGATTTGCGGTGATATTTGTTATTACCACAGCTTCGATTTTATGTAGCTTAATATTCCAATATATCCTGTCACCTATGGAGCTGGGATATCTGCAGACTATTGTATTTATTATTGTTATTGCGGCCTTGGTACAGTTTGTTGAAATGGTCGTTAAGAAAGTCAGTCCACCACTTTATGACGCACTTGGAGTGTATCTTCCTCTGATTACTACCAACTGTGCGGTGCTTGGTGTTGCTCTTCTTAACGTTGAGAAAGGCTTTGATCTGGTTGAGAGTATAGTTAACGGCTTTGCTTCTGCTTTAGGCTTTACCATTTCGATAATCCTTATGGCAGGTATTCGTGAGAGAATGGAGCATAACAATATACCCAAAACACTTAAAGGCTTCCCAATCACTTTGATTACGGCAACCCTGATGGCTATGGCCTTCTATGGCTTTGCCGGCTTAGTATAGAAGGGAGATATTTAGAATGTATATGATTGATATAATAGGAGCAGATGCTCTGATAGATTTATCTGGTGTTGTAGCGGCGTTTAGTATAAAGGGCATAGGTATTGCTACGGTAGTTGTTAGTATTATCGGATTACTTATCGGTCTGTTTCTGGGATTGGCTGCTAAGAAGCTTGAAGTACCGGTAGACGAGATAGAAGCCAAGGTAAGAGAGTTGCTTCCTGGTGCCAACTGTGGAGGTTGCGGATATGCGGGCTGTGATGCCTGTGCAAAGGCGATAGCCATAGGAGAAGCCGCAGCCGATGTATGTCCTGTTGCTAGTAGCGATATACATGCAGAGATTGCCGCGGTTATGGGTAGCAATATAGAGGCCTCAGAAAGAATGGTTGCTTATGTTAATTGTGCCGGTACCTGTGATAAGGCCAAATCAAATTCCACGTACTACGGCCCTAAGGATTGTAAGCTGGCGGCCGGTGTGGGTGGTAACGGCTCTAAGGCCTGCAGCTATGGGTGCATAGGTTTTGGTTCATGCGTAAAGGTATGTGCATTTGATGCCATACATGTTATAGACGGAATAGCTGTGGTAGATAAAGAGAAATGTACGGGCTGTACCATGTGTTCGGCTGAATGTCCGATTGATATTATCGAAATGATACCCAAAAAAGCCAGAACACAGGTAACCTGCAGCTCAAACGACAAGGGTAAGGATGTTAAGACGGTATGCTCTATAGGATGTATCGGATGTAAGCTTTGTGTAAAGGCCTGCGAATATGATGCAATCCATGTAGAGGATAATTTGGCAAAGGTTGATTACAGTAAATGCGTAAATTGCGGAGCATGTGTAAAGGTATGTCCGGTAAAGGTAATTATGGAACAGCCTGCATAAATTATAAATAAAAAAACATCAGTAGTGGGTTTTTCCCCTACTGATGTTTTTAATGTTTTATTTACTTATTTTATTTTTCATAATATACTCACTGGGAGTCATTCCTATTTTCTTCTTAAATATTCTGCTGAAGTAATTCGGATCCTTATAGCCAACCATGAAGCAGACCTCCTTTACAGTCAGACTGGAATTGGTTAAAAGTTCTTTGGCTTTTTTGACCCTCAGCATAGATAACCAATCGATAAAGTTGAATCCTGTATTTTTCTTTATTAGCTTACTAAAATATTGAGGACTTATGTTAACCTGTTCGGCGGCATCCTCTAATGATATTTCCTCTGAATAGTTAGCCTCCAGATATTCTTTAGTGGCTTGTACAATCTTATTGGAATAATCTATGGCGTTATGCTTCTTTACATATCCGGTTATGTCGATGAATTTCTGAAATGCCCATTCAATCAGCTCATTATCTCTAAGCTCCATCAAAGTGTTAATATGGCATGTATAATCAAAATAATCTATTTCCTCCATACCGTCGACTCTGGATGCGTGGGAAGCAAGGACCAGAGCCTCGATAATTTTGTTTCTTTTTGCCGTATCACTAAGAGGTTTTATTCGTTCCATCATCATTGTAAAGTAGTCATATCCCTCAGGCTTTCCGAGTCGGATAGCATCCATCATAAACTTCTCGGCTTCATGATAATCGTAGACAAAATAATTATCATAATTACTAAGATCCTCCGCATGGATCATTTCATTTGGCTCGTTACAATAATGTATGCAGGATAAAGCCTCAAGAAAAGATGTATAAATGGAATGAATGCTTTGTACATTGCCTATACCGGCTATTAAATTAAGTCCAAACTCCTTATGCAGGCCGTCTACAATACTGGTCGTTAAAGAAAGGCTATTTGCCTTTGTATTCATGCCCGGTGCCATGGTCTGTGGGCCCCCTGTAATTAAGACGCTAAATCTGTTATAAAGAATAGGTCCAATGGCAGAGGATACATTCTTAAGCGTTTTTTTGATATTATGATAAATAGCAAGCTCATCCAATTCAAAGTCTATAACACTGGTTCGCTCTTTAGGCATGAATTCAAAGAGTATTAAATAACCCAAATCCTGAAGCTGCAGTATACTCCTAAAAATATTAAGCTCTTTATGGGAGGTTCCACGAAAGAATAATGAAAACATAAAACTCTTCTCTACATATGAAAAAATATCTTCTCTTGAAAAATCTTTATATGATTTTATAATCTCCGAATGCAGACTATCCCAGAATTCTTTATTACTATCTTTTTCGGTCTTGTTGTTTTGGATTGATGTATTCACAAAAATCACTCCTTATGGTGTCAAATAGTTCGTTTTTTTACATTATACCACTAAATTTACTATATTGCACGCTATATATTTGGGAAAAAACAATAAAAAGTAGAAAAATAAGGTAATATAATACATAATAAATTTATCATTCTGCCACATAAATGCCAAGATAAGGTAATAGGATAAAATAACACCAATATAAATTAATATCGGCTACATAGTATGCAGCGCGACTTGTGGCTTGTATTCCATATAAATTTTGAGGTTAAGGATATGATGGTACGTAAGATATATAATAAATACATATCGATAATCCTTCCTATGTCTGTGCTTATTATCATAGGGCTTATTATGCTGTTCGGAAAAAAGAATATAAGTTACTATAATATAGGAAATAANGGTGCTGAACTTATGGTAATGTTTAACGAAACCCTTGACGAGGAGGATATAAATGAGCTTTTGGAGGGATACGGGAGCACTGTTGAATTAATTAAATTTAAGGAGGATTTTGCTCTTATTTCGGTTAGTGAAAGTGATAAATATCACGATGTCATGGAACGTCTTCGGAATCACAGACTTGTAAAGGTTGTTGAACCAAATGGTGAAGTACAGCTTATGCAGACGACTAACGATATGTACGCCGCAACCCAATGGTCGCTTCGCAATGAGGGGTCCTATAGGGTATTGGCTTCCGGTGTTATGAGAGAGATGTCAGCCACCAAGGACATAGATATGGATGTAATTGAAGCGTGGGAGTATATGAGTCAGGATATGGCAGAACGGAGAGAGGTTGTTGTTGCCATAATCGACACAGGAGTGGATTATAATCATCCTGATTTGTCAGGGCGGATATGGATAAATCCCAATGAAATACCCAATGACGGTATTGACAATGATAATAACGGATATATTGATGATATTTACGGATGGGATTTTTATAATGATGACCCGAGTGTGTGCCATTATAAATTCGATAAGAAATCAGGCTTAAATCTTGCACTTCCTGAGGATAATGATAATCACGGAACGCATATCGCCGGAATAATCGGAGCAGTGGCAAATAATGAAATAGGTATAGCGGGAATAGCCTCTAACATAGACTTAAAGATAATGTCGCTGAAAATTAACGGAGGCTCTGATGGAAACGGAAATATATCTGATGCAATTCTGGCAATAAAATATGCAACCGCTATGGGAGCAGACATTTGCAATATCAGCTGGGGAACCACTCATTATTCAACCGCATTACTGGAGGCAATAAAAGAGTCTGACATGTTGTTTGTAGCAGCAGCAGGAAACGGTGGAAATAATAATGATAAAACACCAATATATCCGGCAGACTTTAAGCTCGACAACCTTATATCGACCACATTTATTGATGCCAACGGTATGATGACCAGATTATCTAACTATGGTAAGAAATCAATCGAGATAGCTGCACCCGGAGCCGATATATTAAGTACCATTGTGGGAACATACCAGACATTAAGCGGTTCATCCATGGCAGCACCTCACGTGACAGCTGTTGCTTCCTTATTATATTCCTATAATGACAAATTCTACCCCTCGGCAGTGAAGGATATTATTATTAAAACCATTAAACCTATTGACGGACTGGAGAACAAAGTAATTCATGCCGGTATTCCAAATGCATATGATGCATTGATGGAGGTAGATAATATAGTAGATGATATTTGGCCGCCGAATATTAATCTGACGACGATATTTAATAAAAATGAATTTATTATTCCTGTTAAGGTAGAGGATATTGGAAGATCCGATATACGGGTAATCCGTTGGCTGGCAGGCAGCAGGAAAGTAGCCGACTTTAATCGAGGTACGGCGGGATTGGCGGTAGATAACAATAAGATAACTGTGGCCAAGTCAGGAGCATATACCGTATATGCCGGTGATTATGCGGGTAATGAGAGTGTACGGATAATCGAGATAGAAGATGATGTTACCCCGCCGAAGATATCGTTATCATATAGTGTATCAGAAAACTACAAAACAAGGACCATAAATATTCGTGTGGTTGACGGACAAAGTGGCATAAGAAGAGTTAAGATTTTGGAGGGTATCAAAAAGGAATCTGATTTTCTACCTGCCAATTCGGGAACCGAGATAATTTTAGAGAATAGCAGAGCCTTCTATGAAGTAAAAAAAGACGGTATATATACTCTGTATGCCATAGACAATCGTGGGAATCATATAGTAAAGCCTATTGAAGTTAAGACTATATTATCAAGTGATTTGAAGTTTGCCCGAACCGATAAGGTTATTACTGTCGGAGAAGATTTCTATCTAAGAGCATTCATAAAGCCATCCAATTCGACTGACATAATAACCTATACCAGTTCCGATACCCGTGTAGCAACGATTAACAGTAAGGGTAAGGTAGTCGCCCATAGCGAAGGAATAACTACCATAACCGCAAGGACAAATAACGGATTAAAGGCTGTGTGCAGGGTTATAGTGATTAAGAAGAATCCTTAACGGTCATATAATATAATAAGTTGTATTTGCTTTGTCTTTATCGGAATTATCCTTTAGAGACAAAGCAAAATATAGCTAAAAATTTATATTGACGTAAAATACCTTATGTGTTATAGTAATAAAGCAAAGAAAGAGGGCTTTTTTTTTATGCCTAAAAAGGTCGTCTACAGCAGAGCAGTAAATTAGCGCTACAAGAGAAAGCGGAGGTGGAAATTGTGCGCGTAAAAATTACATTGGCATGTACGGATTGTAAGCAGCGTAATTATAATATGACTAAGGAAAAGAAATTACATCCGGACAGAATGGAGACAAAGAAGTATTGTAAATTCTGCAGAGCACATACTTTACACAAGGAAACCAAATAATTATATCTGAAAGGAATGTTGAAAGATGGGAGAAACAACTGGTAACGTAGCTGATAAGGCGCCAAAGAAAAGCTGGTTTAAGGGTGTTAAATCCGAATTTAAAAAAATAGTATGGCCGGATAAGCAAACTCTTACAAAACAGTCAATCGCTGTTGTTATCGTTACGCTTGTATTAGGTATAGTTATTTATCTACTGGACTATTTGATTGAATTGGGAATTGGCTTTATTTTAGGTTAAGGACAGTATGGAGGTTTAGAATGTCAGAAGCTAAATGGTACGTTGTTCACACATATTCAGGATATGAGAACAAAGTTAAAGCGAACATTGAGAAAATGATCGAAAACAGAAAGCTGCACGATCAGATTTTAGAAGTATCTGTTCCGATGCAGGAGGTCATCGAATTAAAGAATGGTGTGAGAAAACGTGTTCAGAAGAAGATGTTTCCCGGGTATGTATTAATTCATATGGTTATGAATGATGACATATGGTATGTAGTACGTAATACCAGAGGGGTTACAGGCTTCGTAGGTCCGGATTCCAAGCAACCGGTTCCGTTATCTGAAACAGAAATGCGCAGCATGGGAATTAAGGGTGACGATATCGTTATAGATTTTGAGATTGGTGATACCGTTACTGTCATTACCGGAGTATGGGAAAATACTACCGGAGTAATAAAGCAAATCAATCCTCATAAGCAGATAGTTACCATAAGCGTTGATCTGTTTGGACGTGAAACCCCGGTAGAGATTAGTTTCAGTGATGTAAGGCTTAGTAAATAGTAAAAACAGCAAAGNTGTTATTATCATGAAATGCATATTAGCCATATGCACATGGATATGCAGTAATTTACGCAGTTTTAGTGGGAGGGAAATCCCCGCAAACACCACATTATCAGGAGGTAAACAAAAATGGCTAAAAAGGTAACAGGTTATATTAAATTACAAATCCCTGCTGGAAAGGCAACACCGGCTCCTCCGGTTGGACCTGCATTAGGACAGCATGGTGTGAACATTGTTCAGTTCACTAAAGAATTTAACGCAAGAACAGCAGATCAGGATGGTATGATCATTCCTGTTGTAATTACGGTATATGCAGACAGGAGTTTCAGCTTTATAACAAAGACACCCCCGGCGGCTGTATTATTAAAGAAGGCAGCAAATCTGAAGTCCGGCTCCGGTGTTCCTAATAAGACTAAGGTCGCAAAGGTTTCTAAGGCTGATCTTCAAAAGATAGCTGAGATAAAAATGCCTGATTTGAATGCAGGCAGCATAGAAGCAGCTATGAGCATGATTGCCGGTACTGCCAGAAGTATGGGCATTACTGTAGAAGACTAAATATGAATACTATAGGCATAATCCGATTCTTTTAAGATTTATCGGTTAAGAGAGATTATGCGTTAAAAATCTATTAATGTGGGAGGATATGCAAGGTGATATGCTAAATAACAGCTCACCGTTTTCTTCCGATATTACCACTAGGAGGTTTATAGAATGAAAAGAGGAAAGAAGTATGTTAATGCTGCAAAGCTTGTTGACAGAAGCATACAGTACGATGTTGCAGAGGCAATAAGCTTAGTTAAGCAGACAGCTGTTGCTAAATTTGATGAAACTATTGAAGCTCATATTCGTCTCGGTGTTGACGGACGTCATGCGGATCAGCAGGTTCGTGGAGCGGTAGTTCTGCCCCATGGAACAGGTAAGACTGTAAGGGTGCTGGTATTTGCCAAGGGTGAAAAACTTGCAGAGGCAGAAGCAGCCGGTGCTGACTATGTAGGAGGCGAAGAGCTTGTTCCTAAGATTCAGAATGAGGGATGGCTTGAGTTCGATGTTGTGGTTGCAACTCCTGATATGATGGGTGTTGTAGGTCGTCTTGGTCGTGTACTTGGACCTAAGGGATTAATGCCGAACCCCAAAGCAGGAACTGTTACAATGGATGTTGCTAAGGCTGTTAATGATATAAAGGCCGGTAAGATAGAGTATAGATTGGATAAGACTAATATTATCCATGTACCCGTTGGAAAAGCTTCCTTTAGTGAGGAACAGCTTAATGAAAACTTCCAGACCCTGATTTCTGCTATAATCAAGGCAAGGCCTGCAGCAGCTAAGGGACAGTATCTTAGAAGTGTGACATTGGCTTCTACAATGGGACCTGGAGTAAAATTAAATACAGCTAAATTAAGCTAATTGATTGCAAATGTAGGTTGACATGATAAACTAACCCATGTTATAATCCCTATTGCAATAAATATCTGCCGAAGACAGTAGGTGCCGTAAGGCGTAAGCATAGCCGCCTACCGAGGAGAAGTTGGTTAATGATATATAACCTCTTTTTGCTTTGGCAGAAAGAGGTTTTTCTAATTGTAACAACTAATCAAAGGAGGTGTACAGAGTGGCTAAAGTGGAATTAAAGCAGCCTATTGTTGATGAAATCAAGGGTTTTGCCAAAGATGCTAAGGCTGTAGTTCTTGTAGATTATCGCGGACTTACAGTTGCTGAGGATACAGAGCTTCGTAAGAAGCTTAGAGAAGCAGGTGTCGTATATAAGGTTTATAAGAACACACTTTTAAACTTTGCNTTCAAAGGAACCGAGTTTGAAGCATTATCAAAGGACTTGGAAGGTCCTACCGCAGTTGCATTTGGTATTGATGATGTAACCGCTCCGGCCAGAATTATTAATGAAATGGCTAAAAAAATGCCTAAATTAGAGTTTAAGTCAGGAGTCGTGGAAGGATCCTATTATGATCAAAAGGGTATTCAGGTTATTGCATCCATTCCTTCCAGAGAAGTTCTTATTTCCAGATTGCTTGGAAGTATTCAGGCACCGATTGCAAATCTTGCAAGAGTGCTTAAGCAAATTGCTGAGAAAGCAGCATAATCAAATTAACGTTATATAAATTTATATGGAGGTATATTATTATGACAACTCAAGAGTTTATCGAGGCGATTAAGGGCCTTAGTGTATTAGAATTAAATGAATTAGTTAAAGCATGTGAAGAAGAATTTGGCGTATCCGCATCAGCAGGTGTTGTAGTTGCAGCTGGTCCTGCAGCTGGTGGCGGAGCAGCAGAAGAAGAGAAATCTGAATTCAATGTTGAATTAACAGAAGTAGGTCCTAACAAGGTTAAGGTTATCAAGGTTGTTCGTGACCTGACAGGATTAGGATTAAAGGAAGCAAAGGATCTCGTTGATGGAGCTCCTAAGATGGTTAAGGAAGCTGTCAGCAAGGCAGAAGCTGATGATATGAAGGCTAAGCTGGAGGCTGAAGGCGCTAAGGTTACATTAAAGTAATTTAATAAAAATAACCGGCTTGAATCCGTAGACGGAATACAGGCCGGTTTTATTTTGTAAACTGCATTAATCGTAATGCACAATACCATATAATCACAGTAATTTACCTGAAATAATCAGATTATCGTGGAAATTAAAAAAAGTCAACAAAGTCAACAAATTAGATGTTGACAGTTGAATTTAAGTGTGGTAGTATGAAAAGTGCACTATTGTGGTGATATATGCCTAATCAGTATTATTATAGCATATGTAGTTAAAAAAGAAAAGCTATTTTTATTTTATAAGTCTGTATATCTTATTTAATAAAAGTGCTCCGTAAGGAGGCGCACTTAACGCAACGATTACGTGAAATATGTATTCGTAGGTATCATGTCGGTTAAGCCGACAGCGTTCTGCGCAAGAGTTTCGTAAGCGAAACTCTTTCTTGTATGTATTACAATATTACAAATCTCAAGATTTCTCCTAAACAATTAGTAGAGTCTTGTGCATACTTAATAAACTCAAGGGGTGAAAACGTCAATGGATAAAAACAGAATGCATCCAGTCAAGGTTGGTAATAACATTAGAATGAGTTACTCCAAGCAGAAGGAAGTATTGGAGATGCCAAATCTAATTGAGGTTCAGANGGATTCCTATCAATGGTTCCTCACAGAAGGACTAAAAGAAGTATTTGATGACATATCTCCAATAACAGATTATGGCGNACACTTGAGTCTAGAATTTGTAGACTTTGCATTATGCGAGGATGACATTAAATATACTATCGAAGAATGCAAGGAAAGAGATGCAACCTATGCAGCTCCCTTAAAGGTTAAGGTTAGGCTCCATAATAAGGAGAACAATGAAATAAACGAACATGATATATTCATGGGAGATTTACCTCTTATGACACAAACAGGCACCTTTGTCATTAATGGAGCTGAAAGAGTTATTGTTAGCCAATTGGTACGTTCCCCCGGTATATATTATGCGGTTGACCATGATAAAATAGGTAAGAAGTTATTTTCTGCCACAGTCATACCCAACAGAGGAGCATGGTTAGAATATGAAACAGATTCTAATGATGTTTTTTATGTAAGGGTAGATCGTAACAGAAAGGTTCCGATTACGACATTTATCAGGGCTCTGGGATATGGTACTAACGAAGAAATTAAGCAGCTGTTTGGTGAAGAACCAAAAATTCTAGCGAGTCTTGCCAAGGACCCAAGTACGGCTAAGGATCCATCCGGAAATTATCAGGATGGCTTATTAGAGTTGTACAAAAAGCTACGTCCCGGTGAGCCANTTGNAGTAGAGAATGCGGAATNATTACTGCATAGCATGTTTTTTGATTCAAGAAGATATGATTTGGCTAAGGTAGGCCGTTATAAATTTAATAAGAAGCTTGCATATCGCAATCGTATAGTCG